>SXGT01667483.1_pt1 | contig 21491 bp, 21 predicted proteins | sample 3176221 | NCBI WGS metagenome assembly SXGT01 (sample SAMN11356862, study PRJNA531348) | freshwater metagenome | isolation source: freshwater sample F1-120 | place: China: Fuxian Lake, Yuxi | collected 2017-12-25
CCGGCGGCGGCCATTTCGCGGGCGAAGGCCGGGTCTGCCAAGCGCCAACCGTTTGTGATCATGAGGACGTGCAGGCCCTGGTCGCGGGCGTAGCGGCAGATGGGGTGCCCGCCAGCAGGTCGCGGCGGGGGTTGGCGAGCCATTCCTGGCGCGCGAGGGAGATGATTTTCATGGGTCGTCCGGGGAGGACCAGCGGACCCGTCGCCCCGTCACGGCGTGGGTGGTTCCGCTGTCGGCGGTTCAGCCTGTTGTGTGTCCGGGGGATCGGCGCCCAGCGTAGCCACCCGGATCAGGTCCGGGTCCGACGAAGCGCCCCTATGCCTTGTGCAGCGCAACAAGGCAACCGCCGAACGATGACATCAGCCGTCGTTCACGACCTTGCGGTCCAGGGCGGCGCTGTCGTCGAAGGTGGCCCAGCCCTTGTCGCCCGGCGGCTGGGGCAGGCCCTCGCGGATGTGGTCGGCGGGGTTGGGGTCGATGGTGCGGCCCTGACGATGCAGGTGCGACTTAGCGATCATATTGGCGGTGATTGGCGCGGTCAGGAACAGGAACAGGGCGCTCAGCAGCTCGTGGGCCGAAGACTGGCCGTCGAACACCGGGAAGAAGACCATGGAGGCGAACAGGCAGGCGCCCACGCCCAGGGTCGAGGCCTTGGTGGGTCCGTGCAGGCGGGTCATCAGGGACGGCAGCCGCGCCAGTCCCCACGATCCGATCAGGATGAAGCCGCCGCCGATCACCAGCAGGAAGGCGACCAGATATTCCGCGAGGGTCAGGAGGATCGGGCTCATTCCACGATGTCTCCGCGCAGCAGGAATTTGGAGTAGGCCACCGTGCCGACGAAGCCGACCATGGCCAGCAGCAGGGCGGCCTCGAAATAGGCGGCGGTGCGCTCCCACACCCCGAACACAACCACCAGGGCGATGATGTTGATGGTCAGGGTGTCCAGCGCCAGGATGCGGTCGCCGCTGGTGGGCCCGCGCAACAGGCGGAACAGGTTCAGGGCCAGAGCCAGGGCCAGGCAGACCATGGCGAAGCCCAGCCCAAATCCGATCGGGCTCATGGGAAGATCCTCATAAGGCGTCGTTCGTAGCGGTGCTTGATGCGGGCCACCTCGGCGTCCGGGTCGTCCACGTCCAGAATGTGCACCAGCAGGGCCCGGCCGTCCGCCGAGATGTCCGAGGACACCGTGCCGGGGGTCAGGCTGATGGTGGCGGCCAGGGTGGTGATGGCCTCGGGCGAGCGCAGCTCGGTGGGGATCACCAACCAACGCGAGCGCAGGTCGCGGTTGCGGCGGAACAGGATGATCCAGGCCACCTGGAAATTGGCCACCACGATGTCCCACAGCACGAGGCCCACATAGCCCCACAGGGGCGGGCCGAAGCGCATGCGCGGATTGCCGGGCCAGAAGCGGCTGGTCAGCAGGGGGATGGCGACGCCGAAGATCACGGCCAGCACCAGTCCGCCCCAGCTGAGCCCGTTCAGCAGCAGCATCCAGACCACGATCAGCATGACCGTAAGGCCGGGGTGGGGCAGCGCCCGCTGGATCATGGATGGACGCTCGCTCACAAGGGCGCCCGCGTGAGGATCACCGTTCGCCATGGACGCACCCGGCTGGAAGTACGGCGGTCGTGCGTGTGCAGGCACTCATCAATACGAGGTTGTCAGCCACGGTCGGCGCTCTCGGTCAGCAGGAATCTGATAGCAACCGTCTGGCCCAGCCGTGCCCGCATGTCCACCGATAGGGCGTCGGTTCTGACCGGAATGATGTAAACGTGTCCGCCCCAGCCGTCAGGCTTGCGAGCGCGTGATCCCGCCGCCTCAGGGCCGCAGCGTCAGGCCGTGGGGCGTGGCCTCGATGCGGGACAGGCGACCCAGATAGCTCATGCCCAGCAGGGACGCAGGCAGGCCGCGCTCCACAACCAGGGCCTGAACGCGCTCGACCCGGGCGCCCGCCACGGCCACGTGGGCCAGCTCGATCCGCGCGGCGCGGCCCTCTCCGTTGGCGGTGATCACGGTGTGATCGAAATCGGTGGATTCCAGCATGAAGCCCAGACGCAGGGCGTCGTCGCGGGTCAGGGCCACCACGCTGGCGCCTGTGTCCACCAGCACGCGAACAGCCCGCCCGTTGATGTCGGCCTCGGCCCAGTAGTGACCATCGGAAGCGCGGCTGATCTGGGCCGCGCTCCCCGTAGCCATGGCGGTGGAAGCGGTCATCAACACCGGGTCCGTCCCGGCGCGGTCCATGTCCTCGACCTGGCTGACGCCATAGCCGAGCACGCCGGCCGCCGTCAGGGCCAGGGCGAACATCACGCCGGACTGGAAATCGAAACGCGCCATGCAGCCACCATGACCCAAAGCCCTTGGCGTCCGGTGAAACGGCGTGGTGAACGAATTCAGAATCTGAGGGCGGGGTCCAACCGATCCTTGCGGCCGGGTAGATCAGCCATGATCCGGGCCCGCTCTTCATCGGTAAGTTTCGACCAGCCACCGATCTCCCCAAGGGTCCTCAGGCATCCCAGGCAGAGGCCGGTGCGTCCGTCCACGGTGCAGACCTGGATGCAGGGCGTGGCCACTGAACGGGGCGGGCCACTTGAATTCGGGGCGCTGGAGACCGACATTGCGTTCTGACGCGACACGACCAAGAGGGTGAAACCCCCAACCGGCGCGCCGCGTCTTCTTTCATCGTTCGCGAAAGGAGACGCCAATAATGAACGATAAGACCTTCAACCTCCAGAACGCCGTCATGGAGTTCGCCCTGCTGGGCGGCACGGCCTTCAACGCCCGGACGGTTCCGTCCAATCGGATACGGCGCAGGCCATTGGAAAAGCTGTCCAATACCCTGAAGTTGCGGAAGCGGCTCTATCCCTGAACACTGTTCCGCTTGCATAAAGCGACTGACGGGGTGCACATTGATCATCTGAATTTGTTCGTCGAAACCGATTGGATGACATCATGATGATCAGCCTGCTCACAGCCGCCGCCTTGGCGATGACGCTCCAGGCGCAGCCCGAACTGCAGCCCGACGCCCAGCCGGCGACCCCCGAGGTCGAGGCCGAAGCAACCGAGGCGGAGGATCGCCGCAGCGAGCGCGTGTGCGAACGCCGCCAGGTGACGGGCTCCGGCATTGGTCGCCGTGTCTGTTATACCCGAGCCGAAGCCGACGCTCGCGCAGAGGCGGATCGTCAGCGTCTCGAAAGCATGCAGGGCGCCGTGACCGCCAGCCAGCCTAATGGGTTCGGTTCGCCTCAGTGATCTGAGACCGTGATTGGATTGAAAGACCCCGGCTCCCCAAGAGCCGGGGTTTTTCTTATGAGAGTATGATGACCAGCCAGCTGATCTCACGGGAACGTCGCGGTGATGTTCTCGTCCTGACCCTCAATCGGCCCGAGCGATTGAACGCCTTGCCGGACATGCAGGACGGTGAGGCCTTCGCCTCTGTCTGCGAAGCGGTCAACGTCGATGCCTCCGTACGCTGTGTCGTCATCACAGGGGCGGGCAGGGCGTTTTCGGCGGGCGGCGACCTGAAGGCCATGAAGGATCGCCGCGACCTGTTCGAGGGCTCCGGCGCCGAGATCCGCGAACGGTACCGCAGGGTCGTGCACCGCATCGTGCGGTCGCTGTACGGGCTGGAGGTTCCGCTGATCGCGGCGGTGAACGGTCCGGCCATGGGGCTGGGTTGCGACATCGCCGGGCTGGCCGACATCCGCATCGCCTCTGACCGGGCCAGCTTCGGCGTGCCGTTCCTGAAGCTTGGCATCATTCCCGGGGACGGGGGGTCATGGCTGCTGCCACGCAACGTCGGCTATGCGCGCGCCGCGGAGATGCTGTTCACGGCCCGGTCCATAGACGCCGAAACCGCAGAGCGTTGGGGTCTGGTCAATCGCGTGGTCGCCCATGAGGCCCTGATGGACGAGGCGATGACGACGGCGGAACAGGTGGCCGCCCATGCGCCCCAGGCTCTGCGCATGGCCAAGAGCCTGCTGCGACAGGGGCGCGACATGAATTTCGACCAGATGCTGGAGATGTCGGCCGCCATGCAGGCCCTGGCCCACCTGACCGACGACCACATCGAGGGCGTCGCGGCGGTGCTGGACAAGCGGCCGGCGGATTTCACCGGCCGCTGATCCTCTATTCCGGCGTACGCATCGCCTGATCCGGTCCGACGCCGACGCTGACTTCGCGCTCTGCGCCGGCGGTCTCGCCCGGCTTCATGAATTTCACCAGCACGCGCTGGCCGATGAGGAAGGGGGCGTCGTCGGCCGAGACGACCACTTCCACCACCCGTTCGTCAGCGCGCTGGGACGGGTCGTCCGATTGCAGGCGACGGGCGCCGAACAGCCCCGCGCGGCGCAGCACCCGGCCCACATAGACCTCGCTGGAGTCCCCTTCCGGCGTGATCTCCACCTCCTGGCCGATGGTGACGTTGGGAATGTCGGACTCGACGATCTCGGCGCGGACGATGCGGTCCGTGTCCGGCTCCAGGTCGAACATGTTGGAGACGTTCAGGGTCGAGGCGCCGGCCCCCGGCTGGGCGTAGCGGCGGGCGATACGGCCATCCATTGGCGCGCGGATGGCGGTCAGTTCCAGGTTGTACTGCGCCTCGTTCAGGCGGGCCTGGGCGGTCTGCACCGAGGCGCGCTGGCTGCTCATGCGGGCTTCGGCCATGGCGATGGCGTCGCGGGCCTGGTCCAGCCTCTGGGCGGCGATGAAGTTGCTGTCCGCCAGACGGTTCATGCGCTCGAACTCGCGACGGGCGGTGTTCAGGTCCACCTCGATGGCGGCCAGCTGCGATCGAGCCTGGGCCACCTCGGCGGTGGCGCGCTGGACGGCCAGACGCGGCTCGTCATCTTCCTGACGGGCGAGGATCTGGCCGGCGGTGACGCGGTCGCCCTCGTTGACATAGACCTCGCGAACCACGCCGCCGCGGCGGGCGGCCACCTGGATGACGCCGCCCTCCACATCCGCCTTGCCGTTGGCGATGGCGGCGTAGGGGCTTTCAGGCGCGGCGGCGGCGGCGGCTTCGGCGGCGGCCTGCCGCTGTCGGCCCTGGGCCTGCATGAACATGAAGGCGACGACCAGAAGGATGACCACGATGAGGCCGATCCAGATGCGCTTCTTCTTGAGGAAACCGGGGATGGACATGGGTTCTGTTCTCTCTGGTCCTAGTGAGCCGAGGCCAGGACGGGGTTCGCCTCGGGCGTCCGTCGCTGATCGTCCAGGATTCGGCCGTCTTCGATGTGGATGACGCGGTCGGCCCAAGCTTCCAGCCTGGGGTCGTGGGTGACGCAGATCACCGCCGCGCCGTGTTCGGTGGCGGCCCGGCGCAGCAGGCGGATCACCACCTGGCCGTTCTCGCCGTCCAGCGCCGAGGTGGGTTCGTCCGCGAATAGAATCTTCGGGTTCTTGGCCAAGGCGCGGGCGATAGCCACGCGTTGTTTCTCGCCGCCGGAGAGGGCGGAGGGCTTCTGATGAAGGCGATGGCCCAGTCCCACTTCCTCGAGGGTCGCCGAGGCCTGACGGCGCGCGTCGCCCTTGGACAGCCCCTGATACTTCAGCACCGTGGTGACCTGCTGCAGGGCGGTGAGCGCCGGAAACAGGTTGAAGCCCTGACAGATGAAGCCGCAGTTTTCCAGTCGGAACCGGTCGATCCGGCCGGAAGGCAGTTGCCACAGATCGTCGACGTCCAGGGCGTCCACCTGACCTTCCTCGGGCCTGAGCAGGCCGGACAGCGCCGCGATCAGGGTAGATTTGCCGGAGCCGGACGGACCCATGACCATGGTCAGATCACCGTGGCGCGCGTCGAAGTCGACGCCCTTCAGCACCTCGACGAAGGCGCGGCCAGACTTGAACCGCTTGACCAGCCCCTTGGCCTCAATGGCGTAGTCGCCATGCTTGCCGTGAATTGTCGTGTGGGTGTTCATCGCAGCAGGTCCGCCGGTTGGCTCTTCTTGAGGACGCCCAGGGACAGAAGGCCGGATCCCATGGAGATGATGATCAGGCCGACGCCGACCACGATCAGCAGCGAAATGGGCAGGGCGATGATCACGGCTCCCAGACGGGCCAGCAGCGAGAGCAGCCAGGTCAGGAAGATCGCGGCGGCGACGCCCACAAGGCCGACCCAGAAGCTGAGCTCCAGCACGATCCGGCGGAGCGACCCCATGCTGACGCCCAGGGCGCGCAGGGAGGCGAACTCCTTGATGTTGGCCATGATGGCGCCGCGCAGGGTCTGCCAGGTGATGGCCACGCCGATGATGGTGCCCAGCACCACGCAACCCCCGATGATGATGACCAGTATGCCTTCCTCGAACATCGACCTGGCGTTGGCCTGGGCCAACTCCTGACGGGTCCAGGCGCGCCAGCGGCCGTCGCCCATGTCATTCAGCTGAGCGGCCACGATGTCCGACTGCGCCGGGTCGCGCAGCTTGATCATCAGCGGGCCGCCCATGGTGTTGCCCCACGACTGACCCAGCATGCGCAGCGAATCGCGCGACATGACGATGGTGGGCTGCATCATGTTGGGGTAGCCGCGCAGCACGCCGACGACGGTGACGGTCTGCCCGTTGTAGATCGCGCGGTCGCCCAGCTGGACCCCCAGGGTGCCCAGCGCCGTCTCGTCCACGGCGATGGTGTAGGGCTGACGCAGCGCCGCGACCAGTTCATCCGAATAGTCGACCGGGATGGTGACGGATCCCGGCTGGGTGTCGATGACGTTGACCATCACCTGCCGCGACCGCGAGGCCCCCTGCTTGGCGCGTTCGGCCTGGCTCATGGTCGGATCGACGTTGCGGACGTTCTGCAGGCTGCCGCCGTTGATCTCGAGGGCCCGGACCTCGACCACCTCGGGGTGGTTGTAGGCCAGCGGAATGAAGCGACGCGGCACGCCCATGGAGCCGCCGAACAGCTGTGTCGCGCCCGGCTGCATGATGATGACGTCCGCGCTCGACCGCTCGATGGCCGCCGTGAAGCCCTTGCCGATGCCGATGAACACGCCGGTCATGGCCAGCACCAGCAGGCCGGACAGGGCCAGCGCCATGACCGCGGCCATGTAGCGGCGCCATTCGTAGAGCAGCGTTGCAAGCGCGAGTGACATCGAACCCCCTTCGTTGTCCCCCTGTCTGACGGCCAGCGTTCGCCGGGCCAAGTTAAATCGGGGTAAGGGTCGGAAAGACGAGCGGTTTTCTCTTTCACATCAAGGCGGCAGGCTGAATGCTGGCGCGGCGGACGCGGCCTTGCTAGTCAGTTCGCCGACAAGCGCCGCAGATGATCGGCGCACTCAGGGAGCCTTTCGCAATGTCGCTTCGACTCACCGTTTCCGCCGCCGCCCTGGCTTTGGCCGCTTTCGCATCGTCCGCCGCTCAGGCTGACGAGGGCATGTGGACCTTCGACAACTTCCCCGCCGCCACGGTGAACGAGAAGTACGGCACGAATATCGATCAGGCCTGGCTGGACACTGTGCGCGGCGCGGCGGTGCGCCTGTCCAGCGGCTGTTCGGCCTCGGTGGTGTCGGGCGAGGGGCTGGTGCTGACCAATCACCACTGCGTGGTGTCCTGCGCCCAGGATCTGTCTGACGCCCAGAACGACTATGTCCAGAACGGCTGGATGCCCGACACCAGCGAGGAAGAGCGCCAGTGCCCCGGCGTCCAGGCCCAGATCCTGACCGAAATCACCGACGTGACCGATCAGGTGCTGGCGGCGGGCGAGGGGCTTGAAGGCTCGGCCTATGTGCAGGCCCGCAGCGCAGCCACCCGCGCCATTCAGGAAGAGGCCTGCGGCGACGACGACACCCGCACCTGCCAGGTGATCAGCTTTTATCGCGGCGGGCGCTACGCCCTTTACGAGTACCGCAACTACTCGGACGTCCGGCTGGCGTTCGCGCCGGACATCCAGGCGGCGTTCTTCGGCGGCGATCCGGACAATTTCAACTATCCCCGCTACGCCCTGGATGCGGCCTTCCTGCGCCTCTACGAGAACGGCGAGCTGGTCCAGACCCCGAACCACCTGACCTGGAATCCCGCGCCGCCGACCGAGGGTGAGCCGGTGTTCGTCGCCGGCAACCCGGGCTCCACCTCGCGTCTGCTGACCGTGGCCCAGCTGGAGAACCTGCGCGACCAGCAGATTCCCGTCAGCCAGCTGCAACGTTCTGAGCTTCGCGGCCGTCTGATCGCCTTCGGCGAGCGCGGCGAGGAGCAGGAGCGCGTGGCGCTGGACACCCTGTTCGGCGTGGAGAACAGCTTCAAGGCCTTCTACGGCCAGCAGCTGGCCCTGAACGACGCGGACTTCATGGGAACGAAGCGGGAGCAGGAGGCCGAGCTGCGCGCCGCCGTGGCGGCCGATCCGGCGCTCGCCGAGCGCATCGGCGACCCGTGGGCGGAACTGGAGGCGGTCCAGTCGGACGTCGAGGAACTGTATCTGCCGTATCGCCAGCTGGAATCGGCGGCCGGCGGCGGTTCGACCCTTTACGCCTACGCCCGCGCCATCGTTCGCGCGGCGCGGGAAGGCGCCAAGCCTGCCGGTGAACGTCTGCCCGAGTACGCCTCGGAAACCGGCCTGACCAACCTGCGCCGCCGCCTGGCGGATGAAACGCCGGTGTCGCCCGAGCTTGAGCAACTGCTGCTGGGCTTCTGGCTGTCCAAGACCCGCGAATATCTGACCACCGACAATCCGTCGGTTCAGACCCTGCTGGGCGATGAGAGCCCCGAGGGCCTGGCGGAACGTCTGGCGACCAGCACGACCTTGACCGATCCGGCCGTGCGCACCGCCCTGTTCGACGGCGGGCTGGAGGCGGTGGAAGCCTCCAACGACCCCATGATCCAGTTCGTGCTGCGCACCGAGGGCCTGGGCCGCGAGCCCCGCGCCCAGTGGGAGCAGCGCGTGTCCGCCCCCACCGGCCAGGCCGCAGAGCGCATCGCCCAGGCCCGCTTCGCGGTCTATGGCGACAGCCAGTACCCCGACGCCACCTTCAGCCTGCGTCTCAGCTACGGCGCGGTCGAAGGCTGGAGCTATCGCGGCGTCGACGTGCCGCCCATGACCTACCTCGGCGGCCTGTATGAGCGGGCCACCGGGGCCGAGCCCTACAATCTGGCGCCCCGCTGGGCCGAGGCGGAGGATGTGGTGAACCAGGAAACTGTGTTCGACTTCGTCTCCACCAACGACCTCATCGGCGGCAACTCGGGCTCGCCGGTCATCAACGCCGACGGCGAGGTGATCGGCACGGCGTTCGACGGCAACATCCACTCGCTGGGCGGCGCGTTCGGCTATGACGGCGAGCTGAACCGTACGGTGTCGGTCTCCACCGCCGCCGTGACCGAGGCCCTGCGCACGGTCTATCGTCTGCCGCGCCTGCTGGAAGAGCTGGGCGTGGAGTAAGCCTATATCTCCTCCCCATGCCCTGCCATGGGGAGGGGGACCGCCCGGCGGAGCCGGGTGGTGGAGGGGGCGTCTCGGTTTCAAGTTCATGAGACGCCAATCACTGACGGCTCGCGCCGCCCCCTCCGTCACGGCGCGTATTCGCGCCGCGCCACCTCCCCATCGTGTCGATGGGGAGGAGAGTTATTCCGGGAGATCCCCCATGCGCCTGTTCCTCACCGCTTCCGCCGCCGTTCTGGCCCTGGCCGCCGCGTCTTCGGTCTCGGCCGAAGAGGGCATGTGGACCTATGACAACTTCCCCATCCAGCGGGCCAACACGGCGCTGGGGACGGATATCGATCAGGCGTGGCTGGACCATGCGCGCCTGTCGTCGGTGCGCCTGACCACGGGCTGTTCCGCCGGAATCGTGTCGGGGGAAGGGCTGGTGATGACCAACAATCACTGCGTCGCCTCCTGTGTGCAGAACATCTCGACGCCCGAGGTGCAGTATGCGGAGACCGGCTTCACCCCCGCCAGCCGTGAAGAGGAGCGCCGCTGCCCCGGCATGCAGGCGGAGGTGCTGATCGACATCTCCGACGTGACCGACCGCATGCAGGCGGCGGGCGAGGGGCTGGACGGTTCCGCCTTCACCCGCGCCCGCGACGCCGAATCCGCCGCCATCGAGAGCGAAGCCTGCGAGGGCCGGGATGACCTGCGGTGTCAGGTGGTCAGCCTGTACCGGGGCGGTCAGTTCAAGCTCTACACCTTCCGAAAATACTCCGACGTGCGGCTGGCCTTCGCGCCGGAAGAGCGGGCCTCGTCCTTCGGCGGCGATCTGGACAATTTCAGCTTTCCCCGCTTCGCCCTGGATGCGGCCTTCCTGCGCCTTTACGAAAACGACCAGCCGGTCGCGACCGAGACCCACTTCACCTGGAACGCCGATGCGCCGACGCCGGGCGAGGCGGTGTTCGTCTCGGGCACGCCGGGCTCGACCCAGCGCCTGCTGACCCAGGATCAGCTGGCCACGGTGCGCGATGTGATCCTGCCCATGGACCAGCTGATCGCGTCCGAGCTGCGCGGGCGCCTGATCCGCTTCTCGCAGGAAAGCGACGAGAACCGCTTCATCGCCTCGTCCGCCCTGTCGGGGGTCGAGAACACCTACAAGCGCGGCATGGGCCGCATGCGCGCCCTGATCGACGGCGAGTTCATGGGACGGCGTCAGGTGGCGGAAGAAGAGTTCCGCGCCCGCGTCGCAGCTGACCCGGCCCTGGCGGCCGAGGCGGGTGATCCGTGGTCGACGCTGGCGGAAATCCAGCCGGTGCAGGCGCGGCTCTATCCCGCCTACAGCCTGCTTGAGGGCCGCGCCGGCGGCGGGTCGCGCCTGTTCGCCTTCGCCCAGACCCTCGTCCGCGCCGCCCAGGAGCGCGGCAAGCCGTCGGGCGAGCGCCTGCCCGAATTCGCCGACAGCCGCCTGCCGTTGCTGCAGCAGCGCCTGTTCGCGGATCTGCCCACCTATCCGGCGCTGGACGAGCTTCAGCTGAGCTGGTGGCTGTCCAAGACGCGCGAGATCCTGACCGTGGACGATCCGCGGGTCCGCGCCCTGCTGGGCGATGAATCCCCCGAGGGCATGGCCGAGCGGCTGGCGTCCGGCTCGACCCTGGGCGACCCCGCCGTGCGCCGCGCCCTGTGGGAGGGCGGGCTTGAGGCCATTGAGGCCAGCGACGACCCCATGATCCGCCTGGCCCTGGCCATGCAGCCCATCAACCGCCCCGTGCGCGAGCAGTGGGAGGCCGAGGTTGAGGCCCCGACCGCGCGGGCGTCTGAGGCGCTGGCCGCCGCCCGCTTCGCCGTCTACGGCGACGACGTCTATCCGGACGCCACCGGCACGCTTCGCCTCAGCTTCGGCAAGGTGGAGGGCTGGACCTATGAGGGCCGGACCGTGGAGCCGCTGACCACCTTCGCGGGCCTGTTCGATCGGGCCACCGGGGCCGATCCCTTCGTCATCACCCCGCGCATCGCCGCCGCCCGCGACCGCATCGACATGGACGCGGTGATGAACATGTCGGTGTCCACCGACACCATCGGCGGCTCGTCAGGCTCGCCCGCCATCAATGCCCGGGGCGAGATCATCGGGGCCAATTTCGACTCCACCGTCCTGACCCAGCGCAACGCCTATGGCTATGACATCAACGTCAACCGCAGCGTCATTGTCACGACCCAGGCCGTGACCGAGGCCCTGCGCAACATCTACGGCATGGATCATCTGCTGACGGAGCTGGGCGCGGAGTAGGCCGTGTCCGCATAGGTGACGCGGAGGGGACTGCCGAACAGCAGACGTCACGAACGCCGCTATGGGTGGAGAGCGGGCCCTGCCTGGACCGACAGGTCACCTCGTGCCATCAGGGCCAGCCGGTTGCGGTGATCCGCACGACGACAATTGCTGACGTGGACAGTCGGGCGCTTCCCTACGGCGCCGTTTGGGTATAACCCGCGCTCGATTGCCGGAGACGAGCCTTGCGACGACCCATTCTGGATCATCCCGCGCGGATCGTCCCCCTGGCGTTTCTGGCGACCATCGTCGTCGGCACGATGCTGCTCCTGCTGCCGTTCTCCAGCGCCGATGGGCAGGTCGCGCCGTTTCTCACCGCCTTGTTCACCGCCACATCGGCCGTTTGCGTCACCGGGCTGATCGTCGTCGACACCGCCACCTATTGGACGCCGTTCGGACAGGGCGTCATCATGGCCCTGTTTCAGGTGGGCGGCTTCGGCATCATGGCCGGGGCGACGCTGCTCGGGCTGATGATCACCCGACGCATGCGGCTAGGGCGGCGTCTGGTCGTCCAGGCGGAGACCAAGAGCCTGACCCTCGGCGACGTGAAGAGCGTGCTGGCCACGATCCTGGGCGTAACCGTCTTGTTCGAGGCGATCGTCGCGGCGGTGATCATCCTGCGGCTCCATACGACCTATGGCGAGCCGTGGGACGCTGCGGTCTGGAACGGGCTTTTTCATGCCGTCTCAGCCTTCAACAACGCCGGCTTCTCGACCTATTCGGACAGCCTCGTCCGGTTTGCGCTCGACCCCGTGATCCTCCTGCCGTTGACCGTCGCCATCATCGTCAGCGGTCTGGGGTTTCCTGTGATCAACGAACTGCGGGGCGATTGGCGAAAGCCAGACCAGTGGTCCATCCACGCGCGGCTGACGGTCTACGGCACCCTTTTCTTGCTGATTGCGGGATTTTTCGCGGTGCTGGTCGCGGAATGGAACAACGGCGCGACGATCGGCGACTTCACCACGGGCGGCAAGGTGCTGAACGCCTTCACCCATTCGGTGATGAGCCGGACGGCGGGATTCAACGCCGTGGATGTGGGCCAGATGCGGCCCGAAACCCTGCTTTTCACCGATGGGCTGATGCTGATCGGCGGGGGCAGCGCGGGCACCGCAGGCGGCATCAAGGTAACGACATTCCTGCTGCTCGGCGTCGTGGTCTGGGCGGAAATCCGCGGCCGGGCGGACGTCACCGTCTTCAAGCGGCGCATCTGCCCCGACGTGCAGCGTCAGGCGCTGGCGGTGGTGCTGATGGCCGTGGGTCTTGTAGGCCTCGCCACGCTTGCCATCCTTTCGATGACCACCTTTCCCCTGGACCGGGTGCTGTTCGAGGTGATCTCCGCCTTCGCGACCGTCGGACTGAGCACGGGCATCACCGCCGACCTGCCGCCGGCCGCCCAGTCGATCCTCATCGCCCTCATGTTCGTGGGCCGGGTCGGCACCATAACGGTGGCCGCGGCCCTGGCGCTGCGGACCCGCCACGTCCCCTATCGTTACCCTCAGGAGCGCCCAATCGTTGGCTAGATCAAAAAAGACCCGGGGCAACAGCGTCCTCGTCATCGGACTTGGCCGCTTCGGCGGCGCCGTGGCGCAGAGTCTGACCCACATGGGACACGATATCCTCGCCATCGACGAGGACCTGTCTCTCGTTCAGAGCTGGTCCGAGCAACTGACCCATGTGGTGCAGGCGGACAGCCGCAATATCGACGCCCTGCGTAAATTGGGCGCGCAGGATTTTCTGCATGCGGTCGTCGCCATCGGCTCGGACATCGAGGCCAGCGTGCTGACGGTACTGGCCCTGAGCGAGCTGGGCGTGCCCGACATCTGGGCCAAAGCGGTGAGCGCCAACCACGGTAAGATTCTGGAAAAGACCGGCGCTCATCATGTGGTCTTTCCCGAGGCCGCGATGGGCGAGCGGGTCGCGCATCTGGTCACCGGCAAGATGATCGACTTCATCGAGTTCGACGATGACTTCGCCATCGTGAAAACCCGTCCGCCGCGCGAGTCTATCGGCAAGACGCTGGAGCAATCGGCCCTGCGGACCCGTTACGGAATTACAGTGGTCGGCGTGAAGCGCCCGCGTCAGGATTTCACCTATGCGAAGCCGGACACCCTCGTGATCGAAGGCGATCTGCTGATCATTTCTGGTCCGACGAGCAAGGTCGAGCAGTTCGCGGCCCTGCCTTGAGCTGAACAGCGGCTTTCTACCCAGCTGATCGCTGAAGCCCCGGATATCTGCGAGGGATCGTGGGATCAGGCCAGGTCGCCCACGGCGGCGTCCAGCAGCAGGAAGGCGCGGCCGGCGTCGGTGGCGAGGCGGGACAGCACCGCATAGCCCTCTGCGTCTTCGCGCGCCGCCTCGGCCAGCTGGCGCGACATATGGCGGACATAGCGTTCGGCGTCGGCTTTCAATTCCGCATCGCTCAGCACGCGGCGCGAGACGCTGCGAACGGCGGCGGGGGCCACGCGGCGCACGATCTGGCGCGCGCGGTCCGGCTCGCGGTCCTGGAACGCGGCGGCGGCCTCCTCGACCCGTGAGCGGGGCAGCAGGGCGTTGGGGTCCACGCCCATGCGGCGGATGGCCAGGGTGATGCGCTCGCCCAGAGTCTCGTCGTCCGCCACGGGCTGATCCAGATCCATTGGCGCCTCTGCGGGGGCGCCGTCGTCCACCAGATCCTTCCAGCCCAGGGTGCGGTCCTTGTCCGGCGCGGGCTTTTCCTCGGCGCGCTTTGAGGATGAAGCGGCGGGCTCGAGCTTGAGACGACCGCGCAGGCCGAAACCGCCGGAAGGCTCCTCGGCGGGCGGCTCGCCCTTGGTCGGCTTGTTGTCCTGAACAGGCGCCTTGTCCGCCAGCAGATCGCGGCGGCGCTGGGCGGCCACGGGCGAGTCGCCGGACACCACGCCCATCAGACGGACGGCCTCGGACAGCATGTCGTAGTTGCGCTTCACCCGGTCCTGGAAAGCGGCGTCCAGCGCCTCGGTGTCCTCGGCCGCCTTGCGCGAGGCGTCGGACAGGGCGCGCAGGCCTTCCTCCACCGTGGCGCGGACCTCGTCCATGCGGCTTCGGGCTTCCTCCGGCATGCGGGCGGCGCGGGCGTCCAGCTCGCCCATGGCCTCGTCCACCTGCTGCAGGGTGGCGTTCAGACGTTCGAGGGTCAGCTCCAGCTTCTCGGTCGCGCGCTGGCCGGCCTCGTCCACCAGAGAGGCGGTCTCGTCCACGATGCGGCGGGCGCCCTCGATGCGGCTGTCGGCGGCGTGGTCGGCCTGTTCGGCGGCGGCGTGCAGCGCTTCGCCCAGCCGGTCGGCGCGGGCCTGGGCCATGTCGGCGGCCTCGGCGGCGGCGGCGCGGGATTCGGCGGCCACGGCGTTGAGCGTCTCCAGCGCGCGGCGGGCTTCCTCGGCCACGGTGTCTCGCGCATCGGAGGCGAGAGCCTCGAAGCGGTCCAGCGCCTTCCTGGTGGCGCCGTCGAAGGCGTCGGCCTCGCGGGCGGACAGTTCGCTGAGCGCCTTGAACTGGTCGGCGGCGGCCTCCACCAGGTCGCGCAGGACGTCGGCGCTGCGCGATGACGCCTCTGACAACTCGCCCCCGGCGGAGCGGGCGGCGGACAGGGTCTCGATCAACTGGGCGCGCTGGCTCTCCACCTGGGCGGAGAAGTCCTCCTGATCGGTGCGCAGGGCGTAGGCGGCGGTGACCAGGGCGGCGCGCTGCTGACCCAGGCCTTCCTCCACCGACTGGATCTGTTCGGCGACGCCGGATCCGGCGTTCTCCAGACGCAAGGTCTGGCGTGACAGATCGTCAGCGGCCAGGCGGGCGGCGTCCTGGGCCTCGCCGGCGGCGGCGGCCATGTCGGCGGCGCGGGCGGCCAGGGCGGCCTCGGCCTCGCGCAGCTGGGTCTGGGCCAGGTCAGAGGCGTCGGCCACCATGCGGGACTGGCGCTCCACGGCGTCCAGCACGCCGGCGGCCTGTTTCTCCAATTCGCCGGACAGGGCCTGAAGGCTGACCCGCTCGCCGCCCAGTTGTTCGGACAGGCGCCGCGCGGATCGCTGGGCTGTTTCGGCGGCTTCCGTCAGCCGTTCCGTTTCTTCGCCGAGAACCTGACGCAGGGCGGCCAGGTCGTTGCGGGCGCGCTCGACCGCCAGGGTGGCCTGATCGATGTCGCCGCGCAGGGCGGTGACCATGCCCCCGGCCTGTTCGGCTGCATGGGCGGTGGGGGCCACCATGGCGTCGGCCAGGGCCCGGGCCCGGCGGGTCTCGGCCGCCAGATAGGCGCCCTGACGCACCGCTTGCGCCAGCAAGATGGCCAGCCCGGCAGGCGCCAGGGCCAGCAGGGCGTAGATGGCGATCTGCAGGGGGTCGAGTCCGCTGAGCCCGGCCCCGGTCTGGAACGCGGCCCAGGCGGCGACGCCGCCGATCCAGAGGACCACGGCCAGGGCGGCGATCAGATAGGCGTGGCGGCCGCCGTTCGGCGCGGCATGGGTGGCGGGAAGCGAAACGGGCGTGGTTGCGGGCAGGGGTTCGTCCAGGGTGGCGGGCGGTTGGGGCGCGTCGTCCGCCATCTGGGCGCGGATGTCGGCCATGGCGGCGGCGACGGCGGCTTCCTCAGCCTCGCGAGCGAGGCGCTGTTCCTCGTCCTCGGCTTCGCGGGCCTTGCGTTCCTGTTCGGCGAGCCTGCGCCGCTGGCGTTCGGACATCGGCCGCTCTGGTTGGGGCCGTTCAGGCGCAGCTTCAGGCGCGGTGTCCACGGCCGCGGCCGGCTCTTCGGCCGGAGCTTCCGGTTTCGTCGACAGCCGGCTGCGTTTGGTCATGAACGGGCCTCGTGATCCGGCGGCGCGGTTCGCCGGACAGTCATGGGTTTCGCGCGAAGGGGGAACCTAGCGGCTTGAGGCTGTCAGGCAAAGACGCCGTGCGCGCAAGAGGCCGGATTCTCGAATCGATACCGGGGGTTCAGCAGTTCTTCGTTTGCGGCTTGACCGCAGCGGCGGCGGCCGGCTCGGGGCAATCGACGATGCGGCGAACCTCGCGTTCCGTCTGCCGCGGCGCATTCACGTCCACGCCGAACTGGGCCAGCGCCGTGGCGGCGATGGCGGCGACCAGTCCGATAATGAACTCGATCAGCGTCTGCATCGCCGATCTCTCCCCTGTCTCATAGCCCCAGTATGCGCTCATCCGATCATATGAACAACCTTGACCATATTCGGGCGATGGCGGAACTCTGGCGCCCCTGACGCGTCTAGTGATCGCGGTTCGCGCGAAAAAGCGTCACGACACCGCGTCAATAGGGCGGGCATGGATCAGAAGGACACATGGTTGAAGGCTGGCGAGACGTGCTGGCAGATCGAGCGCGCGAGCCGGTTTTCCGTCCTGGTCGAGAACGCCGCCTATTTCGACGCCCTGTCCTCGGCGCTCAGCAAGGCCAAGCGTTCCATCGTGGTGCTGGGCTGGCAGTTCGATCCGCGCACCCGGCTGAACCCCGAGACCCGTCCCGGTGATCGCCAGGCCGAGATCGGCCATCAGATTCGCATGATGATCAAGCAGAACCCGGACCTGGACATCCGCCTGCTGATCTGGAAATCGCCGCTGCTGATCGCGGCGTCTCAGGGCTTTTTTCCGCAGCGGGCCCAACGCTGGTTCCGCCGCCGCACGGCGGACTTCCGGCTGGACAGCCCCGGCCCCCTCGGCGCGTGCCACCATCAGAAGGTGGTGGTGATCGATGACGCGGTGGCCTTCTGCGGCGGCGGCGACATCGCCACGGACCGCTGGGATTCCATGGAGCATCTGGACGGGGACCCCCGTCGTTGCCTGCCGTCGGGATGTATCTGTCCGCCCCGGCACGAGGTCATGTGCGTCATGGACGGGCCGGCCGCAAAGGCGCTGGGCGATCTGGCCCGGCGGCGCTGGTTCCGCGCCACACGCGAGGCGGTTCTGCCGATCCAGCAGGAGGGTCTGGATCCCTGGCCAGAGGGCGTGGAGCCGGACCTGACCGACGTGGAGGTCGGCGTGGCCCGCACCGAGCCCGCCTGGGGCCGCCGACCGGCGGTGAAGGAGAATCTGGCCCTGCATCTGGACGCCATACGCAGCGCCAAAAAACTGATTTATCTTGAGAACCAGTATTTCACCTCGCCGGTGATCGCCCAGGCGCTGATCGAGCGGCTGGCCGAGCCGGGAGGCCCGGAGATCGTGCTGGTCTCCACCACCGAAAGCCCCAGCTGGTTTGATCGCCTGACCATGGACACCGCGCGGGCCGAGGTTCTGATGCGGCTGGAGGCGGCGGATAAAGAGAACCGCTTCACCGCCTTCTGTCCTCGCACGGAGGAGGGGCAGCGGATCATCGTCCATTCCAAGGTGACGATCATCGACGATGAGTTTCTGCGCATCGGCTCGACCAATCTGAACAACAGATCGCAGGGCCTCGACACCGAGTGCGATGTGGCGACGGTAGCGGACACAGATGAGGGCCGCGCCTTCGTGCGGCGGCTGAGACACCGTCTGATCGCCCATTTCATGGCCGTCGACGGCGAGGCCTATGGGGCGGCTGAGGCCCTGTCGCCGTCCGTCGGCCATGCGATCCTGTCTTTCGGAGGAGATCGTCTGGTTCAGCTGGGCGTGGAGCCGCCGACCCGCTTCGACCGCTTCGTGGCCGAATGGCAGTTCGGCGACCCGCACGGCTCCGACGACGCCTGGTGGCCGTGGCTGAGGCGCCGGCGCAGCCGTCAGGCCAGGCTGGAATCCCCGACCGCCGAGACCTCGAAATCGATCACCAGCGGCAGGTGATCCGAGGCCATCCGCGCCAGGGGCGATGTCCCGGTCCGCGCGCCGGTGACGCGAACATCCTCGCTGACGAAGCAGTGGTCGATGCGGATGGCCGGGAAGCCTGACGGGAAGGTCTTCAGACTGGGTTTCAGGTTCAGACGCCGCTGGGCGTCATCTAGCTTGCGGGTCAGGATCTGATAGGGGCGGGTGATCGAGGTGGCGTTGAAATCCCCGGTCACGATCACCGGACCCTTCAACTGGGGCGACCCGGCCCAGGCCTTGCCCATGAGCGCCGAGGCCTGAAGGCGCTGCTCACGAGGGATCAATCCCAGATGGGTGTTGATGACGTTGATCTCCACGCCATCCACCTGGATCAGACTCCACAGGGCGCCGCGCGGCTCCAGCCCCTTCAGGCCGGACAGGGTCGGCAGGGCGTCGGCCCGCACCAGGGTTTCGGGCAGGCGGGTCAGGATGGCGTCGCCGTACAGTTCCTTCTCCACCCGCATGGCGGGGTGAAACTGGAAGCTCATGTCCAGTCGCTCGGCGATGACATGGGCCTGATCGACGCCGCCGGTGCGGGCGCGGCCCACGTCCAGCTCCTGAAGACAGACGATGTCCGGCTCCAGATCAGCGATGACGGCGGCGATGCGGCCGGGGTCCAGCTGGCGGTCCACGCCGACGCAGCGGTGCACATTGTAGGTGAGAAGACGGGCCATGAACCGGAACCCTTAGCCCTTTCAGATGAACCTTTTGAGCCGAAAAGGCGGCGGGTTCGCGTCGATCAGATTTCAACGAGCCGATCAGCCAATTCGTTGCGGTCGCGCGGGTCCGGCGGGAAGTGTTCGGCCAGCACCGCGCCGCACAGGGCCACGGCGCGTTCATAGCCCTCGGCCGCCTGATCCGCCTTCAGCCCGCGCGCCAGCGCCTCGGCGGCGTCCATCCACACGTCGGCGTCCACCTTGCGATGGATGTTCTGGTCAGCAATGACTTCCACCTGATGGTCGGCCTCGCATGCGAAGATCAGCACGCCCGTGCGGTTCTCGGTCACGTGCAGCCCGTGAGCCAGGAACTGCGCCATGGCCGCGCGGCGACAGCGTGACGCGCGCACGGTGCGCGGGGTCATCCAGCGCCGCACTGTAGGGATCATGCCCAGCAGACAGACCACGGCGAACACCAGCACCTGCACAGCCGCATAGGCCGACAGGCTGAGGCCGATGGCCAGGTCCGACGCGGCCATGTGTCCCGCAGTCCATCCATCCACAAAGCCCGGCAGGGACGCCGCGGTGAATCCCAGCGGGATCAGCAGCAGGGGCGCGATCAGGGCCAGGGCGCCGGCCCAGGCCAGCACCACGTCCACATGACTGGAGACCCGCCGGGCGAAGACGCAGAAGATTTCGCCCGAAGTCGCGGTTTCAGCCTGGGCGATGGCGGCGCTGACGCGGGCGTGTTCATCGAGACCGAATTTCATCTCACCACCCCCCCGAGGCGCCGCCGCCGCCGAAGCTTCCACCCCCGCCGCTGAAACCGCCGCCCCCGCCGAATCCGCCCCCGCCGCTGGAGCGGCTGCGCGCCGCCTCGCTGGCGGCCCAGATCAGGATGGGGGTCAAGCCGTCGCGGCGCCCCCGCCCGCGCCGTCCAGGCGCCCGCGCCGCCTGCACGATGCCCAGCAAGCCCAGCCCGATGACCACCGCCACCACCACCAGAATGCCCCAGGCCATGCGGCGCTCGGGGCCTTCCGCCTCCGCGGCGCGCGCCAGCGCCTCGGCCTCGTCAAGAGTCAGCTGAGCGGCGATGGCTTCAACGCCCTGTTCGATGCCGCGCTCGAATCCGCCCGTTCGAAAGTCCGGCAGAATGTCATCATGAATGATGCGCGCGGACAGGGCGTCGGTCAGGATCGGCTCCAGCCCGTACCCGACCTCAATGCGCACCTTGCGTTCGTTGGGGGCCACGATCAGCAGCACGCCGTTGTCGTCTTCCTCCTGGCCGATCCCCCAGGCGCGGCCCAGACGATAGCCGTAGTCCTCGATGGGATAGCCCTGCAGATCGTTCACGGTGACCACGACCAGCTGATCGCTGGTCTCTGCCTCGAGCGCCGCCAGACGCTCGGTCAGGACCGCTTCCCGCTCGGCGGACAGCAGGCGGGCCTCATCCACCACCCGGCCGCTCAGGGCGGGGAAGGTCTGCGACAGGGCGGGCAGGGCCGTCAGCCAGACGGCCGCCAGGGCGATGATCCAGAGAAGCGGACGGATTCTCACTGGCCGGGCGTGGTCTGTCCGGCCGACGCGGGCGGGGCGTCGAGATTGAAGTTCACCTCCGGCGCGGTCTGCGCCGCCTCGGTGGCCTGGAACGGCTGCATGGGCTCGGAGGCGCCATGGATCGTGTTGGCCCAGACCACCCCGGGGAAGGTGCGGAGCTCGGTGTTGTAGTCGGCGACCGCCTCATTGTAGTCGCGGCGGGCGATGGCGATGCGGTTCTCGGCGCCTTCAAGCTGGGACTGCAGTTCGAGGAAATTGCGGTTGGACTGAAGCTCCGGATAGGCCTCGACCACCAGCAGCAGGCGCGAAAGGGCGCCGGCCAGTTCGGACTGGGACGCCTGGAATTCCTGCATGGCCGCGGCGTTCTCGGGGGTCACATTGACCGCAGTCGCGCGGGCGCGGGCCTCGATCACCTCGTTCAGCACGGTGCGCTCCTGCACCGCCGAGGCCTGCACCGTGGCCACCAGATTGGGCCCCAGATCGGCGCGGCGCTGATACTGGCTCTGCACGTCGCCCCAGGCGGCGCGGGCGCGCTCTTCCTTGGTGGGAATGGCGTTGACGCCGCATCCGGCCAGCGCCGGCGCCATAGCCAGGGCGATGATCGGACCCGCCCAGGAACGCTTTGCCGTCATGATGGAATCTCCCGCCTGCCTGACAGGACTATTCCCCTTCAATGACAGGAGTTCAAGCGTCCGGCAGAGCGGGCTCCAGCCCCGCAGACCGGCACGCGGCCGTGTAGGTGTTCAGCAACAGACAGGCGATGGTCATGGGTCCGACGCCGCCGGGAACGGGGGTGATCGCGCCCGCGACCTCGA
>SXGT01909167.1_pt1 | contig 21481 bp, 11 predicted proteins | sample 3176221 | NCBI WGS metagenome assembly SXGT01 (sample SAMN11356862, study PRJNA531348) | freshwater metagenome | isolation source: freshwater sample F1-120 | place: China: Fuxian Lake, Yuxi | collected 2017-12-25
GCCCCCGCCCTCTCGGGTCACAAGCTCGGAGGCCAGCTTCAAGCGTTGCGCCTCACCCCCCGAGAGGGTGTTGCCGGGCTGGCCGAGCTTCACGTAGCCGAGTCCGACCTTCTCCATGGCCTGAAGGATTCGCAAGATCTGGTGCTGGCTCTCGAAGAAGACGCAGGCTTCGGACACATCCATCGCGAGAACATCGCTGACGTTTTTTCCCTTGAAGAGGATGCCGAGCGTCTCCCGGTCGAATCGCTTTCCCTTGCACAGTTCGCAAGGGACCCAAACGTCGGAGAGAAAGTGCATCTCGACCTGCGTCGCGCCCTGGCCGTCGCAAGTCATGCAACGCCCCTCGCCGGTGTTGAAGCTGAAGCGGCTGACCCCAAATCCACGCACCTTGGCTGCTTGCGTCAAGGAATAGAGCTCCCTCACATGGTCCCAGATTCCGCTATAGGTCGCCGGATTCGACCGCGGCGATCGTCCAATCGGCTTCTGGTCCACGACCACGAGGCGCCGGACCTGGTCCAGCCCTTCCACCGAGCTGACCCGCCCGGGAGACGGAGGGCGCCTCGCCAGCTCCGCCTCCACCACCTCCGAGAGGACGTCAAGGACAAGGCTCGACTTCCCCGAGCCGCTAACACCAGTGACCACGGTAATGACGCCAAGTGGAAAGGCCGCGTCGAGGCCTGTCAGGTTGTTGTGGGTGACATTTCGCAGACGCAGCCAACCCGTGGGCTCCCCTGGCGGGCGAACGCGATCGTGCACCCGTTGGCTACCGGAGAGGTAGCGACCGGTGAGGGAGGTCGGCGAGCTTGCCACTTTGGCCGGTGTTCCCTGCGCCATCACTTCACCTCCATACACCCCGGCACCTGGGCCGATGTCGATCAGCCAATCAGCGGCCTCCATGGTCTCACGATCGTGCTCGACCAGAAGCACCGTGTTCCCGAGATCCTTCAGGCTCTTCAAGCTGTCGATCAAGCGCTGCGTATCGCGTGGATGGAGGCCAACCGTGGGCTCGTCGAGCACGTAGAGGACACCGGAGAGTCGGTTCCCGAGCTGGGACGCAAGCCGTATGCGCTGCGCCTCGCCTCCGGACAACGTGCCCGCAGTACGGTCGAGCGAAAGGTAACCGAGACCCACCTCGTCGAGAAATCGGAGCCGGTTCTGAATCTCGCGCAACACCTGTTGTGCGATCGTCTGTTCCCGGTCCGAGAGCTCCAACGCGGCCATGAAACGCGAGGCATCGCTCACGGTCAGTCGCGTCAGATCCTGAATATTCAACCCCCCCAGGCGAACCAACAGAGATTCTTTCCTGAGACGCCCGCCGCCGCAAACCGAACAAGTTTGTGGCTCGAAAAACTTCGAGAAGTACTTTGCGAATTCACCGAGGCTCTCCTCCTGAGCCCACTCCTCGAGGTGCGTCACGAGCCCGGGCCAATAAATCTCGATCACCGTTCCGTCCTTGAGCTCCAGAGGCACCTTGCCCCCGGGAGCACCTCGAAAGATCGTGTCGCGGTCCTCGGCTCCAAGCTTTGAGTACGGAGTATTCCTGTTCCCGACTCGAAGCTCAAGGAGTCGGTGGATCACCTGAATCGTGGAAGGCCGGTAGGCCTCGAGAAAGCGGCGAAGCGCGGGATCGAGCGCCTCCACAACGGGCCGGTCCGCCAGGACGATGAGGCGACTCGAATCGGCCCGGCTCTCGATCCCGATCCCCTTGCACCGGGCGCAAGCGCCTTGAAGGCTCGAGAAGCTGAACATGCTGGGCGTCAATTCGCCTGTCAACTCCATGTGACCCAGCGGACAGGCTGGCGACCGGGTATGAAAAACGACCGAGCCGCCGTCGACAAGCACGGCCGCCTTGCCTCCGCCGCGCTCGAACGCGAGCTCCAGGCTGCCCGCGAGCCGACTCTGCGAGGCCTCCGCCAGTACGACTCTGTCGACAACCACAAAAAGGGGAGCCCCCTCGGCTCCACGACTCCTCGAATCGAGAAGCGACTGCTTCATAGAGGCAAGCAATCGCCGATAAGAGGTATCCCCATCCTCGTCGAGCCGAATCTCCTCTCCCCCCACCATCGCTCGGGTGAAGCCGTCCTTGAGGAGCGAGCTCCGAATGGACTCAACGGCTCGCTGGATTTCGTGGTCCTTCATGCCCTCGGTCGGCAGGTGCTGCACCAGCGCAAGCACCCGACACTTCTCACCGGCACGGGTTGTGACAAGCTCCTGGGAGAGCCGCGTGGGTGAGGTCCACTCCAGCGGAGCACCACAGACCGTGCAATGCGCGCGGCCGATCCGCGCGTAGAGAAGACGCAGGTAGTCATGCACTTCCGTGATGGTGGCAACCGTGGACCGTGGGTTTGCCGACGCCGACTTCTGGTCGATGGCAATCGCAGGCCGTAGACCCGTCACCCGGTCACATTCAGCGCCCTGCATCCGCCCCAGAAATCGCCTCGCGTACGTGGAGAGAGATTCCAGGTAGCGCCGCTGTCCCTCCGCGAACACCGTGTCGAAGGCAAGGGATGTCTTGCCAGATCCACTCACACCCGTCACGACAGTGAGTGCATTGTGAGGCACTCGAAGATGGATGGACTTCAGGTTGTGCTTCCGTGCGCCGAAGACCTCCATGTATTGGACCTCCTGCTCGCGGTCCATCTTCCCTCCTCGAGGACGCTTCTTGCGGATCCTTTCGTCTCTCGGCGCCAACGCCTCACGAAGCGCCCTTGCAGTGTGGGAGCTTTCGACCCGGCTCACCACCTCTGGCGTCCCCTCGGCAACGATCCTGCCACCCCCGTCCCCCCCCTCCGGCCCCAGATCAATCACGTGGTCCGCAACCTTGATGACGTCGACGGAATGCTCGATCACCAGCACCGTGTTCCCTCGCCCCACAAGCTCCTGAAGTGCCTCGAGGAGCACCCGAGTGTCCTCGAAGTGCAGACCCGTCGTCGGCTCATCGAAGAGATAAAGCGTGCGCCCTGTGTCGCGCCGCTTGAGCTCGGAGGCCAGCTTCACCCGTTGCGCCTCGCCGCCCGAAAGTGTCGTGGAAGGCTGACCGAGCTTCATGTAACCCAATCCAACGGTCCTGAGCATCTCGATGGGCCGATGGATCTTTGGATGCTCCCGAAAGAACTCGGCGGCCTCGGCGATCGGCATTTCGAGCACGTCGTAAATGCTCTTCGATCGGTAGTGGATCTCCAGCGTCTCCCGGTTGTACCGGCGTGCCCCACAGGCATCGCAGATGACCTCGACGGCGGGCAAGAACTGCATTTCGACCGTGCTGACACCAGCGCCGCCGCACTCGAGACAGCGCCCACCATCCTTGTTGAAGCTGAAGCGGCCTGCCTTGTACCCCCTGGCCCGGGCTTCCGGTACCTGCGCGTAGAGGTCCCGGATGAGATCGAAGACCTTGACATACGTCGCGGGGTTGGAGCGAGGAGTCCGTCCAATCGGGCTCTGATCAATATCGACGAGCTTGTCGAGGCGCTGGTAGCCCAGAAGCGCCTTGTAACGCCCGGGCCTTGCGGTGTGACGGCCGAGCTTCTCAAGCAGCGCGGGCCTCAGCACATGATTCACCAGCGAGCTCTTGCCGGAGCCGCTGACCCCGGTCACGACAACAAAGCAGCCAAGCGGGATCCGGACATTGACCCCGCGGAGATTGTTGTGCGTGACGCCCCGGAGCTCGAGCCAGTGCTCTCCTGGCTCCCGTCGCACTTGAGGCACTGCAATCGTGCGCTCTCCACTCAGATACTTGCCCGTGATCGATTCGGGCGCCTTCATGACCGCCTCGACATCCCCCTCGGCAACAATGAAGCCACCATTCTCACCAGCGCCGGGCCCAACGTCGACCAGGTGATCAGCAAGCTCCATGGTCGCTTGATCATGCTCGACGACGAGCACCGTGTTCCCGAGATCTCGCAACGCCGCGAGGGTTTCGAGCAGCCGCTGGTTGTCCCGTGGATGAAGCCCGATCGACGGCTCGTCGAGGACGAAGAGAACCCCCTGAAGGCCCGCACCAACCTGACTTGCGAGACGCAAGCGCTGCGCCTCGCCGCCCGCCAATGTGTTGGAGCGACGGTCAAGCGTGAGGTAATTGAGTCCCACGTCTTCCAGGTATTTCAGTCGAGAGATCACGTTCTTCAGGATCGGCTGCCCCACGAGCGTATCGCCGCCCTCGAGGCTGAGGCCGAGGAGCCACTCCTTCAAGACCTGCACGGTCATCGAGCCCAGCTCGACAATCGACTTGCCCTGGAACTTCACCGCTCGCGCCTCGGGCCGGAGTCGCGAGCCACCACAGTCCTTGCAGGGTCGATTCCGCACGTACTGTGCAATCCAGCCCGACGCGTTCTTCGCCGCAATGCTTGCGAGCGCCGGCACCAAACCGGCGTAGCGTCCATCGCCATCAAGGACGGCCTGCCTGGCCTTCTCGTCGAGGTCACCCCAGCTCGAACGTGGGCTGAAACCCATGCGCTCACCCAGAGCGACGAAACCTTCCGTGTCAAGCTCATCGTCGACGAACTCGCCTGTCGCCAGCATGCCGGCGATACCTCCCTTCTTGAACGGAAGGCTTGGATCGACGATGACCAACTCCGGATCCACCTGATCCGTCTCCCCGAGCCCGTCACAGGCCTTGCAGGAACCATGCGGCGAGTTGAACGAGAAGAGCCGGGGCTCCATCTCGGGCAAGCTGATGCCGCAGAAAGGACAACTGAACAGACTCGAAAAAACCTCTTCCTCGAGGACGGGCGCCTCGGTGGACCCGCTCTCGGGGCTCGCGGGAGCCAATACCGCAATATTGAGCAGACCGCTGGTGAGCTGAAGAGCCTTCTCAATGGCCTCGGTCCACCGACTTCGAGTCGACTCCCGGACTTCAAGGCGATCGCACACGACCTCGATCACGTGCCGCTCGTGCCGTTTCAAGGAGGGAATGCCAGAACCGAGGCGAAGCATAACACCGTCAATCCGCACTCGCGTGTAACCGTCGCGGGCAAGATCCTCAAGGAGCTGGCGGTACTCGCCCTTTCGACCCCGGACGACTGGCGCCAGGACAAGCGCCGTATGGCCCGCATGGCGCTCGAGGACGCGCTCGCAAATTCTCTGCGCGCTTTGCGGCTCAACCTTGCGCCCACACTGCGGACAGTGCGGCTCGCCAATTCGAGCATAGAGAAGGCGCAAGTGGTCGTGCACCTCTGTGATCGTGCCGACGGTGGAACGTGGACTGCGTCCGACTGTCTTTTGGTCAATGGAAATCGTGGGCGACAGGCCCTCGATGCTCTCGACCTTCGGCTTCTCGAATCCGCCAAGGAACTGACGGGCGTACGCCGAGAGGGACTCGAGAAAGCGCCGCTGGCCCTCCTTGTAGATGGTGTCGAAGGCAAGGCTCGATTTTCCCGAACCACTCACACCCGTAAAGACGGTGAGCGTGTTCCGGGGAATTTCGAGGGAGACGTTCCTGAGGTTGTGCTCCGAGGCGCCTCGGATTACGATCTTCGACACAGTGGCAGCTAGAGCTCCATCATCTCGGGGACGATGGGCTTGAGGGGGAAGCGAAGCCGCGAGGCGCCGAGTCTCCCGCCACTCGGGCCATGGCGTGCTCAACCAGCGAGCTAAACAAGTCGCGAAGTGTCATGCCTTCCTTTGATGTCGCAAGGGGGATAAGCGAGGTCTCTGTCATACCAGGCAGGGTGTTCACCTCAAGCACCTCTATCTCCCCGTCCGGCGTCAGGAACATGTCGGTACGGGAAAGAGGTGCGCACCGAAAGGTTTGGTGGACCAAAAGCGCTGTGTCCTGCACACGCGATTTCTCATCGGCGCTGAGCAACGCCGGGCATACTTCCTCGCTCGCCCCCGGCGTGTACTTCGCCTTGTAGTCAAAAAAAAGACTCGATCGCGGTCGTATTTCAATCGGAAGAAGCGCTCGAGGCTGTCCGTCCGTCTCGAGCACCCCGCACGTGAGCTCCCGCCCCGTGACAGCCTCCTCGACGAGTAGATCGTCAGAGGAAGCATTGGCGGGCCAGGCGTCGAGCACCGCTTGCGCCTCGCGAAGCACCTGGTCATGGGTCCGCAAGATCGCGATCCCGACAGAGGAGCCAAGGCGGTTGGGCTTGAGCACCCATGGCAGCGGCACAAGGGACGACTCTCGCTGGAGTATCGACTGCCAATCCATGGGTCCCTTGCGCAAGTCGGCTGAACGGATCACGAAACACCTCGGTGTGCGCAGGCCGAGCCCCATCAGCACATGCTTCGTCAAGCGCTTGTCCATCGTGACGGCTGCCGTGGTGACGTCCGGCCCGGTGAATGGAAGACCGACCACTCTCAAAAAGCCCTGCACCGTCCCATCTTCGCCGAAGGGGCCGTGGAGCGCGTTGAAGACAACATCGACCCCCTCCTCAAGGAGGGCGCGAACGGCCTCAACGGCACTCAGGCCTTGCCCCGAAAACCAGCTCTGCGATTGAAGCTCGAGCCCCTCGTGGAGACAACCCTCGGGCGCTCGCCATTGCCCATTGGCGAGGATCTCGATGGGCTTCACCGCGTAGCAGCTGGCAAGCTCGCGCGCGACGCAGCTCCCGGTCTTGAGCGAGACTTCACGCTCAGCACTGGTGCCCCCCATGAGCACGGCGACCAAGAGTGGCTTTCTCATCGCTTGGATTCTCCCTCCCCTGACAGGTGCATCACGAGTTGCGGTCGATCATGAATCGGCTGATCGCACGAAAGACATCTTTCCCCTGCGCATCAAAAGGTGCACTCTCAATCACGGAATCTGCTCTGGCCAGCAGACGGCGATTCTCGGAGTCTGCAAACTCAAACGCACCTGTTTTTCTGTAAAAATCGATGGCCCAGGCGACCTCGTCCGAGGTCGTCTTCTCACGCGGCCTTGCGGCAATTTCGACGAGCCTCCCGCGCTCGTTGTCTGTGCCCAGGCGTCGGTCAAGCACGTATGCAAAGAAGATGCTCGGCTTCCCTTCACGCAAGTCACAGCCGATCTCTCCGCCCCGTCCCTTCCCGTGAGTCATGTCAATGAGGTCGTCCCGGATCTGAAACGCCGGCCCAAGGCACTTGCCAAGCTCCCACAACGGCTCTATCCCCGCGTCGGGGACACCCGCCAGGACGGCGCCACCGACCCAGGTAAGCGCAAGGTAATAAGCCGTCTTCAGCTGCACAATTCGGAAGTAAGTCTCAAGAACAATATCCGCGCGACCTCGCAAGTTGATGTCGAGGGCCTGTCCCTCCACGGTGCGCTCAAAGGTCTCCGTGAAGATCCTCGCCAGGCGCAGGTTTATTTCTGGGGGCAAATCGGCGCTCAAGAGGAGTTGGTAGGCCCGTGCGATCAAATAGTCGCCTGTATTGATCGCGTTGGGGACACCATCCTTGACCCACAGGGTAGCCTTGTCGCGGCGCATGGTGTCGCCGTCCTCTATGTCGTCGTGAATGAGGAAGAAGTTGTGGAGGAGCTCGGTCGCCAGAGCAAAAGGTAGGGCTTTGGTGGGGTCTCCCCTCAACGCCTCACAAGTAATGAGACAGAGGGCAGGGCGCAGCCGCTTACCACCGCTTGCGAATTGATACCAGACAGCGTCCGAGAGGAACGAAAGCTTCCCCGGGGGGATTTCCGCCTCCAGCAGGCTTTCAATGCGGCGGCCATGACGAGCGAGGAGGGAAGGAATGTCCAGCATGAAGTTCGGGGCATTGTAGAGAGGTGAGAGAGGCTGTCAACGCTCTGTTGACACACTCGGGACGCCCCGTAGAATAATCGCAACCTGTTTCTCTTGTGTTTTTTCCGTCTCGTTGGGAGGCTTGAGGCCCGCATCGAGTTGCAACGACTTGCGAAGACGACTGGAAGAACAATAGCAAAGAATTGCCACGGTGTGGCGCGCGTAGGCGCACCCGGTCAAGATCTGCCGCGCTCCAAGTTCCCGGAAAGAATTGGGTCCAATAACATTCCCGCTTCCCGCAAAGAGTTGAGGAAACGTGAAATCGCCGCGATGACGGGTGAGGCTTGTCTTCACAACCCTGCGGGGAGGGACTCGAACCTCTTGCGTGTGTTGCTCTCGATCACCCGAGTCACGGTCATCTTCTCTGGGCTCTTCGCTGGGTTTTTCTTCGCGCCATTGAGCCCACTTCCTGCCGTGGCTTTCCCCCCCGTCGAAGCGATGGAAGTCCCAGCGGGCACTGTACGGCTCGATGAGCAACATATTCCCCATACCCAGGGAACCATCGAAGTTCCAGTCTGGATCAAGAACTCTGGCGACGCCGACGGCCTTCGAATCCAGATCGATTACGACGAGGTCTTTCTCGGCTATGCATGGTACCGCGCGACGAGCGCGAATTGGCACATCGAGCATTTTTCCCACTACGGACATCACAGTGTCACTTTCATCCTCAAACAGAACCCCAAGAGCAACCCTGCGCTCGTTGCGCCTCTGGATGAAGAAGTTGCGTTGACTGCGGTCTTCTACGCGAAGAGCGCGGCGGTGCCCGTGGAGAATGCGAAGCGACCGTTCCAGATCCGCACGCGACTGGGCCTCGGCCAAAGGGGTCCAAACGGCGGTAGCGACACATTCTTTTTCAAGGTCACAGACCGTGAGGATCAGCAGAGCCCCGTCCAGACCGACCTTCTCGACGGCGCCTTGACGATTTACTACCGCGAAGGCGTGGAGATCGGCAGCGGCGGCTTTACACCCGTCGGACAAACCTTCCGATTGCCACTCTACCTCACCTATCTCCATCCGGGCCGGGAAGCTGAAAAGCCACGTACTTTCACGGTCGCGATAGACTACGACGAGGTCTTCTTGGGCCTGGTGGGAATCATGGGCCGAAGCCCGCCCGTCGATGCCTTCGAGCCCGACGCAAGTCCAATCCCAGTTCTGGCGCAGTCGAGTGGCATTGCGATTTTCAATATTGCATTGCCGGCGGACGCGGGCCCTCTCGGCTGCCGAGTCCACGTCGCGGACGTTTACTTCAAGTACAGTGGGCTCGTGCCTCCAGGTGGGCTCTTGCACGTGGACCCAAGCATTATTCAAGACACTGGAGCGTCGCCTGAGGATACAAAGGATGACCCGTTCGTTGGCCCGGACAACGACAAGCCGGACGGTGGAGCCGCAGCCATGTCTCCTGGGCAGCAGGCAGGCGTGATCGAGGTTCTGCCGCCATTCTTTGTCCGAGGCAACGTCGACTCGAGCCTGCAAGTCAGAAACCTCGGAATCAGTTATCAACCCAGCCCAACCGACGCGCTCCTGATCCTCGAGACTGTTTTCCTGGGCGGCAATAATCTGCCGTGCGCGGACGCCGCTGATGTCAACGACGACGGCCGACTGGACCTCAGCGACGCAGTGACACTCTTGAACCATCTCTTCCGCAGTGGCCCGCCCCCTGCCGCGCCATATCCAACTCCCGGGACCGATCCCCTGCCCTCGGACAGTTTTGACTGCGAAACCCCGGTGCCCTACTTCATCCTTTCACGGTAGGCACCCCAGGCACAAAGCGCTCACTTGGCACCGTGGTATGCGGCATCCGGGCCCGGCAACCACGCAGCGCCAGACTCCGGCAGCGCCACGGTTGGTTACGAGCACTTCTCATGCGTCCATTATCGTCTCGAGACCGTGGTGAAGGCTCTTCAAGGTCACCACCTTTCGCACCGCGAGGATTACGCCGGGCATGAAGCTCGTCCTTGAGAGCGCGTCGTGGCGCAGACTCAGGACCTGTCCAGGCCCGCCGAAGAGCACCTCCTCACTGGCAACATAGCCGGGGAGCCGCACACTGTGAACCGGCACCCCCAGGTACCGTCCGCCCCGGGAGCCTGGCACCGTCTCCTTCTCCTGAGGATGGGCCCTGAACTCCTTCACCTGCACCTTGCGAATCAACTCCACCGTTTTCAGAGCCGTGCCGCTCGGCGCGTCGAGCTTCTGGTCATGATGCATCTCAATGACCTCAACGGCTGGAAAATAACGTGCAGCCTCCGCTGCAAACTTCATGAGGAGCACGGCACCAATCGCAAAGTTGGGAGCGATCAATCCGCCCAGATCGAGCGACTTCGCCAGCTTCGTCAAGCGCTGAATATCTTCGGGTTGGAAGCCTGTTGTGCCCACGACGGGTCGTGCCCCGGCACGCAGGATGGCTTCCGTATTCGAGGCCGCGGATTCCGGCCGGGTGAAATCGACCACGACTTGCGCTTGAGTATCTCGGATCGTCCCGGCGAGGTCGTCGCCCAGATCACATTCGGCCACGAGTGTGAGGTCCGTCTCGGCTCGCACGGCAGCCACGACTTCACGCCCCATGCGGCCCTTGGCGCCGCTCACAATCACGGAGATCTTGGCTAGATTCATGCCTTGCCTTGTATCGCAAAGACGCCCGCGAATCAAATGCGGGGCGAGAGCCCAGTAATCCTTGAGATCTCGCCCCTCCCGGAGTCCCCGAAGCAAGCTCGGCGTGACTATCGGCTTTCGCCGAACTTCACAGAGGCCCAGGCCTCCGTACCACCGGCTCGGAGCGTGAATCGTAACCTCGTACCCTTGCTACGGGCTGACAAGCCGAAGTGGGCCAAGTTACCTTTGCGCTCACACGTCCTCATCGAGAGCGGAACCTTCAGTCGGGTCACCTGCGGCTGTGCTTCCTCCCCCGGCGGCTCATTCCTCTGTAAGTTCACCTTACTTCGAGACGCCCGAGGCTCGCTCGAACTTTTCTGTTGGCTCTTGTTGTCGGTGCCCGATTCCTTGCCCGCGTGACGAGGCGCCGGAGCCACCTTCTCGGCTTCCGTTGCCTTCTCCTCCAGGGCCGGTGGAGCCACCTCCTCCTGGGAGCCAGACTCTTTTTTGGCGTACTTTTGCGTGGACGCGTTGCTGGTGGCCGACTCTGGCCCGGGTTTCGTCTGGATGACAAGCCAAAACGACTTGTCGCCATCCCTCTCGACGAGCACGTCATACGTGCCCGGCGGAAGCTTCTCGCGGCGAACAGTCAGTGGCTTCTCGCTAGTGAGTCTCGCGGTTAGCCTCAAGAGGAGCTGGAGTTCCTCTTGCTCCGAGCTCTTCTCCTTTCCGCATTCGTGCGGGGTGAACTCGAGTCGAGCGCCCTCCACCTGAGCCATTGACGACACTGCCTGTGCCCCCGTCTGTGCGTTGAGTACGTGTCCCATGAACAACAACATGCCAAGTGCGACTCGGACGAACGTCTTGAAGCAACTGATTCTCCTGTGCATGGCTGAGAGCTCCTTGTTATTTGTTTGCGAAGAAATAGAAGAGTCAAAAGGCCCCAGCGTCGCAATCTCCTGCCTTGGCCTGAACCGACGAGACTGCTACCAAGGAGCCTCTATTGAGGTGGTGCGCAAAGTCTACATGGTGCAATGCTCGGCTGGGGCCATGTGGAATCCTCATGTGTAAGTGCTTGTCGTTGACGCCAAGACGATGGCCGGTCTTGCTCACGGCAACACACCGTGGGCGGCGCTTGGCTCTTCACCTCCTTGTATTGTGAGATCGCGGTTTCGCCCCCAGGCCAGACCTCTTCGCGTGGCCGACACATCGCCGGAGTCAAGGTGGCCATGCGCAGCGGGCGGACCCTGCGGCGAGGCTACAAAAAGCAAATGAGTGGCCAACGACTTCTCTACTTCAAGTAGCCCCGTTTTCCCCTGTTTGCTTCTGATAACTGCCCGCGACCTTCGTCGAATCAACACCGAGCTGATCGTTCAATTTCGATGCATTGACACACCTCCGCACTCATCGGACAGCGGTGCAGAATCACATTGCTCGTGGGGATGGCCTGGATACAATCTGGCCCATGCACGAGAAGCTGGTCGCGATGGGACGACTCCAACAAATCGTCGAGACGCTCCGCGGGCCGAACGGGTGCCCGTGGGACAAGGTGCAGACGCTCTCGACGATGAGCCGTTACCTCCTGGAGGAATCCTGTGAAGTCCAGGATGCTATCGATGACGCCAGGAGCATGCCAACACCTGCCGTCTGCGAGGAGTTGGGCGACACGCTCGTCAATTTGCTACTTGCAGCACAAATCAGCGAGGACGCCGGTGGGTTCAACATCGCGGACATCGCAAGGAACGCCAGCGCCAAGCTTGTCCGTCGCCACCCGCACGTCTTCGCCAACACCCGAGTTGATGGAGTTGATGAGGTTCTGAGCAACTGGAACGCGATCAAAGCTATGGAGAAACTGGGGCATTCGGCAACTGGCGCACTTGAGTCCCCCACTTCGCGCCCCTCTCGACTCGACGGCATGCCGCGGAGCTTGCCTCCACTGGAGAGAGCCCTCGATCTCGGGAAGAAAGCCTCGAAGGCGGGCTTCGACTGGCCCTCGGCGGAGGGAGCTCTCGAGAAGGTGGCCGAAGAGCTTGGTGAGGTGCGCGAAAAGCTCGCAAGGAGTCAGGAATCGCCACCCAGGGAGAGCAAGAACGGACTGGAGGAGGAGCTTGGTGATCTCCTTTTTGCAGTTGTAAACGTCTGCCGCAAGACCAACGTGCGGCCAGAGCAAGCTTTGCGAGGCGCAATCCGGAAGTTCTGCGCTCGCTTCCGGCAAATCGAGGCCCGGATTCCATCCCTTGAGACTGCGAGTCTCGAAACCATGGAAAAAGCGTGGCAAGCTTCCAAGGGAAGCCCCGAGGGCAAGGGACTCCCCGAAATTGGACTAAAGAACGCTGCCGCGGCGGAGGGCTCTGTTTCATGAGCGAAAAGCCCCAGGGCGCCCTCACTCGGGATGACGAGCGCAGAGTGGAAGCCTTCGCCTCGACCCTCGAAGCTGTTCGCGCCGAGCTTCACCGACGGATCGTTGGACAGGATGAAGTCATCACGGAGATCTTGGCAGTAATACTCGCCGAGGGTCACTCGCTCATCGTCGGTCTGCCAGGACTGGCGAAGACTTTGCTCGTCAGCTCTCTTGCAGAGCTGCTCTCGCTCGAATTCAAGCGCATCCAGTTCACCCCGGACTTGATGCCATCCGACATTACCGGCGCCAACATTATCAGCGAGGACGGCTTCGGCCACCGGGACTACCGCTTCCTGAGAGGTCCAATTTTCGCGAACATCATTCTGGCCGACGAAATCAACCGGACCCCACCCAAGACTCAATCGGCCCTCATGGAGGCCATGGAAGAGCGTCAGGTATCAGCCGTCGGCAAGCGCCTCCCCCTGGAGCGCCCCTTCTTCGTCCTGGCGACGCAAAACCCTCTCGAGCTTGAGGGAACCTATCCGCTGCCCGTCTCGCAGCTCGACCGTTTCCTTTTCAATATCACCATCGACTATCCGACGGCCGAAGAGGAGTTTCGTATGCTTGTCCTCACGACGTCGACCTACAACTGTACCCTCACCAGGGCGCTCGAGAGGGAAGAGCTCCTCAAGATCCTGAATCTTGTACAGCGAATCGCTGTACCCGCAGGGCTCTTGGACTACGCGAACCGGCTCGTCAGGGCAACCCGGCCGACTTCGAAGGACTGCCCCAGAGTTACGCGTGAACTCGTGGCATGGGGCGGCGGGCCGCGCGCAACGCGGGCAATTCTTGCCGCGGCACGCGCAATGGCCTTCATGGACGGTCGCGCCGAGGTGACGGCTCGAGACATTCACACGGTAGCGTTTCCTGCCTTGCGGCACAGAATTCTTCTCCGGTACCACGCCGAGGGGGAGGGAATCCGAACCGAGGACGTCATCACACAAACACTCGAGGCCATGCCGGATGGGCTCTACCAGAGGCCAACACTTACAGTGCCCCGCGCCCCGAAGGGCCGCGGCGGTTTACTGCAACGGATCTTCTCCAGGAAGAGTTGATTCACGCCGCAAGATTGTGGCGCCTTCAGCCTCTTGAACAAATCGTCCCCCGGGCTCCGTCATGCCTGTTGCAAGTGCTGCTCGGACCTGGGTTGAGTACCGCCCACCGTAAGTTAGGGCCTGAAAATGCAGCCCTTGGGCGGTACTGAGTGAGCCCCTACAGCAGCCGACCGTCTCGCTTGGCCTTTTCCTCAAGCTCGGGTCTGACCTTGAGCACGAAAGCGATGACGTCCCGGGCGCAGTTCTCGCAGTAAGAGTACTTTGCCTTCATGTTGGTAAGGGCCTGCCGGACCTGCTCTTGATCGGCCACGGACAAGTGATCAAACTCATCGGTCCCAAACTTGAGGATGTCCTGCTCGATGAGCGTAAGGAGGCGGTTGCGCTCTCGATAGAAGTTGTCACGCAGCGCACCATAAATCTCGGGAAAGAGCTGCTGGTAGTCTATCTTCGCCTGCAGGTGATCCAGCGACCAGGCGGCGATTCGCGTAATGATGTGAGAGCGAAAGACGTCTCGTGACTCATTCAGTGTGAGTAGTCGCTCAACCGAGAGCATCATCTCCTCGTTCGGAGGTTCGTAGCTGTTCGTCCGGGGATTATAGACATTCTCCTTCGTGTGGAAGGCTTTCACCTGGCGAAAGTACTCGAGAAAGAAGCGGTCGTATTCGCTCTCCTCGATCAGATTGATCGAGTCGTACACCTCGTCGGTGACCCAGTGGAGGTATTCCACGCGGACATCGTCGAGGAACTTTCGAACATCTCGGTAGCCACCTTCAGCCGGAATCCGGAGAAAATCGAAGACACTGGTGTCCTTGAGCAACTCTTCGATGGCCTCAAAAATCGCCATGGGCGTGAGACATCGATTTTTCTTGAACTCGGCCGCTCGCGCGATCAGGGTCAGTACCTCACGAGCCGAGGCGCCGCGACGCCCCTCGTACTCGGCGCCATAAACACCCTCAAACTCTCCCTCGTCCTCCTCGAACTCCATACGGATCTTTAAAATTCCCGTGCGAAGGGCTTTCCGCTCCTCATCACCGAAGCGAGACGGGACTTCACCGGAGTCGTAGAGCTTTGCCTTCTCGATGGGGGTCAATCTTGGAGCCACGTTGGCCAAAATGCCCGTATAGTTCTTCGGATTGGGCTTCCGAAGCCGTGTCAAGACCGCCCAAAGTGCGGCAACCTCGGCGGCGTGTGGCGTGACATGCCGATCCCTCGAGAAACTGTGAATGAGCTTTCGATAGAGTTGCACCTCGGTGGAGAAACGAAGCAGGTAGGGCACGGAGATCAGTTCGATCCGGCCCTTGAAGCTCGAGAAGTCGGCACTGCGTTTGAAGAGGTTGAGCTGCTTCTCATTGCTCGTCGCCATGATGACCAGGTCCAGGTAGGCCATGCAGCTCGGCAGAGTTACCGTGCCCCGCTCGCACGTGGTGAGCAAGTACTTGCTTGCCTCGAGCGGACGCTTCAAGAAGTCGCTGTATTCGAGAACGCCGCGGTTCGCCTCAATAATGTCGCCCCCCAGCTCGTAAAGCGGAAGGTTTCTGAGGAGCGGCGGAAGATTTGAATGCTCGGGAGTGAGCATTCGAACGCCGGCGTCAATATTGCCCTGCGGCTCAATGCTCACGGCCGCCGCGCGGTATCGCTTCGAGACGTAGAAGCGTTCGATCTGGACGTGACGAAGCACCCTTCGCCAATCGCCCTTGTAAGCAATGAGCAATGCGTCGTAGATCTTGCGGCACTTCTGGCAGAGGTCCCCTTCGAGGAAGAAATCGTAGGGAAATCGAGGACGACATTCCTCCGGCGCGGCCAACACCGCTTGCTCAATGAGCTGCGATCGGTACTCCCTGGGAATCAGGAAAATCGGTGAATCACGAAGCTCGCACTGAAATCTCGCGGAGACATCCTTCGGTTCGAGGAGGGCATAGGTCTCCAGGTTGTCGGTCTCCCGCGCGTCCTTCTCGAAACCGATGCGCTCGAGCTTGCCTTCCCGATCGGTGAACAACCAACTGCAGGTGAGCAGGACTCCGGATTCCGTGCGGGAGTAGTGCTCGAGGCCCTTGATGATGCATTCGATGAGCGTGGTCTTGCCCGAGCCATTGGGCCCATGCAGGAGCAACATCTTGTCAGCCTTGCCCCGCTTGGCATAAGAAAGCAGGTTCTGATAAATCTCCCCCTGAACGCGTTCCTGCCCCACCAGGAGCGACTCGCTGCTATCGAGGTCTTGATCAAAGATCCGAAAGCGGACTGCATCCTGGCCGATTCGAGTGCTGGCTCGAGTCCCCAGAGACTCGAACATATCCACCAAGTACTGTGCGGCAGTCCGGAGGTAGAGACGTGGATTATCCTGGAAGTCCGCGATGAACTGGTCGAACGAGCGCATCCGGTCTGCCCGTTCGAAACCCTCCCGGACCTTATCTTCAATCCTCTTGAGTTCACGCTCCAGTGTCATGATGCAATCTTGTGCTCCGCGCGGCCATGATTTGGACATCTTGATCAAGGCTCACCCACCATCGACGCTGGCGGCCCCCGGCGCTTATCGAGCGCCGAGGGGAGGAAGGACGCCGCCAGGCGGCCGGTGCGAGGGAGATTTTTCTTCCCCCGCGAGGAGTATAGTGGTGTGCGCCGTACTTTGGAGGGAGAATCCTGATACGTTTCTGTGAGCGGCACAGGATCCAAGCTGCTCCCACCTTGAGGGATCTATCGACAAATGAGCGGGGTAACCCTCATTTTTCAGGCACGTCTTGACCGTGCTGCTTCAACCTCTGATAAAGAGTCTCTCGTGAGATCCCAAGGATCGTGGCTGCCCTGGCCTTGTTGCCATCCGTCTCCTCGAGAACGCGCTGTATGTACTGCTTTTCAACTTCCGCAATCGGCTTCAAGCGAAAGATCATCTTGCCCTGTGCGGTTTTCCGGACGTGCGGGGGCAGGTCGGCAGGAGTGATTCGTTTACCGTCCCCCAGAATCACAGCCTGCTCAAGAACATTTCTGAGCTCGCGGATATTCCCCGGCCATGAATAGTTGAGGAGGCACTCCCTCGTCGCCGGTGTCAGGACGACTCCCGAGCCTTGCCCCAGGAAACTCTCGGCGATCTCGGCAATGTCATTGCCACGGTCGCGAAGAGGCGGGATCACCACCGTCACCACGGCAAGTCGAAAGTACAAATCCTCACGGAAGCTATTGCCAGCGATGGCCTTCTTCAAGTCCTGGTTCGTGGCGCTGATGACTCGAATATCGACCGTCATCTCCTTCTTGCCGCCAACCCGGTAGAACTTTCGCTCCTGGAGGGCTCTCAGGATCTTGACCTGCATGTCGAGGGGCATGTCTCCGATCTCATCGAGGAAGAGTGTCCCCCCGTTCGCGAGATCAAACTTTCCCTCGGTCGTCTGCTGAGCCCCGGTGAAGGCACCTTTCTCGTAGCCAAAGAGCTCGCTTTCGACCAAATTGGAAGGGATTGCGCCGCAGTTCACCGCAACGAACGGCTTGTCCTTGCGAGGAGAACCCTGGTGGATGGCTCTGGCGACAAGCTCCTTGCCTGTCCCATTCTCGCCCGTGATCAGAACCGAGGCATCTCGAGGAGCGACCTTGTCGATCAGGCGAAGGACGGCCTTCATCGACTCGCTCGAGCCAATGAGCTCGGTTGTGCTCGATACCATGCTTCGCAGTTTCTCGTTCTCACGCTTCAGCTTCCGCTGGATCCTGAGGTTCTCGAGGCTGAGCCCCGCCATGCGCCCGATGGCACTCACGAACTCAAGGTCGCTACGGTCGAACTCATGACGACTGCCTCGTGTGTCGACATAGATAAGTCCAAGGGACCGCTCGCCGCTCGTGATCGGCACGCAAATGAACGATCGAATCTTCAGACCAATCACGCTCGCTCCAAAATCACCGCGGTCCAGCACGTCCTTGACAAGGACGGCCTTCCTCTCCCGTTGGATTTGGCCAAGAATCGTCTCGCTCATCTCGAGCGCCTGCGCTTCACCCTTGCGAACTGGATCCCAGAAACGCACAATTTCAAGCGCGTACGGGTCAGTCTCCTGGCCCTCGGAATTGAGCCCCACGAAGCCTCGCTCTGCCCCGGTCTCCTGTGTCGCGGGCGAGAGGATGGCATCAAAGACTTGTTCCTCGTCGGTGGCTTTCAGAAGCTCCTCGGAAGCCAGGTAAAGTCGCGCGAGCCGCCGGTAACTCTTCTCCGCCGCTGGCGGGTTCGACAGATCGGGTTGCCCCAGAACAACCGTGGCGGCGTCCAAGCTGATCCCACCGAGGACTGGCTTGAAGGTCTCCTGCCCCTCCCTCATCACGCGGAGCGCACCCCCGGGAGCAGCCGATGGATACTCGAGCAGGAGCTCGGTGTGGCCGATCTGGATGCGATCCCCGTGGAACAACTGATAGTCCTGAACCTCCGCCCCATTGACACGAATGGGGTTTTTCCCACCCAGGTCCTTCAACAGCACGGCCTCGCCATCGAACTGGAGTTCGGCATGGTGCCGGGAGACCAGGGAGTCCTGGAGGACAATGGTGTTCTCCTCGCTCCGGCCAATCGTTATTCGGCCCTCTGCAATGGGGTAGACGCCTTGCTTGCTCGTGTCGGAAGCGAGGATTCGAATCTTTGGGACTTGTTCCAGGGACTCCATTCGAACCTTGTTATCTCCTCAATCGTTACGGGCCCCCGTCCCCGAAAACGTACCGAACAGGATTCCGCTCGTTCTTGATGCGCAATCGGCCAGCCGAAGCTAACCCGAGTGGCGTGAACCGCCGCTTCTCTTCAACCTGGCAGCTTCACTCGCGCACCATGCACCAGCGAAATGGCAAGAAGCAATCCCACCAAAGGGACGCCCTGAGACCTGCAAGCGCCTCGTTATTCTACCGATCGGCCGGCGCTTGTCAAAGAAGGTGAAGCCGTGATCAGGGCCGGAAAGGACAAACTTGCACTCCCGTGTTAGCCTTCCATCAAGGCCTCGTTAACTCTGGCCCCCCCTCGGCTCAGGCCGGGGGGAAGCCCTCAAGCTCGACTGCAACAGCGAGTGGAGATCACCCATGCCGTCTTTGACATCCTCAAGAATTCCTCCCGAGTTCGTGCACGAAACGATCCGGAAGCACATGATTGGCGATGGATTCCCGGTCGTTGTGGACCTTCGGCGCAGCCATGGTTGCTGGATCGTCGATGCCATGAACGGGGAAGAGTACCTTGATTTCTACAGCTTCTTCGCCAGCCTGCCACTGGGCTTCAACAATCCGGCGTTTCACGAGCCCGAGAACTCTCGTCGGCTATTGGACGCGGCCCTACACAAGCCTTCCAACTCGGACGCCCACACGGTTGAGTTGGCCGAGTTTGTCGAGGCCTTCGCCAGGCAGTCCCTCCAGAACGTCTTCCAACACCTCTTCTTCGTGGAGGGCGGAGCGCTGGCAGTGGAAAACGCTCTCAAGACCGCCTTCGACTGGAAAGTCCGCAAGAACCTGCGGGCAGGCCGGCCTGCACTCGGAAGCCAGATTCTCCATTTCCGTCAGGCCTTTCATGGCCGCTCGGGCTACACCTTGAGCCTCACGAACACCCAGCCGGCGAAGACGGACTACTTCCCGAAGTTCTCCTGGCCTCGGGTGACTAACCCAAAGCTCAGGTTTCCCATCGATGCGAGCGAGGTGGCGCGGGTCGCCGACGAGGAGCGGCAGTCGCTCGAAGCCATCCGCGAGGCCTTCCTGAAGAGCCCGCACGACATAGCCGCGATCATCATCGAGCCAATCCAGTGCGAGGGCGGAGACAACCACTTCCGTGCAGATTTTCTCAGGGCCCTCCGCGAGGTGAGTGACGAGGAGGACGCACTCTTGATCTTCGACGAGGTGCAGACGGGCTTTGGCCTGACCGGACGCTTCTGGGCGCACGAGCACTTCGACGTGCGGCCGGACATTGTAAGCTTCGGCAAGAAAAGCCAGGTTTGTGGCATCATGGCCGGACCCCGTGTGGATGAAGTCCCAGAGAATGTCTTCCATGTATCCTCAAGGATCAACTCCACCTGGGGTGGCAATCTCGTCGACATGGTCCGTTGCGAGATGATCCTCGAAGTGATCCAGGAGGATCGACTGGTTGAAAATGCCGAGCAGGTGGGAGTCTACCTCCTTGAGCGCCTGCGAGAGCTTGAAGGCGAATTTCCCCAAGAGGTCTCCAACTCCCGGGGGAGAGGCCTTCTGTGCGCATTCGACTGCCCAACTCGAGAAGAGCGCGATCGTCTCATCGTGCGCGCCCGAGAGCATCGACTGCTCATTCTTCCGTGTGGAGACAGATCCATTCGCCTTCGCCCGGCCTTGAGCCTGAGTCGGGAAGAGGCCGACGAGGCTGCCCTGCGTATCCGGGCCGCCCTCGTGGACTAGAGGTGTCGCAAGGGACAGCCCCCCGTAGGGCGAGCCCTTCTCACGCGAAAGCCGCATGGCCCGTTATGTCGTTCCCAATGATCAGAGTGTGAATGTCGTGCGTTCCCTCGTACGTCTTGACGCTCTCGAGGTTGGCCATGTGGCGGCCCACGCAATATTCGTCGGTCACTCCATTGGCGCCCAGGATATCGCGAGCCGTACGAGCAACCTCGAGTGCCATGGCCACGTTGTTCCTCTTGGCCAGGCTGATCATCTCCGGGCGAGCCTTGCCCTGATCCTTGAGCACCGAGAGACGGTGAGCGACGAGCTGCGCCTTCGTAATCTCCGTGAGCATGTCCACCAGCTTCGCCTGGACAAGCTGGAAGGCCCCGATGGGCTTCCCAAACTGTATGCGCGACTTGGAGTACTGGAGCGCCTCTGAGTAGCAAGCGCTGGCAGCCCCAATGGCACCCCAGGAGATACCCGCACGAGCCTGATTGAGACAGGAAAGCGCGGCCTTGAGGCCCAGCGCCTTCGGCATTTTCGCACTCGCCTTGATTCGACAGTCCTCAAAGTGAAGCTCCGAGGTGACCGAGGCGCGAAGACTCCACTTGCCCTTCTGCAGCGTCGTCGAGAAACCCGGTGACCCCTTCTCCACAATAAACCCGACGATTTCATCGTCCTGCCTGGCCCAGACAACCGCAAGGTCAGCGATGGAGCCGTTTGTGATCCACATCTTGTTGCCACTGAGGACGTATTCGTCAGCCACGCGGCGCGCCCGAGTCTGAAGCCCCGAGGGGTTTGATCCGAAGTCGGGCTCGGTGAGACCGAAGCAGCCAATCTTTTCGCCCCGCGCCATTGGCGGCAACCATCGCTCTTTTTGTTCCTCCGAGCCAAGGGAGTGAATTGCGTACATGGCAAGAGAGCCCTGAACGCTGACGAAGCTGCGGAGGCCAGAGTCACCGCGCTCCAGCTCCGCAAGGACGAGCCCGTAGGCGAGGTTTGAAAGGCCCGCGCACCCATACCCCTCAAGGTTCGCACCGAGGAGGCCCAGGCCAGCAATCTCCGGGAGAAGCTCGGCTGGAAAACGTTCCTCGCGGAAACACTTTGCGATGATCGGAAGGACTCTTTGATCAACAAACTCTCGCACAGTTCCCCGCACAAGCTTCTCCTCGTCGGTGAGCAAGTCGTCGATGAGGAGATAATCAGGTGGCGCGTAAGGATCCATGCGGCGAACTATAACCGACACTGCCACGGCACTTGGACAAAATTTGGTTTTCGCTCCCCCGCAAAGCTCGCTACAATCCCCCGCGAATTTTTGACTGCGGGAGCATAGCTCAGTTGGTAGAGCAACGCCCTTTTAAGGCGTGGGTCGCAGGTTCGAGCCCTGCTGCTCCCACCAGTTCAAA
>SXGT01448664.1_pt1 | contig 21480 bp, 13 predicted proteins | sample 3176221 | NCBI WGS metagenome assembly SXGT01 (sample SAMN11356862, study PRJNA531348) | freshwater metagenome | isolation source: freshwater sample F1-120 | place: China: Fuxian Lake, Yuxi | collected 2017-12-25
AAGCATCAAACTGATTCGCTTCATCTACAAACCTCATGGAAAAATCGTAAGGTGTTTTGCCTGTGGTAACGGCATTTGATAAACTCCAGTCAATCAATAATTTTCCTAATGGATGCGTTGCGCTTAAAGCCACAGAATTCATTTTCAAGGAATTATCCGTAGCAGAACTCTCATAATTGATGCTTGAGGTGTTTGGATTATAGGTATTTCTAAGACTAAACTGATTCCTATCAGTCTGGCTGTAAATTCCAAAGATTGAAAAAGTATGTTTCTTAAGTGTATAATCTAAATTTACACTTGCATTTAGTCGTTCTCTAATTTCTCTTCCATCCTCAAAGGCAAGCGTATTTCCTTCAATGGCAGTATTTCCTGTTGCAGGATCTGTTCGGCCTTGTCTCCAGGAATAATTTACAAAATCCCCTCCTCTATTGAATCTTTCCGCACTTCCTTGCGCAACGATGCCTAAATTTTTATTTAAAATCCGGTCACTTACCTGAAAAACGCCTTTGTAATCTTTTAGGTCATTATTTAAGTCATTATAGCCGCCTAATAATTTCCCCAGCATTTTTAGTCCTGCCGGTGCTTTTCTGAGTTTTAAATTGACCGTTCCCCCGATAGCTTCTCCATCCATATCAGGCAAGGGCGATTTAAACACTTCAATCCCATCTAACATTTCTGGTGAAATCAAAGATAAGTCAACGGACCTGTCATTGGCTGAATTGGCAGGCATTCTAACCCCATTAACCGTAATAGCATTAAATTTTGGCTCAAGTCCCCTGATTACAATTTTAGTTCCTTCACCTCCACTTCTGTTTATAGCTACTCCTGGGAGCCTGGCAATAGCCTCGGCCGCATTGACATCGGGTAATTCCTGAATTCTGTCGGATGAAACAATGTTTGCAATGGATTCCGCACTTAACTGTTGATTAATTGCCTTTGCTTGACCCAATAATTGTCCGGTGATAACTACTTCTTGTCCCATCACCGCGTCAGACTCCATTTTAATAACCAAAGAAGTATTATTGTCCTCTTTTTCCCCTTTAATTTCCTTTTCTAAATCTTTAAATCCTAAATATGAGAAAACTAAAATTTGATCACCTGCCGGAATTTTAATCAGGAAATTTCCATCCAAATCAGTGGTTACACCAATATTTGAATTCCCTTTCAAATACACATTCGCGCCCGGTAAAGGAGAATTCATTTCGGCATCCAATACCTTACCTTTAACCAGATTATTTTGACTGTAAGCCTGGTTATTTCCAACAACCAGAAAAAGCAAAACAAAAAGAACACTAACTTTAAACCACATAGACAATACTTTAATTTTAAACGATTGTTTATTTTCCATTTTATATATTGCAAATAAAACCTTTTGGCGTGTTATAAAAATCTAATTTTAGGGGGCTAAAAATGTAATTGGCGTTTTATTTTGGCAATTGCACCTTGTAAACGCTACTTTTATAGATGGATTCCCAATTAAAATAATTACACTTATGAAAGGCCTTCTATTCTTTTTATCTTTCGTCTTTTCAATAGCACCATTCTTCTTAGGAGCGCAAAAAAAACCCAATTTTCTGGTTATTATCGTGGACGACCTGAATGATTGGATAGAACCTCTAAAAGGTCACCCACAAACCCTTACCCCAAATCTGAATAAACTGGCCAGTCAAGGTATCGTATTCACACAGGCCTATTGTCAGGCTCCCATTTGTGCACCGTCCAGAGCTGCTCTTTTTTCTGGAATGTATCCCTCAAAAACAGGAAATTATCTTCAAATTCCCGATAAGGATCTAAAGAAAAGCAATGCCGTTTCTGCCGCCTCTGTGATGCTCCCCGATTATTTAGAAAGTTTTGGCTATCAAACCTTAGGGGTTGGAAAACTTTTCCATAATGGAGACGATGCAAAAGTATTTAATGTATTTGGTGGGTGGTCAGGTAAATATGGCCCGAGTCCAAAGGAATCTATGAATTATGATCCGCTTTGGTATGGAAAACCCACAGGTACTTCTACCGATTGGGGCGCATTTCCTGAAAAAGATGAAGAAATGCCAGATGTTTTTTCAGCTGAATGGGCCATTAATCAATTAAACAAAACGCAGGATAAGCCGTTTTTTTTAGCCGTTGGTTTCGTTCGACCTCATGTTCCCTGGCATGTTCCTCAAAAATGGTATGATATTTTTCCAAAAAATAACTTATCCTTTCCTCCCTATTTGCCAAATGATATGGATGATATTCCTCCTTTAGGCATACAAATTTCTTCCGCTCCTATGATGCCTACAACGAAGGAACTCTTAGCACAAGGCAGGTGGAATGAAGTGATTCAGGCTTATTTAGCGTGCGTGCATTTTGCTGATGCCCAAATAGGTAAAATACTGGATGCTTTAAACAAAAGTAAATATGCTGGCGATACCCATATCATCTTACTGTCTGATCATGGATATCATTTAGGTGAAAAAGATAGATTTGCAAAACAGGCACTTTGGAAAAAAGCCATTCAGTCAGTGTTAATTATTAAAACAGCAGATAATACTTCAGCAGGAAAAAAATGTGACGCTCCTGTTCAACTCGTTGATATTTATCCGACGATGATTGAAATGGCTGGTATTACTCAAAATAAAGAAAATGACGGACATTCTCTACTACCACTTATTCAAAATCCACAATCTCATAAATGGCCCTACCCCGCGCTAACCTTTTATGGACCTAATAATGTATCAGTCGTAAAAGATAATTACCAGCTCATTCAATATGAAGATAAATCCCAGGAATTGTATGACCTGGTGAAAGACCCTAATGAATGGAAAAATCTGGTTTTTAATAAGGGAAATAATGCCAAAGCAAAAAACCTGGCTAAACTTATTCCTCTAAAACAAGCGCCTATATCACCCTATTTAAAGTATGACATAAACGCCTATTTTAGATCCTTGCTGGAATAACTTTCATTCTCTTTCACCTAATTTTTTATGCAGTATTTCATGATGATGATCGATATGAATAAAAATACTCATAAACATTTCACGCACGGTAACTTTACCAAATAATGGATGTGCCATTATATTTTGATCTAAATCTGACTCTGAATATTTTGTTAATCTTTTTAAGAGATAGGTTCCAGATGCAATATGTTTGCGAATCCAAACCTCCTTTTCCTCAAAATATATATTGCCTGGTTTTAAATATCCGGGCGCCTTTAGACCTGAATTATTCGCCTTTTCAGTATATTTCATTTTTAATGCCGACAAGCTCCTGCTCGGTCTGTTCGCTTTTCCATACATTAAATTCAATAAAAACAGAGGAAAGCTAAATACCAAACCAAAAATACGGTTCGATTTTACCAGGTGTTTTAAATCCTGCCCAGCCGACCATTTACCTCCCGAATGTCTTTCAAATTCCTGTTTATCCAACGATTCAACAAGCGTATTAAAATCAGTAATTGATTTCAATAAATGAGCCTTTAATTCTGGTTTTGTTAAATTTTCGTTCACTTTTATATGATTTCTGGCACAATATATGGTGCCCTGTAATTTCTTGATGTCATGGCATTCGCCTCATTTTCCCCTTCGCCTATAAATCTCTCAGCAATAGGGTCAAATTCAAGCTGCCGTCCCAGTCTGTATGAAATATTTCCTAAATGTGCGAGACCAGAAGCCAGATGTCCTGATTGAACCGGTCCATTTTGAATGCTCATATCCCGTGCTCTAATAGCCGCTATCCAATTTTCAAAATGCAAACCAAGCTCTCCTTTTTCCGATCTGCTTGGCCCCTTTTCATTATCTTTTCCAAGAAAAGTTTCATAAGTTCCATAACCTTTTATAACCATGTACCCCTTATCACCGTAAAAAATATTGCCAACGCCAGCACCACCTTCCAGATTGGTATGCCAGTGTCTGACCTCAAATTGAATTATTTTTTTCTCCTTTGGATAGTGGTAAATAGAGGTTAAAACTTCAGGAACTTCCTTACAATCATCCCATAAAAATTTACCTCCCATAGATGTTATTCTTTCTGGTAATTTATCAACCCCTAAACCCCACATACATAAATCGGTTTCATGTACGCCTTGATTACCAACATCCCCATTGCCATAATCCCAGTGCCAATGCCAGTTATAATGGACATAATTTTTAGAAAACGGGCGCATCGGAGCTGGACCGCACCATAAATCGTAATTTAAGTTAGAAGGAGTCTGAGAAATACCTTTGTTCCCAATATCAGCCCTTTGTCTGAACACCAATCCCCTCGCCATATATACATTTCCAATCAACCCGTCCCGCAAATGTTTGACGGCCTCTCTGATAGCGACAGAACTTCTCAACTGGACGCCATGTTGAACAATTCTATTATACTTATAAGCAGCCTCAATCATTTTCCTTCCTTCAAATAAATTATGGGTTGCTGGTTTTTCAACATACACATCTTTTCCAGCCTGACACGCCCAAATAGCTTGTAATGCATGCCAGTGATTAGGTGATGCAATGGTTACTGCATCAATCGTCTTATCATCATAAGCCTTTCTAAAATCCTGTTCGATGAGAACCGTTTTACAATGTTTGGTTTTGAATTCATTCGCTCTCCTTTGAAGCACCTCCATGTCAGGATCACAAAACATGACTATTTCCACATTCGATTTTGTAGCAAGGGCCATTAGCTCATCTACGTGATTTTGTCCTCTGCTGTTCAGACCTAAAACTGCTATCCGTATTCTTTCATTGGCTCCAAAAGCTTTTTGTGGAATGACCGCTGGCATTTCGTTCGCGGCATTTAAAGCAGTAGGCGCAACGGCGGCAATCAACATTCCTTTTGAGGCCGTTTTAATAAAATTTCTTCTTGATTTTTCTGTTGTTTCTTTCATATTTTTCAGCATTTAGGTGTTAATAAGGTTAAGATAAGCAAATATTATGTTGATTTGATAAAAAGTGAGATACTTATCTATTTTTTTAACCTAAATAAGATTCTCTGGAATTAATTCCTGGTATTTTGTCCGTTTACACAAACATAGTTTACTTTTGTAACTGCCGTTACTGTAACCACCGTTACTAAATGAATGTAATATGAAATTTTATAATAGGACAGGTGAATTAGCTGAACTCAGAAGAATTCAGAATTTATCCTTTGAGGATCACTCTCGACTGACCGTAATTACCGGCAGAAGACGAATAGGAAAAACCAGCCTTGTCATGAATGTAATGGAAGGAACACCATGGGTTTATCTTTTTGTGGGCCGAAAAAGTGAAGCTTCCATTTGTGCAGAATTTATTTCAATCATCTCTAAGTCCCTGGATTGTTATGTTCCGGTAGAAATAAAATCTTTTCGTTCCTTATTCCATTTTCTTATGGAAAAAGCTGAAAACAGACCTTTTAATTTGATTATTGATGAGTTTCAGGAATTCTATAATATAAATGCTTCCATTTATAGTGATATGCAAAATATCTGGGATCAATATAGACACAAAACAAAAATGAATCTGGTTGTTTGTGGTTCTGTCTATTCCTTAATGCAGAAAATATTTCAGCATTCAAAAGAACCATTATTTGGCAGAGCAGACAACATCATTAAACTTTCAGCATTTGATTTGAATACGCTTAGGGAAATATTAAAAGACTTTCACCCTCAATATACAAATGACGACCTATTGGCTTTATATGCCTTTACTGGAGGAGTACCCAAATATGTGGAGCTGTTTTGTGAAAATGCAATATTGTCTGTTGATGAAATGATTCATTTCATGGTTCGACAAAATTCCTCCTTTACTGAGGAAGGAAAACATTTACTTATTGAAGAGTTTGGTAAAAATTTTGCAACCTACTTCTCTATTTTAAGTGCAATCTCTGGTGGCATTAAAACACAACCAACCATTGAGGCAGCTCTTGGCGATAAAAATATTGGCGGCCATATCAAACGGCTTATTGGTGATTACAACATTATTGTAAGGCAACGTCCTCTTCTGGCAAAAGAAGGTTCGCAAACGGTCCGATACGAAATACAGGATAACTTCATCCGTTTTTGGTTTAATTATTTTGACAGGCATCGCTCCCTTATTGAAATAAAAAACTTCGACGGATTAAAATCAATCATTAAAAATGATTATTCTACTTATTCAGGAAAAATACTCGAGACATATTTTAAACAAAAATTTGCGGAAAGTATGCAATATCGAGCCATTGGTTCCTGGTGGGAACCCAAAGGGGCACAGAATGAAATTGATATTGTAGCCCTAAGCCTGGAAAAAAACGAGGCAATTGCAGTAGAAGTTAAGCGTAACAAAAAAAACTTCAAAGAAGAGATATTTCTGGCTAAAGTGAAACACCTGAAAAATAAAGTGTTACCAAATTACCAAATTAAGACTTTATGCCTTTCCCTAGAGGATATGTGAGATGAGAAAAATTCTAACCATGGGAAACTATCTAAACAAAAAAGAAAATTTTTATACTATTAAATATAAGCTATTATACCGGTTTTAAAGCTAATCAAGCTTTAATCTGGATTAATTACAAAAATTTCGGTGCAGGTTATGTATATGCCCTCATTATGTAATAATGAAATAAGAATAGGATTTACTTATTCAAATGAACATTCGGTTAGTCCAGCTTACCTAAAATTGTAAAAAGTCGAACTAATAAAACAGTGCAGCAAATAAGCGAACGAGCCCATTCGATGTTAATTTGCTCTAAAAAAATTTCCCTCATGTCATTACATTCCTGTGTTACTAACAAAGGCAACCTTTGTACCATCAGGTGACCAAGATGGGGTATTAATAGTTCCTTGTCCACCAAATAGATAGGTCAAAACCCGAGGTGGCTGACTACCGTCAACAGGCATTATTCTTAAATAAACATGTTTATAAAATGGATGGTCATCAGCTCTTATATCTGGAGGATAAGTCAAAAATAATATCCATTTCCCATCAGGTGAAATGTGGGGAAACCAATTATTATAAGCGTCAAAAGTCAACTGGGTTTGATTTTTACCTTTTGCAGTCATTCGCCATAACTGCATTTTTCCAGTTCTTGACGAATTAAAATAAATAAATTTACCATCAGGACTATATTCTGAACCATCATCCAAACCTTCAGCAAATGTTAATCGTTTTTCTTTACCTCCTTTTGAGGAAATTACGTAAATATCAAATACCTTATTTCTTTGTCCGGTAAATGTTAACCATTTCCCGTTAGGTGACCAACCATGCAGGTATGATGGCCCCGTTTCTGTAATTCGAACCGGTTTTCCTCCTTCAATAGGAACGGTATAGATGAGTGAACCATATTTTGCTTCGCCACTGGAACTGCTTAACCCAAGCATTTTACCATCGAAAGAAATGACATGATCATTATTATTTTTTACTATAGTATCTGTAGGTAAAACAGAATTTGTTGCTGTTTTAAAATCATATTTATAGATATATCCTTTCTTGTTATATATTAATCCTGAATTATTTAATAACCAGTTAGGCGCTTGTAAACTGGCATTTTCAGAATAGACAATTGACCTGTTACCTGTCTTAATCTCTACCGTTTCAATATGACTGCCCAGATAATCCTTGTAAGGAACAAAACGTGGATTAGGCGGAATGACTATACGTACATTATCAAACAGCACTTTTTCTTCTCTGTCTGACTGATGACTGCATACAAATAGACCTGCCATCAAAGTTTCTGGAAAATAGATATCTGGTACTTCCACCGTCCAAAATAAGTCACCTGATCGGGCAACGGATAAAAACCAGCGACCACCCTTTCTCTCTAATTGTATCACATCAGGATGAAGAATGGGAGTTCTTACTTCTTGAATGGAATCACCGTTAAATCTCCTGAACTGAAAAGAACTTAAACCATCTCCATGAACGCTGGCATTAATCATCGCAGCAGAAGAGGTCATTTCTGTCCTTACCATCCATCCAAATTTTCGATGCGGATCCCCACCTGTATCTATAAAAACACCTCTGGCTTGTAAGATAAAATCACCCGTTAAATATTTCCACGAATAATGAAATTCGTCCTTATCAAACCAGATATTTGAACCTGAGCCAACTAAAGTATAACTTTGACTTTGCTCATTATACATTGTTTTTCCTGTTATTTTTACTTCGCCAACATCATTTGACTGGTTAAAAATACCTTGACTTGATAAAGAGTATTTTCCTAAAAAGAGAAAAATAAACAGGAGTGGTAATAATTTCACTGTAATGGTATCTGCGTTAAGAAATAATATTTTATTTGAAGTTAAGCAAAATATCATATAATTTTTCTCCCAGATAGCTGGAAAATCCTAAACACAATGGATATCCAACAAAAAGCCATAAATAATCAACCAAAACCATGGTTGAAAAGGTGATTTTACCAATCCCTTGCAATTTAGTCAGGAATTCATACCACCCCATGATGCCAAAACGTTGAACTATAACGTTTAAAATAATGGCAGTAAATAATATAATCGTGCCAACAAGATAGATTTTAAACATGGGAAATTATTTTTAGCTTAAAAAATTTATTGCCTATAAATATAAGCTATAATATCGCTTTTAGAGCCAAACTATCTTTATTCTGATTTAATAAAAATAAACCCATTATTTTATTAAAGTTTTTTAAGTAAGTTTCCTTATCTTTTTATTAATTTCTACCATTTCGAACCCATTCTCATGAAATACCTGTCCTTCGCTTTCCTTTTCTTCCTGACAAACATTCTTTATGGTCAGACTACCTTGGATAGTTTGATTCCCTTAAGAGGTTTTTGTATCGCTGCACCAAAAACAAAACAGGTAGATAAGTTTGTTCGCTTTATAGAGGAGGAATTAGCTTCCAGAAATGTAAATACCTTGATTTTAAGGGTGGACTTTAATTATCAGTTTAAAAAATACCCGAATCTTAGAGATAGTTCCGCTTTATCTGATGCAGATGTCAAAAAGTTAGTGGCTGTTTGCCGTAAACACAAAATAAATCTGATTCCACAAATTAATCTTTTGGGTCACCAGAGTTGGGCAACGAAAACCTATAATCTTCTCGTCCAATATCCTCATTTTGACGAAACACCTCATGTCAAAATGCCTGAAAAGTATGTATGGCCAAATCCTGATGGCCTATATTGTAAAAGTTATTGCCCCTTGCATCCCGATGTTCATAATATCGTTTTCAGCCTGGTAGACGAAATTTGTAATGCCTTCGAAGCAAAAGATTTCCATGCTGGCATGGATGAGGTTTTTTATATTGCCGACGATAAATGCCCCAGATGTCAAGGTAGAGATAAAGCTGAATTATTTGCCGGTGAGGTAAATAAAATCAGGAATCATTTGGCCCTTTCCAATAGAAAACTATGGATTTGGGGGGATAGATTAATTGATGGAAAAACGACAGGTATCGGTGAATGGGAGGGAAGTTATAACCAAACTTTTCGTGCTATTGACCTCATTGACAAAGACGTAGTTATTTGCGATTGGCACTATGAAAGACCAGACCCAACCGCCGTTTATTTTGCAATGAAAGGTTTTAATGTCCTGACTTGTCCCTGGCGAACGCCTGATGTAGCCATTTCTCAATTACATCAATTGTTGGATTATAGAGAAGGGGCAACATCTGTTATGAAATCAAGATATGCAGGGATGATTCAAACCGTCTGGACTAGTTTTGAATCTTTTCAGAAAGAAATGGAAACTTTTAAAGATTCCCCTTCCACCGATAAGTCCTCCAAAGTGAAGTCATCTGCGGAATGTTTTATTGCGCTGTTTGATGAAATGAAGAATATTTCCAAATAAGAGACTCTTTCCACCTTTTTACAACCATTTTCATTGATTTAATCTACTTTTTTATTGAAAAATTAGTAGTATGACTACCAAAAAGCATTTCTTTGGTTTTCAAATTTTCTAACAACACCTTACAAGCCTACATCCCATGCCTTTTCGTTTTTTCTATATTATCGCTCTATTCTTTTTTATTCATCCTCTTTTTGGTCAGCAAGTCTCGGGAAAAGGAAAGCTGACGGGTATTTTGGTAACCTCTGGCAACGATGAGCCTATGCCTTTTGCCACTATTTCCATTTATACCCCAAAAGATAGCTTGGTGGAAGGAGGTCTTTCTGAAGAAAATGGTAAGTTCAATATTGAATTACCTTTCGGATCTTATTATGCCTTGGTTGAATTCATGGGTTACGGTAATTTTAAAAGTGAGCTGTTTGTTATTTCAAAAGATAATATGACCAAGGATTTCGGTAAGATTTCCATGTCCATTCAAGCTAATAACCTCGACGAGATTGTTGTTCAAGGTGAAAAAACAGTCATGCAATTATCCCTGGATAAAAGAATATTCAATGTCGGAAAAGATTTGGCAAATGCGGGTGGAAGTGCCTCCGATATTTTATTAAACTTACCTTCCATAGCCGTAGATCCTGAAGGAAATGTCAGGTTACGAGGTTCTGCCAATGTGAGAATACTCATTGATGGCAAACCTTCTGGCTTAGTTAGTTTCAAAGGTAGTAGCGGCTTAAGGCAATTACCCGCAAACATGGTGGAAAGAGTGGAAGTCATTACAAATCCTTCCGCAAGGTATGAAGCAGAGGGTATGGCTGGGGTTATAAACATAATTTTGAAAAAAGATAATAACCAAGGGTTTAATGGTTCTTTTGAATTAATTGGGGGAACACCAACTAATTTAGGTTTTACCACTAATTTGAATTATAGGAAGAAAAATATTAACTGGTTCATTAATTATGGCCTAAGTAGAAGAATTAATCCATCTGAGGGTACATTATATCAGGAGGTTTATTCTGATACCTTTACCTCTATTTTGTCTCAAACAAATGAGGGTACCGTTTACGGTCTGAATAATAATATACGTGCCGGACTGGATTATTTTTTTAACGAAAAAAGTTTTTTAACCCTCTCCTATATCTGGCGTAGAAGCGATGCCCATAGAATTACGGATATTCGTTATGAGGATTATAAGAATAGTCTCAATAATTATTTGGGTTACTCCTTAAGGCGACAAGATGAAACGGAGCAAGAACCAAATTCTGAAGTTATACTAAGCTATAAAAAGAGTTTTCCACAAAAAGGCCATGAACTTAATACTTCTTTTACTTATCTGGATTATTGGGAAAACTCAGACCAATTATTTACCCAAAGCAACTATTTACCCACTGGTTCAGCCATAACTTCAAAAGACTTGGTTCAGACTTCTTTAAATGATGAATTCGAAAAGCAGTATCTGGTCCAACTCGATTATACAAAACCATTTGCCAAAGAGGGAAAAATAGAAGCTGGATTCCGCACCAGTTTTCGGAATATGGAAAATGATTATATCGTAAAGGAAAAGAATGCAGATGGCCAGTTTTTTGCATTGCCCGGCCTGGACAATATTTTCATTTACAATGAAAACATCCTGGCTGCTTATTCTATTCTGGGAAATAAATCTAAAAAATGGAGCTATCAGGCAGGTTTGAGAGCAGAATATACAGATGTTAAAACCACTCTTTTAGAAACCAAAGAGGTAAATCCCAGAAATTATGCCAATCTTTTTCCAAGTGCTCACCTCACTTATAATATTTCTTTGGAAAATGCCTTCCAGTTAAGTTACTCCAAAAGGGTTAGACGACCCGTTTATAATGACCTTAGTCCCTACGTTACTTTTTCAGACCAACGAAACTTCTTCAGCGGCAATCCCGATTTAGATCCAGAATTTACAGATGCCTTTGAATTGGGACATATCAAGTATTACGATAAAGGCACCTTTTTTTCTACCTTCTATTTTAGAAAAACAGTAGATAAAATCGATCGCCTTCGATCAGTTAATGAAGATGGCTTTTCTGTAACCCGTCCTTTTAATTTGTTAGGTGAGCAATCTTTTGGACTGGAGTTTACAGCAGATTATAGATTTAAACCCTGGTGGAAAATGGATTTTAATCTCAATTTTTTCCATGCAGACATTGATGGAAGTAATATTCAAGCAGATTACACTGCTCAGACTAGCTCATTCCTGGCCAGACATACTTCAAGATTTTCACCAAAAGGGGGCTTGGATATCCAGTTGAGGGGGAATTACGAGGGCAGACAACGCACCGCACAGGGAATCAGAAAAAGCATCTATTTTATAGACTTTTCTGTAAGTAAAAGACTATTTAAGGATCGTGGCACGCTAATTTTCAATGTGTTGGATATTCTAAATGCAAGAAGAAACAGATACATTACAGAAGGGTATAACTTTTACACTGTTGGTGATTTTCAACAGGTCAGAAGACAAATTAACCTAACCTTAAGTTACAGATTAAAAAAATAAGCTTAAAATATAGAGGCTGTCTGAAAAGATAGCCTCTTTTTTTATGTTACTTTATACATTTGGCTAATAGGCCCTTGTGAAGGCAAAGGAAAAAATGGATGATATTCAAGATTATGCCAAATGTATAATAGATTTTTTACCAAAAGTTTTATGGGTGAAATTTACCCCTAACACTCAGATCTGAATCAGGATTTACAGGATTTTACGGATCATAAATATCGTTTCTGTTATATCTTTTCTGTTACATTATTTATTTAGGGTAAAACATCAAATATCGCCGCAGGAGGCATCGCAATTTGCACAACCTATGATGTTGAAACATCCTTAGAAATAGAAGAAACCTTGATGTTTTGATTTTTTAATAGTTCCCTCCCTTTAAATTGATGTTGGACATTTACACCCAATAAAATAGAATGGCTTTTTTAAGCCCATTTGGTAGCAAAGGCACCACCAATATTTCCTGTTCCTAAAATTGCTTTGTTCATTAGGTTAAAGTTTACAAAAGCAAAGATTCACATAAATGAATGCAACTGTTGTTTCATTTTCATCAAGTATACTTAAATCTGCTATCGTTTTTACCCCATCTACTACAGACATTGGTGCATATTCACCGCCTCAGTCAGTTTTTACCCAACCTGTGTGAGCAGAATTTACTTTAATTGGAGTATTCTTTAATGCTTCTGCCAAATATATAGAAAATTGATTTAATTAAGATTTTGAAGAGTTGTATGCCAAGGATTTTTTTAATAAAGTCAAAACCTTTTGAGTGAGTGTAATTGGGGCAAAGTAGTTTATTTCAAAAGTATGCTTTGAAATATCCATTGAGACTGTCTCTGTTGTTTTACCAGCCATAAACCCAGGAAAATCTAATTGGACACTGGCATAATTAATCAAAACTTCCAATTTGCCAAATTGCTCATTACTAAATTTGAAACATTATCTATATCGTTATTTTCTACATCTAATTGCATACCCAAAGCCTTGATACCTTTTGATTTAAACTTTTCTACGGATTCATTGCACTTTTATTGGGTTCGGGCGGTAACAATAATAGTATATCCCTTAATCCTCAATTGGTATGCTGATTCAAATCCAAAACCTTTTTTGGCTCACATGATTAATGCTACTTTTTCCATTTCGTGTGTATTTATTTTATTGACAAAGTTCACAACTATATATATATTTGGTAATAGTATAACCCAACAGTACGATTCATACTTATTGAAAATTATAAAACAATAAAATCAAACTCATTTGCCTGATTTTATTTATTAAGGAAAGATTTACTACAATCCTGTTCAGTTAGTTATGGAGCAAATAGGAGGTACTTGGAAGGCTCAAATTCTTTGGCGATTAAAGGACAGTACGATGTATTATGGGGATATGAGAAAAAATATTCCTAATATCTCAGATACAATGTTGACTATGCAATTTAGGGAATTGGAAGAAGATGGATATATCGGCCGAAAGGTATATGAAGTTTTGCCACCCAAGACCGGGTATTCTTTAACTGAAAAAGTGAAAGTCATACTAAAATTTATTACCACCATTCGAAAATATGGACTGAAAATAATTGAGCAACAAAATTAAAATAGGCAAAAAAAAGGGCATACTAACAAAGTATGACCCTTATACTACTATTTCCGCTCTCCTTACAGACGAAAGATGCAGCTACGATGCCATGATTGAGTATGTAACTATCAGAAATTTAAAGGGTTCAACTTTTAAAATTTATTTCGCATGAGAGAACATACCCAGGGTTCGTTAATCAATTATGTGGTAGCAAATAACATTGAAATTCAATAAATAAGGAAAATCACATTTTCCTATTTTAGAAGCAATGGTTCAAAGGGGAAGAGCTAGTGTGAAAGAAAATGGGAAGATGAATAAAACCACATAAATTATTACATGCAGCAAATACCCATTTCATTTATCCAACAGATGCAGCAGGTTGTGCCTATTACCGAGGTCCAGGCTACTGAATTTTTTCAGAGTTTCAACCGATTCGATTTACAGAAAGATGACTTTTTTGTGCGTGAGGGACAACTGTGCAACCGTATTGGCTTTTTAGAGACGGGCATGATTCGCCATTATTACATCAACGAAAAGGAAGAAATCACCCGGTGGATGAGTCTGGAGGGTGAATTTATCACTCAACTCGGCAGTTTTATCCGCTCAACACCAAGCAATCAATATTTACAGGCAATCACTCCATGTAAACTCTGGGTCATCGATAGGGAAACTTGGTGGAAACTATACCAGAAGCAAGAAATACTGCGAACCTTTTGGGTGCGGATGATTGAGCTCAATGTAATTGGATTTGAAGACCGGGTTTACCATCAACTCGCCAGTGATGCAGAAGAACGCTATTTATACTTTGTGAAACACTTTCCCCGATTCCTCGAAAAAGTACCGCAGAAATACATTGCCTCGATGATTGGCATTAAGCCAGAAAGTTTGAGCCGTTTAAGGTCCATACTTTCAAAGGGTATTTCTTAACATACATCAACTCGCTTTTAGGGTCCATATCCGATTTTTGTATCAGAAACAAATTGATACACAGAATCAAGTCGTACCCAAATGAAAATAGTTTTGACCATCTTTATCACATTTACTCTTGCAGTAAGCGTAGCGTCTCAGAATAATATGCAAAACAAGCATGATTTTGCTTTACTTTTCGGGCTCAATCAGCCTTTATTACTCAATGGATTTAATGCTGAGATAAATTACTTTACACCTAAATTTGTGTTTGATTACTCTCACGGTGTATCGCTTGAACTATTCAACACTTTACTGCCTGAAGACGTGCAAAAACAAAACCTGGCAGCCCATCTTCCTTATTCAACCGGTTTCGGAATTGGTTATCGATTTACCCGGTTTTTGAATTTCCGTGTTGAACCCAAATGGCATCGCTTCGAAATGTATTATAATGGCGAAACACGTACGCCTGCAAGTCAAATCATCGCTTACAATACCTTTACACTTGGCATTTGGTTGTATGGTAGATGGTTACCATTCAAAAACTCACCCAGATTTTTGAGGAATTTTATGATTGCACCTAGCATTCGGTACTGGCCAAACGTATCTTCCTCACTTTCGAATAATCTATTTATATACAACAACAAATTCACAGGTGAAACGGAAACATTACAAGCTCTTAATATCGGGGCGGTCAATACACCTTGGGTGATGAACATTAGCATCGGGTATCTCATTCTGACCCGATAAAATGATTGACGTTTTCCACGAAGTTTATATTCCACAAGACATGTAAATCTACTTTAAACCAAGCAAATGAAAAGGAGAACATTTATTTTTCAAACAGGCACTTTGATTACAACTGCCATGCTGGCACAATGTAATACTGCCGTCGGTACAAAAACACCTTACACTATCAGAAGACCAAATCCAAATGATTTTAAAGCACCAGCACTAAAGGCCATCGCATTAGGCGTGAATGCCCCGAACCCACATAACACGCAGGCCTGGAAATTCCGGCTTCATTCCGATACCACGTTTACCCTGTATGTTGATGAATCGCGATTGCTTCCTGCCACTGATCCAACAACACGGCAAATTCACATTGGGTGTGGTTGTTTTCTAAGTGTTATGCAAGCCGGAATTTCAGTATATGGTTATACTCCACAAATTAATTTGTTGCCAGAAGGTGAATATCAGGTGGATCAAACCGGAAAGTTTCCTGTAGCCCATGTTTCGTTGATTTCAACTGAGCCAATTACCGATCCATTGGCCAAAGCCATCCTTACCCGCACAACAAACCGCCTTGCCTATCAAGACTATACCCTTTCGTTTGATGAATTCAAAACGATTCTTTTAAAAACAAAGGCTAAATACAGTACAATTAAACTCATTAATGACTCGACAGTTGCCGACCACCTTTCCTGGATATATGAAGGAATGGTGATCGAGTCTACTACCTATAAAACCTATGATGAATCACGCATTTGGTTTCGGGAAAACGACTATCGCATTGAAGAACTGCGAGATGGAATCAATCTATCAGGCGCCGGAACTACGGGTTTCAAAAAATGGCTGGCCGAAAAGATACTAAAAGGTTTAGATGAAAAAGATTGGCACAATTCTTCCGCTATTAATCAATACCTAAGCAGTTACGAAAAAAAAGTGAAGTCATCCAAAGCGGTAGTTCACCTCATAACAGATGCCAATACCCAACTCAATTGGATACAAGCAGGCATGGATTACGCCCAGTTTCAACTTGCTGCTTCACTCCACAATTATTATATCCACCCGATGAGCCAGGTACTACAGGAATATGAAGAAATGAATACCTTGCGCCAAAAATACGATCAGTTGAATAAAATTACCGGTGAACAGAAAATCCAGATGGCGTTTCGCATCGGTAAGGCTGCTCAGCCCTTTTTCAGTTACCGCAGAAATCTAAATGATTTATTACTGCCATAATCTTATTAATTAAATCGTTCTATATTAGTAGCATTGCCTAACGATGGTCTTAATGAACATTTATAGATGACAATTACAAAGAGACTTAGCTGGTTACCTTAGGTAATGTCACAAAGAATATTAACGTTCGTTCAATCAAAAAAATGGAACTTTTCTGAAATGGCACATTTATCAGAAAGTAAATGGTTAAAAGAAGAAACAGATGTTAAGCTTCATCCTTTCAGAAAAAGTCCATTTTGAAAACGGGAAAATAATTTTAATATCGGATGTTCGCACAGGATATTTTAAAAATATGTTAGTTCGCTGGCATTTAAATCTATTCCTCCTCCATATTTTTCATTTTCATGAGTAGCGTATAAGCACCGTTAGTCACAAAGGTTCTTCCAACAGGGCTGGAATTATCTTGTAAAGTAATTAATGTGTTCCCATCTGCTGAACCTTGGGTCAGTATTTCTATCATTTCATAGTTTTTGTCGTCGGTTACCTCATAGATATAATGCTTACCCTCAAATCGAACAATACCATTTTCTGGAATCACATAACCTGATTTAATGCGGGTCTCTAATTCAGCATTCATATACATTCCAGGGATTAAATAGGGTTCGTATTTATCGAAATGACAATGTACTGTTACCGCTCTGTCCTTTGTAATATCTTTTCCGATCAATATAATTTTCGCGTTGTGCTTTATTTCCTGCTCATTATTGTTAAAAGAAACGACCCTTTGACCTATAGAAAGTTGATTAATGTCCTTTTCAAAAACGGTTAACGCCAAATGAATATCCGATGGATTTACCAATTCAAAAAGGATGTCAGTTGGCATTACATATTTCCCAATATTCGTATTTACACTTGAAACATAACCATTTATAGGAGAAAGTATGCTTATTCTTCTGGAAAGACTATTCTCATTCACTTTGTCTGGATGAATCCCAATCAATTTTAACTTCTCTGCCAATGATTTAACTAATACTTTTTGGGTCAAAAAATCTGACTGTGCATTTTCAAAAACTTTATCACTTCCAGCTTTATTTTCATTCAATTCTTTCTGACGGGAAAGTTCTTTTTCAAGAGTGTTAAATCGAATTTTAGCTATAAGATAATCCTGCTGGATTTGAATATATTGCTGATCTTCTAAAGTTGCAATAATTTCTCCCTTTTTAACCTTCATTCCTTCCAATAAATGCGTAGATTGTAAATATCCACCCAGTGGGACACTGACAGCTATCATGTTTTGAGGAGGAACTTCAATAATACCATTTAGTTTTAGTACTGCTGAAATATCTTTTTGTGCCAAAACACCTGTTTCAATATTTGTATTTTTTAATTGTTCTGTAGTAAGAACGACCTTATTTTCTGAGCCTTCCGTCGCTTGTTCTGCCTCTATTTTTTTATCGGGTGTACAAGAAGAAAGAAGAATTGGAAGAATAAATAAAAGATTATATTTTTTCATGGTGCCTGTTTATTTTGCTGCTAAATAATGAAGGTGAATAATAATTCGGTTCATTTCATGGACTATGTCGAGATACTCGCTTTCAATGGTTATCGCATTTTGAATTAAACCAGCCCAGATTAAGTAATTTATTTCACCCGTGGAATACTGTATGTCAGCTGTTTTTTTCATTATCTCTGCATTCGGTAAAGCTATCGTCTCATAATAGTTAATCATTTCCTTATTTTTTTCAAATTCCTGCAAATGAATTTGTAAATCATTGGAAAGTTGTTGAATGCCTGATTGCAAATTATTTTCACTGATTAACTCCAGCGTTTTTGAACTGTTTATTTTTGCTTTTTGAGCGCCTAAAAACAAGGGAACGCTTATCCCTACCTGAATGGCATTAAACCGATTCGAAGGATTATAAAACTTTTCATCTGCTCCAATACCTTGAATACTTGCATTGCTGTAAGCTAGTGTCAGGCCTGGAAGCTTTTCTGCTAAAGCTAACAGAGTAGTTGCTTTAGCTATCTCTTTCTGTTGTTGCCATATCTTTAAAAGTGGATTTGTATCCAGAATTTGCTGCGTTTGAATAACCTCGTTAAATGGAATTTTTAACGAACTATAATCAGGGGCAATTTCATCCTCTTGATTTAACAAGACTTTCCATTTTAATTTTTCAATCTCATCATCTCTGCGTAATTCCTTTAACTGCATTTGAATTTTACCCAGTGTTGTTTCAGCAAATATTTTTTCCAGCAAATTCGATTCTCCCTTTACATACCGAAGGGTCGCCTTTTCTAAAAAGGATTTATAAATAGTATCTGTCCTTTTTAATATTTTTTCTTTTTCCCTTAAATACACTTGTTGAAAAAAAATCTCTTTGACTTGCTTAATCAATTCATTTTCCTTTAAAGCTACTTGAAATTCATTCTCTTTATAAAATTCATTATTTAAGGCTTTTTTCCTTTTGTAAACCGTAGGAAATTGAACCGATTGTGAAATAACAAATTTAGAATCCTGATAAGCACTATTTATTTGCCCAAATTCTCCCAGTATTTCTGCAGGTGGTATTTCTTTGTAGGTATCAATTCTATTTTTCAAATATGCACCTCTCAAATTTTCCCCTTTTATACCAAGATTATTTTTTACGGCGAGCTGAATTACACTTTGTAAATCTAAAGTATCTTGAGCATTTGCATTGAATCCCAAAAACACTAAAATTAAAATAATGGATACCGGCATTTTAACATTCATTTGCTCTGATTTGCTTTTTTCAAATAAAATGTAAAGGATAGGTAAAACAATAAGCGTCAACAATGTAGCCATTAACAGTCCGCCAATGACTACTGTGGCCAGCGGTCTCTGAACTTCAGCTCCTGCACCCTGACTTAAAGCCATAGGCAAAAAACCTAGGGATGCCACAAAGGCAGTCATTAAAACAGGTCTAAGTCTGGTTTTAGTTCCGAGTAAAACAACCTCTTTTAAGTCCTCCTGCCCATTTTTCCTGATTCTGTTAAACTCTGCGATGAGTACAATTCCATTTAGAACAGCAACCCCAAATAAAGCAATAAAACCAACACCAGCGCTAATACTAAATGACATATCTCTTAAGGCAAGGAATAATACACCTCCGATAGCAGAAAGCGGAATGGCAGAATATATCAACAACCCTTGCTTAAATGAGCCAAATGCGAAATAAAGAAACAAGAATATCAGTACTAAGGCAATGGGCACAGCCAAAGAAAGCCTTTGTTTAGCCGCTATTAAATTTTCAAATGAACCACCATAGGTAATATAGTATCCTGTTGGTAAATTTATCTGTTTATCTACTTGACGCTGTAAATCCTGCACTATACTTTGTACATCTTTTCCCTGCACATTGAATCCAACAATTATTCTTCTTTTTGCATCCTCTCTTTGAATCTGATTCAGACTCTCCTCAACAGACACGGTGGCTACCTGGTTTAAAGGAATTTGAATTCCTTGCGGAGTAGAAATAAGTAAATGCTGAACATCTTCTAAATTTTGCCTTTGTTCCCCCGCAAGCCTGACCATAAGATCGAACCTTTTTTCATCCTCGTAAATCAATCCGCTGCTTTGTCCGGCAAAAGCGGTATTGATCGTATTGTTAATATCTTGAATATTTAAACCAAACTGAGCAATAGCCTCTCTTTTATACCTTATGATAAGTTGTGGAAGACCATCGATAGGTTCTACATAAATATCTTTGGCCCCTTCAATTTTTTTAGCTACACCCCCTAAAAGTTTTGCATATTTAGAAAGTGAATCTAAATTTTCACCAAATATTTTAAGAACAACATCCTGTTTAGCACCCGTCATTAATTCATTAAATCTCATGGCCACAGGATATTGGAAGCTGTAGGTTACTCCAGGCATAGCACTTAATGCGGTACTCATTTTTTCGGCCAGTTCGTCCCAGGTAGTAGCTGAAGTCCACTCCTTTTTATCTTTTAAAATAACCATCATATCTGATGCTTCCATAGGCATTGGATCTGTTGGAATTTCACCACTCCCTGTTTTACTGACCACTTTCTCCACTTCTGGAAATTGTGACAATAAAATATGTGCCGATTTTAAACAAGCCTCCGTTGAAGTATTTAAATTACTTCCCGTCAAAACTCTGGTATCTACAGCGAAATCACCTTCGGGTAAATCAGGGATGAATTCTCCACCTAATCGGGACAAAATAAAAATTGAAAAAAGAAATAAGCCCAAAGTTGATGACAATATCAACTTTGGAAAATAAATTGCTTTTTTAAGGGTTGCCTGATGCATTCCAACAAATAAATGCATCATTTTGTCAGAAAAATTTTCTTTATGTGATACCTTTTTACTTAAAAAGATAGCACTCATCATAGGTATGTAAGTCAAAGACAAAATAAAAGCACCCAGTAAGGCAAAAGCAACGGTTTGTGCCATAGGCTTAAACATTTTGCCCTCAATACCTTCTAAAGTAAAAATGGGTAAATAAACTATTAATATGATAATCTGTCCAAAAATAGCGCTGTTCATCATTTTACTGGCAGAATGCTGAACCTCCTTATCCATTTCATCCTGATTTATACTTGTAATACCAGTTAATCGTCTGCTTTGAAAGAGTCCATGCATTACTGCTTCAACAATGATTACTGCACCATCTACAATTAAACCAAAATCTAAAGCTCCTAAGCTCATTAGATTTCCACTTACTCCAAACAAGTTCATCATAATGACGGCAAAAAGCATAGAAAGAGGAATCACAGAAGCTACCAATATGCCCGCTCTAAAATTTCCCAGAAATAATACAAGGACAAATATGACAATAAGTGCACCCTCCA
>SXGT01271624.1_pt1 | contig 21476 bp, 40 predicted proteins | sample 3176221 | NCBI WGS metagenome assembly SXGT01 (sample SAMN11356862, study PRJNA531348) | freshwater metagenome | isolation source: freshwater sample F1-120 | place: China: Fuxian Lake, Yuxi | collected 2017-12-25
CTGAAAAAGCTAAAGGTACTTATGATCGCGGCATGCGGATCACTAAGCAGGATCGCGACATCTATCAAAAATCCCAATCCATCTACGGAAACTAGGAGAGCATCATGGCGAAGATGAAAACAATCGGCGGTAGCGACGCAAAAGGCGCTGCAGCAGCTTTAGGCGCAGCTAAAAAATCTGGCATGAAAGTTATGAAAGCAAGTGGGTTCGCTGCGGCCAAGAAGAAAGACAAGTCCACTCCTGCCTACCGTAAAGGCGGTTCAGTCAAAGGCAAATGTGGCTATTAATCAAGCGAGGCGGCAATGTCCAAAGAAGCTGTGTGGAACAAACCTCGTCCATCTAAATTAGGTAAGCCGACTAAATTAACTCCGGCAAAGAAAGCATCTGCGAAAGCTGCAGCTCAGAAAGCTGGAAGACCTTATCCTAATCTCGTCGATAACATGAGAGCTGCGAGGAAGAAATAATGGCTAAGTCACCTGCATGGACAAGGAAAGAAGGTAAAAATCCCGCTGGCGGTTTGAACGCCAAGGGTCGCGCTTCTTACAACAAAGCCAATCCCGGTAAGCCTGGTTTAAAAGCACCGCAGCCTGAAGGCGGGCCACGTCGTGACAGCTTCTGTGCGCGAATGAAAGGGATGAAAAAGAAACTTACTAGCGAAAAGACGGCTAACGATCCTAATTCGCGTATCAACAAATCTCTAAGAGCGTGGAACTGCTAATGGCTGAGAATGGAGAGAAACGATCACCGACATCTCATCGTACGCCCGGCCAAACAAGACGAATGGATCGGACGTACAACGCTCGACCGGAGAACATTGCGAAAAGGTCGAAGAACAACCAAGCCCGTGCAGAGATGATGAAGGCGGGCAAAGTCCACAAGGGCGACGGGAAAGATGTAGATCACATCAAACCCCTTCGTTCTGGCGGCCCAAACACAAAATCAAACCTCCGCGCAATCCCAAAAGGACGTAATCGCGGCTGGCGAGATGGCGTGTAATCCAGACCTTTTACGCACGCAACACCCTCAAAACACCCATGTTCTGCTAATTTATTTTAATTAGCAGAAGGAGCTCGTCATGAGCAGGCATTTAGGTGAGGTTCCGCATGCCGATATTCATGCGAGTCGCATTGCCCATCGTAATCGTCATCCTCGCAGTGCAGTTTGTGCTAAGCAACTGGAGGAAAAATTGATCAATCCTGACGATCTCCAGAAAATCCTCGTCCTTATAATCGCAGCATGCGCAGCAGCTACTTGTATTTTTACAATGAAGCTCGGTATGGCAGCGCATTACTGGATTGTTAACACAGCGGATGCGTTTCAATGAGCGTTATCCCGCGCCAAAGCGACTGCTTAAAACAGTTTGGCAATCCTTATGCACCTCATTGGGGCGACTCGCACATTGTCCCCATTAAATGTCCGTGGCAGCTAAAGATGGGGCCGCTTAAAATACCTTATGTAAAAGTAAATTTGATTGCATCCAACTCATTAATGAACGTATTCGCACACGTTTGGGATGTATGCGGTAAAGATCCAGGTAAAATAGCTGCAATACACGCAGATCAATTTTCAGGCGATTGGGTTATCCGGCAAGCTCGTGGGTTGAAAATGATTTCAATGCACGCTTACGGACTCGCTATTGACTTCGATGCGCCTCATAACGGGCTCGGTAGTAAGAAGCATTTCTTCAAAGCCGACAATCCTCTGATCAAAACATTTATGGATGCTGGATGGACATGGGGCGGGACATGGTCACGCCCTGACGCCATGCACGTTCAATACGCAAAGGTTGGTTGATGTACGCGTTTATTCGCGAAGTTGTTGGTGGGATCATAGCTCTAGCTGCGATAATCGCAATCCTGTTTGGAGTGGCGATGCTGAGCGGCTGCATGTCAGCTAAAATTGTTTATGACGCTTGTCGCGACGGGCACTGTCGGTAATGGAGAAGAAGATGAAAGCACTATTTGCAAATTGGAAAACGTCTCTGCCGGGCATCCTGGCTCTGGCTACTGTAGCCTGGAACGCCTGGCAAACAAAAACGATTTCATGGATTGATCTTCAAGCTGCGTTGGTCGGTGCAGGTTTGATTGCTGCTAAAGATTTCAACGTTGTGGGTGTTCCCGGCAAGTGATTGCCGCGATTATCTCAACCGTTAGCGGCTTCATCCAGTTACTTATTAGCTGGATGGATCGCGCAAGAGAAAAAATGTTGGTTAGCTTAGGCGCTTCTCAACAAAAAACGTCAGACCTACAGGGCCGGATAGATGCGCTCAATCAAGCTAACAAGATCAAGCAAGATACTCTTGCTGATTTTAAGCACAATCCCGGTAGCCTCCTGTCAGACGACGGGTTCCAACGAGCTGAAGGCGACGACTGACACCCTAGCATTTTGTGATGCCGCACAGCCAATATGGTGGAGCAAGAAGGATACTCCCAAAACAATAGAGCAAATCAAAGTCCACAATAAAGTGGGTAAGATTTGCGGTTGGGGGACGAAATGAGCAACGATCATCACGCAACAGTTTTCGATGCTGTTGCTCATCTAGCAGACACTCCAACAGATAAGATTACCGCAGGGGTAGCCGGAGCAGCCATTCTGTCACCAACAGTTCTTTCATCCTTAAGAGACTTCTCTGAAGTGGCTGCTTTGCTTGCACCGATCTTGGGTGTTGTTTGGTTGTTAGTTCAGATTGCTGTGAAACTTATCGAGTTACGAAGAGACGGTGCTCCGAAATAATCAGGTGGGAGATGATTGACGATGACGACGAAGACGAAGGATACTCTGGCCCAGAGGCTGTTATCGACGACTTCCCTCTCGACCCCGTTGTTGCCCGTTGTGAGAGCTTTACGCGACTTGCCGCTTTGGCGGACCACATTAAAGATGGAGAGCTCCGCAAAGAAGCGTTGATGATGCTAGGTGCCGTGCGGCGGTCTTTTAAGACTTTGCCAACTGGCGACCTGACATCTCTCCCAGGCGGCAAACCTTAACCTACCACCACAACCGTTCGATTTGCCGCCTTGTTAACTCCAGCAGAATACGCTCGGATTTAGCAAGGCTATACTCTACATCCCGTACCATTTGTTCAGCGCTTCGAACCGACCCATCTTCCGAATTACAGGGGCTGGTCTGGTTACCTTCGGGGTAATCGCTTCCTGCGCTTCCCGCTGCACACGGCGCTGTCTCTGCCATTCTCTAGCTGCCTTTGCCATGGTTTCTTTACGTGTCTGTAAGCGCTTTGCGCGCATTTCATCTGTATCTTGCGCACGAATTGCCGCGCGTCGCATACGGAAATATTCCTTGCGGTTGTCGAGATAGGCGCGATACTTCTCAGGATCGTCTTTGTATCGTTCTTTTGGAGCCATATAAGGTTTTTTGGGCTTTTTAACCTTTGCAACCTTCTCGACCGGCTTACGCTCTACTTTAGGAAACTCTACGCCCAAATTCTGAAGCCTACGCTTTTCGCGTTTTCTAGCGGCGTCACGTTCTAAAATGGCGCGATACTTTTCTGGGTTATTTAAGTTCCACTCTATTTTATTGAGCTTTTCTTTTTCTTTATCCGCGTAGCCCATTTCTCCACCAATCCCTAATGATGTTGATGATTGCGTAACCAATCCAATAAGGAGTTGTCGCGATTAGTTTTAATTTACTCATCCAAATCACCCATGATCAGCTGAGTAATTTCTGTTTTGCGTTGGTCGATTGAGTTTTTAACGACGATATAAGGCGAGTAGACCTCGTAATTGCGCACGATCTGGCATGCGCGCTTACGCTCGTCTTGCCTTAACTCTCTGACAAGCTCTTTTATTTCCTGCAGAAAATCATCGTGACTCATGTCGAGGCCCGTGCGCAGCTTTTGTCTGGTGTTGGTATTTACCCGCGTATGGATTTTCTGTTTCTTCATCCAGCCAATGAAACGTAAATTGGCAGATGGCATCTCCAGCTTTAATATGGATGACGTCGCGCCCAAGATTGACAAGCTCGAGCGTTGCGTTGCCTTTGAAGCCGGGATCAAACAGGGTGTTAAACGCAGACACAAACACCCTTGCATACGTCGACTTATCACAAACATACCCTACGACGTTGTTAGGTATGTCAAAGTCCTCGACTGTATGAGCGAGAGCGTGTGAGGCTGGAAAGTTGTAGAGTTTAGACCTCCACAACTCCAGCACAGCTTCTGCAGTATATTGACGGTTGCGGTACACCATGTCGGCAAGGAGGTGGGAGGGATTGGGGCCAAGCGTTAACTCGTGAGCAATCCGAACGTCATAACTTGCTGACGACAACCCATAACTCTTACCGTTTACAACACTCTTCTTCCCAACAAACGGTGTGATCATTGGTCTAGTTGTTACGCAAAGTTTACGGATACTTTGGGCAGAGAGTTGCGCCATGTTGTTTCTCTTTTTGGCTGGTAGATTGACGGTACAAAACAAATTTTGCGGTGGTGCTCACAGTACGATTTACTCACATTCCCTGTGGGTTCAGCACAGAAGAAACCTTCGTTATCAATCCAGCGGCACTGTGCAGCTTTGATATTGAAGATGTTGAACTTGCCTTCTGGCGGGTCAAACGACAGATCAGCTTTGACGTCGTTGATTGGTTCGACGGCACGAAGCGGCACAAGTGGAATAGGCGCTGGCTTTTCAACCTTCACCTTCTCAACTTTTGGCGGTTTCTCTAATGCAATCGACTTGCGCCTGAGAGGCTTGCGTTCTGTATATTGATCCAAATTACGGAAGATTAAGCCGCTAAGTTGATTTTTTGTTAGTCCAAGTGTGTTGGCTATATCTCGGCGCGTCATGTTTAGTTTAAGCATAGACTCGATTTGTTCGAGTTTTTCTGGAAGCGATAAAGTTTGTTCCTGTCTGTATTGATAACTCATTCCGCCTCCTCCATTGTAGCTTCGTCAATGAAAGCAGAGAGCGGCGTACCGGCAGCTTCGATCTCTATTAGGTTTTCAGTGCCTTCGACCTTGTCAGTGCCTGAGCCAAGACGCCCTTTTATCTTCTCTGCGCCAAATTTCTTTTCAAACTCACGCATATACAGATGCCGAGAGACACCTTTGTCCTCGAGCCAGTTACTCAACGCTACGCTTGAAACGCGTATAAGTTTATCTTCCCGACCAATGTGAACTTGGATGCCCTCAAGGCGAGAAGCGTCTTTAATAATTTTAAACTCGCCAGGCTTGGGTCTGCCGCGTGTTTTAGGGACGCGGTTTGTCCAAAGCGTGTGACGGTGCATCGCTTTGATGAACTGCGTGAACAGAGAAATCAGATTTGCTGTGTTGGTAAGATCGACATGCGAGTCTTTGATATTGAGGCGCATGAGATTAAGGACGCGAAGGAGAAAGGCTTCAATCTCGTCTATGTCGAAATCGGCAAAGCCAAGTTCGGTAGCGTATCTTGCACCCATTACCACGCAGGTAATCGTGCAGAGCCAGAAGCGTTCGTCTTGTTTGAAAGTTGCTTTTTTCTCCAGCAACTTCATGTACTCGCCTACTTCACCGTCGATACGGTTGTAGTTTTGACCTAGCCATTTGGCATATTCGGAGCCGATTACGCCAAAGTTGTCATCAAGTTTACCCAGCATTCGTTGAGCTTCACCTGTATCAACCCCGTTATGGGTCTTGGCTTTGGCGACCTCAAACTCAAATACTCTATACAAACCGGCGGTTGTCGTAGAATTTTGAGCGGCTACATATTCAGCAATGGCTTCGTTGGTGGCAGAGATGAGCATTGTTTGCCACTTACCAACTTCCCTCAAATTAGCGTCGCGACCTAAACGAGATTTGTCTCTGCCGCTTGTTAATTGGAAAACCAGTTTGCTAAATTTCTTTGTATTCTCGTCTCCTTTGATTTCGTCCCAATAAAGCGGAAGTGACCGTATATCGCCGATCTTTTTCATCACCGAATTGATCGTATCGTCGAGCCCTTGCATTGCAGTATGAGGGTCGGCCCATACTGCTTGAGCTATCTTCATTGCTGTTGTCTTGCCAATGCCGCTTTTCTGGCTGTAGGCAGAGATATATGCGCCATACCACCCGGTAGCTTTCACCAAAGGTGCACCAAATGCTGATGCGACAATCACCTCTAACTCTGGTCTACCCTGTTTGGTGATCAGCTTCATTGCGTCGTACCAAGGATCAGATGAACCAGTGGGCTGATACTGACGCCGCAGTACGTGGTCGACGTTTGGCGCGGGCCTTGAACCGTTTACTGTCCAGACTTCGCCGCCAAAACAAAACCCATCCACCTGCCCTGCGTTTGTGTTCCAACCGTATGGCGCGCTTTCGACCACCGCATTTTTGCGGGCTTGTAATGTTTTGAGCCAGCTCACAAAAAACTCCGATAAGATTTTGCCTATCCACGGGTCAGTCATGATGCCGTGCTTAGCCAGCGCTTTACTGAGCGTGTCACGCGCCATGATCTCGTGCGCAGGGATTTCAATTTTTGATTTGATGTTGTCGTGGATGATCGCAGAAAAATGTAAGATCCACGGATCTTTCTGCGCCCACGAGTCGCTTATTTTATATTCAATAAGCGGGATAAGATGGGCGTTACCCATATCGTCCTGTTTATTAAATGAAATAAACCCGTCCTTATTTAGCGAATACCCGCGAGGTAATACTAAATGCGATGTGGGGTTATTAGGGAGCGTATAGACGACAGCTATTGGCGCTGTAGCAAAAGATGCCGGGCTCTTGTCCTCGCCAATGTGTTTGCACTGACGGCAACTTGTGCAGCCAGCGTTCATAATGGACGCGCAAGAGGGCCAGCCTAAGTTCTTTTCAGAACGCTCTCGCATCTTGCGATCAAAGAGTGCGTCCGTCGTTTCTTCTAAATAGTCAGAATGACCAGAAGCCATACGATGCGCGTCTGCCCGGCCATTGTCAGTGAACGTGGCGAGTAGCGTCGCCAAGTTCCACAAGGGCTGACCAAAGTCCTTACCCCCTGTTTCTAAGGCCTCTTTGATGAATGTACACTCATCAACCAAAAGCTCGAGATCAACGGGTCGACTAACCGAAATATCTGCAGCTGCGTCGTTTTTAATTCCAGCAAACTTGCTGGATACTTGGCCCAACAAAACAATATCTTGACTTGTTGAAGCACTCTTAAAAGGCTCTAACGCAACCTTGATTTCTTCTAATGAGCAAGGCTCGTCTGCAACCTTACCAATAAGTCTTGTTTCTCTAGGCGGATTAGTTTTCCAGTTTTTAGTTTGTGGGGGGCGCAAAATACGCGCGCTATCCACTGTGACTTGTGTATCGCATTTAAGTTCTTTTTGTCTTGTTGCTTCAGCTAAAGCCTCCGCCCAAGGACGCCATTCAATTGGTGAGAGCGCACAATCTAATTCCCAATGCGCATGGATGCCGCCACCAGAACTAACAACCATTGTTGGTCGCGGCAGTTTAATCTCGTCACAAAAACTAAGAAGTGCAACTATTGCACTCTTTGCGTCGCTATAACCCTTCTCGCCGTCCTTAACGTCGATGTCGAGATAAAGATCCTTTAACGCTGCGACGTTATTTTGATTGCGAATTGGCTTGAGATACTTGTTACCTTTTTGGGATACAGCTTGCTCAGCCTCTCTCTGCGAACCCATTGCGATATAAATATCGCGAACCTCGGGCAGATTACCCGCCCAAGTAATTGTTTTAATGGCCTCATCGACTGAGCGTGCGGCTCTGCCTGTCCAGTATGTCTTGCCGCTCGTACCAATAGCCGTCCAATGAATACCGACGTACGACTGTTGATCGCTGTCCTTGTCTGACCAAGGCAAAGCACGAGACAAGAATGTTTGTAGTTGCTCCATTTAGGATATGCCTGTGGGTGCCGGAGGGAGAAGTGGGACTTTAAAAGCCCCACTCGTGTTAGGGTGTTAGCCAAGAAGAGCGTCGAGCTCGTCATCAATAGACGTGCCGGTGGTCTGAGGCTCTTCAACAACTACCTGCGGCTCAGGCTTTTTAGCAGCAGCTTTCTTGGGAGCTGGTGCAGGAGCTGGTGCAGGAGCTGGCGCTGCAGCTTCTTCTTTCAAAGCGGAGAACTTTGAAGAGACTTGACCCGGCTGCGCAAAGACTTGGTCAGGCGCGGGGAGAGCTGGCGCACTATCGCTAATGTCCTCGGAGATGATGCGCTTGACCTGCATGCTGTCACGCATCTCAAGAACAATATCAGCTTCGTCATCCGTCAAGGGACGAACCGCCTGGAACACGAACTTGGGATAAGCCTCATTAGGATCAAAAGATATTTTAATCCCTGCCCCACAATATGGAACACCCATCTTCTCTAGCTTAGTTGCGAACTCAGCAAACGCATTGAGGGACGCTGCAGGGATACGGAGCAACATAGGCCCGCCCAACAAATCATTCTCAAGATCGCCAAGAGGAACAATCGCTACGCGCTTATTATCACGGCACTCGCTACCGCCGCGTGATTGTCCATTCTCGTCAATCTTGGAGCCACGAACCGAACGCGGGCAAATAGCACATGCGTTTCCCTGTTTATTTTCCGCACGAGGATCGGGCGTGACGCCATTAGACGACCAGCATGCTGGACGATTGTTCGAACCATCAACGTAATTGGGATAATACAGTTTTGACTTAACAGCTGACGCCATAAGGATGACGACCTCAATAGAGTTAGCTGGGCCGTCCCCGTCGGGGCGCATGACGATCTTCTCTTCGCCCCGATACTTTGTCTTCCACGCCTTACCCCGATAAGTAACCACGGCATACGACGCACCAATACCTGCAGCTGCATCGTTCTCGATCTTAACTGCTGCGAAACGGCTTGAAGCACCGCCGAAATTAGCTGGAATTACATCACCCATAATAGTCTCCTGTGGTTCGATTATTTGCGGCGCAAGCCAAGTTTTAATGTGTCGCTGAACTTCACACCTGGAGGTGGAGAGTCGTTGCTTTTAATAAAGTCCTCAACAGCTTTCTTGTTGGCCTTACGGTCGAGAAGATCCCAGGCTTGATTATTGATCACGTAGTCCATGAAGACTGTACCGTCCTCAATAGTAGCTGACTTGAGATGAAGCTGCGAAACAGTCCCATACGTCGTACTTATGTTCTGAGCATTAATCTCGCGCAAGTGACCGAGCAACAGACCTTCTAACTTATCTTGCAACTCTTTGTACGGTTTTAATACTTCGTCGTGCGCGTCATCCAGAGCTTTAATTTTATCTTTTAATTCCACTAATTTTTGTGTGTAGTGACTAGCGTTAAATGATTGTGGTGTGATGGTAGCATGTGCGTTCATTGGTGGTTACTCCGTGGGTTAGTGTCCTACTTGTGTATTGAGGGCGCTCATATCAATAACCGCTGCAGCAAGTTTTCCTTCGTCCGTAATACTAATGATAAAAAGTTGGTTATTATCTGTAAGGATATTAAAGCTATCAGTTCCAATATTTGAAAATGAAATAGCTTCGATGGTTTCTCCCTGCAGAATATCCAAATCATAAATACCCGGATCACGCGGTCTTGATATTCGATACATAAATTTATCCGATCAGTTCATCGAACGCTTCGTCTAGTGTAACGTGTCTGGTGGTTCGTTTATTCTCCAGTGAATTAAGTTTGCGGGCCATCTCCGATACAATATTCTCCAATGCCTTAAGCCTATTTTCGATTAATTTTTCTTTCGTTTTTCTCTCAGCTATTTTGTAAAACGGCCCAAAGTGCTGCGAGGTGGTGCGTATATGGTTCACAACTGATTTATTAAGGCGCGGCGCTACTTCTCTCGCCACGCGCTCATCCGTCCATCCATCGTTGTAACTATAAGTCTTATCCTCGTTCTGTCTGCCGACTTCCTTAAGTTTTAAAATTATCGCGAACTTTTCATCAGTAGATGCAAATACCTTCATCGTCCTTTTCCTTACTGGCTGGCTTCTTCAAAGAGCTCTAAAAGCGCTGACTGCACTTTCTGTTTCCGTTGAAGCATTGAGTAAATCCTCCTTTCAACGGGCGTACTTTGCAGCATGATGATTTGTTGTTTGAGCTTCTGACCAACACGTCTGATGCGTCTATTGGCTTGCTCAAATATTTCTAAGTCCATTACAGGCGCAAACCACACAATGGTCGTGGCTGCAGTGAGTGTAATGCCGTGGGCCAAACACTGTGGGTGCGCTGCGATGACACGATACTTGTCCGTGTTTTGAAACAGGTTGAATATTTGCGCCCGGTCGTTAGCAGGGGTGTCGCCCGATACCACCGCATGCTCGATAACCTCACGGGTAAGCGCTTCCGATATTCCCTTAAGGGCATGTTTGAAAGGTACAAACACAAGTAACTTTTTGTCTGTATCGGAAATGATCCCCATGAGCGCCTCGATACGTTTATCGTTATCGAGCGGGACGACGCCTTTATCTGCGCTGTAAACCCATCCTGTGGATACTTGCAGGAGTTTAGACATAACCGCGCCAGCGTTAGCTGCAGTAATCTCTTGGTTCTGTACTGCGGCATGGCAGTGATCCATTAGCTGCTTGTAGATTTTTGCTTGCTTTGTGCCGAGCTCAACATCAATCGTACGCTCGACACATTCAGGAAGTTCGACAACATCGTCTAATGTGTATCGAACTGCAGGTTGAAGTGCCGCAAAGGCTTGATCAACAGCGTCTGGTTTAGGCGACCATTTATACTGATTGACTCGCGTCATGAGCGCTTCACGAAAGCGACTGAAATAACGTGGTACCGTGTGAGGTGTTATGACTGAGGCTAGACCCCACGCGTCTGTCGGGCTGTTAGGGATAGGCGAACCTGTCATACCCCACGCATATTTCATACGCGCAGCTAGTACGCGGATTGTTTTAGTGCGATCAGAGCCGCCATTGCGATAGACAGAAAGCTCGTCGATACAAAGCGCATCAATATCTTTGCGCGCTGTGATCTCTTCGATGATTACTTTAAGCCCGTCATGATTAATTAAAAACAATTCAGTCTCAGGATCGTTGAGCAGCTCAAGGCGGCGCGCTTTACTGCCGTGAAGAACAGCAAACTTACGGTGCGCTAAGGTCTGAAATATTTCTCGACCCCAAGTAAAATGCAGTGTTGATAAGGGCGCAACAATAAGCGCTTTTGAGATCACGCCAGCGTTCATTAGACTATCTATTGACCAGAGCGCTGCACGCGTTTTGCCTGTACCCATGTCATTGAGGACATAGGCGCGTTGGTTCATGGTCATCATGGCGCAGGTTTTTTTCTGCACGTCGAACGGTTTTTGAAAGCCAGGCCAATCGTAGTTATGCAGTATGGGAGCCGGTGCGTCGTAATCTAATTGACGCAGCAGAAATGTTTCTGCGGGTTTGTGCGGCACGATGAGGTGCGGACTACCTTGAAAGGTAATCTCCTTTGCACAAGGAAAGAGATTGCGGACGGCGGTGGTAGCCGGAACAGCAATCACTTTATGTTTGGCTGAGATATGGGTGGGTTGCATGTTTTACGCTTTCTAAATGATGTGCAAGTTGTTCAAGACCTTCTTCTCCGTCGATCACAAACACGTCCCCGCCCGCTGCGCGGATCTTGTCAGCGATCATTCTTTGCCGATCAGTTGGTTTTTTACCCGGCGCTTTTGTTTCGATGGCAATGAACTTGCCTCGAAAACAAATTAAGTAATCGAGTGTTGACGCTCCATAGCCGTAGGGAACCGGCATATGGCGGTAAAGCCCGGCATATTTATCTAATAGGCGATTTACTTTTGCCTTTACTTTTCCTTCGGGCGTCACGCGCTCGTCCTTGTGCATTTCTTTCGCGGCAACTTTGACGTTTGCGTTCGCGAAACCCATCGTCCAACCAATAGCGAAGGACATAACTAGATATTCTTCGCCGATATTTTATTGACAAAAGACGTGCTGTATTGACGATGCTGTGCCCTGCGGAAAGTAAGCGCTTACCTTCACGCAAAGTCTCATCATTGAGCCCTGTCTTTCTTGTCATTATTGTCCATGATGCGGGCATGAAACGACGGCGCACCATTTGCGACACAACCCACCCTGTTTTGGCGGAAATGTTTGCGTCTCATGTGCGTTTTGAAGAAGAGCTACGCGGGGAAGGATACCTCTCCATACGTCAGCCATGTCTTCACGTTTAAAATCTGCACGCGTTGTTGCCTCTTCTTTGAGCCATACGAACTCAGTACGAACGTGCGATACATCTGGATGATGAGAGAAAATGCACTGCGCCATGAGTGCAAGCTGTGATCCATCGTCAATTATTTTCCCGGTCTTCCAATCAACAGCCAAAGCTACCCGCCCGGTAATCTTGATGACGTCAGCAATGCCGCGATACCAAGCGTCTTTGGCAAACCAATCACACTTCTCGAACTCGTTGGTGATTGCCAGCTTCTGCTCAGTTAAAAGTACAGGCTGCGTGGAGACTTTAGGGTTGGGGGCAATAATCTTATCGACCCAAGGCTGCAGGTTCTTGAAGTGATTAGGCAGCGGCTTGCCATCTATAGCTTCTGCAAGAGCTTTGTGTATGGCGTGGCCGTATTGAAGCGCCTCGCCTTCTGGCTCTGACACGTCTTTAGCGATTTCATAGTGGTAGTGTCGCTTCGGGCATGTCTCAAAGTTCTTGATCTTAGAGTAGCTCCAAGAAAAAGCCTTTGGTCTATTTCGAACAGTAGTTGTCTGGATCATGCGCGCTTTCTGGTTTGTTTAAGTGGCACGATTTTGCGCTCAGCATTAATCTTTTCTATTTCTGCTGCGCTCATCGCTGTCGCGATTGATCTGGCGTAATGTTCGCTTTGAGATGTGCTGATGATTATAAAGCTATCGCTTCCGATCATCTTACGTGCGACGTGATAACGTGGGTGTTTGTGATCTGACATCACAACAACAACAAACGGTGACATGGGGTGGTTCTCCCAAAGTGTTAGGGTGTTAGTGACTACCTTGAGGGGTAACGCGGATTGCTTCGAGCAACCTTTTCTTATCGGCTGGCTCAATCCAATAACCAAGATAGCGCTTTGATTTGATGTCTACGTCGTAGCGCTGAAGATATTTACGCAAACGAAACACTGCAGTTTTGGGTTCTGTTGCAGCATTGACACGCTCAGAAATCATTTCACTTGTTACGCGAGGCTGCTGCAGCAGCATGCGAAATATTTTTTCAAGGATTGGCGGTAAAGAAAAGACAAACGCTATATCTGTGTTGTCAGTCTCTAAAAGTTTAATCTCAAGTGCAGCTATTTTAGTTCTAAGGAAATCGAGTTCTTCATCCGGCGTCATGAGATTTACTCTCACTTATTGTTAAAAATACCCGCCAACGTTACCGAACATCGGCGGGCAATAAGTTTGGGAGGAATAATGTTCCAAAGGAGGAGGAACAACGCCGAAATTACTTACGTTTTACTTTCTGTCAACCTATTGAATAGTATAGTGTTTGTAAGTTTGAACTATCATTCGATTAGTTTCGATATTGTTTTAATTGGATTGAGATTATTTAGCTTCACCATAATTTTTACCTACATCACACTCACTTGCTAACGGTAAATTTAATGCCCAAACTGGCGGACGCGACATCTCCTCAGAAGCAATCATAACGGCTCTTTCGACATCACTTTCTTTAACGATGTAAACGAGCTCATCGTGCACCTGCAGAGCTAACCCCGGCGGGTTATCGAAACACTCCTTGAAGCGTGCATCTATATTCAAGGCAGCGTCCATAACAACGATACGTGCAAGCGCTTGGGTAATATTCTCAAGTATCTTTGGGCCATAAACACGCTTAGGTCGTGCGCCATACGTGTATGTCCAATCATTAGTTGCGCCGTCCTGTTTCAAATCATGGTAGTGCAGATGTAACCCCGAGGGTAATTTGATTTTGTTTTTATCAAAAACACACGGGCCAAACTGATAGCTATTGCCATTCATCAATGCAGAAATACCATTGTTCTGCAGATCGCCCCATGAACCTGCAATTCCAGAATATTTTGTTCGATATGTGCGAACAATTGACTGCGCTTCTTCGTCGCTCAGAATTATCTCTTCACCAAGTTGTGCACGCGACTGCAGCTTTACGGTTGTTTGAAACTTCGACCAACCCATGCCGTAGCCAAGGCCAAGGATCGACGTCTTTCCAAGGAAGCGTTCTTTCTTCATCTTTTTATCTACGGGATACCCAAAGACGTCAGAGGCAAACTCTAAATAAATATCCGCGCCCCTACGGAAACCATCAAGCAACGCTTCTTCGCCGCCAAGCCACGCATTAATTCGCGCTTCGATCTGCGATGAGTCCGGTGCGATTACAACATAACCTTCTGGCGCGGTGAGAGCGCGTCGCAATGCGCCGCCTCGAGGTAAGTTCTGTAGGTTTAACTTCCATTCACCAGACAAACGATGTGTATGCGCCCCACCATAGCGCAAGGGGATCGGCATCCACCTCTCGCCTGTAGGCCATTGCAATCGAGACAACTGTAGGAACTTATCTGTGCGCGTCTCTTCAAGGGTTGTCTTCAACCCTAGCCTTGCTGCAACAAGCGCTTGCACGTCGGGGTCAGGATGTTCCTCAAGCTCAATGAACTCGGGGTCTGTCTTACTAAACGCCCATGTCTCATTGCCGGTGGTGAGCGAAACCTTGCGAGGCGGCGTTACCCCGAGGGTAGTCAGGGCGGTAGCAAATTTCTCGTTAGATAGAAGATCCTCACGCGTGAAATTAATACGCGCCATAAGCGCTTCTTTCCTGGCACGTACCTCTTCTAGATGTAAAGCCAGAACATTTTGATCAAGCTGAAACTTAGGTTCAGTAGCGCAACGAATAATTTTATCCATCAACAACAGTTCGCGAACAGGAAACCTGCGGTTATTAACCAGCTCTTCCCAGATATTTGCGCATTGTTCTGCGTCGTTCTTGGCGTAGTCAGTATAGCTTTCCCACAGTCCAGCTTGCTTAATTGCTACGGCGTTCATCCCCTGAACTTGATGGATCGTCGTGCCCTTCGCCCCTACCCCCAGATGTAAAGCGACGGAGCCAAGCGATAGCGATTTAAGCTCATGACCTAAGACAGCCCTTGATACCCCAAGCGTATCGCCGTTAAAGCGCGGCACGAAGTTGTAGCGCCATGCCGTAATGCACGCATCAAACAATGCGTTATGAGATATTAAAGCAGTCTTTGCAGGGTCTAAGCCAGCAAAAAACTTAGGTAGGTCGACTGCATCTGCCCAAAATGGTGCTTCATTATTGCGCTTAATTGCCGCGCCCATACACTCAAAACGCGGGTCGAGAATATACTCTGGCACCGTCATCCGGCGTAACGAATACTCGGTCGAGTAATATGTCTCGTAATCTAGGAACCATTTGTCCATAGTTATCTCTGGGTTTCATGTGAGTTGACAGGCGCTGGTTCGCGCCTTATCTAGTTCGTAGTGCTTACGAGCACTCTCCTGTGGGTGGGAGTATTTAAGGGTGTGAGGGTGGTGGTTCCCCTCACGCCCTTTTTCATGACTCGAGATGATAAGTAATAGTGCGGTCAGCGCTGGGCACCTCGGGCATCATTAACGCTGTATTAATGAATGTTGTCGCCTCGTTGAGAGCTTCGCGCAGCGTAGGCTCAGGCGACGGCACGCCGCGCGGCTTGGGCAGATGTGTGATTGGTAGTTCGAGCCGTTGAGCAAGGGCGTCAATTGCGGGCCAAAGAAAGCGTATGCGCGATAAGTCGTCATCGCAGAGCTTACGCAGTTCTTGCCAGGCTTTGACTGAACGTAAAAACATTGTGTAGATAGGCGCAGCTTGCTCGACGTATGGCTTGACGAGCTCAATGAACTCTTCGCCCAAGGTTTCAGCGTTAACATTACCTCGCAAGTAATGCGGCACCAGAAACCTAGCGCTGTCAAAATTAAAGTATATCGTGTGCTCTAGGCCAGGATAATTCTGAACGCGCAGACTTGATCCGCCGTAATACAAAGAGCGCATATAACCAAACATCTCATAACTACGGCATACCATCTCGCGATCATCTGGCTTGACCATTTTCCAGATCACGTCATCGTCTGAAATGTACCGAACAATATGCTTATCCATACGATTGCAGAGCTGGTTCAGCTCGTCATTAACTCCGGTGATAAGTCGTTCTTTGTTACGTTTGCCCATTGGCTTAGTTGAAGTGGTCATATGTGATTACTCCTGTGGGTTATGCTGCTTGCTTGGGAACCTGCACGACATCGCCGAACGGATACTTGGATGGCTCGTAGATCGAGCCCCAGATGACGTGGTAGCTTGGTGGTTTGTCAGGGAATGTGCCCTGCCCGTCAGTGAGATAAACTAACGCGTCAGGGTTAAGGCCGAGGCGGTCGATCTCCTCGAAGACAGGACGGAAGCATGTGCCGCCGCCACCGTCGATCTTGGCGGACAGCAAATCATTTGTGTCGTGAATTTCTTCAGACTTGTTGATGGCGCGATCACACCAGATAACATGCAAGGTGCGGGGTCGAACGTCGTCGAGTAGGCCAGCGACCTCGCTGTAAAACAGATCATACTCCTGCTGTGTGACAGAACCGGACGTATCAACAGCGCAAACGATTAAATTAGCGCCATGACCAGAACGTTGTGGTGCATAAATGTCACGGATAATCAGCTCCTCGTCGGCGCGCTGCCAATCGTAACCGCCAGAACCAGCCTTGCGCATGATGAGAGCGCGGAGATGCTCACGCCAATTAACCTGCGGCTCGAGGATACGCTCGAGCACACGAGCTAACCCGCCGGGTAATTTGCCCATGAGCTTGGCTGCGTTGACTGCGGCAGCAACTGCTGTCGCTACTTCTTGAGGGTTATGCTCGGAAACAGTTTGCGCTGCTGACTTGCCCTTGGCTGAGCCAGGATCTTTGTGCTCACAAAAACCACCGCCGTGATCGTTGCCAGTGTCGCCGTCACTCTTGCCACCGCCGCCACCGCCGCCTCTGCGCTTCTTATATACTTTGCGGTAAACCTCGAGCAGATCGTCATCGCCAGTTGCCGAGATAGATGGGTCGAACAACCCACGCCATTGGCCCTCTGGCATCTCGCCAATCTTGGAAGTAATAAGCGTTGCGTTGACGATATAGTCCATCGCCTTGTTCATGGTGTCATGGTCATAAGGCAGCGACTTGCCGTCCTTGAACACAACCTTACCGGCATTGTGCCAGCCATAAGACAGCACGATGTGCTCAAACACGACGTGCAGGATCTCATGGCAAGCAACGAATAACCTGTGGGGTAATTTGAGATCCTTGCCTAAATACGTATTAGGATTGAGGAGCAAGGACTTGGCGTCAGTTGCAGCCATTGGCACTGAGTCAGTAAATAACGCAACATGATCTTGATCTTTATGATCGAGAAGCGAGTGCATAAGATGACTGAACGCAGGGGTGTGGAAAGTAAGCGCAGATAGAACCTTGTCCCAATCGGCAGCTTGTGTGGGTGTTAGTTTGATAGGTGTTAGTGGTGTCATGCTGCGTCCTCTTCGAAGAGCTCGATCACATCTGTGCCCTTGCTGTGGTGTCGATAGAGCGAAACCTCCGGCACATATCTTTCTTGCAGGCAGCAGGCGTTGGCCACCATTGTGCGGCCAACATCCTTCATGAGCTCCTGCATTGCTTCGTTCTTGGCTGGGTCATCGAAGTCAGTACGAACTTCGAGAACAATCGTAACGAGAGCCATGATTACCCCTCCGAGTTATTTCTGATTGACAGCTTGTAATGAGTGCATGAGGGTCATCAGACCGTTATTGTCTGACGTCCACTTCTGCATAGGCTTGCTGACCATGAGCATTGGCGCACGCTGAGCGACAGACTTAGCGAACGTAACTGCAAAGGGATCGGGCAAGCGGCGCATGTAAGTAATGACAGCCTCGATGGTGTCTTTGCATGCACGATGTGCGACGTTGTAACAGACCAACATGCGGGCATCGGCTGCGGTAGGCACCTCGGTTGAGTCGGGCCTAGCAACAATGTCCTCGAACTTAGGCAGTCGCATCTCGAGACGCAGATGCGTCATGAATTGCGCAGTCGCTGCGTCACCGATAAGCCCGCTGATTTCTTCTTGAATGAAGAACTCGTCGGGGATCTCGCCATAGTCAGCAAGCACACCCTTGAGCATACGATCAACAAACATAACCGAACGCGGCGTAGGCCACGGGCCTTGCTTGTCCGGCACGCCATCGCTGAACACAACCTGCGGATAAGCCTCGATGAAAGACGTAATGACGGGCAGCGCGTCAACTTTGTTGGAGAAGTCAACAAGACTGACAGGGTCGTCAGTAATATTGATGAGCTTGCGACGGTTGATTAAGTGATCGAGCTCTTTGGTAGAACCAGACCGATCAGTCGCACGATTACCTGCGGTCCATACGCGCCAGCCCTTGGGCAATACGTGCGGGCCAAACTTATTAGAGTAAGCACCCTCGCCCAGGATCTTCTTGACGTCGACGTCGCACTTGTCAGCCTCGTCAACAAATATCCAGCCTCCGTCATACTCGTTAAGACGCTTACCCTCAGAGGTAGTCCAGAAGAACGGCTCAGTGAAAGCCATCTGTGAATAGGTGTCAGTGTGTCGAGGCACACCAAATCCAATCATGTGCATGGGCGTAAGGAGCGTGCCGTTGACGACGACAATACCAAGGTTAAGACCGAGCTTACCGCCAACAACTTTGGGTAAAGCCTCCATAACAGTAGTCTTGCCGCGACCAGGGGCAGAAGACAGGTGGATAGATATACCTTCATTGTACCAACGCGTCGCATGACGCATCACGTCATTGAGTTTCATATGATTACTCCAGTGGGTAGTTAGATTAGTACCAGCGTTCCATAATGAGCGAGGTGGTTGATCGCTGCGTTATGTGTTGTTGCATTGGATCTAATGTGTCGTAGAGCTCCCTATTTATAATGAGCAGATTGTTTGCTCGATCAAAGACTGCAAGCGTGTCAGTTGTTGGCACGCTGCCCTCGCCAACGAACCGCAGCAAACGTGGCGGCCCGTCGTCAGGATTAAAAGCTAAACTCATGATGGGTTGTTGAACTCCTCTACAGTGTAGCGAACCGGGACATTACCTTTCGAGTAATCCCGTTTCCCTTTGCGCTCGAGCTCCTGCGACACAAGCCGTGCATAGCCCGCAATATCATCCCAATGATCTTTGAAATTAGGATCTCCACTAAGGATGCGGCCCACTTTGTGTGCGATCATCTCAAGCGTTTCAGCTTGGCAGTGAGACAATTCGTTCCACTTTTTACCTAAGTGCCAAAGCTCCTTTGTTTGTTGAGTCATTGACGCATGCTCATCGAAACGACCATGCGTTTTGCCGCGCTCAGCTAAGAGCGTGTCAGTTGTGTTAGTCATGTTTGAGAACCTTTGTTGCAACCGCGCTTATTGCGCTTATGCAAGATAACCTCTCAAGGTTATCTGTGGGTGTTACTCTTCGCAGCCAAGCGTTTTATCTGAGATATAATCGCGCTCGTATATCTCTTCTAACTCTTCGGATCTTTGCAACGCATACTTACCAACTGTGCGCATGTCAGTGACACCGAGCAGCATGATTACCTCGCGGGTAAACTCTACTGTCTTATTATACCCTAGCGCTAACCTGAGAGCGCGGGCTAGAGCTCTGTTGTCCCATCTATAATAAAGATGACCCAGAACCGGCACGAGTGCGTGGACATCATTAGGCTTGATTTGACTCATCGGGTAACTCCTCTACGACAGGTAATCGGGAAGCGTCAGATAGAGCTAGTCTCAATGACGAGCGTATGCCTTTTGGCCCTTCTTCTTGGTCTGAGTAGAAAGCGATAGGCTCAAGCGTGCGGCTTGTGATGTTACCTTCGTCATCATAATGCACTTCGTGCAGCCCGTAAGCGCCGTTAGTGTAATGAATAATGCGATAGTTCCAGTTCATGATTACCTCCGTAGGTTGTTAGGGTGTTAGTGACCAAGCTGCTCGATAGCTGACGCAATAGCGACAGCTGTTGCAGCAATGACACATGCAACAAGAATTAACTCACTGAAAAACAACACAACTAACCTCATGCGATTACTCCTTCAGGTAATAAAAAAGCCCGCACGCTACGATTTCATTTCTCATTGTGCTGCCTCGTTTAGTGTTGCGACCTGCCATTCTTCTGCATGAAGTTCGGCCCACGTAAAGGCATCCTCGATGTCATCGAATGGGCCGACAAAGCTCAACCCGTCGAAGATTGTTCCAATAATCACGATTGCTTTTGTCACGGTGTTACCTCTCGGGTAGTGGGTGGTTATTTTCTTTTTGGTCGGTGGTGTTTATTAACATTGCAATTCAGCAGGTTGCCGCAGCGACAACCTTCCGCGGACGCCCACGTTTTGCTGCGATTTCGTGCAGCGCATTATGAGCAATAACAAAGGCTTGCTCCTTGGCTTTGCGCTCATCTGCGATTCGTTTGCATTGTGCTTTGTAGTAACGATCTGCCTTAGCTTTGATTGTTTCGGTGGTGGGTGGATATAATTTCATGATTACTCCGTGGGGTTATCGGGACCACTTCTTACCTTTTTAATTGTGGATTACTCCGTGGGGTTATCGGTAAATACGTCCGCCTTCCTGGCGAATGTAAGCAATCGCTTTGCGGGCTAACCGGCATCCTGCGTCGGCGTTATGGGTGACGTGGATCATTGCGTCGTGATCAGATGCAAACTCTTCAGCCTCATCTAACCGTTCAATCTGCAACCCTTCCCAATCACCACCGGAAGTTTGAGCAATGATCCAGCCTTGTTCTGCTGCATCATTATAATCTTCTTCAGTCCATTTGAGTGTCATGGTGTTACCTCCCAGGTTATCCGAGCAATGCGGGTTGATTGGTGTAAAAGCGCGTGACGTCAGCAATGATGGTGGGTAATTGTGAGAGCGCAGTTTCGTGCTGCTGGGTCACTGCCTTAGCCGTGCATCGCACTTTATTGGCGGCAAGTGTCTTGTGGTAATCTTGGAAGATCACAAACGTAAAGCTATTAGCTTTCGCCACGCCAACCTGTGCGCGGGTCACAAGTTTACCCGTATAATCTTTATATGTGCTGAGACGGATCTCTCTGTCGTCTTCGAGCGGTACCTCGGTGCGCGCCATCCAACCATCGCGGATGTCTTTATATATGCGTGTCATGGTGGTTACTCCGTGGGGTTATGGTGTGAGGGTGTTAGTTGAAAGGGTGATTGAAGCTGTCGATGAGCGACACCATCGCAGCGCCGACAATGCCGACGACACCAATTGCAGCGACTGCAAAGAGAGCGATGACGGGTAGCTCTCCGCCGGTTACGAGCGATACGATCTGCATCATGGCGGTTACCTCTCGGGTAATGGTGGTTGGTGCTGGGGGTTGACGGTCGTCGATTTTTCTGATACGCCGGTGTTCGGCTCCGGCGTATCAGAAAAACACAAAATTTATTTGTAAACCGTTTGTGTTGGTTGGGTGTTAATTGGGTGTTAATTGGGTGTTGACGGTAGGAGAGCGCGTTAACTTTTGCTACTAGATTTAGTAGCACTTCTAGTTTTGC
>SXGT01386257.1_pt1 | contig 21474 bp, 14 predicted proteins | sample 3176221 | NCBI WGS metagenome assembly SXGT01 (sample SAMN11356862, study PRJNA531348) | freshwater metagenome | isolation source: freshwater sample F1-120 | place: China: Fuxian Lake, Yuxi | collected 2017-12-25
ATCGGCGTCGCGGTCATGACCAGCACATGCGGATCCTCGCCTTTGTGCACGAGTCGCATCCGCTGTTCGACGCCCAAGCGATGCTGCTCGTCGACGACGACGAGCCCGAGCCGCGCAAACGAGGCGTCGTCGGAGAACAGAGCGTGCGTGCCAAACCAGATGCGCGGAGCCGCCTGTCGCATCAGGGCCAAGAGTTGCTTGCGAGCGCGTGCCTCGACGCTGCCGGTCAACAACTGCGTCGACACGCCAGAGCCCTCGAGCCATGCCGAGATGGCGAGGCAGTGCTGCTCGGCGAGCAGTTCGGTCGGCGACAAGAACGCGACCTGCGCACCGCGCGCGACGACGGCGAGCGCGGCCGCGACCGCGACCGCAGTCTTGCCCGTGCCGACGTCGCCCTGCAGCAGGACACCCATCGGAGAGGGTCCACGCAGCCGCTGCCAGATCGCCGCAGTTGCCGCGCGCTGCTCGTCGGTCATCGGGAACGGGAGCCGCGCGAGGATGCGACTTGTGATGACGTCATCGACAGCAAACGACTCGGCGCATCGGCTTTCGCGCCGCGCCCGCGCCGCCGCGACCTTGTGGAACAAGGCGACGGCTTCGGCCACGGCAAACCGTCGACGCGCACGTTCGTGCTGCGCGACGTTGACCGGCCGATGCACCGCGAAGAACAGCGACTGTGCATCGAGGTCGAGATCGCGCAAGGCAAGCGGCAACGGCGGAAGATGCAGCGTCGCCCAGTCGACGCGCTCCAACGCGACGCCGATCCACTGCGCGAACTTGGCGCCGGCAATCCCGTCGATCTCGGGATAGCGCAGTTGCACGGCGCCGCTGACGTCGGCGCCGACTGGCAGCACACGGCCACCGTGCAGCACGAAGCGCTTGCCCTTCTTGTGCAGCGTCCCCTCGACGGTGCGCGACTCGCCGATTGCGTAGGCGTCCTTGAGCCATGGTTGATTGAAGAACAGGACGTCGAACGAGCCGCCGCCGATCGCGTCGAACACCACGGTGACCATCGCGCGCCGAAGAGGCAAGAACACGCGGCGGGTCGACTTGACCACGCCGTCGATACGAACCAGCTTGCCGACGTGCTGCTCAGAAGGCGCATCGATGCGGTCCAGATCACGGCAGCGCCGCGGCACGGTGGCGAGCAGGTCGTGAACCGTCGCGATCCCGGCGGCGCAAAGCCTCGCCGCAGTCGTTGGCCCAATGCCAGCGAGTTGTCGGACTGGCCCCGCGGGCGCAACGCGGACGAGTTGCGCCGCATTGGGCTCTGCCGCGGGTTGTGGAACGATCTGCACGAAGGCTGGTGTAGGGACAGTCGTCGAATTGTCCATGCGGACGGCGCGACCGCGTCACGGCAAGGCGTGCGCATTTTGCTGCGCTCGCGTCGCCTCGGAACAGACGCTACCGTTCTGCACCGTGGCTGACGCTCAAGACGGTCTGTTCGCGCCGCTGCTCCGATATGGCTTCGACCGCGCCTTGCTTGCGCGTTGGCAGAAGGACGTCGCTGCCGGTCGCCTGTCCAAGGCCAGCAACCTTGCGCAGGGCGAAATGCTCGCGCCGCCGCCGAAGACGATCAAGCAGTTGCCCGGCCCAACGACGAAGGCCAGGGCCGAGATGCACGCGCTAGGCGCCAGCGCCTTCCAACGTGGGGAAGTCGGCATGGTCGTGCTGAACGGCGGCATGGCGACACGATTTGGCGGCGTCGTGAAGGGAGTCGTCGACGTGCTCGGGCGCGGAAAGTCCTTCCTCGCCTTGGTGATGGCGGACGTGAGGCGCGTGCAAAAGCAGCATGGCGGCAAGGTCCACGTCTACATGATGAACAGCTACGCGACGGACGACGCGACCAAGGCGCACTTCGCGCAACACGGCAACTTCGGCCTCGACAGTGACCAGGTGCACCACTTCACGCAGTTCGTCTCCGTACGCATGGAGAAGAACGGCGAACTGTTCCGCACCGCCGATGGCGGCGTTTCGGCCTACGGCCCCGGCCACGGCGACTTCCCGGCGGCGTTCCGCGGATCTGGTTGTCTGCGTCATTTCCTCGACGCCGGCGGCAAGTGGTTGCTCGTCCGCAACGTCGACAACCTTGGTGCGCGTCTCGACGCGGACATCATTGGCGCGCACATCGCGAGCAAGTGCGAGACGACCGTCGAAGTCGCGCCGAAATGGCCCGAGGACGTCGGCGGCGCGCCTTATCTGTTCGAGGGCAAGGTGCAGCTGGTCGAGCAGCTCCGCTACCCGCCGGACTTTCGCCACGAGATCGTCGAAGTCTTCAACTGCAACACGTTCACGTTTTCTGCCGTCGCGCTCGACCGCGACTTCGATCTGACCTGGTACTTCGTCGAGAAGAGCGTCGAGGGTCGCAAGGCAGTGCAAGTCGAGCACCTCGTCGGCGAGGTCACGCGCACGTTGAAGTCGCAATACCTCAAGGTAAGGCGGTCTGGCGGCGACTCGCGATTCCTACCGGTAAAGACGCCTGAGGAACTCGACGCCGCGCGCGACGAGATCGCGGAGATGTACGCGGACTCGATCCAGCGCGACGACGCAGAGAGCTGAACGCCTGCTCGCATCGATTGCTCACGGCTCTTCTGCACCGTCCGATTTCGCCGGATGGCATCCGCGGCACCCCCCGCTGCCACCCGTGTCGAGCGGCGGAAGCTAGAATGTCCGATGCGTATGACCGCTGACCAGGAGCCGCGCGCCGAAGAACCTTCGTCGCGCTCAGAGCCGCACCGCGACCCAACGGAGTGGGGCAGACTCATCGAGAGCCTCGACGTTGCAAGCTGCTACGTTGCGATCGGCTCTTGGCTCGGACACAAGCTGCGTGCGCAACTCGCGGCCGAAGACATCTGGCAAGAGACCCTGTGGCTGTCGTGGCGCGACCGCGCTCAGCATCAGTGGCGCGGCTTGTCCGCCTTTCGGATCTGGCTGCTGTCGATTGCGCGCAACCGCGTGCTCGATGCCGCGCGCAACCTCGGGCGGCAAAAGCGCGGCGGCGAGCGCTTGACTGCGCCGTTCTCGGTGCTCGCGGGCCCCGACAGTGTGTCCAACCTGCTGCCGCCGGGCTCGACGACGCCAAGCCGCGAAGCCGGTCATCGCGAACGCGCGTTGGCGATGGAGAGCGCGCTCGACTCGCTCGAACCGGATCTCCGCACGATCGTGCAACTGCGGCTGTTCGAAGAAATCTCGATGCGCGAGATCGCGGAGCGACTCCATCTGCCGCTGTCGACCGCCAAGGAACGGCTGCTGCGCGGAGTCACTCGCTACCGCAGGCGCCTGCGGCAGCGGCTGGGTCCCGACTCCGCGGGGGCGGGAGCCCCTTGAGCCAGCCGACGCAACGCGAATCCGACGCGGACGAGGCGCTGCTCGCGGAACTGTTCGATCAGCTGCTCGAAGCGGTGCTCGAAGGGCGCGCGCCCGATGTCGCGACGCTCCTTCCTCAACGACCCGACTTGCGCCTGCGCGTGCAGGAGACGCTCGAACTCGCGTGCTCGGTCGCGGGCCGACGCGAGCCGACGCGACCGATCCTCGGCGGCTACGAAATCCTGCGCGAACTCGGACGCGGCGGCATGGGCACCGTCTACCTCGCGCGGCACGAGGCGCTCGGTCGGGAGGTTGCGATCAAGGTGCTGCCGCAATCGCTTGCGTTGTCCGCCCGGAGCAAGCGGCGGTTCCTCGATGAAGCACGCACGCTCGGGCGTTTGCGTCATGAGAACATCGTTCACATCCATCGCATCGTCGATGCGGGCGAGATGCTCGCCTTCGAGATGGAATACGTGGACGGCGGCAGCCTGCAATCGCTGCTCAACTCGCTTCGTGAGCAGCAGCGGCGGAAGGAGGCGACGGATCTGCGCGCCGCGCTCGGCGAAAACGCTGACGCGCTGGGCGCTCGAGGCGCAGTCGAGTACTTCGTCAAGCTCGGCATCGCCATTGCGCGCGCTCTCGCAGAAGTGCACGAGAAGGGTCTGGTGCACCGCGATGTGAAGCCATCCAACATCCTGTTGCGACCCGACGGGACGCCCGTGCTCGCGGATTTTGGTCTCGCTCGCGAAGGCGACCTCGCGGTGACGCAGACCGGCGACTTCGCCGGCACGCCGACCTATGCAGCGCCAGAACGACTGCGCGAAGGCGACCTCGCGCTCGATGGACGCGCCGACATCTACAGCCTGGGCGCGACCCTCTACGAGGCGATCTCGCTGGCGCCGCCTTACCAAGGCCGCAGCACGCAGGAGGTGCTGCGCCGCATCGAGAACGGCTCGGTCGCGCCGCTGCGCCAACGCGCGCCGTTCGTGTCTCGCGACCTGCAGACAGTCATCCACAAGGCGATGGAGACTGATCCGCTGCGAAGGTATGCGACGGCCGCAGAGTTCGCCGACGACCTGGAGCGACTGCTGACGCTGCAACCGATTCATGCGCGTCCAAGGGGCCTGGCCCGCAGGCTGACGCTGTTCGCGCGGCGGCATCGCAAGTCGATGCTGGCCGCCGCGGCCGGCGCGATGTTCGTTGCCGCGGGCGTCTGGCCGCTGCTCGACGCCGCCGAGGCCGCAGCGGCGGCGCGTGGCGAAGCAATGCGCACGCTGCATGCGGCGCGAGAACGAATGCTCGAGCCCGAGTGCCTGGACTTCGGCGACGGTTCCGGATCCGGATCCGAAGTCGCGACTCAGGCACGTGCGCTCGCGGCATTGGATGCCGACTACACCGCTGCGCTGGCCATGGACTCCAGCGACCCAGTTGCTGCGGCTGAGCAGGCAGCGCTGCGAACCGCGCTATTTCTGCGAACCACGGCCGTGTCGACCAAAGCGCAAGCAGCCGCAACCAGCCGCAGCATCGAATTCGTCGATACCACCAATGACCTGCCTGCGCCTGCGCGCCGACTGGCGGTCGCGATGCTGGCAGGAGATCCCGACGTCGCTCAGGTGCGTGAAGACTCGAAGGCCGCCGCGCCGCAGGCCCGTTACGTCACTGGCTTGCTCGCCGCGCTGCTCGGCGAACCGGCGTTGTGCGAGGCGGCGTGGACCGGGCTCGAGCATGCAGGCTTCGAGCACCCGCTGCTTGATGCCGGCCTCGGCCTCTTGGCCGCAGCAGAAGGCGAGCCAGAACGCGCCTACGCCCGGTTGTTCCACGCGACGCGCACCTATCCGGCTTCGCGCACCTTGCAGTTCAAACTCGCAGAGTCCGCGCTCGCAAACGGCGACCCGACGTTGGCAAGGCAGTGGCTCGCGGACCACGGCGGCACTTCGACCGCAGGAAGAACCGCTCGCGAACTCCGATTGCGCGGCGAGCTATGGCTCGCAGAAGGGGACCGCGCGCGCGCCGAAGCCGCATACCTCGAGTTGCTCAAACGCTTCCCGCTCGATCCGTCCGGCCGTCGACGGCTTGCGCTGCTGGCAGTCGAACGCGGCGATACCCGCCGCGCGCGCGAGTTGCTGGAAGTCCTGCTCGATTACTGGCCAGACGACACGGCTTCGCGCCTGGATCTCGCCCGCATCGCCTTGCGCACCGGCGACCGCGCCTGCTACTTGCGGCAAGCGCGCATGTCGCTCGTGGGCGCCGATCACGGTCGCGTATCGCGGCACGATCGGCGCACCAGGCTCCAGACGTTGCGGCTTGGCGGCCTCCTGGGATTGCAGGACCTGTTGCCTGCAGCTGACGCGGAGCCAGTCGATCTCGTTCACGTCGAACCGCCAGAGAACTTGTTCCGCAACGCGGCAGAACAGCACGCGACCGAGCAGGCGTTCCGCGTGCTCGTCGCGTTCGAACGCGCGCGCCGCGATGCGGCGAGGAAAGGCAATCCCGTCGCAGCGCAACTTGCGGAGGCCATGATCAAGACCTCGACGCAACACCCCGCCGTGTTCGCCATGCTCCCGGCATGGGGAAAGACAGCGATCACGGCACTCCCGTGGATTCTGCGCAGCGAGCAGGCGATGGCGCTCTCGACAATCGTGGCATTGCCGTTCCAGAGCAGCCTTGGCGATCCGCTGCGCAGCGTGACCCTGCAGAAGATCGTCCCCCACCTCGCCGCCGACCACAAAGCGGAGCAGCCAGGTGCGATGGCGACGCTTGGCGCAGCGGACGGCGCCGAGGCCCTGTTCGTGTCGCTGACACCAGTCACCGCCACTGGACATTCAGGCGTCGTGCACAGCTTCTCGGTGCGCGATGGTCGCTCGCTAGGAACGATACGCGCACCACGGGAGGAGCTGATCTTTGGTTACGCGCTGTGCGACGTCGGCGACATCGATGGCGATGGTGTGCACGACATCGCGATCGGGGCGCCGGTTCGGCGCCGAGGCGAAGTGACTTCGGGATTCGTGTTCGTGCACTCGGGTCGTGACCTATCGCTGCTCCGCGAACTCACCGGCGATGGCATCGGCTACGGCGTCGCAATCGCCAACCTTGGCGACGTCGACCAGGACGGCGTGCCGGACCTCGCGGTCGGGACCTCGCCAGAACTGAAGAACAGCGCCGCACAAGGCGTCGTGACGGTGCACTCGGGAGCGAGCGGTGCCGTGCTGATGCAGGCGAGAGGCGAACGCGCTGGCGTCTGGTTTGGAGCCGCGATCTCGGCGGCGGACGATGTGGACGGCGACGGGTGCGATGACATCCTGGTCGGCGGCAACCACGGTGGCGCGCCCGGCCACGTTCGCGTGCACTCGAGCCGCACCGGCGCAGTCTGCTTCGCCATCGAAGACGAGACGAGTGCTCCCGACTTCGGTCGCAGCGTGTATCGGTTGTTCGACGTGAATGGCGACGGCGTGCGCGAGCTCGGCGTGACGGCGCCATGCGCAGGCAGGACTGCGACCGGCAAGCGTGGTCGATTGGTCGTCCACGACGGCAAGACCGGTGCGCGGATCGTGACGCTGCAAAGTGACGAGCCGGACGATCTCTTCGGGTTCGCGGTCACCACGATCGAATCCTTCGGCGTCGATCGACGGCCCGCAATCGGAGTCAGCGCGATCCGTCGCGGCGTGTCGGGGAGCGGCTACGTGCGCGCGTTCGATGGCAGGACCTTTGCGCCGATCCAGACCTACTACTTGCCCGCGGGATGGGGCCCGCTCGGCATGCGCCTGCAAAGTGTCAGCGACTCGTTGCGGCCGGGCAGCGCCGCGATCGGGGCCACGGCACTGAGCCGTGACGGCATCAGCGTCCTCGCGTTCCGGCTGACACCGGAAGCCTTTCGCTGACGCGCGCGCGTCGCGGCGTCACGAGTCCTGGATCCACAGTTCGCCGTTGCCCACGTGCACCGCCGAACCACCAACCTGCACGCGCTGCACCGTGCCATTGCTGGCAGCGATGCGCGCAGTGACCTCGCCCGGTCTGCCGACTTCGTGGCCCTGTTCGACCTGGACTACTGCCTCCGGCGCCGCGAGCAGAACCCCTTCGCCAACGAGATAAGAAGCGATGCAGCCGATCGCTGATCCAGTGACCGGGTCCTCGCCTGGAGTGACCCTGCCCCACCAGACATGGCGCGTGCGCACGGCGCAGTCCGGGTCGCCGGTATCCAGCGTGAATGCGTGCCACAGATCCGTGCCGACGCGGCGCGCGATCTCGTCACAACGCGCTCGGTCAGCGCGTACCGCGGCAAGCGCTCGCATGTCCTTGACCGGCACGCAGAACCACGGAATGCCAGTGTCGATGACTCGCGGCGCCATCAAGTCCAGATCGATCGACTGCGGCGGGATGTAGAGCGCTGCTGCGAGCGCTTCCGCGTCGCGCAGCTCGGCGCCGAACTTCGGCGGCTTCTGCGTCATGAACACCGAATGGACCTTGCTGTCCTTGATGTCGATCTCGACCGGCAGCGGGCCAGCGCCAAGTTCGAGCACGATCTGATTGCGGCCAGGATGCGTCTCGAGCGCGCCGGTCTCGGCCAGGACGAACGCAGCGCCGACGACCGGATGCCCCGCGAGCGGCAACTCGCGATCGACGGTGAAGATGCGCAGCCGGGCGGCGGTGCCTTGCTTGGACGGCGGCAGCACGAACACCGTCTCGCTGAGGTTCATCTCGCGCGCGATCGCCTGCATCTGCCGGCTGTCCAGGGCCGTTGCGACTGGGAACACCGCGAGCGGATTGCCGCCAAAGGCACGGTCCGTGAACACGTCGACGCGGTGGTAGCGCAAGGCGAGCATGGAACCATCATCGGCAATAGTTCCCCCACGCCGCCACGAGCGGGTGCCTGTTCCGAGAAGTCCTGCCCTCCGTTCAACCGCGCGCCGTGGATCCGTCGATAGCAACGGCCATGCGGACACCTGACGCGAAGGCAACGGCGATCTCACGGCAATACGCCGCGTGGCCGTACCCTCAAGTCCCGCTGCTGGCGAACGTCGACCCGACGCACCCATGGCAACTCCACTGCGACTCGCTGTGGGACCGTTGCGGCAGCGGCCCCGCGCCGGCGCGGCCACGCATCTGGATTGCGGGCTGCGGGACCTTCCAGCCTTATGTCTTCTCGATTGCGAACCCGCGCGCCGACATCGTCGCAACCGACTTGAGCGAACCGAGCCTGCGCATCGCACGGCGTCGCTGCGCGTTGCATGGCGTGCGCAATGTGTCGTTCGCACCGTGCGATCTGCAGGACGAGTCGACCTGGCCGCAGGGCGAGTTCGACCTGATCGAGTGCTACGGCGTGCTGATGAACCTGAGCGATCCCGAGCGCGCACTTGCCGCGCTCGCGCGACGCCTTGCGCCGCACGGCGTGCTCCGATTGATGGTCTATCCGCAGTTCTCCCGCACGCGCGTGTTCCAACTCCAACGCATCGCCAGGCTGTGCGGATTCCACGGGGACGACGCGAGCCATCCGAGCAAGTTTCGCTCGCTGGTGAAGTCGCTGACCAAGGACCACCCGCTGCGCTTTGCGTTCACGACCTACGCCGACAGCAAGAACGACGCGGGCGTCGTCGATGCCTACCTGCACGCGGGCGATCGTGGCTTCACCGGTTGGCAACTCGGAGCGCTTCTGCAGTCGGCAGGGCTTCGACCCGCGAACTGGATGCATCGGCCATGGGCGCAGCCCGACGTGGCACAGGAGAGGCTCGCACTAATGGGCCGCGCACAGAGCACGGTCCTCGGCTATCTCGACCTGTGGCAAGAACTGCGGCAGAACTTCGTGGTCTGCTGCACACGCAGAGACGCCGCGCCCGTGGTCGATGACGCGTCGACTGCGCTGCGCGCGCATCCGAGCTTCCACGGACGTGCATCGTCGCTTCGGCACGCGTTGCGGTTGTGGCGACTGCGCACCTTTGGCGGCCGCGTGCCGACTCGCACCGGCGACGGCGACGTCGTGCTGTGCGCACGCGACGCGAGACTGCTGGCGTCCGGCACAGGTCTCGACGCCGACGACGCGGCCTTGCTTCGCGCCACAGGTCTGGTGCTAGGCACTGCAGGCGAACCGACCGCGATTTCGACGCACCTCGAGATCGAAGGCCACGACGCCTGGCTCGCAAGCGCGCAGAGCCTGCGGATCGGACGGCTCGCGCCCAATCCGCTCTACCTGCACTTGTTTGCCGCCTTGGATGCCGCCCGCAGTTGGCCACAACTCGGCCTCCCCCATCTCGACGATCAGCTGCGCGCCTGGTTGCCGTGGGCTACTCCGCTCGAGCACGAGCGAATCCGTTTCGGGCTCACGCCCTACGCGACTGCGCAACGTCGACAGGCCGCCATGCGCGACCACCTAGAACGCGAACCACTGCCGACCGCGGCCAGCTACGACGAAGTCCGATTGCGCGACGACGCAAGCAAGCTGCAATCCGCGCGCGCATTCGCCACGGCACATGACGCACCAGCGCAACTCACCGACGCCGCCGCGCGAGAATTGTGGTGCCTCGCATTTGGTCAGGCCGACCTCTTCCTGACCATGCTGTCGGCCTGATCCGATCGAAGCCGAATCGTCGGGGCAGAAAAATGTCGGGGCCGATGCTGCGCGCTGCAACATCAGCCCCGGAGGCGTAGTCCTCTCGTCGTTACTGATTGGTACCCCGCACTCGTGCGGGGACAAATTGCGACAAATTTTGTATCCGGCGATGTCCCAGGGCGGCCTCGTCAGACGCGCCGCCACAGCGACCCGATGCGTCCAGCCGTGCGCGCGCTGTATGGCACCAAGTCGGAGGCGATCGACGTCGACCGCAGGTGCTTGACCGGCAAACCGCGCAGCAAGGACACCACCTGCGCCGCCTCAGATTCGGTCTGATTGGCGACGAGAAGAACACCACCGACGCGGACCGTGGCAACGGCGCGCTGCATCAGCCTTCTTGGATCAAAGAGCGACAGCGGCAGCCCCCACTGAAGCAGCGAGAAGCGCTCGACGAAGGGAAACCACATCGTCACGAGGTCCTGCTCCGGAATCGGCAGCGCGGTGAAGTCGCCCACCTGAAAGTGCGCCTCTTTGCCGGCCAGCGCCGCATGGGCGCGTGCATAGTCGGCGCGACTGTGCCCGTCGCGGTAGACGCCGTGCCCGTCGATCTCGACACCTCGAAGAATCGCCTGACGCGCCGGACCACGGCCGCCGCGCGCCAAGAATCGCTGGAGAGCGGTCGCATACGCGAACGCACCGCAGCCGACGTCGACTGCCCGCAGCGCGCCATCGCCGCCAACCGGCAGCTCGAGTTCGCCGCAGAGCCGTTCGAGCGACGCGAGCATCGCGAGGTTCTCCGCGTAGGCGACACAGGTAGATCGTCCGCGCAGGGCGTCGAGGCCGTATCGCGCACGCAAACTGCTCTCTTCGGCCTCGGCCTCGGCCCACCGCGGCGTCGGCAGGTGATCAAACAGCCGCTCCTTCGACTCGTTGTTCAGTTCGGCGATGCCGCGCGACCAACGAACGCGCGAACGGACGGTGAACGCGACTGCATTCTGCGGCGCTCGCAGCATCGCGAGAGTGTGCTTGACGATTCCTGCCATGGGCACGGAATCGGCCATGGCAGGGGCATCCCTGAAGCAGAGCGTGCGAGATCGGAGCGTCGGCGTAGGATCCTGCCCCCCGTCATGAGCAAGTCCACATCCCATCCGCGCCACGACGTGGCAGCGACGATCCGCTTCCTCGACGCCGTTCGCCAGCGCGTCGCAACCATCGTCGTCGGCCAGGATGTCGTCGTCGAGCGACTACTGATCGCGCTGTTCACCGGCGGCCACATCCTGCTGCAGGGTGTTCCGGGCATCGCCAAGACGCTGCTCGCGGCGACCCTGTCGAAGGCGATCGAATTGCACTTCGCCCGCGTGCAGTTCACGATCGACCTGTTGCCCAGCGACATCCTCGGCAGCGAGGTGCTCGACCAGCGGACCAACACCTTCCACGTGCTGAAGGGACCGATCTTCGCCAACCTGTTGCTCGCCGACGAGATCAACCGCGCCGCGCCAAAGGTGCAGGGCGCGTTGCTCGAAGCAATGCAGGAACGCAAGGTCACGATCGGCAAAGAGTCGTTCAGGCTGCCGGCGCCCTTCCTGGTGATCGCGACGCAAAACCCGATCGAGCAGGCGGGCACGTTCGAGTTGCCCGAGGCGCAATTGGACCGCTTCATGCTCTGCCACCGGCTCCAGTATCTGCCAAAGCAGGACGAGAAGGAGGTGCTGCGCCGCAACCTCGCGCTCGGAGTTCGTCGCGAAGAGAAGGGTGCGATCGCCCGCACCGAGTTCGACGCCATCGCCGATCAACCGGTCGGCACGCAGGAAGACCTGATCTGCGCGATGGAAGCGGTTCACGAAGTGCACGTGAGCGACACCTTCCTCGACCACGTCGTCGAGATCCTCGACCGCACGCGCAAGCACCCCGCGATCGCGCTCGGGTGCTCGCCGCGCGCCGGCATCGCGCTGCTGAAGGCGTCGCGAGCCCGAGCGCTGATCCACGGCCGTGACTACGTCGTGCCGGACGATCTGTATGCGCTCGCCGAGGACTGCCTGCTCCACCGCATGCGACTCACCTACGAGGCCCTGGCTGATGGCAGGACGACGTCAGGCGTCCTCGAAGAGTTGCTCTCAGAACTCGGCGCCGTGCACGCCACAACCGCGAAGGCTTGAACCGGGACACGCCGTGCAAGGGCAACTCGACGCGCTGCAGCCGCTCGACAGCAGGCAGTTCCATGTCGCCATCAAGCGACTCGCGGACAGCCTGTCGTTTGGCGCCGACCGCTCGCCCTTCCTCGGCAGCGGCATCGAATACGCGCAGTCGCGGCTCTACGTGCCGGGCGACCCGATCCGCAGCATCGACTGGCGCGTGACGGCGCGCACGCAACGCGTGCACGTGAAAGAATACGAAGCGCCCAAGCAGATGCCGTGCTGGCTGCTCGTCGACACTTCGGCCTCGATGGTCACGGGCTCGACGGCGCGGACCAAGTATGCGACCGCACTGCACGTCGCCGGCGGCCTTGCCTACGCCTTTCTCGATCGCGTGAGCCCATGCGGCGTGATCGGCGTCGGCGAGCGCGAACTTCGTGTGGAGCCGACGCTGTCGCGCCAGCAGGCGCTGCAATGGCTGCTCGAACTGCGCACCTTTCGCTACGACGAGGCGACTTCCATCGCGCGGCGCTGCCGAGAACTCGCAGCGCGCCTGACGAACCGCGCGATCATCGTCGCACTCACCGACCTGCACGAGACGGGCGCCGTCGCCAGTCTCAAGCTGCTTGGCCAGCGACATGACGTGATCGTGCTGCGCCTGCGCGATCCGGCGGAACGTCAGATCCTCGGCGCCGGCATCGTGCGGCTGCGCGAAGCCGAGACCGGACGCACCTTCGTCACGCACGGCCGCGCCAGGCTGCTCGACGAAGAGTCCGTCGAACAAGAACTGCGCCGGGCAGGCATCGATCGATTCACGATCGACACGGACCAGCCATTCGCGCAGAAACTGCGCCACTTCTGCCGCTTCCGCGGCATGTTCGGACGAGGAGCCCGTTGATGCGCACTTTCGCTGTCGCCTTGCTGATCGGCGCCGCGGTTGCGGCCCAGGAGCCCGTGCGCACGACGGTGGGAATGCCGGCAGTCGTGCCCGGAATCGTGTTGCCCGGCGGCGAGTTCGAACCCATCGACGCGACGCTGAAGAGTCCCGTCGTGCTGCGCATCGAGCACGTGCAGAAGCACGGCACCGCGCACCGCTACACGATCCAGTTCACTGGCCTCGAGGCCGGCGAATACGACCTCGCGACCTTTCTGCGCCGCAAGGACCGCAGCGACATCGGCGCGCTGCCCAAGATCCCAGTCGTCGTCGAGGCGGTTCGCGACGAGCACCAGCACGAACCCAACGAACTGCAAGCGATCACGCCGCCCGCGCTCGGGGGCTACGAACGAACAATGTGGACGCTCGGCATCGCTTGGGCCATCGGCCTGCTCGCGATCCTGTTTGCCTTCCGCAAGCGGGCGGGAGCGGAGCCCGCGGTCGCCCGTCCGCTGACGATCGCCGACCGTCTGCGTCCCATTGTTGCGCGTGCATTGGAAGGTCGTCTGGAGCCCGCAGGCCACGCCGAACTCGAGCGGTTGCTGCTCTCGGTCTGGCGTCGGCGCTTGTCGCTCGAACACGCAACCGCGCGCGACGCAATCGCCGCCCTTCGGGTCCACGACGAAGCCGGCGCGTTGCTGCGCGCGCTGGATCAATGGTTGCACGCCAAGGAGCAGGCGCCGCTCGACCTCGACGCGCTGCTGCGTCCCTACGCCGAGATTCGCGACGAAGGAGCCTTGGCGTGACGTTCGGCGAGCCTTGGATCCTGCTGCTCCTGGTCGCGCCTATTTGGCTCACGGCCTGGGTCTGGCGCCGTCGCACCGGCGCAGTCGTCGCGCCGCTCGACCACTCGGTGGCAAAGGGATCGCGCGCATTGCGCGTGGCTGTGGACCTCGCCGAGACGATTCCGAGTCTGCTGCTGGCCATCGCGATCGTGCTGCTCGCCAACCCACAGCGACTGTCCGAACCACGCACGCGGCGTGCGATGACCAACATCGAGTTCTGCGTCGACGTCAGTGGCTCGATGACCGCGAGCTTCGGCCAAGGCACTCGCTACGACGGCGCGATGAAGGCGATCGACGGCTTCCTCGACAAGCGGAAAGGCGACGCGTTCGGACTGACGTTCTTTGGCAACAACGTGCTGCACTGGGTGCCGTTGACCAACGACGTCACTGCGATCCGCTGTTCACCGCCATTCATGCGGCCAGAAGTCGTGCCGGGCTGGTTCGGCGGCACGATGATCGGCAAGGCGCTCATGGCGTGCCGCGAGGTCCTTCGCCAACGCGAGGACGGCGATCGCATGATCGTGCTCGTCAGCGACGGCGAGAGCAGCGATTTCGGCAGTGGCTTCGAGAACGAGGTCGCGGACGCGCTGCGGCGCGACGGCATCCAGCTCTTCTGCATTCACACCGCCGAATACGAGACGCCTGCCGACGTGGTGAACATCGCAGCCGCGACCGGCGGAGCGGCGTTCCAGGCCGACGATCCGGCCGCGCTGCAGGAGGTGTTCGCCCGCATTGACGCGATGCAGGAGACGAAGATCGAGAAAATCGCCGCCGAGACGCTCGACGATTTCGCCGCATGGTCGTGGGCCGGCCTGTCGCTGTGCCTGTGCGCGCTGCTCTGCGGCCTGGGCCTCAGGTACACGCCGTGGTAGAGGCGCTTGTGTTCATCGCCGCCGTCGCGCTGTGCGCGCTCGGCGAATGGCTGCACCAATCGCGCGTGCGCCGGGTGGCCGAACTGGCCTTCGGTCCAAGCGGCAAGCCGCGCGCGTTTGCGCGACTTGCGCCCCTCTTGCGCACGCTCGCATGCGGCGCGCTGGCGTTCGGCCTGTCGACGCTGCTGCAATTGGAACCCAAGGTCCACCAGACCGGTGTACTCAAGGACAGTGAGATCCAACACCTCGTGCTCGTGCTCGATGTGTCGCCGAGCATGCGCCTCGTCGACGCGGGGCCAACCCGCCAGCAGAGTCGGATGCAGCGCGCGCGCGACGTGATGGAGTCGTTCTTCCGACGGGTGCCAGTCGAGCAATACCGCATCTCGGTCGTCGCGACCTACAACGGCGCGAAGCCCGTCGTCTTCGACACCAGCGATCTGGAAGTAGTGCGCAACATCCTTGGCGACTTGCCGATGCACTATGCCTTCCCCGCGGGCCGCACCGACATCTTCGCCGGACTCACCGAGGCGGCGAAACTCGCGCAACCGTGGCGACCCAAGAGTGCCGTCGTCGTCCTGGTCAGCGACGGGGATTCCGTGCCCGCCCTTGGCATGCCCAAGATGCCACCGTCGGTGCGCAAGGTGCTCGCAGTCGGCGTCGGCGACGCAACGACTGGCAAGTTCCTCGATGGCCACCTCTCGCGGCAGGACCGCTCGACGCTGCGCCAGGTCGCGGTGCGCCTCGGCGGCATCTATCACGACGGCAATCTGCAGCACTTGACCACCGACACGCTGGATCTGCTCACCAACACGACCGGCGAGTCGGTGATCGAGAAACTCACGCGCCGCGAGTATGCGTTGATCGCCATCGCTCTCGGCGCCGCGATCCTCGCACTCCTCCCGGTGCTGCTGCATCGCATCGGCTCGGCATGGAAGCCAGGAACCGCACTGGCTCGATGAGCCCGCGACCGAAGTGCCTGGGCAGCGGCCCCGGTTTCGCATCTCGCGATGGCCTTCGAACGGACCTGACGCGATAACTCTTCGCCGTGCAATTCGCATCGATCGCACGCGTCCTCGCAGGCTTTGCAGCGTTCTTTTCGCTGGCCCAGTTCATCCCGCTGGTGACAGCGATGGGCGAGACCATCCCGGATGGCGCCCCCTACTCGCCGCTCGGCGGGTTCTTCGCCAGCATCGTGATCGGCCTGCTCGTGAGCGCGTTGCTCTGGGTCGGGAGCAGAGGCAAGCCAACGCCGGTCTATCGCAAGGAGGCGGTCGCAATCGCTGGGATGGCCTGGCTCTTGGCCGCGGTGATGGGAGCGTTGCCGTTCCAGTGGTCCGGCGTGCTGCCGTCATTGGCCGACGCCGTCTTCGAGTGCGTGAGCGGTCTCACCACTTGCGGCGGCACCGTGCTGGGGACTGCCGGCAATCCAACTCCCGAGAACACGCCAGCCAGCATCCTGCTCTGGCGAGCGCTGCTGCAGTGGCTTGGCGGCCTCGGCGTCGTGCTGCTGTTCGGCATGTTGCTCGGCTCGGGCGGATCCAGCCGCCGACTGCTTACCGTGGAGTCCGTCGCGATTGCCACCGACCACGACCAGCCACGGGCAAGTTCGCAGGCGCGAGCAGTCATGTTCTGCTACTTGGCCCTGACCGTTGCCTGCGCCGTGAGCTTGGCGGCGACAGGGCTCTCGTGGTTCGACGCCGTCTGCCACTCCTTTGCGACCGTGGCTACCGGCGGCTATTCGACGAAGTCTTCGATCGCCGTGTTCGACAACGTGCCAGCCGAAATCGTGCTGACCACGTTTATGTTCATCGGCGGGTGCAGCTTTGCGGCGCTCGCTGCGTCAGCGCGCGACCGGTTCTCGGGCAGCGACAGCATCCTGCGGAGCGCTGAGTTCCGGGCCTACACGACCTTCACCATCGGCGCGGTTGCGATCGTCACCGCGAGCCTCGTCGCCGAAGGACTCGACCTGCAGTTCGCGCTGCGGATCGCATCGTTCAACGTCGTCAGCGTCATTTCCTGCTGCGGCTTCGCAACGTCGGACTTCCAAGCCTGGCCACCGCTCTGCATCACGATCTTGCTGATGAGCCTGATCGTCGGCGGCTGCTCGGGTTCGGCCGCCGGTGGCTTCAAACAGATCCGGCTCGTCGTCTGCCTCAAGCTCATCGGCTACACCCTGCGGCAATACGTGCGGCCGCGCAGCGTGGAACGGATCAAGCTGGATGGAGATCCTGTGCCGGCTGCCGTCATCTCGTCGATCCTCGCGGTGGTGCTGCTGTGGATCTTCTGCGTCTTCGCCTTTGCCGCGATCTACGCCACCGACGGTCGCATCGGCTTCCTCGGCGCCCTCAGCGCGAGCGCCAGCATGCAAGCCAACGCCGGTCCTGCGATCGCCCCCATCGAACCTGCATCCGCGGACGCTGCGCTGCGCGCCGTCGGCGTCGCGGCCAAGACGCTCGGGCCCAACATCGGTCCGCTCTGCGGCTTCGGTGACCTTTCGCCCTGGATGAAGTTGATGATGTCCTTCCAGATGGTGCTGGGACGCCTCGAATTGCTGACCCTTCTCGCAGTGCTCATGCCCAGATTCTGGCGAAGGTGAGCGTTTCGCTCGCTGACGATCGTTGCTGAACCGCGCCCTGAGGATCGCAGGGCCTTCGCCACGACGGCCCTGATCTACGCACCATTCGCGCAGCAGACCTCGGAAATGCGAATCGAGAAGAAAGACCCTTGGGTTGCGGCGTGCAGATGGGAAGCCATCGAGTGACGCCTGCTGCCCTCGTCGCGGATAGGCCAGTGGCGACGCGGGTTCTGTGCCTCACTGTGGCCCTCGCACGAAGACCCAAGACCGTCGCTGCGTTTCGCATCCGCGCATTCTTGCCACGGCAAGAATGTGCGCGGAAACACTCCGTAGGAGGGCCGTCAAGCAGCCCAGTTCCGCGCGCCGATTCGCCGGGCATCCATGCATCACCGCGCGCATCCATCCTGGCGCACGACCGTCTCGGCGTTCGCCATCACGGCGTTCGTTGCCGACTGCCGCTCACAATCTGAAGGCTCGGTCACCGCTCCCCGGGTCGAGCAAGAAGAACCCAACATCGAGCCCAGCGCCGACCGCGAGTGGATCGGCGGCGCGCCGTGGACCGACTGGACCCGCGCGAGCGGTGATTGGCGGGGCGCGCGCAGTTGGCTGGAAGAGCACGGCGTCGAGGTCGACATCAGCATGACTGCCGACTGGGGCGCCAACTGGCGCGGCGGCGCGCGCAATCGCGAAACGCTGATGACGCTGCCTGACTTCAACATCGCCTTCGACCTCGAACGCCTGCTGGGTTTGCCGCGCACGCTCGCGTTCGTCGACTGCTACGCGCCCGCGGGCCAAGGTCTCGCTGGCGACATCGGGACCTACCAGGGCGTTTCGAACATCGAGGCCTTCCGCACCAGCCAGGTTGCCGAGGCATGGATCGAGACGCACCTCGGTGACTCGATTCGCTTCAAGTTCGGCAAGGTCGACTTCAACAGCGAGTTCGCATTCAGCGAGGTCGCGAGCGAGTTCTTGAACCCATCGGGCGGCGTTTCCCCCACCCTTCAGGCGGGACCCACCTTTCCTGCTACCGCGACTTCGGCAAACCTGTTCGTGATGCCTACCGAGTTCAGCTACATCGGGATCGGCGTCTACGACGGCGCCGGCGTCGTCGGCGTCAACACAGGCAGCCAGGGTTTCTCCGGCTTCTTCCGCAGTGACGAGTCCGACGACTACTTCACCATTGTCGAGGCGGGGACCGGCTGGGCCGGCGGCAACTCATGGGGATCCGGTCGCCTCGCGATCGGCGGTTGGTATCACGGCGAGCAATTCGATCGCTTCGATGGCGGCACCGAACGCGGCGCGCATGGCGGCTACGCGATCCTCGACCAGTTCGTCTGGCGCGAAAACCCCGACGACGCCGACGACGCGCAAGGCCTCGGCGTCACCGCCAACGTGGCGTTCTCAGCAAGCGATGACGTGATGACCGCGCCGCGCCATTTCCAGGCCGGCGTCGTCTGGACGGGACCGTTCGCGCATCGCGATGACGACGCGCTCGGATTCCTCGTTTCATACGCCGGGCTCAGTGAAGCGACGGGAAGCCCCTATGTCGGCGCCGAGACGATCCTCGAACTGGTCTACCGGTTTCAGGTCACGCCCGCCGTGATCCTGCGGCCCGACCTTCAGTTCGTCATGAACCCAGGCGGCGACCCTGCCCTCGACGACGCCCTCGTCGGGATGCTGCGCGTCGAAATCACCTTTTGATGCAACCCATGCCAACGGCCCTTCCGATCCCCATGAAACCCAACACGAACGCCTGTGCTACTCTTCCTGTAGTCTGGAACGAAGGAGTTCTGATCTTGCGCACAACACTGATCCTCGCTGCCCTGTTCCTGTTTTCTGCTTCGCTCATGGCGCAGCAGAGCGGCCGCCATTTCCGTCGCACGGATCGAACGCCGTCTACTCCTGTGGCTGCGGCGCAGGGTCAGGCCGCGGACGCCACCGCGCGCGACTCGTGCACGCAGCGCATCCAGCCGCTTCGTCGGCTGCGCAGCGGGCGAGCCTGGTCGGCCTACCATTTCTCGCGCATGCCGCAGTCGAGCCCAGCGCCATCGTGCCGTTCGGTCACCGAAGCGAGCGCGACGAAAGGCGCAACGCGCAAGAGCCTGTTCTGGGGTCGTAGCCTGCGCGGCTGATCCGCGTCAGCCGTCCCTCGGCGTGAGCACGACCTTCTCGCGACGCCGGAACATGATCTTGATCGGAACCTCGGAGCACCCGAAGGCCTCACGCAGGACGCGAGCAAGGTAGCGTTCGTATTGACCCCGGAAGAGCTTGGGCTCGTTGACGAACACGAGGATCTGGATCGGCTCGGAGCCGACTTGCGTGCCGTAGAACAGCTTGGGGAACTGACCGCGGCCCTGCGGCAGCAGCTTGTCGCGCGCCGCTTGCAGCACCTCGTTGAGCCTCGGCGTCGCAAACTTCATCTGCGACTGCTTGCGCAGATCGAGCAGGATGTTCATCGCCGCGCGGACGTTGCGACCTTCCTTCGCCGACAGGAAGGCAACGGGCGCGTGATCGAGCGCCGGCAATTGCTGACGCAGGTAGGCGTCCCATCTGCCGAGGTCGAAATCCTCGACGAGGTCGATCTTGTTGCCGACTAGCAGCACCGGCTTGTGCGCCCGCGCGCAGTAGGCCGCGACGCTCTTGTCGACCTGGCTGACCTCTTCACGCACGTCGAACATGTGCACCACGACATCGGCGCGGCGGATGCTCTCCGTCGCTCGTGTGTGCGAAAACAGCTCGATCGCGTGCTCGAGGCTCTTCTTCTTGCGCACGCCGGCTGTGTCGATCGCAAGCATCCGTTGCCCGTCCAGCAAGAACTCGACGTCGATCGCGTCGCGCGTCGTGCCGGGAAGCTCGCTCACGATCACGCGCTCTTCGCCGCAGAGCTGGTTGACCAGCGTCGACTTGCCGGAGTTGCGCTTGCCGACGATCGCAAAGGACAGGGGTTTGTCGAGCGATTGCGTCTCCTCGGGTTGCTGCTCTGGCAGCGCCGCAAGCAAAGCCTCGACGAGGTCGTGGATGCCGAAGCCTTCTTTTGCGCTCGTGATGTGCGGGTCGCCAAATCCGAGACGTTCCCAGGCCGCGCTGAGCAGTTCGTCGTTGCGACTCTCGACCTTGTTGGCGACCAGCAGCACCGGCTTGCGAATCTGGCGAAGGCGTCGCGCAACCAGGTCGTCGCCGGGCACCCGCCCCTCCTTGCCGTCGACCACGAACAGGATCAGGTCCGAAGTCGTGAGCGCGACCTGGATCTGCGCCTCGACGTGGTCCTTCAGCAACGCCTCGTCGACGAGGCCGAGTCCACCGGTGTCAACCAGTTCGAACCGCCGGCCTTCGCGCTCGACGATGACGGCGACGCGATCGCGCGTTACGCCGGCCGTCGGCTCGACGATGGAGACGCGCTTGCCCGCGATGCGATTGAGCAGGCTTGACTTGCCGACGTTGGGTCGGCCGACGATCGCGACGCGGGGCAAAGCCATGAAATGGGCGGAGCACGCTACGGGAAGTCGTGGGCCGCGACCAGCGCGCCGTCCCGGATCGTCGCATCCGGTCGTCGAATGAGCGCCAAGACACGCCAGGACACCGATGTTTGCGGCGCAGCGGGCAGGACGCGGAAGTGGCAGAGTGCCCTCGCCGTCCCTAACCTGCTTGGCCATGTCTGGCAACCCGACCAGACCCGGCAGAGCCGCCACGATGACTATGAAATCCGCGCACAAGCCCGACCTCGCGCTGATCGAAAAAATCACCCGCCGCGCCTTCGCGCACATGGTGGCGATGATCCACATCGCCAACAACCGAGCAGACGCCGATCGCACCGACCCGAAGGTCGGCGGCCACCCAGCGGCCTGCGCGTCGAGTCTCGACTTCCTCGCCGTGCTGCACTTGCTCGTCCGCGAGCCCAACGACTTTGTCTGCTGCAAGCCACATGCGTCGCCGGCCGACCACGCGCTCAATCATGCTCTCGGACTGTTCCGCCATGCGGACGGCCAGTGGTTCGACGAAGCAACTGCCGAAGCAGTCATGCACCGGTTGCGCAGCTTCAGCCATGACGGCAATCCGGTCTTCCAGAGCTATCACGCTGAAGCCGACCCGGACAACTGGCGCTTCCTGCCCTCCGGCTCGGTGGGCATCCCGCCCGTCAACGCGGTCTACTTGGCGCTTGCCTATCGCTACGCGCGCCAGCACGGCTTCAACGTCGATGAACCGCACTTCTGGTGCATGATGGGCGACAGCGAGTTCCGCGAAGGCTCGCTCCTCGAAGTGATGCCCGAGGTCGCGGAGCGCGAGCTCGGCAACGTGACGTGGATCGTCGACTACAACCGCCAGAACCTC
>SXGT01727019.1_pt1 | contig 21471 bp, 26 predicted proteins | sample 3176221 | NCBI WGS metagenome assembly SXGT01 (sample SAMN11356862, study PRJNA531348) | freshwater metagenome | isolation source: freshwater sample F1-120 | place: China: Fuxian Lake, Yuxi | collected 2017-12-25
ATGCTTCCACGCATACTCAGCCACGAACCGGGCCACATAATTATGGACATCACACCAGAAGCCGCAAAGAACCTGGGTATGGAAGGCTTCATGCCCTTCAGAACTTTCATTGAAGAACTTGGACAGCGCACGTTCAAAGACCTGCCCGAAGAAACGAAGAAAGCCTTCTATGCCAATCGTGCCAAAGCACCAGACATGCAGGAGTCTGATTCTGACTTTGCAGTTCGCACTCAGTATGGCGATGATTTGCAGCAGATGTGGAAAGGCTGGGCACTCTATCCTGAAGCTGGTCCGAAGTTCAATCCGGATACCCAGATGTGGGAAGGTGGAAGCGTCAGAGAGCTGATGGCTAATGCCCTCTCACTCATAATCACTGACGCAGTTGATCCAACCTACCAAATCCCTGCAGGCAAAACCTCGGTGGACATGCAGGTCGATTATAAGAACACCAAGCTCTACCAAGACTGGCTCAATTATCTGGACAACAACCCAGAAATGAAAGCCAGCATTGGCATTATGAGAGCAGCTGCAATGGAAGCTGGCTCACCGCTCGATCAAGCCGCAGCAGCATTTGAAGCAGCTGATGTAGCCAAAGGGCAGGCCAGGGCAGCGAAAGGTTTTAAAGCAACTTTGCAAGGGCTTATGGAAGGCGGAACAGCTGAAACCCTCCGCAATTACTTGTTCGATTCGTTCGACTCTCTCTTGGAAGCAGGCAAGCGCAATCCGAAAGCTCTTGAACAGATGGGCCGCTTCCTGGGTGCAAGCATAGGCGATGCCTCATATGTGCGCGAAACTCTCCAACCAACCTATGAGTGGGCAATCAAGAATAAAGTCAACCCGAACCACATATCGGTTTTCCTGACAGCCAACCGTGTAATCAAAGATCGCGCAAGGCTTGTGCGTATTCTCAAAGGCGATTCAACAGCCGACTCTATGGACGCACTTAAGCAGCAGACTGAAATCCAGCTCGATAACTACCGCCAACATCTGCTTGGTGATGAGCCAGACATTGAACCGGCCAGACTTGAGAAGATGATCAATGACCGCCGAACCGATCTTCTTAATGACGAAAGCTGGGTGAAGCAGGTAAAGCTCCTGAACCCAGGCGGCATGACCGAAGCAGACGCTTATGCAAGACTCAAGGAAATCAAAGACAGATACGGCGAAGAGGTTTACTCTGGTTTTGAAGATGTGCAGAAACGCCAGAGAGCTTCATTCAATGAAAACATTCTGCCCGTGCTTGAAGCGTCCGGGCAGTTCACGCCGAACACTATTGCCATGCTACGTGACAATGCTGACTACGTTACCTTCGATGTCATTCACCATTCGGCGGGGGACATTGCCAAGGACGGCACACCCAAGTATGGTTCGATTGGACACCTGCACAAGCAGCAGGGAACGCTTTCAGACATCAGCGACCCACTGGCCGCTACTGTAGATAAAGCATTGCGTATGCGTGTATCGGCTGAGAAAGCTGCACTCTTCCGCGACCTGATTACTGATGCAGCAGACATGGACAATCCAATCGACCCGAAGAACGCCTATCAGGTTGTCAGAGGCGAAGATGGCAAATTCCCCGATGTAAAAAAGGGTTGGAAGATTGTCGAAACCAAAGCCTATGATAAGGAAACAGGCAAGGTTGAATCAACTCACTTTGCCGTTCGTGAAGCTCACCTGCTTGGATTCGAGAAACCTCTCTTCGCAGATAGTGGTGTGCTTAAATATATCTCAGGAGTCAATGCACAATTCAAGACCTGGCTTACCATATTCGACCCAGGCTTCTGGGCAACCAACTGGCTTCGCGACACGTTTAAGACCATGATAGGCTTACCGGGTGTAGCGTCATTGCCTTACATACCGCCTGTTGCAGTTATTGAAGGAGCACGTGACTTGTATCTCAGAGCAAGAGGTAGAGAGAATCCACTACGCACTCAGCTTGAAGCTGAACGTGTGCTTGTCGGGGGCATGATGCAGACCGAAGCAGATGCCTGGACTCGACCAATGGATCAGTATCTTGCCATGTCAAGTCTTGACCCAGACAAGTATCGTGCAGCTTACGGACCTGCAGGAAGCATATTCGATAGACTTCACGTAGAAGCAACCAGAGGCGTTCAGGCAATCAAAGGCTTCGCCAGCTTCATCGGTGAATCGGTCGAGTTCTCAACCAAAGCCGCAGGTTACAAATACCTTGAAACATTCTACGGCGATATGCCCAGAGAGCAGAAGAATAACCTGCTGAGAAATGCAGTTGGAACGCCGATGCTTGCAAGAAAAGGCTACCTCGCACCTCTCCTGCAGAACGTCTTCATGTTCTACAATCCAAACATTCAGGGCTTGATGTCAGACTTCAATGCCCATGACAAGTCGATCATGCAGGGCTTGAAGAGCAAAGAGTTTCAGGAACGGATTCTCAAGCGTGTGGTTCTTCTCGCTCCTATGCAGATGGCTATTCAGGCAGGACTCAATGGCTTGATGGGTCAGGAAATGCAGGAAATGTTAGAGAAGATTCCGCTGTATGCGTGGCTCAGAGGGTGTGTCATTCCGATCGGAACTACATCAACTGGCGATACTGCATACGGAACACTCCCCATGGATCAGCTTACCAAGTGGGTCAATGGCATGATGTTCGTTTCCGGCTTGAAGATCAATGAAGCCACAGGTGCATCGCAGGAAATCTTCAAGATGTTCAACAAGGGGCAGGAAGCTCCTGAAATGAAAACCATCCCAGGCATGGACGCACTCATGACAATCGGCACCAACTTCGATGATGCGCTCCCCAGCATTTCCCCGGTTGTCAGTATGATCAAAGACGCAGGCGATACCTTCCTGACAAAGACTGGTCCTGTAGACTTCCTGAACCGGCCAGTCGTCCCGCCCGAAATTATGGGTAGTGAAGATACCTTGGAGAAAGCCAAGTATCTGATGGCCCACGCCTACCGCTCAAACTACTTCGCCCCTCTTCTGAAGATGGGCGGTTTCCCACTTCTGGCAGACATCGCAGGTGCAAGCCGCGCAATAGTCAAGCTTCCTGCATTTGGCAATGGCGAAAAGCCCAAGAGTGCACAGGAACAGAAAAAGCTGAACAACCAGATCGCTACCTTCCTGACAGGTGTAGTCAGCCCACTTGGAACGAGCGCACCTGCAATCGCTCCTCTTGCAAGGTTCATTCACACCAGCAGCGCAGGCGTTCAGCAATGGGCGAACTACCGCAATGACTCAGTGAACCGTCAGATTCAATCAGGTAAGAACTCAGCCGAACGAGATGTAAATAATAGAACAGATGCAGGGCTGATTGAACTTGCTGAAGCTGTGAAGAATAATCCGAAGAGCTTGGCAGCAGCCTACGCTCTGGAAGCCCATATCAAACGTAGAGAAACTTTGACCGGGCGTAAGGCAGAAGCACAGGCCGTTGCAGACGGAAACGTGGAACTCGTCCCATACTTCAAAGGTCTGGACAGCGCACGTAACGATGAGGAGAAGCAATATTGGCTCGATAGGATAGCCAATCACAGCTCAATGAAACGTAAATAAGGGGTTCTGAACATAGTGCAGAAAACAACTCCCAGCGATAGATGCAGTAAATGTAGCGGTGAGAGAATGGTGACAAGCACAGTTTGTATAAAGTGTTATGAATCCATCTGTCGCCAGGTAATAGAGGAACATTACAGGGAGAAAGAAAATGGCTGATTGCAAAAACCATGTAGACCATGAAAATCGAATAACGCGACTGGAGGAAAGTATGGATAAAGTTCAGGAAAATTTATCTAGCAACAAGCTCGGCATTGCGCTCATCGGACTGGTGGGCATTATGTTTTCCACAGCTGGCTCGGTGCTTGGAACTGTCCTCGGAGTCTATCTGAAAAGCAGGGGGTTCCTATGATCCGAATGGTTGTAGACCTGCCAAACTTCCATGAGATTGAAGCCAACTGCACATGTGGCTGCGGCAAGCGCACCGATCCGAACCTGATGATTCGCCTGCAAGCTTTCATCTTCTATCTTGAAGCTGTCTACAAGGGCAGAGTCAGATGTAATATCACTGGCCCCGCCCGCTGTGTAAAAAGACAGGCCGAAGTGTATGGAGTAGAAGGGAAAGAAAGCTATCATCTGGGCATGAGCCGCAAAGGTAAACCTGGTGAGCTTGGAGCTGCGCTCGATATTATCTGCGACTACACCGATAAGCATGGCAGCAGAGTGACAATCCCCAAAGCTGAACTTGCCAAACATGCCATTGCCAGCAAGCTATTCGGCGGAGTCATTCACAAAATCTACGGTGACGAAAGCCGCTTCCTGCATGTAGACCTCGGCCCGATAAGAGAAGCATAAACAAAAAAGCCCCCGATGTGGGGGCTTATCACGAGAGGTCATGTCATTTGAAAGGATAAGTTCAGCTTATCATTCACCAGGTTTCCCGTCAAGTTTTTTATGCCGGAAAATCTCTACCTTCAATGTAGCTCTGAACGCTTTTTCCAATTCGTCCAACGTGCCATCGTTTCGCAACCACGGCATGTCAGGGTGCATTATCCTCATGTGCTTGATGCTGTATTCTTCCTCGGCATTGGCAGGCCCGAAGCCAGGTCTATCAAGACCCAGAACCCAGCCGCCCTGCTTGAGAATCCAGTCAACTTCATTTGAATATCGAACATCAGTTATGATGATTCGCTTGTCAGCAGCAGGGGCGATACGCAGGAACAACTGCTTTATCCAGTAGTCCCTGTCCTTCTCTCTGCGCTTCCTGCCCCAGAACACCAGCAGATCGCGCCAGTATTCCTTGTCAGCTCCCCAGACATCGACCTCCATGTCAACTGTCTTGAGCATACGTGTAACTTCCATCTTCAGCGCATTTGCAAACGCCGCCTGTTCATATTCAGACATGCGTTCAGCCAGTGCGTTCTTCCCCGCTCTTGAATAACCCACCAATCCAACAATCATTCTTTTAACCCCTTTCGCAGAATCTCCTTCTGCTTGCCCGTTAAAGTTACACCCAACTTCTCTGCCAACCTCTCAAGCTCACAAAATTGTCGTCGGGTATCTTCCTTTTCTTTCCATTCTTTCAGCTGCAGTTTTTCGCGTGTGGAGGCTAATTTCGAGATATACTTACCCGCAGACAGTAGCTCAATCAAGGTAGCATAGACGTAATAGTGGTTAGGGCGAAAGCGGGCACGATACTGTAAGAAGCTTCCGTGAGCAGGTGTCAATGTATTCAGGACATTCGTAAACAATTTACCGTTAGCCGCCTCAAGCAACCATGCGCTCCCATGCTGCACAAACTTAACCGCTTTACGTGCAACCAAAGAAGGCATGAGGCTGGCTTTATAAAGCTCTATCTTCGTTACTTCGTGCATTGTAGAATCCAAACGATATTTAAGCATATCAGCCTCCAATTATTAAGTTACGTGCGCAGCAGTCAAGATTCTCAGGACACCACGCACAATGATAGCCGGGGAGTCGAACCAGCTCATCGCCTGCACCATTCTCTAATGCCTGTTCAATCTCATTGATTGCGCGTGTGAGAACGATCATCGCCCACTTCTTTGATGCAGGGTGGATTGGAACCATGAAATCGTAATATGCCCCAACCTTCGTGCGTGTGAACAGATGGATTCGTGCCTCGACCAGTGCCAATGCGATTGAGTAGAAGAGAACCTGCAATGCCCACTCGTCACGAGTGTCTTTCCTGGAGCTGGTTTTCAGATCAACGACAATGCGTTTCAGCTCATCAACCAGATCGGCAAAGCCTATGATCGGCTTCTTAATCTCGGCATAGAATCCCTGCATTTCGCATAGCACATTCCACTCATCGGGTGTTACACGAACTGGTACTTGCGCCTGTGTAGCGGTTTTCAGCGCATGTGGCTGGCACAGGTAGCCTTCAACCGCTTCTGCTACTCCATCGACCCAGGACTCAGGAAGCTTCTCAGGCTTGCCCAACTTGCAACCAATCCGCTGTGCAATCATCATGTCATACTGCGTCCCGAATGATGCTGCTTCACCCGCTGGCTGATCTTTGCCCTCGATGTATTTCGCCCACCATTGCCGTTGGCACTTGCGCCAGGTCGTAACACTCGATACCGAATAATGATCAATCTTAAATAGCAAACTCATTTAATCTCCTTTAATTTGTTCTGTAGGTCGGATAACTCCGAAGCCAAGCGAATACGCTCTAAATCTGAATGTTTCAGTCTTTCTCCAAGGTTATCTCGGAAAGATTCAGCAGATGTGACTCTGGAGTCTACTGAGTCAGGTGCAACCTTCAATTTCAACCCGTCAAACGATATAGGAGTGTATTCAAGTAACTCTGCAGACACGTTAAGATATGCGGCCCCCTCAATTCGGCAACTGTGCAGGTGCCCGTGTATATTTGCATAAGGCATGGATTTATTAAGGTAGACAGGTTCGTGGCTTAGGATATAGAACCCATCAATTATGATCGGCAAAGGGCTTGCAAAGTCAAATCCAATCGTGACCCATTCGTTAGGTTTGAGGTGTCTATCATGGTTTCCCATAACAAGCATTTTTCGCCCGTTCATCTCACTCAGAAATTTACTCATTGGAGCCGCAGGAGAACCCACGTCACCCAGAACATACACAGTATCAGAAGACTTTACAACTCGATTCCACCGGGATATAATTTCACGGTTCATAGAGTTTGTGTCTTTAAATGGGCGATGCTCGTAATTCAAAATACCTGTATCTGAGAAATGTAAATCGCTTATAAAGAAAGTATCCATTTAAAACTCCTTTTACTTGTCGGCCCAGTTCTCAGTTAATTTGTAGTCGAAGGCAAGCATGGGCACGACACTCTGCGCTGAACGCACGAATCCGTCAACCAATGCTGAGTAAGAACCCCAGTTAAAATTCTTTTCAGTGCAAATTATCTCGTCATGGCATTGAAGGGTAGGGACGCGCAACTTCTCCCAGATCACCGCTTGTAACATTTTGGTCAGTGATGAGCCAGTAGCCTGAACGGGCATGTTACCAGCCTGACGTGAACACGCAGCTTGAATAGCGATTGCCGAACCCAGACACGCAGAGGTAATAGCCATGTCGATACTCTGCGGGCCTTTTGCTTGGGTGCGAACCACCTGCCCACTCAACCCTGAATGAATCCGTTTGTTGTGTCCAAGCTCCCAGATTGAGGAAGCCACATCTTTCTCAAAGTTCCATCGCCGCTCAAACCCTGTCAGGTCTGTCTGTAACGAATCCATTTTCCGAACGGAGCTTTCTGTCCATCGTTCTGTGTCAGCAGTTATGAACCGTTGCTCAATCTTCTGGCGATACAAACTGATTGACTTGTATCTTGCATAGAACCTATCAAGAACCTTCTGTGCTTCAAACTCTGGAACGCCCAAGGTTTCGCCTACCTTCATCGCTGATGCAAAGTAGAAGATACCGAACACGACCGCTTTCATCTGCTTGCGCCAGTCAGTTACCTGCTTGTCATGCTGTGCATAAGCCAGACAAATATCCTCATAGCTCATCTTACGCTTGAGTGCTTCAGGGTGGGCTGTCGCAGTAGTCATGCAATGCAAGTCGATACCGTCACGTAAGTCTTGCTGTAACTGCTTATCGTCATAAACCTGGGCAGCAATGCGAACCTCGAACGATGACCAGTCACCGACACATGGGGTCAGTATGCAACTTCGCAGACCGATCTTCTCTGTCCGGTAGTTCTCACCTTCCTCAATCTCACCGAGCAATTCCTGAATGTCTTCCTCGAAATCAGCCCGATCGTTTTCCGGTAAGAAGTCCTCGTCTTCCAGCTCTTTGAACTCTGCAACTGCACCGATCCCCTGCCAATTCAACCCGCTTGCACCAGCCATGCGGTTCGTGGCTGTTCCCATGACACGTAGATCAGGGTGCGCTCTGCCAGTTCGGCACTCACGAACCTTCTGAATCTGTAGCAGGCGTTGTCGAGCGGGCCCGTATTCCACAATCGCCTTGCACAACCGACCACCTTCTGAGTCTTCCTTCGCCAGCTCCTTGAGAACTACCTTGGCGGTTGATGCAAGTATGGGAAAGTGAGGTTTGAGCAACGCCAATCGCTCTGTCGATGAACGGAGGTTGACCCCTGCAAGTGCATACTCAATCTCTTGCACTTTAGAACCGTAATAGTCTTCCGCTTTCGCAAGTGCTTGTTGACCCACAGGCAGACCATAGTAACGAAGATAAGCCTGGTTGTGGACACATGCTGAATTATAATCAGGAGCAGGGCGACCAAGTTTTTCATAAAGCACCTTCAGATAAAGTATATCGAGCTTTGAGTAACGGTAGAAAGCAGAGTCTTCTGGCCCTGCAAGAATCGAATCGCATTGCGCTTCAATCGGATCATGCACCTTCGGATCAGGGTATGGAAGCCAGGGCTTCTCATCTTCTCGTTTGGGCAGCGGCCACACTTCGTCCAGCTTAATTGTTTCCAGGCCATACTCTTTCATCAAGCCCTTGAGCGATAATCTGCCTTCAACCTTGAACGACAATGTAACCAGCTCTGGGCACTTAACTACCTTGTGAATCCCCACTCCCAGAGAGAATGAGTTGGGAAGCAACGGCTTGAGCTTGGCAGATACCACGTCAGCCACATACTCCTGTGCTACTTTCGGGATTCTACGCACGAGAGCAACCGAACGAGCACCCGCACGATTGAACGCAAAAGGAGCAAGGGGAGATTTGAGCATCGCGTGAACCTGCAGGTCGAGGACTTTGCACTTGAACGGTTCGACCGCTCTCTGCTTGGAATCATAGTCATAACCTCTTAATTTATGTGCAACTTTGAGCAGCACAAAGATGTCAAAGCTCGCGTTAAAACAAACCAGCACTGTGTCAGGCGAATCTACCAGCTCTAGCAGTTTATATAACTGCGCAACCGTGTAGAGGTCAGCCCACCAGCCTGTGAACAGCTTGATAAAGACCACTGGCCCATCATCTAAGGCATACTGTATTAGCTTACAGCCGCCATTCAAGCCAACTGTCTCACTATCAATGTATAGATTTCGGCTATTCAAGCCCATCTCATTTTTGCAGATATTACAGAAAGGGGCTTCCCGAATTTTAGCTACTTTTATTTCCTTGATCATTCCAGACCTCCTTTCTTAAAACCGAACACCAGAGCATACAAACGCTCCAGCTCTTTCAATTCCCATTCACTATATGCTCTCATACAGCCGCTCCTTTCAACCACTCAACAGATTTATCCAAGGCAACCTGGAAGCTCTCAACCCACCGCTTTGATGCAAGGATTCTCAAGCCGCCGCATTTGTCATAGACCATCTGCTTGCAGATCATCAGGTAATTCTTTGCATAATAAGGATTGGCATGAACCTCTTCCAGGATTCTCACAATCCGATCTCCGTTGCTCTGTAAGCTCAACAGTTTCATACGTCTACCTCATCAAGCTTTTTAATTAATTGGTGCGCCTCTTGGAGAGCCAGCATTGCGGCGTCACGGGTGTTACACAATGGGCCGCTCAAGATTCCTTGTAGACAAGCTGTTGCTATGCGCTCCAAACGGCCCTTGCCCTGGGCTATTTCTACAATAGCCTGTATCTCGTGCAATGCTTCACCTTTCTGGCCTGAAAAGATTTTTTCTTTCGCCCATTTTTGGTGTAACTCTATTTCAGTCATGTCTTCTTTCCCCCTTCTTTTGAACCTTTGATTTTCTTCTCTGCCGCTCGTTTAATCACATCAGCCAAGTGCTGACGATAGCCTTCTGGATCAGTCATTTGGAACTTGTAACGCTTGATGCAATGTAACATCGCATTTATGTTCGGCGGGTATTCCAGCTCATTCGGCTCTGAACAATCAGGAATCCCCGGATATTCCTTCATCTGCTTTCTTCCTTTCCATAAGCACAGGGTAAATGTGCCTGACCCACATATCAGCCAGTGCCAGACTTAGCGCGTAATCTACATCTCTACTTGCATCGGCAGACCGTCTATCGCCTGTTAGAGTGTGATCGTCAAGCGCATACATAGGTTGCTGCATCTCCCAAACAATGCACTCATTCCAGTTCTGATACTTGTCAATCAATGAGAGCAAGTCTTTCAAATGCTCTCGATCTTTCAACCCTGACCAGTTGATGTTTGTCACACCCACCCGTAATGTATAACCCTTCGGCCCGTCACAGCTTGCGATGTCGTTACAAACCAAATGGAAAGAGTTGAAGATAATCTGAGCCATTAATTCGGTAATCACTTGTTCAGCTCCTCCAATAACAGCTTCTCAACAAACTCTTCATTCATTTCTTTGTGAGATTGAACCAGCTCAATGCGCCTACGGTCTAATGAATCTTCACAGCAGAAGTGAACAATCTGAACTGCGTCCTTCTGCCCCGGTCTATGAACCCTGGCAATCATCTGTGCGTAATCGTCAGGCTTGGTTGATGGACTCAGGAAGCAGATCGTTCTGCAAACCTTCTGTAAGTTCATGCCTTTCGAGAAACCAGCGTTCAGAATCATCATGCGTGTCTGGCCGCTTTTGAAACGATCAATCTGTGCGCCTGCATCAGTTGTCCCGCCCTGAACCACTGATGGTAGGTAACCAGCGAATATCTCTGCCAGCTGTGCAACACCTTCAGTCCATGCAGATACCAGAATCACAGGCTCACCCAGATCATCGACCCAGGCTTTCAGAATGTCCAGCTTCGGAGCGGGTATGCGAACCGGCTTCTCATCGTCATTGTAGATGAATCCATCGGTGCATTGTAACGCCTGAGCCAGCTTCTTGTGAACACCCTTTGTCGTCCCAGCACCCATCGCAATCTGCTTATACATTGAAGGTTGAGGACATGTGATGTAGGTAAACGTCAGTTCAGGCAGCTCTGCATCTATTGACGCTGAATCAACTGTGTGAATGAACGGAGCAACGAAAGCCGCTATCCTGTCATCGTCCCACTCAGTCGTTACGTAAGCCTTGTTCGCCCCCACGTCTTTCAGCTGTGTGTCCAGCCCGAACGCAAACTTCCAGGCATTGTCCTCCGCAGGAACACAACCCTCAGAAATTACTCTCAACCAACGAAAATCGAGTGGGCCACCACCAGCTGTAGCAATACCTGTGAAGCCAATAACCACTTCACAAGCCGCTGCGATACGCGCAGCCTTAACTGATCTCTGTGCCGAAGAATTTTTGAGCCTGAGGATCTCGTCAATCGCCAAATACTTGACAGTCGGTGGAAGCTTGTGGGCTGACTCGTATGTAGATAGCAGAGGCTTATTCAAACCCCATTCAGCCGCCTGCGATTCCCATGTTTCAAACAAATACCTATCGACCAGAACTGCAAACTCACCAGGCTCAAACATCTGACCAACCACCAGGCCAGCCAGTGTCTTTCCTGCACCCATCTTTGCAATCCAGCCCCGGCCATACTTCAAGCCCTGACGCAAGTAGTTCCAAACCTCTTTAACGCACTCAGCCTGCCACGAACGCAGCAAGCCGGGGTTGAAACCAATCAAGTTCCAATCGGGTTCTTCTGTCATGCGCGGCTCTTGGATTATCATGCCTTCGCAGACCCGCTTAACCCACGCTTCAGCTGGTGCAACCCACAGGAAGCCGTTGCCACGAACGAACTGGCAAGCCTTCAGCGCAAACGATTTCTTCTGCAGATCGTTCGGCCTTCCCAAATACTGATAGTATTTACCAGCTGGCAGAGGGTTGTCCAGCTGCTTGTATAAGCAAACCGTTCCCTCTGCAATGTTAATGAGTTTCAGCACGTTTCATTTCCTTTCGAGCCGCTACCCGTTCAGCTCTCCGCGCTTGTCGATTGCTCGTTCGCTGTTCGATTATGTCATTCAACATCGACACCATCACAGCAGTTTCTTCCTTGTCGGCTGCAGCTTCTACAATCTGATGCAGAAGGTATTGCAAGCCGCATGTAGGGTTCTTTGTAACCGCCGCATCAATCAGCGAAGTGGTCTTATCCCACACCGCCTCTAAGTTCTTTCCAAGCATACTGTCTTTCATGTCAACCTCCATCGGATTAATTATAAACAGAGGCCGGGGCGGGAATTGAACCCGCAGTTCACTTTGATCAATCAGTCTTGGTGACTACCAAACACCCACCGGCCAAGTGCCTGTCTTTCCAGGCTGTCAGCTACTCTATAAGCCTGCCAGTTTTATGTCTGTGTAGCTACAGGCAATTTGGATTTCTTACCGAAAAGGATTGAAGCGGCTCGGTAGTCCTTGCCACATCGGTTACCGATCTCCAGCGTTGCCTTGCGAACCTTACGTGCGGCGGCTTTGTTACCGTCCAACGCCTTGGGGGACTGGTCGAGTATGATACGTGCCTGGGTCTGAATTGCTTTTGTCAATCTTTCCATGTCTGTCATTTCTTTAACCACTCCCCATACGCTGCTGCTGAAGCATTTACAGCGTCCCGAATTGCACTGAGCTGTGCGTCTGTCAATACAACCTGCGAGTATTGTTTGAACTTCTTATGGTCTGGGTAATAGTGACCAGAAGCTTTCGACTTCACCAGGTTCGGAGTATGGTCTTCGATGTCGATACGCAAGCCAGCTTTGGACTGGATTTTGGTAGCGCACAGGAGCGGCATGATGTAACCGTGCATGGTTCTCCATGCTGAGAAGTTACCAACCACAACCTTACCATCTGGGAAGATCATCGCCACAACCGCACTCACTCCCAGGTCGATGTTATTCGCACCCGCTTTTGGAAGCAGATCGCGATAGGTTTCATGGGTTGAACCGCATTTGTTTTCGCCTCTGACGATCTCAGCGTAATGATAGTCATTTGTATTGTCTGGATTCTTTACGCGAATTACGTTTCTCTTGTCAATCGTTGTAATGACTACGCCTGCAGGAAGAGTTTCAAACTTGTCGCCGTGTCTGAATCCGATCTTGTAATTCATTCCCGAATAGTAAAGTTTTTCGGGTGTCTGCATGATGGGGAAAACCATTTCCACCATCGGAAGGTATGATCGGCCAACGACCGGCTCAATGAATCCTTCGTCCATTTCCGCTGCTGTAGGAAGCAGATTGCCCGGTGTCATAACCTGTAACGCACTCTCTTCGGCTTTTGTAACTTTACTCATTTCGATTCTCCTGTTTTTACTTTAATGACTGCGAATCGCAGTCCGCTATCCTTGGTTTTGTAAGCAGCCAGCTCGACTACATCGCCACGTCTGGCCCATTGTGTCCCGTGCCCACAGTTCAATGAAGCTACCAGATCGCCACGGAACGCAAGCGTTTCCAGTTCCAGGTTGTCCAGTCTACATACCTGAACGCAATCAATCTGAAGTGCAGGCTGTTCAGCTCTTGCCTCGTCATACGCCGCCTGGAAATCTCTCGATGATTCAAACGGCTGCTGGAAGCGATAGACTGGCTTACGATTTACCCACAGAGTGAACCCAACCGTCTGGACAATCCCATGTCCAACCGCAACTGGATTAATCTCATTGACTTTGTGCTTCTCAATGAACGCATGAATCTTCGCTTTGCGTTCAGCTCTCAGATCAGGCACAGCTTCGGTAGCTACTGGAGTTTCAACAACGGGCGGCGGTTCAATGTCTTTCGACTCATCGACAACCACCTGAATCTCCTGCTTTTTCGCTCTGAGCTTCTTAACCGCCTCAACCTTCGGAGCTTCCACAACTGGTTCAGGTGTAGGTTCGGTGGTTGGCTCGGTAACTGGATTAGCCTTGGCAGCTGCACGTTGCGCCATTTCGATTGAGCGTGCCTTGTCAGGGGCTACCCACTGAAAGCACTCAGCTTGGCAGAGGGGGCACTTCTTAGCCGGATCACCTGTCACTTCGTATGTTTCCAGACACGATTGGCATGTAGCAAAGCGTGTGATTGGGGCAGGTGCAGCACCAGCGATTGCGTTACATTCACTCATTAAGCTTGCGAATAAGTCAGACATTTGGTTATTCTCCTTTTAATTTTTCTGTTATTGCCAGGAACGCCCTTCTGGCTAGAATCTTGGCGATTTGCAGGTAGTCTTCATTCGTTAAAAACTCCTCACCTGCACCATTGAATATCTTCAATAGCTCGTTTATCTGTTCTTCTGTAGCTAGCTCGTTTTTCTCTGAGTCAGAGAGTGTTTTAAGTTTTTCGCTTACTGACGTTTCAACGGCACGAACCATGTTGAGCAAGGCTTCGGCCAACGGGTTATTGGACATTTAGTTCTCCTTCGTTTTCTCGTGATTTTTCAATGCCGAATCCAGCAATACCCAAAGGGCCGCTGGAAAAGTTCTCTTTGTTTCTTTCTGGAAGATAGCCAGTCTGCCAAGCAGCTCTGTCCATTCTTCGGGATTCGATTGATTGAAAGGGCCATTCTGAATGGTTCTCACAATCTTTTTAATGTCGGGACTCAAATACTTTCGAGGTCTGCCAACGGCCTTCTTGACTTTCGGCACGACTTCTTTTCTCGGTCTTCCTGCCATATGTTATACTCCTATAAATTACTTTTCGATCCGTTTTATTTTCAATGAGCTTGTTACCTGAATCTTACCAGCGCACTCAAATTTTGTCAAGATAATTTTGCAAATATTTATTTCTGCAAGAATCTTGACTTTTATTATTCGCTTATGTATAGTTAAGCAGCTTTAATCCACGAGAGTATAGGAGGTCAGAAAGAGTGAATTACCAAGAACTGATTGACTGGTTGTTTGAGAAGACTACACGCAAACCACAGATAGGTTTTGCAACGAGATTGAAACGGGCACTGTGCTGGATACCAGGTAAAGACCCCACACGCCCCTCAACTGTAACCTGGGCTATGGAGAAGGCAGACTTGCAGGGCTGCACCCAACTCGCATTTGACGACTGGTTCCAGCCTATGAAGATGCAAACCTGCGAAGTCTGCTGGGTAGGTCTGGACATTGATGCAGATGATAATCCCGGCAAAGACCTGATCGAGTGGGTTAATAGCCAACCCAAAAGCCTGATGTGTTCAAGCATGGTAAGAACCAGCTGCTCAGGGAAAGGTCTGCATGTAATTTACAGACTCGCACAGCCAATCAATACCAACCCACAGTTTGCAGGCCAGCTCGTTAAAGCCGTTGCGCTTAAGTATAAAGAAATGGTAGAGGCTGAGGGGATTCACGTATGTAAAGCCGATCGCCGAATGTTCTGGCTCATGGGCGGCTCTAATCAGGTGCTTTTCCGCAACGACACCAACTGGGTTGTGCCAACTGAGGGGGGTGGGCAAGTGCGCCAACCACTCATTCACAAGCTGCAAGAGGAAGCACAGGGTATGGAACTGTCTGAGAACATCAAGCGATGGGCTGATGCACTTGGCCTGAACCCATACCGGAAATCAACTCCTGTATATGTGGGTGAGCTTGTGTTAAAATTAAGGAGTCTGGGAGAAAAGGTTGATACGAAAAGCCCATGTTCCGGTAACGGAAATATCAACGGCTACATAGACCTATCCAGACTTTCAATCTCGCTCTGGTCTTATGCCGATGGTCACACCATCTGGGCATATACCGATGTGTGTGCAATGTTAGGAGATTAATATGAATATAATCCATCGTTCAGACAATCTCTGCTTGTTACAAGGGGATTGCATCGAGGTTATGTCAAAGCTTGCCAGCCAATCCGTAGACGCAATCATAACCGACCCGCCCTATGGAACGACAGCCTGTAAATGGGATTCTGTTATTCCATTCGCGCCGATGTGGGGACAGTTGAAGCGAATTATCAAGCATGATGGGGCTATTGTGCTGTTCGGTCAAAACGCCTTCACATTTAAGCTTGGTGTATCCAACGAGAAAATGTTTAGATACACATTAATTTGGGAGAAAACAAAAGCAGGCGGGTTTTTAAATGCCAATAGAATGCCATTGCAAGCGCATGAGGATATTTTAATCTTCTATAAGAAACTGCCCACATACAATCCGCAGTTTGATGTTGGTAAACCCTACACAAAAAAAGCTATAACTAATGGTGATGGGAGTAACTATGGTAAGTTTAATAGAGTTGGCTCAGTTAGGGTAAATGATGGTAAACGGTATCCTAGAAGTGTTTTAACAGTGTCTAACGACAATCATGGAAGCTTGCACCCCACCCAAAAACCAGTAGCACTACTTGAATACCTGATTAAAACTTATACCAACGAAGGCGAAACCGTTCTGGACTTCACAGCAGGCAGCGGCACAACCGGAATAGCTGCAATCAACACCAACCGCAAATGCGTCTTGATCGAACGCGATGATACCTACTGCGAAATCGCACGTAACCGAATAGAAGGAGCTTTGAAATGCAGATTATGACTGATGAATTTGGCAATGACATAGCCGTCCCCGCCCCAACAAGTGAGAAGAAAAAAGGCAAGAAGAAAACTGCTGCAAAGAGTGACCGGAGGAATGATTATCAGATCGCTCAGGAAGTAGTGGGTATGTGGGGCAAACCACTGGCCTTTCATGCTGGCCTGTTCTGGAGCTATACGCCTGAGAAGGGTTGGGAAGCCTGCTCCGAAGCCTTTCTAGCCCTCTGTAACGAAGTTAAAGGCTGTAACGCCCGCATGTCCATTTTTGAGATTGTAGCAAACCAGGTTAAAACGCCTGATGCAGCGAACGAAGCCGAACCAACCACCTACTATGAGCGTGTCGATGGAATGTGGGCAGGCAAATGGATTCCCATGAAAGTAGCCAGCTCTGAAATTGTTTTTGCCAATGGCATACTCGATATTTCCACAATGAAATTCTCACCCATCAAACATCGGATCATCTATGGCCCACGAATTAGCTTGCCATTCGATGCAAAGACCAGCTTGACCGAAGCCGATCTGGAGTTTGAGAAGATGATTGAAAATGCGTTAGACAATGAGGAAGAAAGAGAATATCTGCAGAAGCTCTGCTCCCTGATCCTTCAACCGCATGTAATTTTCAGAGGCCAGATCATTCTCTGGGGTGTGCCACACTCAGGTAAATCCACTATTGCAACCGCCATCGCCTGTGCTCCTGCAGGTGCGTTAGGCGCAAGTGCAGTCAGTGAAGAACGCCTGCTCAAAGACAAATGGGCTGCTTGCCTCTTGGTTAATAAATTCTGCAACGTATCGAATGACTCTGAACAGACGAAGAAATGGGAAGCCTGGTTGAAGAACTATACGACCGGCATGTTCACAGCCGAACCAAAGTTTCATGCGCCAACAGCCATTGCAACAACCGCCAAGCTGATCTCCACATGTAACCAGATTCAGCAAGTCAGTGATCTATCAGGCGCAACTGAGCAACGCTTCAGAGTTTTCCGATTCCTCCACCCACTTCCAGAAACTCATGCGATTGATCAAACCAAGTATATGACACCTGCATACTGGTCAGACCCCGCACGTAGGCGTGGTGTGCTTGGCTGGTTGCTACGTGGGGCGAAGCTTGCCATGGACGAAGGGATTCAGGAGCCGGCAAGCATGAAGCAAGCCAAATCCGAGGCCATGTCAGATGCAAGTGAAGTCCATGCCTTTGTCAGAGAAGAACTATGGAGAGGCGAACCAACCGACTTCCTGGAAACGTCAGAAATTCTCGATCGCCTTCAAGGTTGTGGCATGATGGAACTCAAACAACTACCGAAAATCATCGAAAGAATTTGGGGGGTGACGAAAAGTCGCAATGAAAACAAGCGGGGTTATTTTGGTTTGAAGCTTAAGGAGTGATGAATGAAATTAGAGAAATGGCAGTTACAGCAGAGGCAAGGTCAGCCGCTCGGTATAAAGGAACAGCTTTCAGCTCTACGCATACAAGCATACTACCAACATCTGAACGGTCAGGTATATGTCAGCTTCTCAGGCGGCAAAGACTCGACCGTTCTCTTGCATCTTGTAAGACGCATTTATCCAGACGTTCCCGCAGTCTTTGTAGATACAGGTCTGGAATACCCGGAGATACGTGAATTTGTAAAGACCATCGACAATGTAATCTGGGTCAGGCCGAAGATTCCCTTCACGAAGGTCATTGAAACTCACGGGTATCCAGTTGTCAGTAAAGAGATAGCACAAAAGATCAAGGAAATCCGTAACACTTGCAGCGATAAACTCAGGCAGAAACGGCTGGTAGGCGATGAGAAAGGCAATGGGAAGGTGTCAGAGAAGTGGAAGCACTTGATAACCGCACCGTTCAAAATCTCCGATCATTGCTGTCACGTTATGAAGAAACAACCAATCAAATTCTATGAGAAGGAAACAGGCAGAGGCCCGATTGTAGGGACAATGGCCTCCGACAGTCGAACCAGGGAAACTTCCTACCTCAAGAACGGTTGCAACTCATTCAGTGGTAGAGTCATGTCAACGCCAATGGCCTTCTGGCTGGAGAAAGATGTATGGGATTACATAGCCAAGTATGAACTCCCAACTTCAAAGATTTATGACATGGGCTATACAAGAACTGGTTGTATGTTCTGTATGTTCGGTTTGCACATCGAAAAACGACCAGACAGATTCGACAGAATGGAAATAACTCACCCACAACTTTGGAAATACTGCATGGAAAACCTGGGGCTTGCAAAGATTATTGAACTCGGAAAGTTACGCAATCAAAAATAGAAGCAACGTCAATAGCAAAGCCGATAGACATCAATCTATCGGCTTTCTTTTTGTCAAGATTATCTTGCTATAATGAGCTAATTATTTGCCCTCTCAGCCGCACTCTGCCAAACCCTGCCACGTAATGTCAGCACTCATGCCAGCTCAAAATCGCTTATAATCTACATAAGCCATGTATGCCAACAAAAAATATTCTTTCTTTAGTCTTTTATTATATTATATTTATATGTATATATATAAGATTTTCATTTTTCATGGCTTACGTGGCAGAGCAAGTCGTGATCTACGTTTGAGCTGGTTTTACACGTGGCAGACGTGGCGCGCTTTGGCAGAGAGCGGTTTTCCAGCCACGAATATTTTCTTTTATGCAAAAAGATTTTGCAATAATTACCTTGACAATTCCAGATGCTTGGTTTACAATCAGGGTGTAGGAAGAAATTAAATATCGAAAGGGTAACTAACATGAAAGTTTTCACACCGTTCCCAAAGATAGCCAGACTGAACAGAGAGATAACCATTACAGAGAAGCTGGACGGAACCAACGCTCAAATCTGCATTGAACCAGGCATCAAAGATGCGCCTATGTCAATCTACTCGTGGTTCGATGAAGCAACCCAGACTGATATGGTCATGTATGCAGGAAGCCGCACACGTTGGATAACCCCCGAACAGGACAACCAAGGATTCGCAAGATGGGCGAAAGAGAACGCTCAAGAACTCACCAAGCTCGGTGAAGGAAGCCACTTCGGAGAATGGTGGGGCCAAGGTATCCAGCGCAAGTATAACCTTACCACCAAGCGATTCAGCCTCTTCAACGTAGCCAGATGGAACAGCGAAACGCTACCAACCTGTTGTAATGTAGTTCCAACTCTCTATGTAGGCACGTTCAGCGAAGAACAGATCAAGGCGCAACTGACCAAGTTAGCAACTGATGGGAGTGTCGCTGCGCCAGGGTTCCCCCAGCCTGAAGGCATTGTAATCTGGCATGAAGCAAGTCGGACTCTTTACAAAGTCACAATCCTTGGCGATGAAAAGCCCAAAGGACAGACCGAGTAAGCAATTCCAGATGCTTGGTTTACAATCAGGGTAAGAAAGCAATTTGAAAGGAGAAATTAAATGAGTTGCCCATACTGCAATCAAAACAAATGGAAGCAGACAACGTGTCAAGGGTGTGGCTACCAAGCACCAATCCCTCAAGCGAGTCCGGCGGCTATGCCACAGTTCTACGCTGAACAGTATATGAACGCCACTCAAGCACAGAGGAATGCCGTATACCAAGCTGCATGTAACGACCAACAGTATACTTTACTTGCACAAGCATTACGGACAAGCACGAACCTCCCCGGTCTGTTAAGCTGCTATAGACAACGAAACTAATCTTGAAAGGAAATCTTATGAAACCATGTATCTGCGGATCAAACAACGTCACAATCGTCCAGACCACCCATGCCCAAACCAAGCAACCAGTCTACCAGCCATTCTGCGCACAATGCCAACTGCTTGGAAGCCCTCAACCATCAAAAACCGAGGCAATCAACCGCTGGGACAACCGACCAAATGGATAAACTCCTGACAAACCTCAAGCTCCTCCAATACCCAACGACAGTCAACAACGCTGCTAACCAGTGGCAGATCACCAGGCAACACGCAAGAAACCGATTGACCAAAGCCACCGACCACTCAATTCTCCTGAAAGTCCGCCATCAAAGAACCCTCCATTTCACCCCAACCTGCATCGGCCTCTTTATGATGCTCAAAGACTGAAAGGATTAACCAATGACAACCACAGACGACCGAAACGGACTCATGAACCACAAGTTCGACCAGACCAAATACGTAATCATGCAAAACAAACCGATCCTTGTAAACGCAGATCGCTATAACCAGCTGCTTGAAGCTGAACGACAGTTAGGCGAAGCACAAATGGAAATTAAACGCTTGCAAGAGCAGATTGAGCAGGACGAAGAAGACCGCCGATGGGCGCATTTTGGAGAAGACCTATGATAACCAAGACACCCAGAACCGACCAACTTGTAAATAGCTTGCAAATCACTAACTTCAGCCTCAGCTATCCAAGAGCACTTGAGAAAGCAATCAGCCTGTGTGAGTCCTTGGAAACTGAACTCTCCAACCGTTCGCCCGACATTGTGAAGCCAATCACAAAGTCGGTCGAACAACTAACCGATGATGAGCTTAGACAGCTCATCAAAGACAAAGCCACGTTCAAACGCCACGAAATTGACTACCATGACTTGGCAGGATTCTCCATGCAGCTTGTCACCAGCGAAGACAAATGGCGAATGGCTACGGATAAGATAGATAAAGCCAGAGCCGCGCACATAGGCGAGAAGAACATTCGCAAAGACATGGAGAAATGGCTGTTCCACATGATACGCGCTAGAAGGCCCGCCGCTAACCAGAACGCCGACATTGTGAAGCCAATCACAAAGTCGCATGAAGAATCCAACAAGCAAATGCTTGAAGCTCTCTCGAAGATAGCTAACTGCCTGGAAGCAGGCCAGACAGACGAATGGACAATAGCAGCTCTGGCAAAGATAGCCAGGGAAGCAATCAACGAACCAACGGAGGAAATATGAACGAATCGAATCTCAACCTGACCCTGGACGAACGTAACGGACAACTTACTGCACTCATTCCAAACATCATCGAGGCCATCACCAACGCGCCCGACCTCAAACCGCTGGACAAAGTTAAAGCGAATCCGCTTGGCTTGAAAGCAGGCATCGCCGAACCCGGAGAAATAGTCATAATCGCCGCAATCGATCCGGTCTTCGGGCGAGCAACAGGCGACCCAAGCCGCACATGTCAGCTCTGGTGCTTGGAAACCGATGGCGAACTTCGATACCAGGTTGTCGATCCAAGACTGCTCGAAAAGATTGAGTCCTGTATCCCTCAACCAGCCGCACCCAAGAAGCCAGCTACCAAGAAGCCAACAACCAATAACGAACCGTATTAACAAAGGAGA
>SXGT01697461.1_pt1 | contig 21470 bp, 22 predicted proteins | sample 3176221 | NCBI WGS metagenome assembly SXGT01 (sample SAMN11356862, study PRJNA531348) | freshwater metagenome | isolation source: freshwater sample F1-120 | place: China: Fuxian Lake, Yuxi | collected 2017-12-25
CAACAAGTCGCACGCCGCGGCCTACGCGCTGCTCGCCTACCAGACGGCGTACATGAAGCGGCACCACGCCGCCGCCTTCGCCGCGGCCAACCTTTCGGCCGTCATGGACGATACCGACAAGCTGCGCCAGTTCCACGACGACGCGGTGGAGAACGGCGTCGTCGTGCTGCCACCGGACGTGCATGCCTCGGGCTACCGTTTCGTCCCGGTGGACGCGAAGACCGTGCGCTACGGCCTGGGCGGCGTGCGCGGCACCGGCCAGTCGGCGATCGAATCGATCGTCGCGGCGCGCCGGAACGGACCGTTCGCGGGTCTGTTCGATTTCTGCTCGCGCGTGGACAAGCGCCTCGTCAACCGCCGCGCGATCGAGGCGCTGATCCGCGCCGGCGCGTTCGATTGCCTGGACGCCAACCGCGCGAGCCTGCTTGCCTCGGTCGGGCGCGCGATGGAGGCGGCCGAGCAGGCCGAGCGGCAGGCCTCGCAGGTCAGCCTGTTCGGCGAGTCCGAGGCGACGCACGGCGCAGCGTTCGCGCTGCTGCCCGCCAGGGCCTGGGACATGCGCACGCGGCTCACCGAGGAGAAGGTGGCGCTCGGTTTTTGCCTGTCGGGCCACCTGTTCTCGGTTTACGCGCCTGAACTCGGCGCATTCCCGCGCACGCCGCTGGCGAAGCTGCAGCCGGCGCCACACCCGGTCTGGATCGCGGGCATCGTCAACTCGGCGCGCGCGCAGATGACGCGCCGCGGCCGCATGATGGTGGTGGTGCTGGACGACGGCACCGCGCAACTCGAGATCACCGTGTTCAACGAACTGTTCGAGAAGCATCGCGAGAAGCTGAAGGAGGATTCGCTGCTGGTGGTCTCCGGCGCCGCCAGGCACGACGAGTTCTCCGGCGGCATGCGCGTGACGGCCGACGACCTGCTGGACCTGGCGGGGATGCGCGAGCGCTACGCCGCGCGCATCCGGCTGTCGATCAACGGCCAGGCCGACGCGAAGAAGCTGCAGGAAGTGCTGGCGCCGTACCGGAGCAACGGCAAAGGCGCCGGCGCCTGCACGGTGCTGGTGCAGTACCGTGCGAACGGCGCGGTCTGCGAAGTGGCCCTGGGCGAGGCCTGGAAGGTGAGGCCGGACGAGCGCCTGCTCGATTCGCTTGCCGACTGGCTTGCGCCGGAGAACGTCAAGGTCATCTACGCGGCGGCCTGAGGGCCTGCAGCGCGAGCGCCGCGCCCGCCGCGGCGTCCCAGCCCGAGGTATGACCAACGGCATCGATGGCCGCGACCTCGGCTGCCAGCTCCCGCCTGCCCGACAGCACCGCGTGCAGCAGGCCGTGCAGTGCCTCGCCGCCCTGGCCTTCGGCAGCGCAGGCGAGATGCGCCCCGCTGATGCGGCTGGTGCGGCGTTCGGCGAGGCGCAGCGCCCATGCGCCGAGGCGCGCGGCCAGCGCGTGGCGTCGCACGGCGCGCAAGGCGATCAGGGCCCCGCCGACCAGGTCGTCGCCCGCGGGCGTGAGTCCCGGGCCCATGCCGAGCAGCGCCGGCACCCCGGCAGGCGCACGACCGCGCGCGCCGTTGGCAACCCAGCGCTGCAGGCCGTGCAGCGCCGGATGCGTGTCGCGCACGGCGAACAGCCCGCGCCCGGGGATGGCGTCGAGTGCGGCGATGGCGCGCGCAATGTTCGCCCCACGGCCGGCGCGCTTCGGCTTCCAGTGCCGGGCACCCGCGAGCTGCACGCGTACCGCGCTGCCGTGGGCCGGCAACGCGGCCAGCCAGGCGACGCTGACGTTCAGCGGGCCGCCGCCGAGTTGCGCGTCGCCGATGCAGGCGATTCCTGCGTCGTTGGCGACATAGCAGCTGCGCGCGAAACGCGCGATGACCGTTGCCGCGCGCCCGCGCGCGAGGACGCGGCGCGCGAACGTTCCAGCCTGGAGCGCGTCAAACTCAGCCGGGCACGACATGCGTGCCGGCGGACCCGTCCAGCGCCGCTGCCGCCTCGTCCAGGTGCGCGATGACGGCCCGCTTGCCGCCGGCGGCGAGAAAACGCAGCGCGCCATCCACCTTCGGCCCCATGCTCCCCTTGCCGAAGTGCCCCGCCGCCCGGTAGGCGGCGAGTTCCGTGGCGGTGACCGTTTCGAGCGCGCGTTGCGTCGGCTTGCCGAAGTCGAGCGAGACGCGCGCCACCGCCGTGAGCATCAGCAGCGTGTCGGCGCCGATCGAGGTGGCGAGCAGCGCCGAGGTCAGGTCTTTGTCGATGACCGCGGGAACGCCGGCGTGCGAGCCGTCGGGCCGTCGCGCTACCGGGATGCCGCCGCCGCCCGCGGCGATCACCGCGTAGCCCTGCTCGGCGAGCGAGGCGATGAGGTCGAGGTCGAGGATGCGGCGCGGACGCGGCGAGGCGACGATGTAGCGCCAGCCGCGGCCGGCGTCGTCCATCATGGTCCAGCCGAGCGTGCGCTCGAGGTTGCGCGCCTCGTCCGCGGAGAAGAACGGGCCGATCGGCTTCGACGGATGGGTGAACCCCGGATCCTCGGCGTCGACCTCGACGCGCGTGAGGACGCAGGCGACGCGCCGCTCGAACTCGTTGCGCGCGAGCTCGTCTTCCAGACCCTGCATCAGCAGGTGCGCGATGCCGCCCTGGCTGTGCTCCACGCAGACGTCGAGGCGCAACTGCGGGATGTGCTCGCGCGCGTAGTACTGCCGCAGCAGGATCTTGCCGCCCACGGGGCCGTTGCCGTGGGTGATGACGAGGCGGTTGTCGCGCGCCAGCAGGGGGTAGAGCGAGCGCGCCGCGCGCGCGGCGACCTGCTCCTGTTCGCCGGTGGTGCCGCGGATATTTTCGGGATGCGTGGCGTTGCCGCCGATCGCGACCACGAGCCGTTCGGGCTGCATGATCCCGGGGATCATACCTCGCGCCGGTATAATCGACCGCGCTCAGTCATGTCCTCCCGCTCGCTCCTTTCAGGCGCGCCCCGCGTCGTCAACATCGGTCTCGCCTCGTTCGCGCAGGAGCTCGCCGCGCAGGGCGTTGCGGTGGTGCAGGTCGACTGGCGGCCGCCGGCGCAGGGGCGGCCCGAGCTCGGCAACCTGCTCGCGCGGCTTGCGGCGCACGAGCGCGCCATCGCCAGGGCGAACGACGAGGGCCTGAGGCGCATGCTTGCCGCGGACCCGGTGCTGGTGGACGTGGTGCCCGCTGGCGAAGCCATGCCGCGGCTCGGCGAGCGCGTCCTGCTGCACGCGGGCCCGCCGGTCGAGTGGGCGAGGATGTGCGGGCCGATGCGCGGCGCGATCGCGGGCGCGATTGTGTTCGAGGGCTGGGCGGGCGACCTCGATTCGGCGGCCGCGCTTGCCGCCCGCGGCGGCGTGCAGTTCCATCCGAACCACCACTTCGACGCCGTGGGGCCGATGACCGGCATCACCACCCGCTCGATGCCGGTGATGGTGGTGGAGAACCGCGCCTTCGGCAACCGCGCGTACTGCATGATCAACGAGGGCCTCGGCCAGGTGATGCGCTTCGGCGCCAACGACGCGGAGGTGCTCGAGCGCCTGCGCTGGCTCGCCGGCAGCTTCGGCCCCCTGCTGGGCGCGGCACTGCGGGCGATGGGCGGGCTCGATCTGTCGCCCCTTGTCTCGCGCGGCCTCGCCATGGGCGACGAGATGCACCAGCGCAACGTCGCCTGCTCCGCGCTCACGCTGCGCGCGCTCGCGCCGCATTTCGCGCGCGCCGGAGCGGACGGCGAGACGCTCGCCCGCGCGCTGGCCTTCATCGCCGGCAACGAGCAGTTCTTCCTCAACATCGGCATGGTGATGGCCAAGAGCGCGATGGATCCGGTGCGCGGCATCGAAGCCTGCAGCCTGGTCACCGCCATGTGCCGCAACGGCACCGACTTCGGCGTGCGCGTGTCGGCGACCGGCGACGCGTGGTTCACCGCGCCGGTGGAGATGCCCCGGGGCCTCTACTTCCCCGGCTACAGCGAGCAGGACGCAAATCCCGACATGGGCGACTCGGCGATCATGGAGACCATCGGCCTGGGCGCGTTCGCCATGGCGAGCGCGCCGGCGGTGGCGGGCTTCGTCGGTGCAGGTGGCGCGGCACAGGCCTTGGAGTTCACTCGCGCCATGTCCGAGATCACGCTGGCGCGCAACGCGCGCTGGACGATGCCCGCCCTGGACTTCCTGGGCGTGCCGGCGGGAATCGACGTGCGGCGCGTCGTGGACACGGGCATCCAGCCGGCGATCAACACCGGCATCGCGCACCGCAAGCCCGGCGTTGGCCAGGTCGGCGCCGGCGTTGCGCGCGCGCCGCTCGCCTGCTTCGAGCAGGGCCTGCGCGCTCTGGCGCGGTCGCTCGGCGTCGCTGCATGAACGGGGGGTACGGGGGGCGCGGGAAGGCCCCGAACGAGTCTGCCGGAAGGGGCCCGCGCCCCCTGTTCCCATGAGCGCGCTGGCGAACCGGGTGAAGCGCGGCTTCTACGCCGACTCGGTGGCGCTGATGCGCATTGCGCGCGAGGTTTCCGCGCTGAAGGGCGTGCTCGAGGCCTCGCTGATGATCGGCACGCCGTCGAACAAGGCGCTGCTGGCGGGCTCTCGGCTGCTGTCGGCCGAGGGCAAGCGCGCGCAGCCGGACGACCTTGTCATCGCCGTGCGTGCAGGCAGCGCCTCGCTTGCCGCGCAGGCGATCGGGACGGCCGAGGAGCGGCTCGCCGGCGGCGCCGACGCGCAGGCGCACCCCGGGATTCCATCGGCGCGGGGACTGGACGGCGCCCTCGCGCTGCGCCCGGACGCCAACCTCGCGCTGGTCTCGGTACCTGGGGATTACGCGGCGGCAGAAGCGCGGCGCGCGCTGGGGCGCGGGCTGCACGTCATGATGTTCTCGGACAACGTTCCGGTCGAGGACGAGGTCGAGCTCAAGCAACTGGCCGCGAGGCGCGGGCTGCTCATGGTGGGGCCGGACTGCGGCACCAGCCACATCGGCGGCACGCCGCTGGCCTTCGCCAACGCGGTGCCGCGGGGCGGCGTCGGCCTGGTTTCGGCTTCGGGCACCGGTCTGCAGGAAGTCATGTGCCTGGTCGCCCGTGGCGGCGGCGGTGTTTCGCACGGCATCGGTGTCGGCGGGCGCGACCTTTCCGCGGAGGTGGGCGCATTGATGACGCTCGCCGCATTTGATGCGCTGGACGCCGACGCGGCGACCAGGACCATCGTGCTGATTTCCAAGCCGCCGGCGCCCGACGTGGCGCGCAAGGTTTTCGCGCGCGTCGCGCGCAGCCGCAAACGGGTGGTGCTGTGCCTGCTGGGCGGGACTCGCGTCGATGTGCCGCGCAACGCCGTGGTGACCGCAACGCTGTACGCGGCCGCGCAGGCTGCGCTCGGGCGCCGCGTGGCGCCGCGACCGCTGAAGGTGGCGCCGCGCGCGGGATGGTTGCGCGGGCTGTTTTGCGGCGGGACTCTGTGCGCCGAAGCGCAATTGGTGCTGCAGGAAAAAGGCTACGCGCTGCAGTCGAACGTGCCGGTGACGGGTGTCGCGGAATCCAGCGGGGCGGGCGCGCGTGCGCATGTCCTGCTGGACCTCGGTGACGACGCGTACACGCGGGGCCGCCCGCATCCGATGATCGATCCCGAGATGCGCGCCCGGCTGCTCGAGGCCGCGTTGCGCGAGCGGGGCGTTGCCGTGGTGCTGCTTGACCTGGTGCTCGGCTACGGCGCCCATCCCGACCCCGCAGGACAGATCGCGCAATCGCTCGCTCGCGTTCCGCGGCGCCGCGCGCACGTGATCGCCTCGGTCACCGGCACCGACGACGACCCTCAGGGACTTGCGACACAGGTCGCGCGCCTGCGCGCCGCAGGGGTGCTGGTGGCCGGCTCCAATGCCGAGGCGGCGTTAAGCGCCGCGCGCGCCCTCAAGCCTGCGTCCAGCGCACCGCGCAGTTCCCGCGGCCGAACAGTGCGCGGTAGTGCAGGTACCAGTCGCCGCCGAGCCGCTCCTGCGGGTCGCAGCGCCGGTGCTCGGCGAGGAACGCGCTGAACATCGGATAGGCGGCCTCGACCTGCTCGCGCGAGGCGTCGAAACCCGTGTCGAGGTCGAACCGGCCGCCGTGTTCCAGCGATGCGGCGATCAGGCGGCGACGTATCTGCGCCAGGGCGGCCCTGGCGGGCAGCGTGCCGCCTTCGGCAAACGGAACCTCGACAACGGCGAGCTCTTCGGTTGCCCAGCGCAGGGTTGTTTCGGCTTCAGGCAGCGCCTTGCGCACGCGCAGTCCGTCCAGCGGCAGCCGGTAGTCGTCGAATGCGAGGCGCAGTTTGCCGAGGAATCCGCCCAGGCGTGCCGGCGGCACCATCAGGCGCATCACGGCTCCCGGGGGTCGTGGAAGGCCTTCGCTGCCTTCGAGCGTCACCGCGCATTCGGCGCCGGCGAACGCCGTGGCGAGGGATTCGATCCGCAGCGTGATCGAGTACGCCGCGGCGACGAGGCCGTGACCGCCGTTCACCGCCGCGAACAGTTCCGGCTGCCTGGACCGGCTGACGCAGCGCAGCTCGGCATCCGCCGTGACGACCGTCAGTGATTCGACGTGCCTGACGAACGCGCTGCCGTCGGGCATGGCGCAGTTCCCGGCCAGGCATTCGCCGACGCTGCCAGGGAGGACGGCAAGCGCGGCACCCTCGAACGCCCGGGCTTCCTCCATGCCGCCGTGCAGCAGGTGCGCAGCGAGGCAACTCCAGCTCGCTCCGGGTTGTATCTCGATGCGGCCGGATCGCTGTTCGAGCCGCAGCACGCGATCGAGCTGCGTGAGATCGATGGCGCGTCCGGGGCGGGGCGGCGCGCGGAAAGCCGTGCGCAGGTCCTCGGCAGAGCGTACCGTCGGTGTGCGGCTGCGAGCAGGCCAATCGGTCAAGGCGGGAAGGGCGGCGGTGCTGGCGATCATGGGATCCTCCGGTGCAGGGAACGGCCCGATTGTTCGCATCCTCCTGCCGCACTGCAATCGCGGCGCGGGAAGTAGCCTGGCGCGATACCCGCGGTGCGCCCCGCTGCGCGCCCAACGCAGGAGTGCGTTCCACACCGACGCACGAGTGCGTTCCAGCTCAGGGTGTCGGCAGGCGCATGAAATCCGGGTGCGCGCGCGCGTGCTCGCCCTCCGCGGGCCATTCCTCCACGGCCGCGACCCGCGCCATGGACGGACCGCGGCGCGCCCACGCGATGACCGAGTCAAGTGCCGCAGAAGTCCCCTGAATCACCGCCTCGACCCGCCCGTCCCGCAGGTTGCGCACCCAGCCGGTGACCCCGAATCGCAATGCGGCACGGTGAAATCCGTCGCGATAGCCCACTCCCTGCACGGTTCCGCTGATCAGGACACGGCGGGTCTGCGTTCGCTGCGTATCGTTTTCAGGCCTGTTCTGCATCGGCGCATCTCCATGGTAAGCTGGACAAAATGCTATCGCTTGGGCGGGCATCGCCGCCGCGAAGAGCGTTCTTCTGGGGAGGGTTGGAGAAATGCGCATCGCGTTGATTGCCGTCGCTGGAGTGGCGCTGATCGGGTTCCTCGTCGTAGCGGTGGTGCTGCCACAGATGTCCGGCGCGGAGGCCAAGGAAGCGGCGCAAAACCTTGTCGCCGGCGCCGATGCGGCGCGGCAGCAGGTCGCCGCGGCGGCCGAGAAGGCCGGCAACCTCGAGAACGCGGGTGCCAACGTGAAGGTCCCCGCCAAGACCGACTCCAAGCACGGCGAGATGAAATGGGTCGTCGAACCCGGCGGCGTCATCCGCGGCTGGAACGAGAAGAACGCCATTGAAGTATCGGTGCGGCCCGCGCTGCAGGGCGGCAAGGTCGCGTGGACCTGTCGCGGCTACCCCATCGTGGCGATGCCGGCTTCGTGCGGCGGGCGGGGGTAGGACGTTGCGCGGACTGCTGTCGCTGCTCGCGTTTCTCGGGCTCGCGGGCTGCGCGTCCGGCGGCGGCGGTAACGACCATGTCGTGTATCACCTGAGCGAGGGTCTGGCGCAGGCCTCCAACGGCCTGCGCAACATCAACAACCATCTCGAGGTCAACCCGGGCGCGAAAATCGTCGTCGTGGCGCATGCGCTCGGGGTCGACTTCCTGATGAAGAACGCCAAGGACCGCAACGGCAACAAGTACGAGGACCTCGTCGAGCAGCTGAGGATTCGCGGTGTCCGCTTCGATGTTTGCGAGATCACGCTGCGCAACCGCAAGCTCTCCCGTGACCAGTTCATCGCCGACGCCACATACGTGCCTTCGGGCGTGGCCGAGATCACCAAGCTGCAGCAGCGCGAGGGCTTCGCCTACCTGAAGCCCTGAACTGCCGGCGGCTTCAGCCCCGGTTGCGGCTGACCGCGGTGAGGATGCCCTGCATGATGGCTTCCGGCATCGGCGGGCATCCCTGCACCTCGACATCCACCGGAATCACGTTCGACACGCGCCCGCGGCTGGCGTAGCTCTCGCCGAACACTCCCCCGTTGCAGCCGCAATCGCCGATCGTCACCACCAGCTTCGGTTCGGGGGTCGCCGACCAGGTGCGGCGCAGCGCCTCCTCCATGTTGCGCGACACCGGACCCGTGACCAGCAGCATGTCGGCGTGTCGCGGGCTGGCGACGAACCTGATGCCCAGCCCTTCAAGGTTGTAATAGGCATTGTTGAGCGCATGTATCTCGAGCTCGCAGACGTTGCAGGAGCCGGCGTCGACGTGGCGGATGGCGAGGGCGCGGCCCAGCAGGCCCAGCACCGCGTCGTTCAGCTTGCCCGAGATCCGGCGCAGCGACTCATCCGGCGCGGGCGGCGCCTCGCTGCGGATGCCGGTGACGACGATCTGGCGCAGCAGCTTGTACATCAGAGGTCCGCTCCGGCATAGGAGAGGTTGAAGGACTTGTTGATGAGCGGGAAGTCCGGGACGATGTTGCCGATGATGGCGTGCTCCAGCGCCGGCCAGACCTGCCACGACGGATCGTGCGGGTGGCAGCGGCGGATGGCGCCGTCTTCGCCTGCCTCGAGCGCGATGAACACCTCGCCGCGCCAGCCCTCGACCCAGCCGAGGCCGAAAGCCCCCGGCGCCGGCTGTTGCACCGTTGCCCGGATGCCGTCCTGCGGCAGGCGGCGCAGGATGCGCCGCTGCAGCCGGAGGGAATCGAGCGCCTCCTCGAATCGCACCTGTGCCCGCGCGGCGACATCGCCGCTTCGCCGGCAGGCGATCGCGGGCGAAAGCTCCGGATACGGGGCGAGTCCGGGATGCGCCCGGGCGTCAATCGCGATACCGCTGGCACGCGCGGCGAAGCCGACGACGCCCAGCTTCGCCGCGAGCTGCGGCGAAAGCTCGCCACACGCGACGAAGCGGTCCTGCAGTCCGGCGTGGTCTTCATAGATTTCGCGCAGCAGGCGCACTTCGCGCTCGATGCGATCGGCTTCATCGAGCATCAGTTCCGCGGCTGGATCGTCGACGTCCGTCGAAACCCCGCCCGGCAGCACGCGATCCATCAGGTAACGGTGGCCGAACACGCTCGCGTTGGTGCGCAGCGTTTCCTCCTTCAGGCGCCCGAACTGCGCCAGCCCGAAGGCCAGTCCGCCGTCGTTGCCGAGGTAGCCCAGGTCGCCGAGGTGGTTGGCGACGCGCTCGCGCTCCAGCATCAACGCGCGCAGCCACAGCGCGCGCGCAGGCGGTGTTACGCCGCTCATGCCCTCGACGGCCATGGCGTAGGCCCACGCATAGGCCACCGTGGTGTCGCCCGACACCCGCCCGGCGAGCCGCGCGCCTTCCTCGAGCGTCATCGATTCGAAGCGTTTTTCGATGCCCTTGTGCTTGTAGCCCAGGTGCTGCTCGAGCCGGAGGACACGCTCGCCGACCACCGAGAAGCGGAAATGTCCCGGCTCGATGGTGCCCGCGTGAACCGGACCGACGGGAATCTCGTGCACGCCCTCGCCGTCCACCGGCACGAATGCATAGCGGTCATCCGAGGGCGCGTGGCGCTCCGCGAGCGCGTGCTCGCGGCGCAACGGATGCACGTCCGCGGGCCAGGCGCCATGGCGCAACCAGGGTCGTGGATCGGGCACATCGCCGGCGGGCGTCAGCGCACGCAGGCCGTGGCCGTCGAAAACCGCGCGCTGCATGCGCGCCGTGCAAGCGAAGAGATCGGAGAGGTCGGGATAGGTGGCGTGGGCCGCATCGACCGGGAGCTCGGCCACCAGCAGGCCCTCGTAGACGACGTACAGCGCGCGCAGCGTGAAAGCGCCGCCGCGCTCGCGGTCGTCGGACGCCCAGAGCGCGCCGAACCGGGTGCCCGCTGCGGCGAGCTGCTCGGCCAGGGTACGCCAGCCTTGCGCATCAACCTGCTTGCGCCAGGCGGGTGCTGCGCCGGCTACCGGCGTCGCCGGGATCTCCATCTGCGTCATCCGATCAGCCGTGCCGCCTGGCGGTACCAGTCGGCGAGATAGGGGGGTGTCCACAGCCCGAGCATCAGCACCAGCGCAAGGTGGACGAATACGGGGACCAGCGCGGGCTGGTGCGGCAGCTTCTTCAGGTCGCTGTCGCCGAACACCATCGGTTGCACCTTGCCGAACACCGAGGCGAAGGCGACGCCGAGCGACAGGAGCAGTATCGGCGCCGCCCAGGGATGCAGCGCCATGGCCTGGGTAAGGATGAGGAACTCGCTGGCGAACACGCCGAAGGGCGGCATGCCGAGGATGGCCGCGGTGCCGAGCATCAGGCCCCAGCCGATGGTCGGGTTGCCGCGCATCAGGCCGCGGATGTCCTCCATCACCTGCGTGCCGGCTTTCTGCGTGGCGTGCCCCACGGCGAAGAAGATCGCGCTCTTGTCGCGCGGCACCCCGCCCGCAGCGTCATTGTCGTCACGCACGACAACCGCATCTTCAAATACGCCGACCGCCTGACCGAGATGGAGGACGGCCGCGTGCAGCGCGTGCATGACCATGGCGGGAACTATGACTTGAGCGCATGAAAACCATTTTCAACGCCAAGGCGCAAAGCCGCCAAGACCCGAGGTTTGGGACAAACCTGTTGTTGATCCGTCGTTCTGTTCGTCTTGGATTTTCTTTGCGCCGCCGCGTCTTTGTGCCCTTACGTTAACTCCCACCCGCCATGCTCCTTTTCCGCCAAGTCGCTTTCTACCTCGCCATCGCGGGGTTCGCCGGCGTGTTCCTGCTCGTGCGGCAGATGCAGCAGAAGCCGCCCGCGCCGCCGCCAGTTGTCGAACCGGCGCGCTCGCCGTTCCCCGCGTCCGTTGCGGCGACGGGGATTCTCGAAGCCGCCCGGGAGAACGTGAGAATTGCCGCACCCAAAGCCGCGCTCATTCAAAAGGTCGCCGTCGAAGTCGGCTCGAAGGTGAAGGCTGGCGACACCATTCTCCAACTCGACGACCGCGAGGTCCGTGCCCGACTGAACACGCTCCGCGCTCAGCTCGAAGCCCTGCGCGCCGGACTCCAAGCCGACCGCGTGATGCAGGCCGATGCCGCCGACCAGCTTGCCCGCGCCATCCAACTCGCCAAGGACAACGTCATCTCCGTGGACGAACGCAAGCGCCGCGAGTTCGCCGTGCAGAGCTGGGACGCGCGCATCGCCAAGACCCAGGCCGACATCGCCGCGATGGATGCGCAGTTGCAGCAGGTCCAGACCGAGCTGGAGATCCTCACGGTGCGCGCGCCGCGCGATGGGACCATGCTTCAGGTCAACGTCCGCGCCGGTGAGTTTGCCGGCACCACGCCGCAGGAGCCGCTCATGGTTCTCGGCGAGGTGGAGAAACTCCAGGTGCGCGCCGAAGTGGACGAACAGAACGCGCCGCTGGTCGAGGCGGGGCGGCCAGCCATCGCCTACTTGAAAGGCGACACGCAGCGGAAGCTGCCGCTGCGCTTCGTGCGCATTGAGCCGTTCGTCATCCCCAAGCGCTCGCTTACAGGCGACAGCGCCGAGCGGGTGGACACGCGCGTGCTGCAAATCATCTTCGAGCTGGACCGCCCTGAGGTGCCGCTCTACGTCGGCCAGCAGGTGGATGTCTTCATTGAGCGCACGCTGACGCCAGTTGCTGCCAATCCCGCAAACCCGCCCGCCCAGCAATGAAACTTGAACGAGCCGCCCTCCGCAGGCTCACTCTCCCACGCACATGAAACCCAACCACCTGTTGCCGCTCGCCCTGCTGTTGCCGGCGCTGGCTAACGCAGCCAGCCTGCCCGCCATCACAAACGCACCGCCCGCGAAGGCCACCAACGCCGTCTCCTGGCCCACCGCTCCGCTCTCGTTGCGGGACGCCGTCGAGGTCGCACTGCGCCAGAACAGCGCCGTGCTCAAAAGTCAGTCTGATCTCGCCGCCACTTACGGGGTGATCGTGCAGACGCGCGCCATCCAATTACCCCGGGTCACCGGCACCCTCAATCACACGCTCACTGACCAGGGCGCGATTGAGCAGGCACCCTTCGCCGCTGGCATCCGCACACCTGACCAAGCCTGGAACGTGCGCGTGCAAATCACCCAGCCCATCTACGAGGGCGGGAGGATTGAGTCCGCGAAGCGCACCGCCGACCTCACGCGCGACCAGGCATTGCTCCAGCACCAGACCGTCCTCGCCGACACCGTCCTCGCCGTGCGCGTGAATTACGATGGCGCCCTGCTGGCCGCGCAACAGATCGTCGTGCAGGAGGCGAGCATGGAGCTCTTGAAGAAGGAGCTGCAAGACAACCAGCGCCGCTTCGAGGCCGGCACGGTGCCGCGCTTCAACGTGCTGCGCGCCGAGGTGGAGCTGGCCAACTCCCGTCCGAAGCTCATCCGTGCCCGCAACGCGCTGCGCATTGCGAAGAACAACCTGGCGAACCTGCTTGGCTACGATGTGCCGCGCACCGTGGTGGAAGACATTCCGCTCCAGCTCTCCGGCAAGCTCGAAGCCGATCCGACGAACATCGAATTGCCCATCGCGCTCGCCAAGGCGCTGGAGCAACGCACCGAGCTGGCCGCGCTCCGCAAGGGCGAGCGGCTGCGCAAGGAGGCCATCACCAACGCCGAGGCAGGCCGCAAGCCCAGTGCGCAGATCTTTGCCGGCGTCGGCTCACACAGCTCGCGCTTCAGCCAGCATCTCACGCGGGATGTGTCCGGCTGGGATATCGGCTGGCAGGCGAGCTGGAACATTTTCGACGGCTGGCTGGTGAAGGGGAAGGTCACCGAGGCCGTGGCGCTGCACCGCAAGTCACAGGAGGAGCTGGACGACATCGGGCGGCGCATTGAGTTGGACGTGCGCACCGCCTACTCGAACTTCATTGAGGCGAAAGAGGTTTTGGAATCGCAGAAGAAAGTGCAGGAGCAGGCTGAGGAAGCCCTGCGCCTGGCCAACGCTCGCACCGAGGCCGGCACCGGCACGCAGCTCGACGTGCTCAACGCCCAGACCGCGCTCACCGTCGCTCGCAGCACTCAGATCGAGGCGCTCCACGATTACTCCGTCGCCCGCGCCCGGCTGGACCGCGCGATGGGTGTGACGCTGAAGAGCGACGGGAAATGAGTCACCACGGCCGCGTGGCCTTGGATCCCTTTCCGTGCGTGGCCCCGCTGCTGGCGGCGCGATTGACCGCAGGCTGGTCCGTGGCCGGCAGCGCCCCGCCTGAGCCGGCGCGATCTTCCGCGTCGAGGTCAGCCATCGCCTGGTCAATCACCTCGAGCAATTCCCGGCGGCCGTGCCTCGCCACCGCGGAGCAGGTGAAGATCTCCGGCAGCGTCTCGCACCACTCGGAGACGCGCTCCGAGAAGGCCGCGATGTTTGCCTTCACCTCGGCCGGCTTCGCCTTGTCGGTCTTGGTGAAGACGAGGACGAAGGGGACTGAGTTGTCGGCGAGCCATTCCACGAACTCCAAGTCCATCGTTTGCGGCGGCAGGCTGGAGTCAACCAGCGCAAAGACCAGGCGGAGGTTCGGGCGGCGGCGCAGGTAATGAGCCACCGCCTGGTTGAACTTGGCCTTGTCCTCCCGCGCCACGTGGGCCCATCCGTAGCCCGGCAGGTCCACCAGACGCCACGTCTTGTTCATCGTGAACATGTTGATGAGCTTCGTGAACCCCGGCGTGGCGGAAACCCGGGCCAGGCCCTGCTTGCCCGCGATGATGTTGAGCAGGGAGGACTTGCCCACGTTGGACCGGCCGATGAAGGCGAACTCCGGCAGCGACTCGTCCGGACACGATGCGAGGTCCGGGGCGCTGCGGTAAAAAATGGCGGATGAGATGACCATAGTCAGAAACGGGCGAACGACTGTCGCAGCAAATCCACTTCACGGGAACATCTATTCTGCGCAGCCGCCATCCCGACGCGCGAAGCGCGGTTGCGGTCACTAGCCGAGTCCAAGCCAGGCGCCGCGGTCCGCAGTAACCTCGCCGAGGCGCTCGCCCTCTGTCTTCGGCAGACATGAACTTCCGTTCCCTTCTGCTTCGCCGTGCATTTGCCCAGTCGTTGGTCTTTTCGGCCTTCATCATCGCCCACTTCCTCCACGCCGCCGATGCGCCGAAGTGGAACCTGCTCTTCGTCACCGCCGATGACATGAACGCGGATTCCTCCGGCTGGATGGGCTGCAAGCTGCCCACCACGCCGAACCTCGACGCCTTCGCTGCCACCGCGCACAAGTTCGTCAACAACCACGTCACCGTGCCCATCTGCCAGCCGGGGCGTTCGGCGTTCATGACTGGGCGCGTGCCGCATCGCAACGGCGCGCTCGGCTTCCAACCCATCACGCCGGGCACGCCCACGCTCACGAGCGTGCTGCGGGCGGCGGGTTATTTCACCGCTGTCATTGACAAGCACGTGCACATGAAGCCGGACGCGGAGTTCAACTGGGATTTGAAGCTCGGCGGCTCGGGCAAAAACCCGCCGCGCTTCGGCGAGCACGTCGCGCAATGCATCAAGGCTGCGGCGGACGCGGGGAAGCCCTTCTTCCTCAACGCCAACATCACCGACCCGCACCGGCCGTTTGCCAATAGCGAGCAGGGCGCGGCGCAGAAGGCGAACCCGAAGAAAGCCGCCAAGCGCGACGCCGACGGCGAGGCGAAGGCCTTCAAGCCGGAGGAAGTCACCGTGCCGAGCTTCCTCGAAGACCTTCCCGAAGTGCGGCGTGAGGTGGCGCAGTATTACACGAGCGTGCGGCGCTTCGACACGAGCTTCGGCGAGGCGATGAAGGCCCTGCGTGCGGCTGGGCGCGAGGCGGACACGGTCATGGTGTTCCTCTCGGACCACGGCATGTCTTTCCCGTTCTCGAAGGCCACGGTGTATCGCAACGGCACCTGGGTGCCCGTGCTGGTGCGCTGGCCGGGCATGGGCCAGCCGCAGCGACGCGAGGAGTTCGTCAGCAGCGTGGACATCGTGCCGACTCTTCTCGAAGTGCTGAAGCAGCCGCCGCTCGCGGGCGTGGACGGCCGCTCCTGGCTGCCGCTGCTGCGCAGCGAGTCGCAGCCGGGCCGCGACTTCGTCATCACGCACGTCAACACCGTGAGCAGCGGTAAGGCGCTCCCGCAGCGCTGCGTGCGGGCGAAGGATTTTAGTTACCAGTTCCACGCCTGGCCCAACGGCACGGCGCACTTCCGTGTGGAGGCGATGGCTGGAATCACGTTCGCTACGCTGGCGAAGGCAGGCGAAACCGATGCGCGCATCAAGTCGCGCGTGGAACAGCTCACCATCGGCAAGGCGGAGCAGTTCTTCGACCTGCGCGCCGACCCGGACGAGCGCGTGAACCTCATTGCCGACTCGAAGCATGCGGCGGAGATTGTGCGGCTCAAGAAGCTCCTGCTCGCCCACATGGAGAAGACCGCGGACCCGCAGTTGGAGAACTTCCGCAAGCTGGTGAAGTAGCGCGGGTGCCGGCGACTTCTAGTCGCCGCATCTTGGCAGTGGACGCGCTACGCGGGGGCTGGAAGCCGCCGGCACGGTCACTTCCGCAAATCCACGCTCACCAATTCCTTGTCGTTGCGGGCGATGACGTGGCCGTTGGCAAACGCGGGATGCGCCCACGCCACGTCGCGGCCTTGGTAGGAAAGGGTCGGGGCCAGCAGTTTGGTGCGGCTGAGTTCCTTGATTCCAGCCGGGCTGAGGGTCGCGATGATTAGGTCGCCGTTCTCGGCGCAGAGGAAGAAGCGGTTGCCGTTCTTCACGATGTGGGCGTTGGCGCATTCGAGCTCCTCGCCCTTCGTGACCACCGCGAGGTTTTCCCAGACGCGTTTGCCCGTGGCGGCTTCGAGGCAGCGGAACTGGCCGTGGTTGCAAACGCCGTAGATGTGGCCGGCTTCGAGGAACGGCGTGGTCATCAGCGCGTTCAGGTGCGTGGTGTCCTTCTCGCTGATTTTCTGCGTCTGCCAGAGCACCTGTGCGCCCGGGCGTTGAGTGTCGAGCTTCACCATCAGCGAGCCATTGTAGAAGGACGAGACCAACAGCAAGTCGCCGAGCTGGCGCGGCGCGGTGATGGAGACGGCCTGGCGGATTTTCGAAGGGACGCTCCAAAGCGGTTTGCCGGTCTCGGGGTCGAGCCCGTTGAGCGAGTCCGCGTGCCAGATGACGAGCTGTCGGCGGCCGGCGGATTCGATGATGACGGGCGGGGCGTAGCCGGGATCTTTCGCGGAGAGGGAGCGCCAGAGTTCCTTGCCGGTGTCCTTGTGAAACGCGACGGCGGCCGTGCCGTTGCCGCCGACGAGGCAGATGAGCTTGTCGCCGTCGAGCAACGGGTGTGCAGCGAAGCCCCACAGCGGCGTCTTGACGCCGAAGTCTTTCTTGAACGCGCGCGACCAGATGACTTTGCCGTCCTTCGCGTCGAGGCAGAGGAGATGGCCTTCCGTGCCCAGCGTGAAGACCTTGCCGTCGCTCACCACCGGCGTCGCACGCGGGCCGCTGTTGTAGCTCACGCCATAGGCCGCGTCGTATTCGTGCTGCCAAATCGCTTTGCCTGTTGCCCCGTCCAGACACAGCACGCGTTCACTGCCTGCCACCACGCTGAGGTCGAACGGGTCTTCCTCGTTCACCTTCGCCCCCTTGGCCAACTTGCGGTCGGTGACGACCACGCGCCCGCCCGCGACCACCGGCCCAGAGAAGCCGGGATTCACTGGCACGCGCCAGCGCACCTTCGGTCCGCCCTCGGGAAACTTCTCCACTATGCCTGCCTCACGCCAGACCGCGTCGCGCTTAGGGCCAAGCCACTGTGGCCAGTCGTCGGCACGGAGGAGGGGAGCGTAAGCAAGTGTGGACAGAAGCAGCAACGGCTTAAGGGCGGAACGGGTATTCATGGACAAGGTGTAGCCACCCGATGCGCAGGAGGCAATGCTGCCGCTCGCTCGAACTGAAAACCGCTTTGACATCGCCCGCCACCTGAAAATCAAGCCGGGCATGCTTTCCACGCCACGGGACGATGCAACTTACAACGCGGTCAAGACTGAACTCGTTGCTACAGGAAAATTGGTTCCCGGCAAGGGGCGCGGCGGCAGCGTTTCCTTGCCCAACTCGTGACGCCACTGATGGCGAAATGAAAAACGAACGCTAGCTGGGGGCGGCAGGCAAAGAAGCCAACTCCGCAGCGCATGGGGAGAGTTCCGTAATCCTACGTCGGGCAAGGTGACAATCGCCTCACCTATTTGAAGAGGTGAACGTCAGTCAACCCCGCGCGGCGGGCCAGTTCCGCTTGGGCGACGTCGCAGGTGATGAACATCTCGGGGCGTGCGCGCTGCGCGGCTGCGACGTGAACGAAATCCCAGGTGCCGGCAGTCCCGGCCTGCGCGTGGCGGGCGCTCAACTCGTCACCCCATTCCAGCATGTCGGACAAGCGATGAATCCCAGACTTGAGCCGTTGCGAGGTTTCGCCGGCGCGGTAGGCGTGCCATGCGGCAGCGGCGTAGGTGCCAGTGAGCCGACGGAGATTGTGGCGCAGCTCGATCCTCAGCAGGGGATTCCAGCAAAAGTCCGGTGAGCACTCACGACACCAAGCGGTCACCGCAGGGGCGAACTCGTCTGCCGGGTGAAACCACGCGATCAGCGCGGAAGTGTCGGCGTAAATCTTCATCGCCGGCGGCGTTGGCGCTCTTGTAAGACAGGATTGGGCACGCGGTCGGCGGCCTTGACGCTCTTCTGCGCCCGCCACACCTCGGCCATGATGTCATTCCAGCCGGGCTGCTCGGCGGCGACCATCGGTTCAATGCGTCCGATGGCCCGACCGTTGCGGGTGATGACCAAGGATTCGCCCTGCTCAAGCTGATTCAGGACGGCTTTGGTTTCCTGATGCAACTGTTTGGCCGTGATGGTGCTCACGGTAAAAAAGTAACACCTTCAAAGTGTCACCACAAGTTTTCCCTGCAATCACCGGCTGGCACCACAGGCCATGGGGATTGCAATGAGAATGGGAAAACAGGCGAATTGTTGCGCCCAGACCTGTCTGGACTGGCTAGGAACGCACCATGATCCAGCACGACATCATCGCCGAGGGCGTCGCGGCCGACGGCGGCTGAGTCGAGGTGGCCGATACCATTGTTGCGAAGCACGGTATGAGCGAAACGGGACATGATACGCGATTCTCAGAAGGATTCTGCCGCCGCAATAGCCTCGAACTCCGCCAGAATGTCGGCGTGATACCCGTTGAGAAAGCGGACGACCTTCACGTTCTCCAACAGCTTCTTGATGTAGCCGCGCGCGAGGGTCAGGTTTAGCATGTTCTCGCCGTAGGATTCCTCGACTGCCTTCAGGTCGTGCTCCAGCGACCCCATCTCCTCCTCCATCCGGGCGATCTCCGTCGCGGACAGTCCCTCCTTCTTCTTCGGATCCGACACCTTGACCATCTGCTCCTTCGGCGTCCCCAAGACCAGCGCCTCGGCGTAGCCGGCGAAGTAGTTGTTCACGGACACCATCAGCTCTGCGATTTCAATCTGGCGCACGCCGGTCACCCGCTTCAGCAGCCGGACCGCCTTGGGGCAGATGTTTTTGTCCTTCAGCAGCTCGGCCGCCTCTTCGTGGATGCCATCGAGCAGCCGTATGCGTGCAATCACGACGCGAAGCGGCATGTCCAACGCAGCGGCGATGCGCTCCGGTTTCACGCCGTTACGCACAGCCCGGACAACCATCTTGTGTTCCTGAATCGGCGGGAGCCGGCTGACGCGCGCGTTGTAGGTGAAGCATTCGTCATCACTCGCGATGATGCAGGCTGCCGAAGTCTGGCCCAGCTCAATGAGTGCGAGAAGTCGCAGGTGCCCGTCCAGCAGCACGAACGTCCCGGGCGAGCCCTTTTGGGGATACACTATCAGGGGCTCGACCAACCCAACCTCCTTGATGGATGCGAGGATCATTTTGTAACGGTCAACGCTCTTCTGCGGATTCTTGATCTGCCTGACCGGCATGATTTTGTTGAGCGCCACCTGGATGGTTTTCAGCTCAAATCCAATCTTCATTTCACTCATGTTGTCTCCTTGTTCTTGGGTGCCAGCTTTGACCACAGGTATTTCGGCATCTTGGCGAGCGCTTCGGCTCGCAGCAGCGTCACAAAATGCTCATCACCGAGCAGTTTGTTGAACGCCGTGACCACAAACACGAGCCGGCCGTCGCAAATCTTCGCCTTCTTCACGAGCAGCTTCTGCCGCTGGGTCTCCCGGCGATACGCGTTCACCAGGCTCTCGGCGCTGGTCTTGCCCTTCCGCACCCTCCCCGCGCCGACCCGGCTCTTGCCCGCCAGTCGCCGCTGTTCAATCAGCCGCTTCACGGTGCGGATGGATACATGGTTGAGCTCTTTGGATTCATACGCCTTGAGCAGTTCGCGCTGCATTTCAACCGTATCGGTCTTCGCGATGTCGATGGCTACCCAAAGCGGCACTTTCCCAGAAAGCGCCGCTTCAAGCAGCCGCTCCTCGCCGGCGCGCTTCAGCGCGATCAGCCCGTTAACCATGCTCTCGCTCACATCCAATTTCATCGCGATGTCGGCAACGGTGTAGTGCAGGGCTTTCAGCCGCTCAATCTCCCGGATCAAATCCACCGGCGAGGAGTAACGGCGGGCGATGTTTTCAACCAGGCTCCGAAGCAGCCGTTCCTCTTTGGCAATCTCGACGATGATGGCTGGGATCTCTTTGTGACCGAGGGCGGTGAACGCCTCGATGCGCCCTTGGCCGCAGACCAGATCGTAGCCCGGTCCCTCCCCCTCCGACTCCGCACGCAGGCTCACCTGAATCGGCTTCTTCAACCCGAGGTTCTTGATGCTTTGAACGATGACCGCGAATCGCTTCCGATCACGGTGTCGCGGATTTAGGATGCGGATGCGGTCGATCGGGATCGTTTGCACTTCATCGTTCATGCTGCCTCCTCCAGGTTGATGCGTTCTGCCATGCTGTAGAAAAAGTCCAGCGTCTCAAACCGATAGGCATCCAGGTAAAAGCCGTTGTCCTCCGCGACGCGCAGGTTCTCCCAGGTCATGTCCACGCCCGGGAGCAGGTAGTAATCGCGTGCCGCCTCGTTCGTCGCGTCCATGCGGACCGCAATCGTGATGTCCGGTTTGAGCCCGGCGTCCAGCCGGATCACCCAGCGTGACGCGCCGGTGCCGGTGGTCACATGACGGCAAAGGACCACTGACACCCGCAGTTCGCGGTTGAGGTGGAGCAGGTCGGTTTGTGGGTCCAGACGCACCTCTGCGCCCAGCGCCTCGATCTGCCGGATAACGAAGTTCACGATCTCACCGTGTTGCCGCCGCAGCTTGCGGTTGATCTCGATGAAGCTGTAATCAATCTCCGGGTCGTAGTGAATGAGCCGGTAGGCCGACACCAGGCTGCCGAAGCGGTGCCGGAACGCCGCGCTGGAGGGCACATTCTCCGTTTCATCAATCAGGATGCCGCTCAGGCTCTTGTGCGTGCCCAACACTACCCGGAGTTTGTCCAGCATCTCGTCGTCCGTGAGCCGCTGGCTTCGCGCCAAAATGATTTCCTGCGCGCGGGTGAAAACTTCGACCGCGATGAGTCCAGGAAATGCCCGTTCCGCGCGAATCCACTTCTCCGGCGGATTGTTGACGTGCTTCTTTTTCAGTTTGAACGAGGTGCGGTGATACACGTTGTTCCCGATATATTTCTCGTTCGTGAGCAACTGGTGCACGGTGCCCCGCGTCCAGGCGCGGCCGAAGTCGGTGAGCACTTCCTGACCGTTGAGCACCGTCGCAATTTCGGATTCCAGCTTTCCCTCCCTGACGAACGCATCGTAGATCCACCGCACGATGCGGACCTCCTCGTCCGGCCCCGGCACCAGCACGACGCGGTCGGTTTGCAGACTCTTCTGCTCGCCCATTTTCATGGCGACCTTCGGTTGGCCGCTCTGGTCAATGAGCATCCGCCTCAATCCGAAACCGGCCGCGCCGCCTTGCTTGTAGCCGAGCTGGATCAGCCGGCACGCGCCCTGGAAGACCTTCGTTCCAGAGCATGCTGCGACAGGATCGCGTCGGGCTGGGCGGCAGCGACAGGCTGAGTCATGGGTACCTCCGGCGCCGCTACGGGTTGCGCCGCTGGCGTGG
>SXGT01460889.1_pt1 | contig 21469 bp, 13 predicted proteins | sample 3176221 | NCBI WGS metagenome assembly SXGT01 (sample SAMN11356862, study PRJNA531348) | freshwater metagenome | isolation source: freshwater sample F1-120 | place: China: Fuxian Lake, Yuxi | collected 2017-12-25
GCAAACCTGCACAGCCACGAACCAACGATGATTGCCAACAACGTCATCGGTCTAGCCAAGGCAGCAAAGATCTTCAACGTCCCTACTATCCTCACCACAGTTCTGGAAGAGCGGGGCGGCTATCTCATTAAAGGCTTGCAAGACGTCTTTCCGGAACAAAAGCCGATCAATCGTACATTCATCAATACGTGGGAAGACCCCAACGTCACCAACATTGTGAAGAAAAGCGGTCGCAAACAGTTGATTCTCGCTGCACTCTGGACCGAGGTGTGCCTGACAATCCAGGCGCTGGGCGAAGGATACGATGTCTTCATCGTCACGGACGCATCCGGCGGCGTTTCGGCTGAGGCGCATGACATGGCGGTACGACGTATGGTCCAAGCCGGTGCAGTGCCGATCACCTGGTTAGCCGTGATGTCCGAATGGCAACGGGACTGGGCACGAGAGGAAACCGCAATCGCGATGACATCGACACTCGCCGATCATGGCGGTGGAAGCGGAATCGCATTCGCGTGGGAACTTCAACTTCTTGCCGCCGCTGGCAAGTAAGTTTAGACTTTGACGAACGCTTGACCACGAAGACTAAATACAGCGTCACTCCTGGTGAAATATACGACGATGTTGAAGTCGTCTTAATGTCAACTCCCATGAGCTTCGATAAAAGGCATGTGCAGTCAATCGCGTGTGCCTTTTCTTTTAGAAATGGGCAGTGCTGTGGTGCACAACCTACCGTGCCACACTGTCCGCGACGTCGGTTGTTAAATAGTGCGGAGGGTTGCTATGAAAGCAATGGTCCTGAAATCCTTCGGCGGGCCGGATTCGTTCGAGCTTTGTGACGTTCCCAAGCCCCAGCCGCTCGCGGGACAAGTTCTGGTCCGGGTCCATGCCACCTCGATCAATCCGTTGGATTACCAGGTCCGGCGTGGTGACTACCCCGACCTCGTGCCACTGCCGGCGATTACCGGACACGACGTCTCTGGCGTTGTCGAAGAAGTTGGGCCGGGCGTGACGAGCTTCTCTCCGGGCGACGAAGTCTGGTACACCCCGCAAATTTTTGACGGGCCAGGAAGCTACGCCGAGTACCACGTCGCTGCCGAAAGCATTATCGGAAAGAAGCCCGCTTCTTTGAGCCACCTTGAAGCGGCCAGCCTGACGCTGGTTGGCGGGACAGTGTGGGAAGCGTTGACCGCCCGCGCGGCGCTCAGAGTCGGGGAAAGCATTCTGATCCATGGCGGTGCCGGTGGAGTCGGTCATGTGGCGATCCAGCTCGCCAAAGCCGTCGGAGCAAAGGTGTTTACGACCGTACGCGACGCAAACTTTGAATTCGTGCGACGCTTGGGGGCCGATGTCGTCATTGACTACAAGTCGCAGGATTATGTCGATGTCATTTCGCGGGAAACAGATGGACGAGGAGTCGATGTCGTGTTCGACACCATCGGCGGTGACACCTTATCACGCAGCCCCGACGCGCTCGCGCAGCTGGGCCGCGTCGTCTCGATTGTCGACATTGCGCATCCTCAGAACCTCATTCAGGCCTGGGGCAAGAACGCGAGTTATCACTTTGTTTTCACCAGACAAAATCGCGGCAAGCTGGATGAGTTAAGCACGTTGGTCGAGCGAGGTCAGATGCGACCACACGTTGGCGCCGTCTACTCGCTCGCCGACATTCCCCTCGCCCATGCCCGGTTGGAGAGTCACCATAACGGACTTCAAGGGAAGATCGCGATTGCCGTCGGTAGTCGGCATGTTTCGTAAGTGGGTACTTTGATTTTGGCCGTTGAACTCCTTGGTAGATCACTGTGTTTCGCCACTGATGAATTGCTAACCGATATTTTTGAACCGCTCGTAGCGATTCACTCCCTGTTACATTGCAGGCAGAGTCACATCGAGATAAACCTCCTGGGTGTCTGCTGTGCCTCCAATTAGCGGCCTTCAAACGGTTGCGGGCGGGGTCTTCGATCGTCATCGTCACGATATACTTTTGGGCCATCATTTCCCTCCATGGAAAAGAGTCCCCTGGTAGAACCAATGACCCAATGCACTCGAAACTTTAGGTAGAATGAGGTACTAGTAAGAACTGGCGATGACCATTTCATCCCGAGAAGCTTAATTCGCAGTTGGAGCAGGCGGTGGTTCTTTTAACCCCGCCTCTACTTCATTCAACAGTTGGTCCAGCCGAAACGGCTTGTAGAGCACTGATCTCAGCCCCATCTGTCTGGCTTTGACGATCGAGTGTGTCGGGTCATAGCCGAAACCTGTCATCAGGATGACTGAGAGTTCAGGCGTCTTCTCTTTGATCGTCTTGAAGACGTCAAAGCCTGTCATGTCTGGAAGTCGGATATCGGCGATCACTGTGTCGTAAGAGAACCGACGACACATGAGCAGGGCTTCGTCACCATTGTGAGCCGTCTCGACTTCGCAGCCATAACGTCCCAGCAGATCGTGTGCTGCTTTGCGAACCATCTCGTCATTGTCAACGACGAGAATCCGCTTGCCTTTGAGTAAAGGACGATCGCCCCGTGCTCCCGTGGCCGGATTGCCCACCTTTGGCGCCAGAGTCTCGCCGACCTTGTGAATCTGCTGACGAATCTCGCGAGTGTGCATCAGGATCCGCTGCAGACGCTCTGCGACATTTGGCTCGTGTCCAATATAACGCTCGAGAATCCAGGCGGCGTCATTGAGAATCTCATCGACCGGCCCTGCGACTTCCCGCAGGATCAGGCTGGTACTTTCGCTGGCCGTTGTGGCTTTTTCTGCCACAAGCAGGTCGAGTGTGTTCAGTGCGATCGCGACTTCGCGTCCGAATAGCTCCAGAAACTGCAGATCGTCTTCCGAGAAGAACCCCGGCGTCGGGCTTTCGACGTTGAACGTCCCCAAGACCTTATCATGGAGAATCAGAGGCACGGTCAGCGAACTTCTCGCGCCTGGCGCGCCCGGCAGATACAACGGATCCGCTTCGGTGTCATCGCAGAGATAACTCTTGCCACTTGCTGCGACATATCCTGTGACACCGTTGCTCGCTGCATTCGCATAGAGCGTCCGACCGACGGCATCAGGTCCCATGCCATAGGAGAGTAGAGGCATTAGTTCCTGGGTGCTCTTGTTGAGCAGTCGAACTTCCGCCGTATCAAACTTCAACAGGTCCAGCGTGTAATGCAGGATCTTCTCTTTGAGCAGTTCCGTACGTTCTTCGACAGTCAGTTCGGTGATTTCTTCAGGAATCAGATCACCAAGTTCGAGACCTGCCTGATAGATCGCTGTCAGTTTTTGAGTCTGGAGAATTTCGTGCGACTGATCCGAGACGATCGCGAGCGCGAACCGACTCATCCCCGCTTCCGCTTCCTGCAGCGGCACAACTTGAACACGATAATACTGCTTGTCGGAAATCTTCAGCGTCGCCGACGCCGAACAACCTGAGGCCATGACGGTATGAATCGGGCAGGATTCATCGTCAATGATCTCGTAGGTTCCGCCAAAAATCTCGTAGAACTGACGGTTTAGAAAGACACTGATTTCCGGCGCAATCTGCCGGACATTCTCGGTATGCCACAGAATCGTCAGTTTCTCATCAAGAATGAACAACCCCTGAGGCAGCGACGAGAGGACCTGATCAATCAGCCCGACTGCAATCTGTTCACTGCGATTGCGCGTCAGATGCAAAACTCCGGCGAGCTCTTCCTGTCCGATCGCAGAAAGAATTTCCGCAACATTGACAGCGGGCACGAAACGCGCCTGCACCACGCCATCCGTCCCTGGGATAGAATCCTGGCGCAATTCGACGGCATCGCTGCCAGCGATACGGACGCTTTGTCCGGGAATTAAATAAGCCTTACCTGAAGTCACTCTACTGCTTTCCGCATGGAAGGGCCACATCTTCTTTGCCCACGACGATTGTCGAGGCCGAACCCGTTCCTGTTCGTTGTTCGCCCGATCCTGGGCGGTGGTGCTCCTTGCGTCATTCGACGGACTCAGGTACAGCCGAGGCGAAGAAATTTACTTTCCTTCGACACAGGCTATTCCGTTAATTTTAGTGCAGTCGAACTCCACGGGACAAGGGCGTGTTTGACGGATGAGAACTCTTTGACGAATTCAAGCCCGTCGCGCAGGGGGCGGGACGTTATCCCATTCGTTTGACCGACGCCATGGAAATTTTCATCCCGGGACCCGTGTTGCAGGATTTTCCAGACGGCTTGAAGTGTCTGTCTATATAAATGCTTGCAGACCAATTCATCTTGGCAGGCATCTGTCAACAAGCGACAATCTTTAAAACAACTGTTAAACGCAGCTTCGCCTCGCCCAGAGACAATGCGACGGCTCACCCTCAGGCGGTTTCCAAAACTCGACCTTTTAAAGTAAGGCTTACATCCATGGACGTCCCCTCATCAACCATCTTCAACGCGTCGACCTTTTCTCGAACCATCGCCGCAATCATTTTCAGCGGAGCACTTTGGCTACTCATCACCTCGACAACTACCGCCCAGAACGCTTTTCCTACGACAACCAATACACAAGCAGCCCCACCCATTACTACTCTTGAAGCCGACGTCTTCCAGACTCTCGGCTCCTTCTCTGGTGCGCACCTTTACTCGACTTACATAGCCATCGGCTCCGTCGCTGACTGCTACGTCGGCCAGACCTACAAAGCGGATAAAGTCCAAAGCATGATGGCATCGATCGATAAAATCTGTCTCACGCTGAAATCGCAGCTGGAGAAGATTGAACCCAAACTTGCCGCAGCCCAGGATAAAAAATCTACTCGCGAGATTATCGAAACCCTCGGCCTGCTTCAGTTGGAAGCCCAGCAACTCTCCCAATTCACCCGCTCCAACACCGAGGCCGACTTCCGGGCCTACGAGCAAACTCGCACCAATGTTTGGCCCAAAATCCAATCGATCCTCGGCCTGAAGTAATTCCCTTTTAGGCGTACGTGGGTGTAAGTCCCCTTCTCCCTAGGCTCTCTATCGTTGTCACGGCGATCACGTTTTTCAGGCTGTCTTGAAACGAGCACAAAAAAAGCCCTGAGTGTTCACTCAGGGCTTTTTTTCAGGACGACGTGACGTTGTTATTAAAACAGTGTCACTCTAGTACGATCAGTTGTTGTGGAACGACCTGCCTGGATTAATTCCAAATGATGCAGGTGTCAGGTTTGAATTCATACCAGTCCTGTGTCTTGTCGCCTCGGTACTTCAGCAGGTAAGTATCAGTCACTTAAGCCTGAGGCAGATTTCCGAAGCGTTTGTCTCGTTCAAAGACAACTGGGCTTAGGTCTTCGAGTTACATGCGTTGCAGAAGGAGTCAATTTCTTGACCGACCTTTTCCTTCGCATAGCCATAGCGTTCCTGGATCTTGCCGGCGAGTTTCTCGCGATTACCGTTGATTTGCGTGAGCTCATCATCGGTCAGCTTTCCCCATTGCTTTTTGGCTTCACCCTTAACCTGTTTCCAGTTGCCTTCGACTTGATCCCAGTTCATGACGAACTCCATTTTCGATTAACGTCTTTGGTGTGTCTCAACATTCGATGTGTGTTCAAAGTTGCTGATCGTCTTGTTGATGAGATAGATGATCGCAAAGCCGATGCCAATCATCATGACAAAGTCCTTAGTCATTGAACCAAAAGCAATTAAGGCCATTTATCCAACTGGCTTTTTTGTCTTGCAGAACAGCAAATGAGCGATGACCAAACGACTCCGTACGTTCATTGATCGTCATGATCGAAAGTCGCGCGAACAAACTCAGAACGTCATCCCGCCGCTAAGCATCAAGCCCGAGTCCAGCGAAAACACGTCGTCGGAATACCGAAACAACATCTCGCGATCAAAAACATACCCGACATCAAAGGTCAGCGTACTCTTTTCTCCTTCAAGCCTGCACCCCAGCAGCGCCCGGTAATCCGCCATCTGCACCATCTCATCTCCGCCGGTCACTGTCGACTTGATCTGATACGCCTCCACATGATACGCAAGCCCCATCGTCAACCAGAACTTCGTATATTCCGACTCATACAGACACGCTCCGATTTCAGGATGCGGATAAACCATGTGCAGATAGAAATCAGGCCCCGGCGTCCACGTAAACCCCGCATGGGGCAAAACGATCGCATCGACTCGATCCCAGTAGAAAGCACCATAAACCAGATGCAGGTCTTCCGAGATCCGCATGATGTTGTAGAGATCGATGTCGAACATCCAGGCATCGGAATTCATGTTCGCCCGCATGTCAGCAGCAAACTGCGGAGTGACGCTGAACCCAAACCCGCCGTCTTTGTCTGCTGCAGCTCCGAACGCCACCGGAAAGGCAAATCGAAACACATTCGGCGGCAGTTCAGGCGTTCCTGGGCCTGTCCACTCGCGATAACTGAAGAAGGGGAGCGTCGTCTGATCAAGCGGCGCAAGAACTGTTGGATTGTTGCTGTCGATATCGTATCCCAGATCCAGTTCGAAGATCTGCAGACTTCCCCCGTTGTTCCCGTTTCTGTCTTTCACATCCGACGGGAAAATGAAGCGAAAGTCATCTCTCGTTATCCCTTGAAAGACATCTGCGACTTCTGCATCCGGATTGTCGAGGGAGATCATCGGGCCAGCAATATCGGCCTCCATCAGTGGGACGTCGGCCACGCCCAGATCAGGGCTGGCGGTGAATGAGCCAGATGCCTGTTCTACGGCCGGCTCATTGGGAAATTCAGCCACCGGAGGAACAGTCGACTGCAGAGCAGACTCGAAGCCCGAACTCGGCTGATAAATCGTTTCCTGCGCGACAGAGATATTCACTCCGGCCAGCATCAGCGCAGCAGTCAGTAACGCATGATGTCTCATGGAGAGCTCAAAGTGATTGAGAGAGGGGAGGAGAGGCGGATACGAAAGGAGTCTGGTCTCACACTGTCCCTTCTCCCTTGAGGGGAGAAGGTGTCAGCGCTTCGCTGACGGATGAGGGTGGGGTGAGGCACTATTTGACCTGCAATTCAAATAAAACATCACTCTTCGCAGGGTCTACTTTGCGTACTATTTTTCGAGTAGAACTGGCCTTAGAACCGGATACCGCCACGCAGCATCAGGCCCGGATCTGTATCGAAATCCGCTGTCGATTCCTGGCGTCGGAACTCTGCTTCGCGGCCAAAGACGACACCAACTTCAACAAAGTGCGAAAGATAGCCATTATCGCCACGCAGACCGACGAACGCTCGCCAGTCTTCGAGTTGGATCTGGTCCTGATAGTCCGTCGGGTCTATCGTGACCTGATAGGATTCGACATGATATTCAGCTCCGGCGTAGAACCAGGTAGGCCCTGTAAACCAGTTTCCGACGAAGACATCGACGCGTGGATTCGGGAAGACCAGTCGCCATTCCCAGTGCTGATTCGGCGTCCAGATCAATCCCCCGTAAGGCAGGATGATCTGATCAACGCGATCCCAGTAAAGTGCTCCCACGGTCCAGGTCAGATCCTGTGACTGCTGGAAGAACAACTTGATGTCTGCATCGAACATCCAGCCATCCGAATTCAGATTCTCTTTGAAGTCTGAAGCGATCTGTGGCTTGAATCCGAGTTGAGCCGTCCACGGACCATGTTTGGGAGTCGTCAGTTCGACACCCGTCGCGAATCGAAACACGTTTGGCGGCAGGTTCGGAGCCCCTGGACCGTTCCACTCGCGGTAATTGAACTCGGGCGAAATCTTCCAGATGTAACCCTGGCCACCCTGAGTGACGTAGTCCTTGATGATATCCAGTTCAAAGACAGCCATATCGCCGGTATCAACGCCATTGCTCTCCGTGCCAGATCCGAAGATATAGCCCGCTTCAATACGGTCCGTCCAACCGAATCGATACGGCTGTGCCCCGTTCAGTCCATAGCTCGCCATGGGGGCACCGCCGTAAGGTCCGTATGGGCTGGCAGCCGAAAGCGGGTTCTGTGTCATGAAGGGATCATACGTCGGCGCCGTCGGCTGAGCGTAAAACGAGTTCATTCCGTTTGAAGGGTAAGGCTGTCCCATCGGTGGCTGATAAGCTGTCGGAGTCGCTGTGAAACCAGGCCCCATGCTGTCTGCATAAATCTGATCAGACATGCCATTCCCGCCACCTGGAAAGAATGGATCTGCTGACTGCCCGCGAATCGCAACTTCGAACGGACTGGTGGTCGGATAGATCGTCTGTCGTGTCTCAGGAGCCGCTGCCAGAGTGGTGGCAGCGATCAGGCAAAACAAGGTTGTCACGGCGGTGATCCTGATCGAGAAATGTACCCGACGTCCTGGTTTGACTCCTCATGAGTGGCACCATTGGGTCGGTCGGATGTGGCGCCCATCACATGACATAGTCCTGCCTGGGCGTCAACAAGGTGCGGGAATATCCAGAAATCTCAGAATTTCGTCAACATCAACTCAAGTTTCTGGCCCGTCCTGCCGAAAGCCCGCCGTTTTCGCCCGGCAATATAAGCGTTTTGTATGTTGTAAGTTCTACAACATACCGCACAGATCTTCACATCCCACGCGCCGCCTCTTGTTGATCTCCTGCTTCTCCAATAAAAGCTCGACAAATTCTCAACTATACCCGCCTTACAGTCGATTTTAGTGATAACCGTAAGAACCGGTAGAACCGGCAAACTTTACCTACCTTGAATCACACGTCTCTCTCAACTCACCCGTAGCGACACTATCAACCTGCATATCACCCGCCCGGTCAGCCTTGGGCAGCGGTATGTTTCAGAGTCTGTTTGTTGCTGGAGCCCTCCATGAACGTACCATTCAGATCACTTCTGACTGTCTTGGCGCTTTCGACCTCTGCGTACCTCTTAACCGCAGCATCCAAGGTCGGGGCTCAGGAAGAAGGACGCGTGAAGATGAATCAGTCGTCGCCGACGACTGGCACTCCGCACGTCATCGGAACCCCTTACGAGGACGGAGGTTCAGCCAAAATAGGCTCCTCCGGCTCAGCCAAAGTCGGTTCATCCGGTTCTGCCAGGGTCGGTTCGCCGTCCCCTGCTCCTGCTGACGAAAGATCAGCCATGATCGGAGGATACTCCGGTCGTGCCACCGTTGGTGGACCTGCTCCATACGCTTCTGCCAACGTCGGAGGTGGCAACGGTTCCGCATCCGCGTCGGTCAACGTACCTCAAAGCTGGTACGTTCCACCCTCTGCGGTCAACCAGGATACCTATCCAGGGATCGGGTACCGGACCACAGAAGATCCGTTCGAGTACAAGCTTCGCCTCGACAAACGCGTCGGTGGCCTGCAAGGCTATGAGAACGGCTACACGAACCTGGGTGCCTTCCTCCCATTCGGGAATGGAGATAACAGCCTGTGGTTCGCCGATATCCGTGCCATGATCACCGATAACGGAAAAGCCGGTGCCAACCTCGGCTTCGGTCACCGTTATTACATGGACGAACTCGACGCCGTTCAAGGCTTCTCGTTCTGGTACGACTACGACGATGGCCATCGTGGCGATGCAAACAGCCAGATCGGTCTGTCTTACTCTCTCTACACTCGCTACTGGCGAATCAATGCCAACGGTTACATCGTCACCAGTGACGACAACCAGATCGTTTCCTCGGGAATCTTTGGCAGCCCGTTCTACGTCAACGACAACATCGGTCTCAACCGTCTGAACACTCAGGAAACGGCTTATAGCGGTGGAGAAGTTGAAATCGGCGGCCCAATGCCATTGCTCGGTCGATACGGCGTCGATGCTTACGTCGGCGTTTACGGTCTGACAGCTCAGGGCGGTGAAGACGCCATCGGGGTCAAAGGTCGCTTCGAAGCTCAGATCAACGAAGACCTGACGATTAGCGGTACTGCCACTCAAGACCGCGTCTTCGACAACAACTACCAGCTCGGTATCATGTATACCTTCCCCAAGAACTTCACGCCAAGCCGCTGGTTCCGTCAGCGTAAAGTCTACGAAGCCATGGCTTTGGCTGACCGCCGCGATTACCGCGTCAAAATCAACCAGACTCAGTTCACCACCACCGAACTGCTGATCAATCCAGCAGACGGCGATCCATTCCGTGTCGCTCACATCATTCCACCAGAAGGTGTCGGGCAGGGAGTCATTCCAGGCGGGACAGGTCGCATTGAAGACCCATACCTCTCTCTGGCATCTTATAACGGTGCAGATGAAGCCCTTCGTCAACAATACGACATCATCATGGTCAGTCAGCCAAACGTCGACGATCCAGGTGTCAACCTGACTTCAGGAATCACGATCTTTCAAAACCAACGACTCCTCAGCAACAATGGCCTGACCAATCTGGTGGAATCAACCGTTGGAACATTCGCCCTGCCTGATACGGGCTTCGGATTTGGAATCACTCCGATCCTTACGAACGCTTTCGAAGACGCGAATAACAACGGCGTTCTTAACCCAACCGAAGATCAGGATCTTAACGGTGTCCTCACTCGAGGCGAAGATCGAGACGGCGATGGGCTCCTTGATGTCGGCGAAGATGTTAACGGCAACGGACTGCTTGATCTCCACCGTGCAGTCGTCGTTATCGATCCTTCATTCACCGTTGCTCAAAACTCACTCACAGAGATCCGTGGCTTCGTCATTGATGGCTCGAACGCCGGCACCGCCTTCCCAGGTGGTGAACTCAACGACGGAATCGCTTCTCACCGTGATCCAAACGGTAACGGAATCCTCGATCCAAACGAACGCATCACTGGCTTCCTGATTCATGACAACACGATCCGCAACGTCAAAGACGGTATCAATCTGGCAACCCGTGGTACGAGTCACGAAGACGTCGATTTCGATGGTAAGCTTGACACCGTCAACGAGGACGTCGACGGCGACAACAAACTCGACCTCGTCGCCGAAGATACCAACGGCAACGGGCTCCTCGACATTGGTGAAGACCTTGATGGCGACGGAGTGCTCGATATCGCTGAAGACACTGACCTCGATGGTAACCTCGATATCGTCGAAGACCTCAACGCAGACGGTATTCTCGACATCGGTACCGAAGGCATCATCCAGAACAACATCATCATCGGAAACAACTTCCAGTCAAACCGTGGTATCCTCATCGATCACTCGTTTGAGTCACTCCTCATGCGAATTGCCAACAATCAGGTTGGTGGCTTCCGTGGTGAAGATGCCAACGGCAACGGGATTCTCGATGCCGGTGAAGACAACAACGGCGACGGTCTGCTCGATAGTGGGATCGGTATCGAAATCATCAATACCGCCAACGGAACAACCTCGAACATCTTCGCCAACAACCTCGCGGGCACAAACCCCGACTACGCAAACTACGGTATCTTCAACAACACCCTCTGGCGTAGCGAAGACATCGACGGCGATGGTCGTCTCGACAGCGATGAAGACACCAACAACAACGGTATCCTCGATGGTGCAGAAGATGTCGACGGCGACGGTCGCCTGGATGTCGACGAAGACCGCGATGCCAACGGCCTGATCGATCTCATCTCCAACGGCAGCGGCATGCGTCTGGTTACTCAGAACTTGACTGGTGACGATGCTGGATTCTTCGTTGACTTCGTCGGGAACGACGCTTCGAACTCACGTGATGAACTCGGAGCCGGACTCAGCGTCCTCTCAACCGGAACTCAGGCGAACTTCGAGTTCGACTTCTTCACCGGCAACCAGTTCAATAACAACCTCGGTGACGGTGCTCTCATTGTCGCTGATAACCCAGGAACTGTACGCTTCAATACGATTATCTCGGGCAACGAATTCATCGGAAACGGTTACTTCGTCGACGACCGTGATCGCGACGGAGCAACTGATGGTGTCAACGATGTCAATCTGGTCAACACCCAGGATATCGATGGTGACGGAGCCCCAGGTGGCGACGGTCTCCGCATCGTCTCAACCGGTGCAGGTTCGCAAGTCTTCATCGCTGGGATCGGCGATACGACCTCGACGAACTCCAACACCTTCTCTGGTAACCGCGATGATGGTCTCCAACTCGACGCCACCGACTCGGCTATTCTCTCCGAGTTTGGGGTTAGCGGCACCATCTTCATCTTCAACAACACGTTTAACAACAACGGCGATGACGGGATGTTCGTCAACCTCGACAACGCCGAAACCAACATCTCCTTCGGTCTGGCAACAGACAACACCCTCGGAAACAGCTTCACGAATAACGGGACCGAGTCTGACCTCGGAAACGGTCTGACCCTTTACGGTCAGAACAACTCCGTGATCAACGGGGGGATCTATGGCAATACCTTCACTGCCAACGCAGGAACCGGTTTGTACATTGGCCTCGAATCAGGTTCGATCCTCGGAGCAGATTACCAGATTGTGGAAAACACGATGACCCTCAACGGTCTCGATGGCTTCCAGCTGAATATGGATAATGCCTCCTCCGATGGCCTGCTGCTGGCTCTCAACGATGCCTCAGGCAACGGTCGTAACGGGATGAACTTCCTCATGCAGGATTCAAGCCTCACGGATTACACCATCATCGGGAACACCATCAACAACAACGGTAATCTTACGGTTCCAGGTCCTGGTGGTTTCACGATCGATCTCGCCTTCACTGGGACTTTCACTGCCGCTCAAACAGCTGCCTTCCAGAATGCAGCCGCTCGCTGGGCTGAAATCATCATCGGCGACTTGCCAGATGTTGATATCGGAGGCGGGACAATCATCGACGACGTTCTCATCTCTGCCGAAGTCGTCGACATCGACGGCCCCGGTGGTATCCTCGGACAAGCTGGCCCGACAGCTGTTCGTGCTGACGGAACCTTCATCCCATTCCAGGGACAGATGCAGTTCGATTCAGCTGACCTGGCAGAACTCGAAGCCAGTGGTCAACTGACCGACGTCATCCTCCACGAAATGGGCCACGTCCTCGGACTCGGCACGATCTGGGATCTCAAAGGTCTGCTTCAGAACCCAAGTAACGGAGACGGTGTCACTGATACCCGCTTCACAGGTCCTAATGCAACCGCTCAATACAACGCCATCTTTGGAGTCGCAGGAACAAGTACACCTGTTGAAAACTCTGGTGGACCAGGAACTGCAGACGGCCACTGGCGTGAGGCAACTCTCCAGAACGAACTTATGACCGGCTTCCTGAATGCTGGTGTCAACCCGATCAGCCGAATCACTGTCGGTCAGTGGGAAGACCTCGGATATGTCGTCGACTACACCGCTGCTGATGCCTACACGGCACCAATCGTCGGAGGTGGTGCAGGTCGTCCCACGATCAACATGAACCGCTTCGAAGATTACGCAGGACCTGTCACCCAGACAGCCACCCTGAATAACTTCTTCGTCTCACCTGCTCTTGTCCCAGATCCAGGTAGTGTCGGAAACGGTATCCACTTCGATCAGACCAACGGTGTTGCAACGGGTGCAATCCTTCAGAACACCATCAATGGCAACGCAGAATATGGTATCAGTACCAACCTGCATGGAACTGCGAACTTCACGCTCGCTCAGTTCGAGGCCAACGACATCACCAACAACGGTCTGGGTGGTATCAACGTCATCGCAGAAGACGACTCAGTCTACAACGATACGACCTTCACCAACAACAATGTCTCTGACAACGGCGGCATCGGTTATCACATCGACGCCACTGACAATGCAGATATCAACCTCAACATCAATGGCACAACTCTGAGCGAGTTCAATAACAACGTCGATGCCGGTATCGGTCTTGAGTTTGCTGGTAACTCAACGGGAACCATCAACATCAACAACGTTATCATCAGCGGCACAACCAACGGAGCCGACACTGCCTTCGCTGGCGATGGTATTGGAATTATCACCAATGGCAACGCTTCGATCGATGTGCTCCAGATTGGTCAGAACGGAACTCCATCAGCCGTCAATACGCTGATCGAAGAGAACGCCGGGAATGGTATCTTCATCTCAGCCAACTCGAACTCCGAAATCGTTGACCTCGACATCGAGAACGTCATCACCAGAAACAACAGCCTTGATGGTATCCAGATCTCATCAGGTGGTGTGGCTGACATGGCGGATGTCCTGATCGATCGCAACCTGATCGATGGCAACACGATCAACGGTATCGACATCGAGTTGTTCGCAAACGATGCCACCGCTGCTTCGCTGAACTTCGTCATCACCAATAACGAAATCACCGACAACGGCTCGAACGGTATCGACTACCTGGCATCAGGCAGTACGAATAGCACGATCCGCATCGGCTCAACAATCGTCGGTGGCGGTGACCCACTCAACCCCAACGAAGCGGGTGAGAACATCATCACCGGAAACGGTCTTGATGGGATCAATATGATCGTAGAAAGCCTTGCTCAAACCGACGCCATCATTCGCGGTAACACCCTCACCGGGAACAATGGAAACGGTATCGATCTCTTGACTCAACGTGGAATCGCCAACTTCACACCGATCAGTCTCGATGTGGACATTGAAGGAAACTACGTCGCCGAGAACGGTATCAACGGTTTGAACTTCGGATCATCTGTTAACGAGCCACTCGCCGGTGATGCTCCAGACCTCCTGGTCACAATCAACAACAACTACTTCGTTGATAACGAGTTGAACGGGGTCGCAGGCTTCGTCACAGGACGCGGTCAGGTTCAGGTCGACGACATGAGTGACAACATTGTTGACGGGAATACACAGGATGGTCTCAACATCACGACGAACGGAACCCTCGATCCGCTCTTCGCGACGAACCTGAACTCCATCACCTTCAACAATATCCAGAACAACACCTTCAACGATAACGGCCGCAACGGGGTCTTCATTAACACGCTGAACCCGCTCGGAATCTTCGCTGACGGAACGATCACCAGTACCGGTACTGTCACTGCAACTTTCCTGGATAACGAAATCGCATCCAACGGTGCTAACGGATTCTACATCCTCAACACCAACAACAACGATGTGAACGTCACGATCGGGGAAACAGTCGCAGGAGCATCCCGCATCATCGACAACGACGCCAACGGAGTCCGAGTCGAGAATAATGCTGGAGCACTCCTGACAGACAACGACATCAACATCACCATCACAGAAACCGACATCATCGGCAACGGACGCGATACAGCACTCGCCGACAACGATCGAATCGGGGTCTACCTCCTGGTCGGTACTAGCGGCGGTCAAGCTGTTGTCGATGCCACCGATCCTGAGAACGTCCTCCTCCAGTCTGCTGGTGGTGAGATGATTGCAGATATCCGTGACAACGTGATTCTGGGTAGCGGTTCAATCGACTTCGTTGCTGAATCGTTCATCGCAACTCCAGATCCACCAGAACTGCAGCCTGGTAACTTCATCCTCGATCCGAAAGCACGCCTCGGCTTGCAACTCACCGGTAACACCGGGGGATCGATCGACGTGACTCGATTCGGAGCCTTCTATGATAACGCCGATCAGTTCAAATCGAACCCGATGATCTACAACGGTGGCCTTTCGGACGGAACATCACGACGTCGTAACGCACAGCGTAACGATGGTAACCTCCTGGCTTACTTCACCGATACCGTCGATGGTGATCCAGCTCCGGTCCAGAACGCCAACGGAACGACGACCTTCGAAGTCGATCCAAACAACCCTCCAGTGGCAATTGCCTATCCGAACCCACAATTCGTCGGTCTGTTTGCGGAAGTCAACTTCCTCACAGGCGGAGTCGCAGGTCAGGAACGAGGTATCATCAGCTACAACAACGGCGTCTACATTGTCAACACGGTTGGCGTCGTCGGTGGTGAACAGTTTAGTGTCGACTTCTTCAACGTCTCCGGTATTGGTCTGAGCACCTTCCGTACGACCGAGTCGTCAGTCACTGTTAATAACTCCTTCACCAACGTGATCTCTGACTTCACCGATGCTGTTGACCTCGGACCACAAGTTGGACCAGGTTCTGCAGACCCAGGCCTGTCGATTGTTCCTGTTGACTTCACTTGGGAAACTCTCCAACCGTTCCCACCAACCTTCAACCCATAATCTGACTGAATACGATTCGTCTCCTAAACCGCCGCCGTCAGCCTCCAGCTGACGGCGGTTTTTTTATTGACTTCCTCACCCACCACTTTACTGAGTTCCCAACGGATCACTCTGCCGATGGACGATGAACAAGACCCTCCCCTGGAACATCCTTGCGTCGTCTGACGAATCCCGGACAAACAAGATTCACCTCAGAGTGATACAAAAATAAAAACCGCCGCCAGCATCAAGCTGACGGCGGTATTTTTAATGCGCCAGTCGTATCTCTTCGGATGCCCGAGTCACGTCATCGGCTTCCAAATTCACGCCAACAAATCCTTCACCGCATCCCGCTCTGCAACCAGTTCATCCAAAGTCGCTTTGATCTTTGCCTGGGCGAACTCGTCGTGTTTCTGATCCTGAATGATGCTCCAGGTGGTTCCATTGGAAGTGAGCGGGAACCCGAAGATGATGCCCTTCGGAATTCCGTAGCTGCCATCTGAGCAGACCGCGGCAGAGAAGGATTCTCCTTTCGCGGTCGGTCGGACGACGCTCTTGACGGTATCCAGAGCCGCATTGGCAGCAGACGCAGCAGAAGACGCACCACGGGCTTCAATGACTGCAGCTCCGCGCTTCTGCACAGTCGAAATGAAATCACCTTGCAGCCAAGCATGGTCCTTGATGACTTCAGTGACAGGCGATCCATTGATGGTCGCGTGGTAGAAGTCAGGGTATTGAGTCGCGGAGTGATTGCCCCAGATGTTCATGTTTTTGACAGACGCGATTGGTGTCCCAGCCTTAATGGCAAGCTGGCTGACGGCGCGGTTCTGGTCGAGACGGGTCATCGCATACCAGCGATCAGCTGGGATCTCGGGAGCCGAGTTCATCGCGATCAGGCAGTTGGTATTGCAGGGGTTACCGACAACCAGGATACGGACATCCTTGGCGGCAGCCGCCTGGATGGCTTTCCCGGTGCTGGTGAAGATCGGTCCGTTGATGCGGACAAGGTCGCCACGCTCCATTCCTGCTTTGCGAGGCACTGAGCCCACGCAGAGCACCCAGTTGCAGCCAGCGAACGCAGCTTCGAGATTATCAGAGCCGAACTTCTCGACCCCGACCAGCGTGGGGAACGCACAGTCGTCGAGTTCCATGTGAACGCCGTCGAGGGCTTTCATGGCCTGTGGCAGTTCAATCAAATGCAGAATGACCGGCTGTTCTGGTCCGAAGACTTCGCCCGACGCGAGACGGAAAATGAGTGCATATCCAATCTGACCGGCGGCTCCGGTCACGGCAACACGAATAGGGGCTGGCATTTTCGAGAATCCTTTGGAGAAAAAATGTGGCTCAACAGCTTTCATTATGAACGGTCAGGCCCAAAGACGCAAAGCAATGGCAGCATGCCAGTCGAAGCATTTCGAGACTCAAGCAGCAGGCGGATTGTCAACGACTTCAAATGACTGCTGAATTTCGAGTGGAATCCGGACCGGCCGGTTCTTTGTGATATCGATCATGATCCAGTTTGTCGACGCAGTCAGGAGAAGCGCGCCGTCGGAGACTCTTTTGACCATGTACTTGCGAGTCGATGAAATCTTTAGCATGTCTGCGATCCAGGTCGTGAGCATGATCTCATCCCCTTCAAAGGCCTGCTGGTGATACTCGATGATGTGAGTCTTCGAAACCCAGGTGACGCCTAGCTCACGATATCGTCTCGTCGACCAGCCTTGAGCAGATGAGTGAGCGAGAGCAGCGTCCTGCATCCATTGGACGTAGACGACGTTATTGACATGGCGATTCGGATCAAGGTGGGAGGAGTCGACGCGGATGGGGTATTCAAAGACAGCGGGCATGGTGGAAGCCGGAAACTTGTGTTGGGTGCATGCAGTGATCCTACGAGCCGATCGTAACTACCTTGTCTGACCGTGGCGAGGTGAGCATGATCAACTTCACGGAATGCCTCCTCTCCCGGGAGGGCGAGGCTCCGTCCGAGCCGCTGTCCCGCGTTGCAACGCTTCACCAACAAGTCGACTTCAATGACTGTGCTGAATCTCTTCGACTGACATCAGCAGGGTCTCGGCTGACTTTCCTAGAACGGCTTGCCCGGTCCTTCGGGGAAGAGCATGCTGACGCTGGTACGGTCGTGAATCGAGCGGATCGCACTGGCGAACAAATTCGCGACTGAGACGATCTCGATCTTACTCTTGGGATCGCAGGTAATCGGCTCGATCGTGTCGGTGACAAACAGTCGGCTGATCAGCGAGTCCTGGATTTTCTCCACAGTCCCCGGGGCCAGAGCAGCATGCGAAACGGCTGCATAAATCGACTTCGCGCCGCGCTGCTTCAAGGCGTTAGCCATAGAGATCAGCGTGCCGCCGGAAATGGTGAAGTCATCGACGATCAGCGCGTTCTTGCCGTCGACTTCTCCGATGACCTCGAAGATCTCAGCGGACTCCGAGTGATCCTTGCGATGTTTGTTTCCGATGACGACAGGCGCGTTCAGAATCTTCGCGTACGCGGCTGCCCCTTTGGCAAAGCCAACATCCGGCGCACAGACGACAACGTCATCAATGCCATGCTTGCGGACGGCATTGCAGATGACGTAACGACCGTAAAGGTGATCGACGGGGACGCGGAAGAAGCCCTGGATCTGCGGCGAGTGAAGATCCATCATCAGACAGCGATCCGCACCAGCGGCTTCGATGGCGTCGGCGCAAACGCGAGCACGAATCGAAACACGTGGCTCGTCCTTCTTATCTCCCTTGGCATAGCTGAAGTAGGGAATGACCGCAGTGACATTCTGAGCAGAAGCGCGCTTGAGCGCATCGATCCAGAACAACAGCTCCACAAAGTTGTCGTTCACAGGATGGTGCACACCCTGCACGATGTAGCAGTCTTTCCCACGGACGTTTTCGAGAATCCGTGTAAAGACATTGCCATCAGAGAACGTAAGGGTTTCCGTCGGCGTCAGAGGAGTGCCGAGTTCTGCAGCGATTTCAGCAGCCAGACGAGGGTTGGCAGTACCATGGAGAATGGCCAGATCGCCCTGGGGAGCCTGGAAAGGAAACAGACGCGGGCCAGTGTGAGGCGTGATCACGATGAGCCTTGAAGGAAAAGAGCAGCGAAGCATCGCGAAGCCGGTTCGGCTCCACATCAAAACTCCATGATAGCGGTGCTGGCAGTTGGGACAATCTTGACCGCAATCGGTCTTATAAAATCGGTAAAAAGGTAAAACGGTTCATTTTTGGCCATCAGACGACTCGTCACGATGCTGCAAGGCCAAGGAGAGCAGCTTGAGCCGGATTTGAGGTTTGTGGATTAATTGCCCAAAAAATCTCAATAGCTGGATTGCGTGTGTAATTTCTGCCCATTATAGTGAGTCGCGTTGGATCTGTTTCGCTTGCAGTTCACTTCAAGGATGGCCCTTTCTTCTGGCTGATGATTGGCCTCGATGACATCCGCTCCGTTTATTTCTGGGGAATTCCGACGCACGGTCGACGACCGTTTCCGTTTGACCATTCCTGATGAATTTGCGGACGATGTGATTGATGAAGAGGGGAACTCGATTCTGGTCAAGGAAAGACACGGATGTCTGAGTTTGTGGCGCGCATCGACCTGGCAGAAACGCATGGACGACGGCCTCACGCTCCTCAAGCAAAAGATTCAATCTGGTCGAATGGACCAACGCTGGAACGATGTGCAGCAGCTGGGACGCTTGCTGTCCACTCGTCAGACGACCGTCAAACTGGCACAGAAATCACGCCTGTTGCTTCCCGACAGCTTTCGGGATCTGCTGGCGCTTCCCGAGTCGAGGGAAGTAGTGCTGGTCGGAGCAGTCATTTGTCTCGAGATCTGGTCTCCCGAGGCCTGGCTCGAAACGCTCAAACAAGAAATGCCCAAGTTTACGAACTTGTTCGACGATCTGACGAATTGATCGCCCGGGCCTTATGGAGCCTGGCCACTCAGGACTATGTCGACGCGATGAGTGCATGCAGCATGCATCCGTCGGAAATCTCCAAACACAGTGTTCTTGCCATACAAAGTGTCTTTCAGGAGAGCTCATCAGGAGTGTAAGAGGCGTGCGACTCACTCAGTCATCACCATCCCGATCCCCTGAATCCCCACGGATGGAAGTCGCGGCACGGATGCCACCGTTTTTTACACTCCTGATGGCACCTGAGAGAACCTGCGACCAAGTTCTCATAATCAAGCAGAACCAGTATTGGCCTTTATCGCCGGTCGCGATATTTGCAATCACAATGCTTTAATCAACGCATGTCTTCGAGCGGTCGCGACACAAATGGCTTGTCCGTCTTAAAACGAATGATGCCGCCATCAACGGTGTATTCGCCAGCGATATAAATTTCGTGAGGGCTGGAGAGATACCAGGTCGATTCTCCGGGAGTTGACGGATCAAGGGAGATGAACATCACCTTGACGTCTTCATTTCGAAATTGCCAGCCGATGCTCGGTGCATGACGCATCACGAACCCTTGCTTACCGCCATACATCTTTCCGAGAACTGGATCATGGTAGTAATCGTCCGTTATGCCAACTTTGATATTAAGCGCATTGAGTCGCTTCGCGTACTCGGTACATTCCTCGGCGAAATGCTGGCAGGTCCACTGGTAGTCGATCGAAGGGATGATGACAACGATGGTGACAAGACCAAGAACGGCAGTCGATACATAGGATGCTGCAGCACGCATCCCCTTAGACTTCAAAAGCCGAAGTGTGGCCACCGCAATGGTCACCACGAGGCAAATCAACAGTCCGGCATAAGAGAGTAAAGGCAGCGAGAGAAGAGCCCTGGCATTTTTCGTTACGATCCTTGCGGACATGTCTGCTTCGATGCCAATCAGATCCCCGGGAGCAATTTTCTCCGGCAGCGAGAAATCCACCTTACGCCAAACAGCCAGCACACTTGGGATGGTCTGAAAGTAAATGGGGATAGTCGGGAAAAAGATAACGAGCGATGCCAAGCTGATTAGAAGTATTACGACGAGGAAATTTCGCCTATGCATTCAATGTCTCACTAGAGTTACAGGACAATCCAGTGAACGGCATTGAGAATCGCTTGGATCAAATAGAAGCCAAATGATTATTATCTACTTGGCAGCAGACAACAGCACCTCCTCCGCCGCGGCGATCGTCATCGCGATATCCTCATCGGTATGCAACGCGGAGACAAACAGCGCCTCAAACTGGCTGCACGGCAGATAGATGCCGCGGTTGAGCATGCCGTGGAAGAATTGGGAGAAGAGTTTCGTGTCGTTGTTTTTCGAAACGGCGTAACTGGTGACCGGGTTGCTGTTGAAAAAGAGCGTGAGCATACTGCCGACCTGAGCGATCTGGTGCGGAATGTTGGCAGCCGCAGCTGCACCGGCCAAGCCGTCCGCGAGGCGCTTGGAGATCTCGGCCAGTCTGGGGTAAGGGTTCTGTTGTTTGATGAGTTCCAACATCGCAATGCCGCAACTCATCGCGACGGGATTTCCGGACAGCGTCCCCGCCTGATAGACTGGACCGACCGGCGAGACCGTTTCCATGATCTCCTTACGGCCGCCATACGCGCCGACCGGCATGCCGCCGC
>SXGT01020203.1_pt1 | contig 21467 bp, 17 predicted proteins | sample 3176221 | NCBI WGS metagenome assembly SXGT01 (sample SAMN11356862, study PRJNA531348) | freshwater metagenome | isolation source: freshwater sample F1-120 | place: China: Fuxian Lake, Yuxi | collected 2017-12-25
TCCAGCTCGTCACTGGCATGCAATCGTCTTTGTCCATGGTCTACGACAGAGAAATGGGCACTCGGCGCACGCTGCTTATTTCTCCATTTCCACGGTGGTTTTTACTCAGCTCAAAACTTTTTGCAGGCGTCTTTGTTTCTATCTTGCAGGTCTACGCCTACCTACTCATTGCATATTTTTGGGAAATTGAACCACCGAGCTTATGGGGCTACGCGACCGTCTTACCTGCACTTGCTCTGTGTGGCCTAATGCTTGGAGCGCTGGGCATGGTTCTGTCTTCGTTAATCAAGCAGCTTGAAAATTTTGCTGGCGTGATGAATTTCGTTATTTTTCCAATGTTCTTTGCCTCTTCAGCGCTTTATCCTCTTTGGCGCGTAAAAGAATCGAGCCCATGGCTTTATAATGTTTGCGCTCTCAATCCCTTCACACACGCTGTCGAGCTCATACGCTTCGCTTTTTATCAAAAATTTGATTGGATATCTTGCGCCGCCGTTAGCGCCTATACAGCTGTTTTTCTGATCGCAGCGCTTATGGCCTACGATCCTGCTCGCGGAATGTTAATGCGTAAGAACGCATAAGTTTATTTTAGACAATTTAGCAATTCGAGAAAATAGCGCCGTTCAATCTTAATCCCGCAACACAAGACTTAGTGGGCTGGCGGAGGAGCGGTTTTATTTGGCTCAGCAGCCTTTGAGCCAGAGGCAAATTGCGCTCCAAGCAAAATCGTGCGCGCTTCGGTAAGTCTTAAGGCGCAATACCCAAACTCAGATTCTTTAGCATAAGACCGACAGATTTCTTCGCGCCTTGATGAAAAACCCGCCTGCTCTCGAACAATTGAGTTTCGAATTTCTTTTTCTTTTTTATTGCGATCATAAAGCGCACGAAAATTACCGCGCATTGTCTTTTCAACATCAGCGCGCGCAGCCAGCATATCTGCGGCTTTTTTAGGATCAAATTCGCCTTCTGTCATACCCCAAAGCCCTGAGGGGTCTGCGCGACAATCCGACGATTTCATCTCGCAAGCCTTGCCCTCATTGGAAACAAGCACTGCGCCTTCTAAAACATCAAGGTTAAATGCACACGCCGGCAATTCAATTTGATACCGCCGCAGTCCTGTCAGGCTCTCTTTTGCAACAAGCTTAATCGGCGCGCCAGGGACCTCAACGCGACACTGTTCGCCTGAACGCGATAGTCGATCGCCAATAAAAATTAAGCGCGCTACCTGTAAATCAGCGCCATTACGCGAAAATTCAATTTCGCTGCCAAGCCCATCGCGCTTGAGGGTTTTGCCAATAATCGTCTCTTCGGCTGGGGCCTTTAGCATAACAGGACGCATATGCGCTTCGCCGCCGCCGGCGCTTTTTTTTCCGGAGGACGCATTTGCGCCTACTGGCGTCGGCGCGACAGCGCCGGGCAAGGCTAACTGTGCGTGCGCCTCGAGAGCGATGAAGAATAAAACAACCCCGGGCGTCACGGTTAGCTTGAGATAGCGCTGAAATGTCTCAAGCTTTTGGGGGCGAATAGTCCCGCCCATCAAGGACACCCTTTCAAGCAAAGCTGAAGCAAGAGCGCGAATGCGGGCTAGCTGTCTCAACGCGGGGCTAGAACCATAACCATCTGGCGACCTTCCATTGATGGCTCGAGCTCAACTTTGGCAAGCTTTTCTGTCTCAGCCTTCACCCGGGTCAGAAGACGAAAACCAAGATCTTGATGTGCGATCTCGCGGCCCCGAAAACGCAGCGTCACTTTAACCTTATCGCCCTCTTCAAAGAAGCGTCGTACAGCGCGCATTTTAACGTCATAATCATGATCGTCGATTCCAGGCCGCAACTTAATCTCTTTGACCTCAACGACTTTCTGTTTTTTACGCGCTTCCGCTGCCTTCTTTTGTTCAGCGAAACGAAAACGTCCGTAGTCGAGGATCTTACAAACAGGCGGCTCAGCATTAGGAGCGATCTCGACGAGATCTAAACCTGCTTCTTCCGCCATGGTCAGCGCGTCCTGAATTGGGATAGCGCCATGATTTTTGCCCTCGGCGTCGATTAGCTGCACATCGCGGGCGCGAATGTCTCGGTTGATGCGCGGTCCTTCTTTCAATGGGGCCGCAGCGGTCTTCATAGGTCGGCGAATGGAACATCTCCCTTTTGATTAATGCTCTGTTGAGCAGCCATAACCCCGGCTGCGATTTTCCCGCCGACAAGACCCGCCGGCAGCTTTTGGGGAGATTCACACTCCCGTGACGCAAGTCAACTGCCTAAGAGGAAGAAACCCGCATTTTTCTTGTCCGCCCCATGAAAACTGGCGCATAGGGGCGGATATGGGGCTCAAAATTCTCCCGTCAGAGCCGGACAGCCCTGACAGGCCTCGCCACCCGAACGCTGACAGCTCGGCCCTGGGTCGCTCTCTGTAATCGGTTTTGCAATATGGGCAAGCTGCCGCTGCGCTTGCGTCGCGCCACAAGCGGGGCAGGCTGGCGTCTCGTCAAAACGACTCAGGGCCTCGAATTCATGCGCGCAATTCACGCAGGCATAGTTAAAGAGCGGCATAAAAACTGATCAACTTCCCTTTACCTCACGATCAAAAGGCTTTTACACTTTTCATCGGTTGCCGCAAAGAGACCTACCCGACGGCGTTACCCTTCCCCAATGGCGATCGCCCTAAAAATTCATCTCTGCATTAATCCTGACTTGGATGCTACTTCATGACACCCTACGCCCCAACAGACGACATCTTATTCGCCTTAAAACTGGCTGCAGACGAAGAAGAGATGACGTCCGGTTTGTTCCAAGATCTCGCAAATGGGTTTGCCGAGCAAACAATATTGGAAGCCGAAAAATTCGCCAAAGCGCAATTATTGCCGCTGAATAAAATTGGCGATCAAATCGGCGCGCGTTTTAATGCTGGCGTCGTCACGACTGCGCCCGGCTGGGTGGAGGCCTATGAAAAATGGAAAAATGGCGGCTGGAATGCACTGTCGGCTGAAACAGAATATGGCGGCTCAGCACTGCCAATATTGCTTAATGCCGCATGTACAGAAATCTGGAACAGCGCTAATATTGCTTTCGCCTTGTGTCCTCTCTTGAGCCATGGAGCGATTGAAGCGCTTTCAGCTCACGCCTCAGCAGAATTAAAAAATATTTATCTGCCTCCAATTATCAGCGGCGCATGGCCTGCAACCATGAATCTAACTGAACCCCAAGCCGGCACTGATCTCGCGTTGCTGCGAACGCGCGCAGAGCGCGGTGAAAAAGGCTCATATCGTATTTATGGTCAAAAAATATATATTACTTATGGCGAACATGATTTATCAGAAAATATTATTCATCTCGTTCTCGCCCGTTTACCAGATGCGCCAGCTGGCACGCGTGGCATTTCATTGTTTCTTGCGCCAAAGTTTTTACCAGATGATGCTGGAGGATTTACACGACGCAATGACATACGCTGCGTTGGTCTGGAACATAAACTTGGCATTCATGGCTCGCCAACCTGCACCATGTCTTTTGGCGATACACAAGGCGCAACCGCCTATCTGATCGGCGAAGAGAATAACGGCCTCGCCTGTATGTTCACCATGATGAATAATGCGCGACTGAGCGTCGGTATCCAAGGCGTAGCTTTGGCGGAACGCGCTACCCAAATGGCGCTGGCCTATGCGCTAGATCGCAAACAGGGACGCGCACTCGGGGCTTTAGCAACAAGTTCTATCATTGAACATCCCGATGTTATGCGTATGTTGCTGACAATGGCTAGTCTCACAAGCGCCGCACGAAGCATTTGTTTTGAGACCGCCGCTAGCCTGGATAGAGCATCGCGCGAAAAAGACCCGACAAAAGCGAAAGTTGCTTTCGAGCGCGCGAGCCTCCTCACGCCCATCGCCAAAGCCTTTGCATCTGACATCGCCAATGAAACGACATCGCTCGGCGTCCAGGTACATGGCGGAATGGGTTATATTGAAGAGACAGGAGCAGCTCAACTTATGCGCGACGCTCGTATTTGCGCCATCTATGAAGGCACCAATGGCGTACAAGCAATAGATTTAACAATGCGCAAAATTATGCTCTCAGAGGGGGAAACGCTTGAAAATGAACTAACTGATATGGATAAAATTGCGCAGGATCATAGCTGCGAAGACCTCATCAATGCTGTTCAAGCATTAAAAGAAGCAAGCGCATTCATCCAGCAAGCGCTAAAGCAGGATCCCAACATCGCGCTTGCTGGCGCAACGCCCTATTTACGTCTTTTTGCTCTGGCCCGCGGCGGGACTTTACTGAATAAAGCAGCAGATAGGGCAAAGAAAAATAACGATCCCCATAGCATCCGACGCGAAACAATCGCTAAATTTTTCTCGCGCAATATTGCTAATTGCGCCCCGGCATTGGCAAAGAGCATTATTCATGGCGCAGACTCTACGCTTGCTGGAGCGAAAATATTCAACCGCCCATAAACGCGGATAAGACTTGCTGCTGACTCGCGCTCATGCGGAGCCCAAGCTTACTCCGCCGCCAGAGGATATCCGCCGCGCAGCGCGCCCACTCATACTCAATTAAATAATTTACCTCTGCTTCAAATAAACCACAGCCAAAATCACGCCCGAGATCCTGCTTATTTTTGGCGTTGTTTAAAATACGATCTGCGCGCCCGCCATAAGCCCGCGCCAAGCGCCACGTCTCCTGCTCGCTTAAAAAAGGCGCCTGTCGACGAAGCGATTTATAGACATCTTCAAATACCCTGTCGCCGCCAGGAAGCTTTGCGTCTTTCGTCCAAGCCGGTTTCGCATGCGTAAAAAAATGACTTAGTTGATCAACGGCATGCTCAGCTAATCGGCGCGAGGTTGTTAATTTTCCGCCAAATATCGATAGCGCCGGCGCGCGCCCGTCCGCTACATCAAGATCAAAGGCATAATCCCGGGTCACAACTGAAGCGTTCAAGGCGCCATCGTCATAAAGCGGCCTAAGCCCTGAGTAGCTGTGAATAATCTCTTCGCGAGTGACTGGTAGGCGCCAATAATGATTTACAACAGATAAGAGATAATCCCGTTCGCTGTCGCTTATCGTGACGGGCCCCGGCGGAGCGTCATAGGGCACATCGGTTGTGCCGATAAGCGTAAATTCTTGTTCATAGGGAATGACGAAGACGATCCGTCCATCGATATTTTGTAAAATATAAGCCTGATCGCCCGAATAAAGCTTACGCGTTACAATATGCGAGCCCTGAACAAGCCGCATATGCTTATGAGCCGCAATCTGCAATACGTCGTCAATGACCTGTGAAACCCATGGGCCAGCGGCGTTCACTAAACTGCGCGCTAGAAACTCCTGTCCATCCGTTAGCTTGACCTGCCACAAGTCGTTGACGCGCCGCGCATCAATCACGCATGCGCCAATTTTAATCTGCGCTCCGCGTTCTCTGGCGTCTAGAGCATTAAGAACGACAAATCGTGAATCATCCACCCAACAGTCTGAATAGGTAAAAGCTAACGAATATTCCTCCCTCAATGGCGCACCAAGGTCATTGGCTGAAAGCCTAACCATACGCGATCCTTCAAGTCGTTTCCGCCAGGAAAGATGATCGTAAAGAAAAAGCCCAAGCCTTAATATCCAAATTGGTCGACGGCCCCGCTCGTGAGGTAAAACAAATTTTAAGGGCCATATTATATGTGGCGCGCTAACGAGAAGTCTTTCACGCTCCGCCAATGCCTCATGAACAAGCTTAAACTCAAAAAGTTCTAGATAGCGCAATCCACCATGAATGAGCTTAGTGGAAGCAGATGACGTGCCGCTCGCCAGATCATTTTTTTCGCAAAGACAGACAGAAAGGCCTCGCCCAGCAGCATCTCGAGCGATCGCGCAACCATTAATTCCTCCACCAATAATTATTAGGTCATAAATCATTGGGTTTACCGCGCCATCAGCCCTCACGAGGCCATTTCAGAGCATGCCCTCAACCCGCACAACGCTTCTTCCGCCGCCCCGCCGCTCGACACAAATTTTCGTCGCAATTCTTTGTTGCAACGCCTCAACATGGCTTATTACCCCCACTCGACGCCCCTGGCCTTGTAAATTCTCCAATGCGTCAATTGCGATATCTAGAGTTGCGCCATCCAAAGATCCAAATCCCTCATCAATAAATAAGGTATCGATGAAGGAGTCACGTCCCTCGAGGCCAGCGAGCGCTAAGGCGAGCGCCAAAGAAACCAAGAACCGCTCTCCCCCTGAAAGCGATCGCGTTGAGCGACGCTCATCCCCCAGATCGCGGTCAATCACATGAATGCCCAACCCATCTACCTCGGTTGATTTTTCAAGAACATAACGCGACGTAAAATACATAAGTCTCTGATTGGCTAAAACAATGAGATGCTCAAGAGTCATGCTTTGAGCAAAGCGTCTGAATTTATCGCCGCTTTTAGAGCCAATCGCCTCATTAATTTCATCCCAGATCTGTTGTTTGGTCGCCGCAAGAGAAATATCCTTATTGATGTCGCATACCCGCGTGCGTGCGAGATCATCTGTCTCGATGAGTTGGCGCAACGCCCCAACCCTGACCGAACAGGTGTCAATTTGCTGTTTTAGCCCTTCGCTTCTCTCAAGCAGCAGATCTCGAGAAAGACCTGGAGCAAGTAATTTCTGGATATCTTGCACATCATTATAGCGCGCCATTCTTGTCGACTCTGTCATCGCCAAAGTTTCTTTGGCCGCAGCAACAAGATCTTGGATGTGTAAAAACTCTTCATCATCCTCAAGAATTCTACGCACAAGCGATTCTTCCAAACCTGACTTGATTAAAGACGATCTCAAATTTGACCCTAAGTCATGCTGTTGCTTTCTTGCGGTAACTAATTTATTCAAAGACTCCATATACTGCATGTCGATTAAAGCGATATTTTTATCGAGCTCATTAAGCTGGATCCTAAACAGGTCACACTTTTCTTTTGCAGCGCGCTGATCAGCCTCAATTTCCCTACGATTTATTGCAACATCCTCATGAGAGAAAACCGCAAAGCGCTGTTCTTTGAGCGCCTGCAGGGCATTTTCTTTTTCTTTGCATAGCTGCTCGGCAAGACTTAGATCTTGTGACAATTCTATTTTTTGCGCTTCGTGGTGCGAAATTTCCAAATCTAAGGAAAATAATTCCCGATCGCATGCATCAGACGCATGACGCAATGCTAAAAGTCTCACCGCCTTATTTTTCAACACTTGACGCACGCGCATCGGCTCATGCTGAAGTTCCTGCTCGCTCAGCCCGCATGCTTGTAGGATTGGGGTTAAATAAAGATCCAGCTCAGCGAGCCGGTCTTTATTGCTTGAAAAAAGCTGACTTAATCGCGACTCTTCAACCCTGCCAAGATTTTTTTTCTCACTCAGATGCGCGCATGCCTCTTGTATCTGCGCCAGGGTTAGATTTACTGAATCTAAACTGCCGCGTAGCTTATCTCGTAAGCGCAAAAAATCTTTGACTGATTTAAAATTTTGCTCGAGTTGAGCATGGGCCTTCAAAAGGCCGTCTTGAAGTATCTTTAATGGCGCAAGCGCCTGGTCAATTTCTATTGGCGCTAGACCAACGCATGCTGATCTAAAAATATTTTGAAAGTCCTGCTGAAAGTCTGTAATTTTTGTCGATAGATCATCTTCTTGACGCTGCAAGGCGTGGCATTCCGCGCGCAGAGCGGACTCCTCCGCGCTTAGGGTAATCACATCCGCCCCCATTTGCGTTATCACTTGCAGCATTGCTTCACGTTTCGCGCGTAAGGCGGCGACAAGCTGCTGTGTAGCGCCCTCTTCATGAGCAAAGACATGCTCATGGCTTCCGCAAACAGGACAAGCACAGTCAGGCTGAAGCGAAGCGCGCAAGCGCATTGTCTCTGGTGCGTTCATCGCCTCTGCGAGATCTCCAAGCCTCCTTGCCTCCCTATCCTCTAGGACTTGACGTTCTTGCTGCTCTTTTAATTTAGTCAATTTTTCAAAAATGCCCGACGACTGAATCTCTAGCTTTGTGCGTAATTCTTCAATGGTTTTTTTCTGCTTTGTTGTTTCTAAAAATTGGGCGGCGAGCTCCAAAAGCGTATTCACTTTCGAGATTTTCTCCAAACTCTCCCTAAATCTCTCTTCGGCTACATCCACGCCCTTTTCATCTAGGATACGCTCGTAATTATGAATTTCTTGAAGAAATTGATCTCTCTGCGCTAATGCACGCCCTTGAGATACCTCGAGTTGTTCTCGATCACTCTCGTAGCCCGCGATTTGCTCTTGTAAAAGATGTATTTGTGCGAGCGTCTCCTGATTTTCTGTCAGGAGAGTCTGGCGAGCATCAAGTCGTCGTTCGATTTCTTCCAGCTGTTCACACAACTGCGATATATCTACAAAGGCGGCTAACTCTTCTGTTAGCTTAGAACGCTCAGAAAAAAGGTCCAAGCGTCTTTGTGCGCTCTGTGCTAAGGCGCATCTATTCTCTTCTAATTTCTTGATGCGATTATTGATCGCTCCGCGGGCCTCAAGCGCTCCTGGGGTTAGTGTTTTTATGGCGACATCAAGTCTGGAAGCCTCAAGCCAAAGCGGCGAAAATCGTTGATGCTTGATATTAATTTCTGCAAAGTGTTGTTGCGCGGTAGCCTCTTCCTCTGCGAGCTTGCTGTGAGATTCCTGAGCAGCCCCCAACTGAACCTTCAACGCCTCAGCTTGCTCTTCGAGCTTAAGCGTTAAATCTTCAGCTTCTTTGGCCTTGAGATAGATAAGGCGCAAGGGCTCAAAACGCTGGCGTTTTTCTAGATAAGCAATCTTTGGCTCCAGAACCTCAAGACCGCGCCGAGCTTCTTCTTGCGCTTGTTGCGCAAGGATTAATCGTCTTTGCGCTTGGTCAAAAAGATCTAACTGACGCAAAGAATTTTGTGTCTCGAGATAGGATCCTTCACATTGCTGACGCAGCTCAAGCGTTTCAGCAACTTCTCGCAAAGTTTCTGCACGCGCTTCCTCAGCAAGCACGCCTACTTCTGCGCGTTTATTTTCTAACACATGGACGCGCGCTTGCGCTTCTCGCGCCTCCTCAAAAACCCGCTGCGAGAGTTTTGCATAAATTTCGACGCCTGTTATTTTTTCTAATAATTCGGCGCGCTCACGCGCATCAGCGCGAAGAAACGCATCAAAATCACCCTGAGACAGCAAGGCGGTTCGACGAAATTGGTCAAAAGTCAGATCCGTTAATTCGATGATGCGACGGTTGACAGGCTCGATACCTGTTTCAATCGTCTGCAAAGACGATCCCACTGCGTCAAGTCGCCAGAGGCTGCGAAGTCGATTTTGCAATCTGCCTGTGGCATTGCCACGGGCGCGCAATAAATCACAGCGCGCGCGATAGCGCTGCCCATCGCGAGCGGCAAAATCCACCTCCGCATAGCCTGCACTCGCGCCGCGGCGTAATATGATGCGCGGATCGCCTGACGTCAGCGTTTCACCTGAAGCGTCAGGCGCCCCCTCCCCACCGCCAGCAGACACTACGCGCGGGAATTTATCAAAAAGCGCCAGACACAGCGCGTCTAACAGGGTCGATTTGCCCGCACCCGTTTCGCCAGTGATTGCGAATAGGCCGGATGATAATAATGGCTGTGCTTCAAAATCAAGGACAAAAGGTTCTGCTAGGCTCGCAAGATTAGCGCCTCTAATCGCTAGAATGCGCATTCACGACTCCTGCGCTAAACTATCGAAACATTTCAAATGCTCCGCATTCGGCTCAACTCCGTGCGTTTTGACAAAAGCGCGTCGAAATAACGCCTCTGGCGCGCAATCGGCGAGACGCTGCGGCGCCGACAGCGCTACTGACGCAGGCGACTGTCGCTCAAAATTTAACGAAACAAGACGCACAGGAAATTTATCGCAAATCGCATCTACTTCTGCTTTGATGCCTGTTGCAGTACCGTCGATCAACAAAGTGAGGTGAAGAAAGGGCGCCAATTCCAGAGCGCTTACATGAATATCTTTACAGAGGTGACTTAATTCCGCTTCTAATTGCGACACGGTTAGTGAGCCGCTGATTGGCAATCGCAAATGATCAATCCGTCGAATAAATGGCATATGGACAATATGCGATGCGCCTGTTGCATCGATCTCGACAAGACTGACGCCATGTTCGTAGCAAATTTCTGTTTTAGACATCGGGATGAGCGAGCCAGCATAACGGATATTGGCGCGCCCAACGCTTTGAGGCCGATGTAGATGGCCTAGCGCAACATAGGCTACATCATCTGGGAAAATATCGCTCGGCGCTGCATGTTCGCCGCCAATCAGAATACGCCGCTCCGCGCCTTCAGACTCTAACCCGCCAGCAATATGCAGATGACCCGTTAGGATCAACGGATGCGCGCCATTTTGGCGGCGCGCTGTCTGGATTGCATCCCGATACAAGACCCGAACAGCCTCTACAAGCGGCGAGCCCTGCGTCACAGACGATCCGAGCGGCAAATCCGCTGCGCGCGGATAGGGCAGCGCTAAAATAGAGGCGCGCAGCTGACCAAGCTCGTCGTATAGTGGGATCAGATGATGATGCAGATTAAGTTCATCTTGTTCGCGAGATATCACGCCAATTGAAACGACGCGGATGAAATCAAATAATGCTCGAGGCGCTTCTAACCGCGCAGCTGGATCATGATTGCCGGCGATCAAAACAATCGCTGCATTGGGACAAGCCGCACGTAAGTCGCGTAAGGTTTCATACAACAGCCTCTGGGCTTCCGCCGAGGGATTGAGACTATCAAAAACGTCACCGGCTATGATCACCCCGTGAACAGCTTGCGCTTGGGCAATTTTCACCAATTGCGCCAATGCCGCCCGATGTTCAATTTCGCGAGACCACCCATGCAAGGTGGCGCCCAAATGCCAATCAGCCGTATGAAGAAGACGAATCACAACCGATCTACTTAGCAGCAAGAGGCCCGTGCGATGCAAGGGCAAGCCTAAACAGCTTCTTCACTCAAGCTGCACGAAAATGTTTTGATAATTTGAGGCTTTGTCCCTGATAATTTGAAACGCCGGTCTGTCCGTAAAGCGCTTGAGGCGGTTCACACATTTGCTCATAAACGAGACGACCAATGAATTGTCCATCTTCAAGGATGAAAGGAACTTCACGCGATCGCACTTCGAGAACGCCGCGCGCACTGGGTTTGCCATCCGCGCCGAGCCCAAACCCCGGATCAAAAAAACCTGCATAATGAACGCGAAACTCGCCGATTGCCGCATCCATCGGCGCCATCTCGACAGCAAGATCAGAGGGGATCGCTAATTTTTCTCTAGAGGCCAAGATATAAAAATCGCCCGGGTCGAGAATAAGCCTGCCCTCGCGCGCAGGAAGCCGATCCCAAAAATCGTCAATCGCATAGGCGTCGAGGCGATCCACATCTATAACGTCTGTGTGCTTTTGCGCCCGATATCCAACAACGCCGCCAAAAGCCGCCGCGTCAAGAGCTACTCTCAATACAACCCCATCGCGCAGCGTGAGGGGCCCATCTACTAACGGCGTTTTATCATGCAGTGCGGCAAGAGCGCTATCGCTCAAAAAAAGACCTGATTGCGACGCGCTTTGCGCATGCGCCCTGAAACGTAATTGACTTAAGCGCGACCCCTTACGAACGCGCACAGAAAAACTGCGGGGAGAAACTTCTGCGTAAAGCGGTCCGTGATAGCCTGCTGAAACTTCATCAAACCGATCGCCGCGATCGGTAATCAGACGCGTAAAAATATCCAAACGGCCAGTTGAGCTTTTGGGATTCGCCGCACCTGAAACACGAGAGGAGAGCGCCAAACTCTCCAAAAGCGGCACCACATAAAAACATCCGCGCTCAAGAACTGCGCCATCTTCCTCTAAAGACATCTCATCATATTTGAGATCAGACAAGAGTTCGCTGACTGTGCGCGCTTTTCCCGGAAGAAAACTCGCCCGAACGCGATAAGCTTTAGCTCCCAGCCTTAAATCAAGGCTGGCTGGCTGAATTTGACCCTGCGTTAGGGGCGCTGCGAGCTTGACCTCACCCGCCTCGATCAGTCCCGAAATCTGCCGGCTTGAGAGTACGCCGCTCATGCGCCCTTCATCCTGTTCTTGTCCCTGCGCCAGAGGCCTATAAGCGCATAAGCGCCAATTTGCCCCCTGTTTCAAGCCATTGGATCAGAGAGCCTGTTGACAGCCGGATGAAGTCCCGCCTCTTGTGCGGGGGGAAGCCGCATTGCGCCTATCGGCTTGCCGCCATGAAAAACAAGGCGCTAAAAGACAAAATGCGCGCGCTCCCCATGGGGGTTGAGCGAACAAAGCATTCGAAGGAAAAAACGGTTCATTTTGCGCGACATCGCCCGCCGCGCGCTGAAAGGATTGATGATGGTCGCTGATGCGCCGCCAAGAAAATTTCGTTCCGCCACGCAGCTTGTGCATGGAGGCGCCCTACGCTCTCACTTTGGCGAATTATCTGAGGCTCTGTTTCTGACCCAAAGTTTCGCCTATCCAACAATGGAAGCAGCCGAAGCGCGATTTAAAGGCGAAGACCCTGGGTTCATATACTCCCGCTTTTCAAATCCCACTGTCGCGATGTTTGAACAACGCATGTGCTTATTAGAAGGAGCAGAAGCGGCGCGAGCGACAGCCAGCGGAATGGCGGCGGTTACGGCAAGCATGCTGGCGCAACTCAAAGCTGGCGATCATGTTGTTGCGGCGCGCGCCTTATTCGGCTCCTGTCTCTATGTTGTCGAAAATCTTCTTCCGCAACTCGGCGTTACTACCACGTTGGTGGAAGGGGCCGATCTCGCACAATGGAAACAAGCAGTTCGTAAAGAAACTAAAATCTTTTTCCTTGAAAGCCCAACTAATCCAGGCCTTGAGATTTACGATATCCAGGCGATCGCCGATATTGCGCATGAAGCTGGCGCAAAACTCGTAGTTGATAATGTTTTCGCCACGCCAATGCTGCAAAAACCCCTCGAACTTGGCGCTGACGTCGTTGTTTATTCTGCGACGAAACATATTGACGGACAGGGTCGTTGTCTTGGGGGCGTTATACTGGCGTCACAAGCGATTATTGACGAAAGCATTCACAATTTTTTACGTCAAACCGGTCCCGCTATGTCGCCCTTTAATGCTTGGGTTATGCTTAAAGGACTAGAAACTTTGCCACTGCGCGTAGCGCAACAAACTAAAAGCGCCAGCCTAATCGCGGATTTCCTAGCTGAACAAAAATCAATTGCTCGAGTGCTCTATCCATTCCGCAAAGACCATCCTCAAACTAACCTAGCGCACAAACAAATGACCGGCGGCGGAACATTGGTGAGCTTTGATGTCTTAGGAGGAAAGGCATCAGCCTTTAAATTGGCTAATAAATTAGAACTGATCAAAATCTCGAATAATCTGGGCGATGCAAAAAGCCTTATCACGCATCCCGCCACGACAACCCATCAACGCCTAACCCCAGAAGCGCGCGCCGCTTTAGGCATAAGCGAGGGCATGCTGCGTCTCTCTGTAGGTCTTGAGGATATTGAGGATCTCTTGGAGGATCTTGGCGCCGGCCTTGCTGCGGTTAAAAATTAACAGCCAAAGTCCGTGCATCGCAGAGCGCGCGTTTCTCCTAGCTGGATGTCGACCCGGCATTCTAGCGCACTATTTAAAAGATTATGTATGTCGCGATTACAAATCATATTCAGGTCACGGCGATCCAGGATTTTATGCCGGATCGCTCTGACCCCGAACAAGGCCGGTTTTTTTGGTCTTATACAATAGAGATTGCCAATCTTGGCACGCAACGGGTCCAACTCCTCTCGCGTCACTGGCTCATCATTGACGCCAATGGGCGTCGTGAAGAAGTTCGCGGACCAGGCGTTGTCGGCGAGCAACCCCTGCTCGAACCCGGAGAGATCTTTCGTTATGCTTCAGGCTGCCCCTTGTGTGCGCCCTCAGGCATGATGCAAGGAAGCTATCGGATGACAACGGATAATGGGGAGACTTTCGACGTCGTGATCCCGGCCTTTTCCCTCGACAGCCCCCTCTCAAAACCGACGCTTAATTGATGGATCTCCTAGAACGAGCAATCGACTTAACGGGCCGCCTGGTCGCTTTTGACACAGAGAGCTCGAAATCTAACCTGCCGTTGATTGATTTTGTGGCGGAGTATTTATCTGCGCAGGATATCCCTTTCATCCGCGCGCTCAACGCCTATGGCGATAAGGCGGCGATCTTTGCAACGATCGGACCGCAAATCTCTGGAGGCGTGTTGCTGTCGGGTCATACAGACGTTGTGCCCGTTGACGGTCAAGATTGGAAAACAAATCCTTTTTCCATGGTTCGAGACCAGTCGCGCCTTTGGGGTAGAGGCGTTGTCGATATGAAGGCCTTTGGCGCGATTTGTTTAGCGATGATTCCGCACTTCAAAACCGCAAAACTCTCACGACCAATCCATGTTTTGTTGAGTTATGATGAAGAAACCACCTGCCGGGGCCCCCTCGATGTCATTCATCGAATGGGCGTTGACTTACCCAAGCCTGCTGCTGTGATCGTGGGTGAGCCAACCTCTATGCAAGTCGCCGATGCGCATAAAAGCGTGTCCACGCATATCACCCGCGTTACAGGCTTTGAAATTCACTCGGCCAATCTTCATCGTGGCGTTAGCGCGGTCCATATCGCCTGCCAACTTGTTGTCGAATTGGAGCGTATTGGAGCCCAATTGCGATTGCTTGGAGATCCCAGCGGGCGCTTTGATCCACCCTGGTCGAGCGTTCATGTTGGCATGATTCAGGGCGGCACAGCCCGCAACATCGTCGCCAGAGATTGTGCTTTCCACTGGGAAGCGCGGGGATTGCCAGGTCTTGCGCCCACTTATGTCGCAGATCAATTGGCGCATTACGCCCAGTCCCTTCATGGGCAAATATTCCAGCATTTTCCGCAAACAGGCATTGAAACCATTTTGGAAAATGAGGTGCCCGGCCTTAGACCTGAAATTGGCTCCCTAGCCGAGTCGCTCGCCTTGCGCGCAGCGCGTCGAAACGCGACTATTGCGGTCCCTTACGCCACGGAAGCTGGCCATTTTCAGCTTGCAGGCGCCCCCACGGTCGTTTGCGGGCCAGGCAGTATCGAGCAAGCGCACCAACCAAACGAATTTATCGATATTTCTCAGCTTTCCGCCTGTATCGATTTCATGCAGCGGCTTACAGAGGAATTATCCGGCAATTGAGAAGATTCATCTCGCAAGAGACCGGAAAACCAGCCGCTCTAGCCCGTTCGGCATTGCTTTCGGCAAGTGAGCGGCTATAGTCCGCGCCCATTCCAGCCACGCATCCCGCTCACCGTGCGCGGTGCGTCCTTAGACATGAAGAGATAGCACAATGAAGTTGATCCCGGACGCCATGGCGCAAACTCCTCAGCCGGCGCCCCCTGCTCAATCCGCGCCGCCCATGACCACGGGAACTCAGGCCTCTGGGGCGCAGCCAGATGCAGCGGCCCAGCAGCCCTCTCTTCCGGATATCTTTGCTCAGCTGGTGCCAATCTTTGTTGTCATGGGCATTGTCTATATTCTTGTCATCCGCCCTCGCGCGCGGCGCGAAAAAGAACAGCTGGCGCAGCTGCGCAACGTACGTCGCGGCGACACGCTTGTGACCTCCAGCGGCATCATCGGCAAAGTGACAAAATCAATCGATGACGATGAAGTAGAAGTAGAAATTGCGCCAAATGTCCGTGTACGGCTGCTCCGCAGCGCCATCGTTGAAGTCCGCGCCAAGGGTGAGCCGGTCAAAGAAGCGCCCGCTTCTGCAAAATCCTGACCGCATAATGCGCTTTTAAACTGCGCAAGCCCGACCTCTATGAAGAAATAGCGACAAGATGCTGCGATTCTCAACCTGGAAATTTATCGCTATTGTGGCGATGACGCTTGCCGCCATCCTCGTGGTGGCGCCGAGCATGATGACGCCTGCGCATTATGAAGCTTTGAAAGAGCGTTTGCCTGCATGGCTAACACCACCCACCATCGTGCTTGGCCTTGATCTTCAAGGCGGCTCGCATGTCATGCTTGAAGTAGACAAGGCGGATATTTTAACAACGCAAGTCAAAAACCTCCGCGAAGACGTTCGTCGCATTTTACGCGAAGAAAAAGTCGCCATAACAGGCGGCATTGGCGCTACGCCCCGAGGCGTTCAACTCCGCGTTGCAGACGCTGCGGATCGGGAGCGCATCCTTCCCAAACTGCGTCTTCTTCGCAATGGATTCAGCGCACGCGCAGGCGGCGGCGACTCGCCCCTTGATGTCGAAGAAACGCCAGACGGCTTAATTCGTTTAACAGTAACCGATGCGGGACTCGTGGAAAAAACACGGCGCGCTGTCGATCAATCGATAGAAGTCATTCGTCGACGCGTGGATGCGCTGGGCACGCGTGAGCCATCCATTCAACGTGAAGGCGATGATCGCATTATTGTTCAGGTTCCCGGATTACAAGATCCCGAACAGCTCAAAACGATTTTGGGTCAAACAGCCAAGCTTGAATTTCGACTTGTCGCCGAGGCTGGTCAAAATCCAGCCGACTCGGAAGAGCTTGAACAGCAGGATGGAACAGGAAAGCTGCCAATCGAAAAACAGGTTATGGTGCAAGGCGAGGATTTGACTGACGCCCAGCCTGGTTTTGATCAACAACGCGGCGGCGAACCTGTTGTGAATTTCCGCTTTAACATTCGTGGCGCACAAAGATTTGGTGAAGTCACATCTAAAAACGTCGACCGACTTTTTGCGATTGTTTTAGATAATAAGGTGATTTCCGCACCGCGCATTTTAACGCCAATCACCGGCGGCTCAGGTCAGATATCTGGTCGCTTTACCGTCGAAGAAGCCAACAACCTGTCCATCCTTTTGCGTGCAGGCGCTCTTCCTGCAAAACTCAATATTGTTGAAGAACGCACCGTTGGTCCAGGCCTCGGTCAAGACTCCATCGATGCGGGCAAACGCGCGGCCTATGTCGGCGCCGGTTTGGTTGTTGTCTATATGCTCATCACTTATGGCGTATTTGGCGTATTCGCCAATCTCGCGCTTTTTGTGCACATCGCCTTCATCTTCGCTGGTCTTGTCTTACTCGGCTCAACGCTTACCTTGCCAGGCATCGCGGGGATTGTCCTAACCATTGGGATGGCAGTTGACTCGAATGTGTTGATTTACGAACGCATCCGAGAAGAAAATCACGCAGGGCGCACAATTCTCGCCTCGCTTGACGCTGGCTTCAAGCGCGCCTTTGCGACAATTGTTGACTCCAATGTCACGATGTTTGTCGCAGCGGCGATTTTATATTTCCTTGGCACCGGACCTGTACGCGGCTTCGCCGTATCTCTTGCGCTGGGCATTCTAACGACGATTATCACTGCCTATACGATGACGCAGATGATGATTGCTATTTGGTATCACTATGCGCGTCCAACGCGTTTGCCGATTTAAAGAGGCCATCTATCCATGAAACTCCTGCGCCTCGCTCCGGAGAACACCAAGTTTCCATTCATGCGTTTCAGGCGCGTGAGCTATCCATTTTCTGCGCTTCTTTCCTTGATTGCCGTTGCGCTGTTTATTTTCAAGGGAATGAATTTCGGCATTGATTTTGCCGGCGGCACCGTCATTGAACTGCGGGCTAAAAATGGCTCTGCAGAGGTTGGCGTCTTACGCGGCTTAGGCGAAGGCTTAAAGCTAGGGGATATAGAAGTTCAAGGCTTTGGTAACCCAGCCGATGCTACGCTTCGTTTCGGTTTACAGCCTGGCGGCGATGTTGCCCAGCAGGCCGCCGTCGAACGTGTGCGGGAAAAAGTTGGCAATGACTACGAACTCCGCCGCGTTGAAGTTGTTGGACCAAGAGTGTCCAACGAGCTCGTGCAATCTGGCACGCTTGGCGTTGTCCTCTCTATCCTCGCGGTATTGGGCTATCTTTGGTTTCGCTTCGAATGGCAGTTTGCAGTGGGCGCCGTCATTGCAACCATGCATGACCTTTTACTGACAGTGGGTTTTTTTTCCATCACCCAACTGGAGTTTAATACAACCTCTATTGCTGCAATTCTCACAATTGTTGGCTATTCATTAAACGAAACGGTTGTGGTGCTCGATCGCATTCGCGAAAATATGCGCAAATATAAAAAGCTTGGCACAGCGCAAATGATCGATATGTCGATCAACGCCGTCCTCCCGCGCACAATTATGACAGCGACAACTGTCATGCTCGCTCTAATCGCCCTCGTCGCTTTTGGCGGCCAGGTCATTCGCTCGTTTTCGCTAGCAATGATTTGGGGGATTTTTGTCGCGACCTATTCATCAATCTTTATCTGCTCGCCAATGCTCATCTATCTTGGGCTCCGCAATGAAGAAGGCGATAAGGCGGCGGCGTCACATGAAGTCGCGTCGAAAGACTCGCAAACTCGAGATGGGCAGAGCGGGTTAGAGTCAGCTGAAAAAGAACCGTCAACAACTTCTGCGCCAGCGAAGAAAAAATCAGCTCAGTCGCGTAAACCGAGGGAGGCTTGACAGCACCGTCCAACCCCGCAACCGGCTATATTGCGGGCCGTTACCGGATTGATGATTATGGCGCCGGCGGTTTCCGTTTTGCAGATATGTCCCACCGCGGCTCAATCCTCGCGTTGCCTAGCGGCATTCGAGCGATTACTCTTGAAAATATCACAGACATCGATGCTGCGCTTATTGATCTCGCCTTAGCTGAACCCGCAGGTCTCGATATACTCATCATTGGATCAGGCGCTCATTTAACGCCCATCAGCTCGACGCATAAAAATAAATTAAAAGCCGCAGGTGTTGGTTGTGAGACGATGGCGACAGGAGCCGCCGTTCGAACCTACAACCTTCTCACTGACGAGGGCCGACGCGCTGGCGCATTGTTAATTGCTGTCGCATGATAGCTGCAATGCCTGATCATTTTGATCATTGCGAAGCAAATTTACGCAAGCAGGATAAAGATCTCTGGCTTGCCTGCCTGTTTGCGCCCGCTCCTGTGCGTCGCGACCTCCACGCAATCTACGCCTTTGTATCCGAAATCCGCGACATCCGCGCTAAAGTCTCGCAAGCTCTATTAGGCGAGATGCGACTTCGTTGGTGGAGCGACACATTAGAAACCATCAATCTCGACGTCGCGCACGCCCATCCTATCGTGGATGCGCTGCGGGATGTTATCCGTCGTAACGCTTTACCCAGAGCGGAATTTTTAGGCCTCTTAGAAGCCCATATTTTTGATCTCTATGATGACCCCATGCCCACGCATGAAGCTTTAGAAGCATATTGCCGCTCGACTAGCGTCGCGCCAATACAATGGGCGGCGAAAATTATTGGCGCCCCTCCCTCCAGCGCCTTCCACGACGCCGGACTAGCGCTTGGATTAACCCGAACGCTTTGCGCGTTGGATCAAAAATTTATTCCCCTAGATGGTCCCTCAGCAAGCCCGCTAGATTATTCGAAAGCCCGCAGTCAGCTCATCAAGCTGGCGCGCGACTATTATCAAAGCGCCTACCGCGCTGCAGGAGAGCTTACATCAGGACGAGAGGCCCTGCTCCCGGCTTCAGTCACACCGCTTTTTCTGGAACAACTGGCGCAAAGAGACTATGATCTCGATTTAGGCCCCATCACAATCTCCCCCTTGCGCCGTCAATGGCGCTTATGGCGCGCGGCGCGCAATTATGGGCTGTGAACGCGCGCAGCAATGGATGAATCTTGATGACGAGCGTTCAAGAAACCTTTGGCAATGACGTTCGTCGTCTACGTTTAGACACGCTGATCTTTTTGCGATGGATCGCAATTGCTGGACAAACAGCAGCACTCGTCTTTGTCTATTTTATTTTAGGTTTTGATTTTCCTGTTGGCCTATGTTTCGTTTTTGTCGTCGCTTCCGCAACATTAAATTTTGGCCTGCGCTTTGGCACCTCGCGCAGCTTTCGTCTTGGCGATATTGAAGCTGCATTTCTGCTTGGCTACGATATTTTGCAGCTTGGCTTTTTGCTTTATCTTACCGGCGGCCTGACCAATGGCTTTGCGATGCTTTTTCTGGCTCCGGTAACAATTTCCGCTGTCTCTCTTCCAAGAAATTTAACATTTTTACTTGGCGTTTCGATGCTTGTGGTCGCGACATTTCTTTTCGTTGAATACTTGCCCTTACCCTGGCGAGAAAATGAAGCCCTTAAATTTCCTCCGCTGTATCGCGTTAGTATTTTAGCCGCGCTGGCTTTGAGCTCTAGCTTTATTGGCATCTATGCAGCTCGCGTCGCGGATGAAGCGCGTCTTTTAGAAACAGCGCTCTCTGCTACTGAACTTGTGTTAGCACGCGAACAACATCTCTCCCAACTTGACGGTCTAGCGGCGGCGGCGGCGCATGAACTGGGCACGCCATTGGCCACCATCACATTAATTGTAAAAGAACTGCAAAAATCCGCGGACTCGACGCCTAGTCTTAGGGATGACCTTGCTTTGCTTGCGCAAGAATCTGCGCGCTGCCGGGAAATCCTCGGCAAGCTGAAATCCCTCAATTCGGAAGATGAAGGCGGCGTGATGAACATCCAGTCTCTGGACACGCTGATTGAGGAGGTCGTTGAGCCGCAACGCGAATTTGATGTCGCGCTAGACGTGACCAAACTCGGCTCTTCAACGCCGCCTGCGCTCGCACGTAATCCGGCAATTATTTATGGTCTGGGCAATTTGGTCGAAAATGCTATGGATTTTGCGAATTCACGGGTTCGCGTTGACGCTGTATGGAATAATAATCTTGTTTCCATCACGATTGAGGATGATGGCCCAGGCTTTTCGCCAGACGTGTTAGAACGTCTTGGCGATCCCTATCTGCGAGGCCGTCCAACAGATCGGCGCACAAAGAAAGATATTGAATCTGGGCTTGGACTGGGTCTTTTCATCGCGAAAACGCTCCTAGAACGCTCAGGCGCCACAGTTGACACCATGAATATTTCACCGCCCCGCACCGGCGCCATTGTCCGCGTCACCTGGCCGCGCGCTGCTTTGGAAATCACGCCCTGGAGCGCGCGAAGCCGATCAATCGCCTTGAATGATCAGACAGCCATCGACTCGCCCCAGACCGTAAGCTAAAAATATCTCATCTAGGCGGAAACTATGTCTGAAAATCAGTAATCCGGCGTAATTTTAAATATACCCTGACTCATTGAAAACCCGAAAAACAGTTGCGCTGAAGTGTTTTTGGGATTCGACTTGGCTGTATGATTCGTGGTGGTTTTCTTAGCGCTGAAGATAGAGCCGATCTGATTGATCTGGCTCGAGATGGTTCATCTGCGCACCGACTGGGACGACGGGCCAACGCCTTGTTACTGCTAGATGAAGGCTGGAGCTGTGAGCAGGTCGCCAAAGCCTTGTTTCTTGACGATGATACAATTCGTGGCTGGTATCGGTTGTATCAAAAGGACGGCATACTCGGCTTAGCATGGCATGGACCGCCAGGCCTTTCTTGCCAGATCACTGTTGAGCAGCAAGAA
>SXGT01176458.1_pt1 | contig 21454 bp, 25 predicted proteins | sample 3176221 | NCBI WGS metagenome assembly SXGT01 (sample SAMN11356862, study PRJNA531348) | freshwater metagenome | isolation source: freshwater sample F1-120 | place: China: Fuxian Lake, Yuxi | collected 2017-12-25
CGGCTCGGTCGCCGAGGCGCGCTCGAAGGGCAAGGCCCGCATCGAGGGCAAGGACTCCGTCATGCAAGTCGGCGCCGTGGTCGAGTTCCGCTTCAACGTGTAGGAAACCGTCCTTCTCTGCCGTCTCGCACACGGCCGCCTAGCGAGGCTTCGGTTCGTGCATGCGAACCGCGAGGCCTGTGACCGGGTGCCCGGTGGGCTTGTCGGGCCTGATCCCGTCTGGTCGCACGATGGTCGGCCCCGCTTCGACGTCGACCTCGACCTCGCCCATCGAGTAGTCGAGCAAGCGAGAGTGCTCTCCCTCTAACATGACTAGCGCGAGCCCGCTGCCGTCATCGACCGTAATCCAGAGGAGACCCGCCGTCGATCCCACCGTCGCGATCCGACCAGCGATCGTGGCGGTGACGGGCCGGCCCCTTGACATGTCGATCAGCTCCGCGATCGGAGTGGCACGGTCGCCCGTCGGCATACTCGCCGCCTTATCGACACCGATAGACGCAAGCCAGGTCGACGGCCAGTCCATCGCGGGGAAGAAGCTGAGGAGGCCGGTCTGGTCTCGCGGCCCCGGATCGAGTTCTCGTTGAATGGCCACAAAGCGCTCTTCACTCGTGAGTTCGAACACAAGGTGTCCGCTGTCGAGCCTGGACACTGCGATGACTCTGTCGTCGAACGCACTCGCCAGTACGCGGAACATCGCATGAACGCCGGAATACGCCCACATCGGCCCGTAGTCCTTGCCCTTCAACCACACTCCGGGTTCGGAGTTCCCGTCTGGATGGAGGGCCTCGACGAAGTACCGGCCACCGCTGGCATCCATGAAGAGCGGAAGCCACGAGGGCGGCTCCTCGACTAAGTCGATGAGGAATTCGCGCTCGCGAATCACCTCATCGATTGAGAGGAATCGTCGACCCGCGAATGCGGTGAGGCTCCCGCCGTCATGCCATTCGTAGAGCGCTCGGACTTCGTTCGGGATAGCGAACGGAACGATCGCCGACTCCAGCCGCGCGAAAGCGTCCGCGGTGGCGGGAGGCCTGAGGCCGGCAGCGGACTCCGGAGAAAGGCGCACGAGCGCAGCTTCGAAGCGCTCGAGTTCATCGCGTAAACGCATTCCTTCTCCCCTCCCGCTTCTGAGTGTAGAGAGATCGTCGGTTTCGATGGTCAACGAGTTCGGATGCTGGCGTCGAGGATCGCGGCGAGCTCGACGACTTCGGTGACCTTCCCAGCCGCGATGTTCACGATCAGGTCGTGAGCCTCATCGTTCGTCCACGTCAGCCGGTAGCCGTTGACGCCGAGGAAGGCGATGAGTCCGGCGAGGCCGAGACGCTTGTTGCCGTCGACGAGCGCGTGATTGCCGACGAGCGACAGAGTCAGTGCCGCCGCCTTGAGCGCCAGTGTCGGATAGACCGGTGTGCCGAACAACTCGGTGCGGGGCCGCGCCGCCGCTGATTCGAGCAGTCCCGCATCGCGCACAACCGGAGCCTCACCCATCGCGCGCTCGGCGATGTAGAGCAGATCGTCGAGGTCGAGGTAGATCATCGACCGAGGCGGTCGAGGGCCTCGGCGAATCGCGGCAACTCGTCGTCGAGCACCTCGTCGAGCAGGTCACGCTTGCTGCGCGTCTCGATGTAGTCGCGCACGGCCGAGCGCGCCACTTCTTGCATCGAGCGGCCTTCACGTTCGGCGCGCTTGCGCAGAGCATCCGTCTCGGCGTCATCGAGTCGTAGTGTCATGGCCATGGCGAAGATGGTATCAGTCTTGATACCAACGGGGCGAGCATTCGCTGAGAGCCCGCGCGGCGAGCCCTAGGGTGAATCCATGACCGACCCCACCTTGAGGCTGCCGAGCCAGAGGTTCCGAGCCGTGCTCGATCTCGGTGAGAACGTCGGCACTCTTCCGCCGCTTCCGCGTTCGCTGGGGCGCCCAGAGCTCGACGCCGACTTCGATGACGAATCGAGCACGCTCACGGTCTACCTGCACTTCGCCACCGGTCAACTTCATGCCGATGTCACCGACGATCGGTTCGACCATCACTTCCATGACGCTCGGGGCAACGACATCACCCGCAGCCCGTGGAAGCGTGAGCCCACAGCGGCGCTTCTCGAGTGGGCGCAGCGATTCGCGTCGATGGCGCTTCCTGTCATGCCCGACCTGCTCGACGACGCCGAGGATGCTGCCGAGTGGTACGCGGCCGGCCTGACGGTCTATGCCCGCGACACCGGCCCGGTGCCGCTCGAGATCATCGAGGTCGAGCTCGAGGGCGAGCTGCTCATGCTGCCGTGGCTCGGCAGCGGCACCGTCGACCACGAGCACATCGACGGCGACGACCACCCCATCGAGTTGCTGTGGGATCCGCTGGGTCGCGAGCCGAGCATCCGCATCGCTCGGGCGTGGCTCGATGCGCGAACCGATCAGCCGCGCACGGTGGCCGAGCCGGGCGTCGACTGGAACGCGGTGGGGCTGAGCGCATCCGAGGTGCTGTCGTGGCTCGAAGGCGTGTACCTCAACCATCACGTGCTCGCCCACCCCGCCCAGGTGATCATGAGGGCCGCACTGGAGCGAATCGCCGGGCTGCGCTAACGGGCCCCGAGTGATCCGTGCGCACCGAGGGTCACTCGGCAGCGAGTTCTTCGCGCAGGCGCGGCTCGACGCGGTGCTCAGGCTTCACGCCTGACTTGTCGGCGTAGAAGGCGCGGATGACGTCCATGTCGCGCCCGACGTCGCCCGTGAGCTCGATGGTCGGGCCGAGCCCGGTCGTCATGGTCGTGCGGTCGACGTAGCCGAGTGTGAGCGGCAACTGGGCTTCGCGGGCGATGCGGTAGAAGCCCGACTTCCAGTAGCTGTGGCCCTTGCGCGTGCCGTCGGGCGTCACGACCAGGCCGAAGACATCGCCCGATCGGATGCGCTCGAGCACCTCGCCGACGACCGCGCTCGGCGCTTCTCGATCGACAGGAATGCCGCCGAGCCTGCGCATGATGGGCCCCTTCCAGCCGCGGAAGAGGCTCTTCTTGCCCAGCCAGCGAAAATGCATGTCGAGCCGCCAGGCGATCGCGAGCATGAAGACGAAGTCCCAGTTCGACGTGTGCGGTGCCCCGATCAGCACAGTGGGGCGATCGGGCGCTGGCTCCGACACGAGCTTCCACCGGCTGAACGCCCAGAAGGTGCGGGCCACGAGGCGTCGAGCGAACATGGTTCAACTGTAGATCGCCCGCGGTCGGTACCGTCGTTGCCATGATCACCGGAATTCACACCGTGCTCTACAGCGACGATCCGCCCGCGACGCGCGCGTTCTTCCGAGACGTCATCGAGTGGCGCTTCATCGAGCCGGCGCCCGGCTGGCTCATCTTCGCTTCCGGCCCGAGCGAGCAGGGCATCCATCCGCGCACGTGGAAAGGCCAGCACGAGCCCTATGACCAGCGCCACGAGATCTCACTGCTGTGCGACGACCTCGACGCGACGATCGCCCAGCTGAAGGCGAACGGTGCCGAGCTCGACGACGAGATCTGGCAGCAGGACTACGGCCGTGGCCTCAACCTCATCGTTCCGGGGGTCGGCCCGGTCATGCTCTACGAGCCCAACTACGCGCCCGCGTGGGAGAAGCCGACTTAGCCCCGCTGCAGTGGCTACAGCGCCAGCGAGTCGAGGTCTGCCGCGACCACCTGTCGATCTTCGTCATCGTCGATGGCGTCGAGTAGTAGGCGGCACCGATCGCGAGCTCGCCGTGCCGACGGGAGGTCGCCAGCCACTGCGTGCGCGCGCGCAAGACCTTCGTAGGCGCTCGCGACGACCCAGTCGTCGAGGCCTGGTGACTGCGCATACTCGACCGCTCGCTCGGCGTGAAGAACGGCACTGGAAGCGCGGCCGAGCGCAGCGTAGACGCGAGAGATTTGCCACTCGCCGATTGCTCGTTGCTGATCGGTGCCGACGGTGTCCCAGTGAAAGCGCGATGCGTGCGCCATGTGCATCATTCGGTCGTCCTCGCGCTGTGTTCGGTTCTGCTGGTCGAGCAGCTTCCACGTTTCGTTGTAGAGGCGAATCGCGGTGGCTCGGTCATCATCAGAAGCTGCAGACGCGGTCGAGTCGAGGCTCATGGTCACTCCGTGATGGTCATCCGTGCTGTGGGCGAGGGAATCCGGCACGCATTACTGTCGCAAGACGGGGTTCCCGTCTGTGACACCAGACCCTATGTGGTCGATGTAGTCCGCGGCCAACGGAGGGCACAACCGCATGATCGCAGTGTGCCCCGTGCGGCACATGCCGTGAGGGGCACACAGCGTGTTGGGCGTGCGCGACCCTGGAGCCGGGCACCAACCGACGCGGTACTGACAGACTCCCTCCATGACTGACCCACTCTCGACGACGGGCCCGCGCCCCTACACGCCGCCCGCACGGCCGACGAACATCATGGCCATCATCTCGCTCGTCGCAGCGTTCGTCGCGCCCGTCGCGGGGCTCGTGCTCGGCATCGTGGCACAGCGACAGATCGCCCAGACCGGAGAGGACGGCGCCAGCCTCGCGAGGGCCGGGGCGATCATCGGCGGAGTGCTCACGGCCCTCGGCGCACTGTTCTTCATCGTCTGGCTCATCATGTTCGTCTCGATCATGGGTATGGCCTGGACGAGTTTTCCGCGAGGCTGATGAGATCACTCACTGATCGCCGATGCAGCCGCGTGAACGATCTGCGCGTCGAAGGCGGAACGTAGACGCGAGCCGGTGCACGCGAGTAGCCTCGCGCGCATGTTCCTTCTCGAGCTGAACTGGCTGGCAATCCTCGTCGGCTTCGTCGTCGCCTTCGCTGCCGGAGCCCTGTGGTTCGGGCCCAAGACCTTCTTCCCTGTGTGGTGGAAAGCGATGGGCCGGTCGGAGGATGAGGTTCCGGGTGGCGGCAACATGGGTCTCGTGTTCGGCCTCACCGCGGTGGGGGCGCTCGTTCAGGTGATCGCCGTCGCCTCGGTCATCCACTTCGTCGATCTCGCTGCGGGCCCCGTCGGACCGCTCGGCGGTGCGCTGACCGGACTGCTTCTCGGCATCGGCTTCGCCGCGGCAAGTTCGTTGAGCCATCGGCTGTTCGCCGGTCAGGGGCTGAAGGTGTGGGCCATCGAGGTCGGCAGCGATGTCGTCAACTACACACTCGTCGGCCTCGTGATCGGGCTCTTCGGCTGACGATCGACCCCGTTCAGCCCCGCAGCCGCTCACCGCGCGGGTCGTAGAACGGGCGCCGCGACACCGTCGCGGGCACGCGCACGCCCTTGCACTCGACCGTGAACGCAGCCTCGAGCGAGACGGCCGGGTCGAGAGCCGCGATGCCCACCGCGCGGCCGAGCGTGTGGCCGTAGGCACCGCTCGTCATCCGCCCGACCGCGACACCGTCGGCGAAAACGGTCTCGTCGTGCACGAACACCGGGTCGGGGTCGTCGAGCGCGACGTAGCCCGTACGGTGCCGCGGCGATTTCGGGTCGAGCGCGGCGACCGCGTCGCGCCCCGTGAAGCCCCCGGGCTTGTCGAGGGCGACGGTGAAGCCGAGACCGGCCGAGTAGGGGTCGTCCGCGGCGCCGATGTCGTGCCCGAGGTGCCGGTAGCCCTTCTCGCTGCGCAGCGAGTCGAGCGCGTGATAGCCCGCGAGCCGCACTCCGAGATCTTGCCCCGCCTCCCAGAGCGCATCGAAGACGTTGAGCGCGAGATCGGCCGAGGGGTAGAGCTCGAACCCGAGCTCGCCGACGAAGCTGATGCGCAGGCTGTAAGCGAAGCCGTCGGCCACCTCGACCTCGCGTCCGGTCGTGTAGGGCTGCGCGGCATCGGACCAGTCATCGGGCGACACGCGCGACAGCAGCTCGCGGCTGAGCGGACCCATGACGCCGATCGTCGCGAGCGCCGCCGTCACGTCGACGACCGCCGCGGAACGCCCCCGCGCCGCGCGTCGCAGCAGCCACAGCGACTTGTGGTGGCTCGTCGACGGCGTCACGACCAGGAAGCGATCGTCGGCGAGGCGCGTGACTGTTCCGTCGAGCTCGATGCCGCCGTTGCGGTTGAGGAACAGCGTGTAGACGGCCTGCCCCACTGCCACGTCGACGTCGTTCGTCGCGGCGTGCTGGACCACGGCGAGAGCATCCGCCCCCACGATCTCGAACTTCGCGAAGGGGCTCAGATCGAACAGCGCAACGCCTTCGCGTCCGGCGCGGTGCTCGGCTGCAACCTGGTCGAACCAGCCGGGCTTGCCGTAGCTGTACCCCTCGGCCGCGGTCGGGCCGCCATACCAATTGGCCCGCTCGCCGCCGTTGATCTCGCCGAAGCGGGCGCCGAGCTCGGCGAGCCGCCCGTGCAACGGTGTGCGCCGCACAGGGCGCGCGGTCTCTGACTGCAGGTGCGGCCAGTGCATCGCGTAGAGCCTGCCGAGGCTCTCGACGGTGCGCGCGTGCAGGTAGCGCCGGTTGCTCTGGTGGCGCGAGAAGCGCTGCACGTCGACCGAGGCCGAGTCGAACTGGGGCGTGCCGGCGACGATCCACCGCGCGAGTTCTCGACCGATGCCGGGCGCGTAGATGATGCCCTGCGAGTTCAGCCCCGCCGCGACGAACAACTGCTCGACCTCGGCCGTCTCGCCGAGCAAGAACGACGTGTCGGGCGTGAAGCTCTCGGGTGCCGTGATGAAGCGGTCGTAGCCCGCCGGACCAAGGGCCGGCACGGTGCGCTCGGCGGCGGTGCGCACGGGGGAGAAGTGCTCCCAGTCGTCGGGGAAGGTCGCGAAGCCCGCAGTCGAGATCTCGGTCACAGCACGCGGGATGCCGTTCGGCTCGAACGCGCCGACGAGCAGCCGCCCGGCCTCCTGACGGATGTAGTAGCTGTGGTCCACGTCGCGCAGCACCGGCAGCGAGGCGACGGCTCCGTCGATCGGCTCAGACCGCACGTGCACGTGCTCGGTTGCATAGAGCGGCAGGTGCACGCCCGCGGTGGCGGCGAGGTCGCGGCTCCACAGCCCGCCCGCGATGACGACGCGGTCGGCGAGCACGGTGCCATGCTCAGTCTCGACGCCGGTCGCACGCCCGCTCTCGTGCAGTATCACGGTCACCGTGACGCCCTCGCGGATGCTCACGCCGGCCTCGTGCGCGAGCTTCGCCATGGCGAGCGCGGCGTAGCCGGGGTTCACGTGCCCGTCGTTCGCGAAGTGCAAGCCAGCCAGCACGCCCTCGGTCGAGGCGATCGGCCAGAGCTTCGCGATCTCGCCGGGGTCGACCATGCCCGCCTCGATGCCGTTCTGCACGGCGACGTCGCGGGCGTAGAGCAGCTCGTCGACGCGCCCGGGCTGGCGCGCGAGGCTCAGCGACCCGCACCGCTCGAACGACACCTCGACCCCCGAGCGCTGCTGCAGGTCGGCGTAGAACGCGAGCCCGTACGACGAGAGACCCGTCATGGCGGTCGACCCGCGCGCGCCTGCGACGAGCCCGGCGGCATGCCAGGTCGTGCCGCTCGTGAGCACGGCGCGCTCGAGCAGCAGCACATCGTCGACCCCGGCCTCGGCGAGGTGCAGAGCGATGCTCGCGCCGATGATGCCGCCGCCGACGATGATCGTGCCGGCACGGGCAGGCAGTGGCAGGCCCGCCTCGTCGGTGAACGCCGCAGCGCTGAGCGAGCGGTCGGCGAGTCTGTCCATGGCGGTGAGCCTCCTGCGTGCAGGCTAACCGCGTGTTGGCCCGCTGGACAACACGCGCCGGAGGAGAGGTGCCGCTGAGCGTGTGTGCCTCTCGCGGCACATGCCGCGGCAGGCACAGTGGCTGGGTGCGGTGCACTACCCAGCCGCGTCGGGCACGATAGCCCTGTGGATGCTCACACCGCGCTCGCCGAGGCCCGCGCCGCGCTCGCCGCGGCCGCCGGGCGCCTCACGGCGGCCGGCGCCGTGCCCGAGCAGCTCGTCGTGACGGTGCCGGCGCACCGCGCACTGGGGTTCATCCCGCGCCGCGAGACCTTCCGGCGCACCGGCGAGGGATTCGTGCTCGGCGCACTGCTCGTCACCTCCAGCGGAGACGTGCTCGCACCCGGGCGCATCGCGCGAGCGAGCCGGCAGGTGCTGCCGGGCCACCAGTCCGAGAGCGCGCGGGCCCGCCGCGAGCTGCGCCAGCGCCTGCTCGATGCCCGCCTGCCCGAGGGCACCACGGTCGTGATCGACTCGCGCCCCGTGCCGCTCGACGACCCAGAGGCGATGGCCGCCGAGCGCGGGCCGCTCGTACTCCGCGAGCAGGCGGGCGCGACGGCCGTGCTCGTGCGCTGGATGCCCACGGCGGCCGATGACACCCTCCGCCCCCTCGATGCCTACCTCGCCGAGCGCCTCGACCTGGCGCTGGGCACCCTGACCGCCGCGCGAGCCGAGAGCGAGCATCCATGACCGAGAACGAGACGGCCGGGCTCGACGGCGCTGGAATAGACGCTGACGCCTTCGCCTTCTACGCCGAGCTCGCCGAGCACCAGACCAAAGAGTGGTGGCTCGCCAACAAGAAGCGCTACGACACTCGAGTCAAGGCGCCCGTCGAGCGCCTCGTCGACGCGCTCGGCGGCGAGTTCGGGCCGCTCAAGATCTTCCGGCCCTACAAAGACGTGCGGTTCAGCGCCGATAAGCGGCCGTACAAGGACCACCTCGGGCTCGTGACCGCCGACGACTCGGCGGCGACCTACTACCTGCAGCTCTCGCAGCACGGCCTCATGCTCGCCGGTGGGCTCTACCCGCCGGCGCGCGAGCAGCTCGCGCGCTTCCGCGAGATCGTCGACGACAACCGCCTGGTCGGCGACCTCGAGGCGACGCTCGACGAGGTGTCAGAGAGCGGGTTCACGATCATGACGACGGATGCCCTCGCCACCGCCCCGCGGGGCTTCAGCGTCGACCACCCGAAGATCGCCCTGCTCAGGCTCAAGCGGCTGGCCATCGCCGCCGAGCACGCCCCCGCCGCGTGGATGACCGGGCCCGAGCTCGTCGACCGCGTGCGCGCGGGCTGGCGCACCGTGCGCGTCTGGAACGACTGGATCGCCGAGAACCTGCCCATCGCTGTTGAGGCGACCCGATGACCCCCGGTCAGAGGGTCGACCCCGTGGTGCGAGTGGTGCGCGCGGTCGTCGCGCCGCTCACGCGCACCCGGGCGTTCCGCTGGGCGGCGCCGCGCGCCATGCCGCCGATCGAGCAGGCGATCGCGGCCGTCACCGGTCGCAACGTGCAGTTGAGCGCACTGCTCGTTCCCTCGCTGATCCTGACGACCACCGGCGCCAAGAGCGGCCTGCCGCGCGAGTCGGTGCTCATGTACACGGCCGACGGCGAGGGTCGAGCGATCATCGCGGGCACGAGCTTCGCGCGCGAGCACCACCCGGCCTGGACCTACAACCTGCTCGCCCACCCCGAGGCCGAGATCTCGGTGAGGGGGCGGCGGTACGCGGTGCGGGCATCCGTCATCGAGGGGGATGCCCGCGAGCAGGCCTGGCGCCGCATCGAGTCGCAGTGGCCCGGGTACCGGGCCTACGAGCGCGAGTCGGGGCGCATTGTGAGGCTCTTCCGGCTGCACCTGCTGCGTGAACTCGGAGGTTGGCCGTGACCGAGCTGCGTCCCTTGCCGAAGGCCGACCCGATCGTGCACGGAGTGCGCACGGTGGTGTCGGCGATCACGCGCACGAGCGTCTGGCGCTGGGCGTCTCACCGCGTGATGCCTCCTGTCGAGCGCGCCCTCGCAGGCCTCACCGGCGGCCGCGTGCAGTTCAGCAGCCTCTTCGTGCCCTCGCTGATTCTCACGACCACGGGCGCGAAGAGCGGCCTGCCGCGCGACACCGTGCTCATGTACACGGCGGACGGCTACGGCCGGGCGATCGTTGCGGGCACGAACTGGGCCGCCGCGAGGCACCCCGCCTGGACCTACAACCTGCTGGCCCACCCCGAGGCCGAGATCACGGTGCGGGGGCGACGGTACGCGGTGCGGGCATCCGTCATCGAGGGGGATGCCCGCGATCGTGTCTGGCGGCACCTCGAGTCGCAGTGGCCCGAGTACCGGGCCTACGAGCGCGACTCGGGGCGCACCGTGCGGCTGTTCCGCCTGCACCTGCTGCGGGAGGTCTGACGAGCACCTCGGGTCGGCTGTCGAAGTGCTGACCGAGTGCTGACGGAGCCCTGAAGGCCGTTCAGGTGGCACGCGCGTCGACGTAGCGTCAGCCCATGACCTCGACGACACCGCCCACGAGCGACGCCCCTGCCACTGACGTCGATGCGCGCGGTCACTCGGTGATTCCGGGACGCATCGCGAACTACGTCGAAGACGTCTTCCACATCGTGCTCGCCGTGCTGCTGATCCTCATCGCGGTCGGAGCACTCGGGGTCACGGTCTGGCGGGTGGTGACGACCGAGCCGTTCTTCCCGACCGGCATGATCCAGGCGATCAACGACATCCTGTTCATCGTCATCATTCTCGAGATCGTGCGCACGATCATCGCGCGGTTCACCGATGGCGTCTTCCAGCTGCAGAACTTCCTGGTCATCGGTGTCATCGCGGCAGTGCGGCACATTCTCACCGTCGGCGCCTCACTCACTCTCGAGCCCGACAAGCCGCAGCAGGCCTTCGAGCGCGGGCTGCTCGAGCTCGGGGTCAACACGCTCATCGTGCTCGGGCTCGTCATCGCGATCTACCTCTCGCGCGCGAGCATGAAGCCCCTAGGTCGGCAGAAGCCCTGACTCGGGCGGGCACTCGTCGGGGTCGCGCCGCGTGCGCGAGCGCAGCCTGTCGGCGAGCTCGGTCAGAGCAGGTTGGCCCAGCACGATGCCTGCCACGACAATCACCATGCCGGCCACCTGCGCGCCCGTGAACTGCTCACCGGCGACGATCACACCGAGCACGACGCCGGTCACCGGGTTCAGCAGGCCGATGAGGCCCACGGCTCCCGCCGTGAGGTGCTGCAGGGCAGCGAACCAGGTGGCGAACGCGAGAGCAGTGGCGACGAGCGAGAGGTAGGCGAACCCGATCAGTTCTGCGGTGTCGAGCGGCGGCGGCGGGCCCTCGGCCAGCAGTGCGGTGATGACGAGCGCGAGGCCGCCGCCGGTCAACTGCCAGGCGGTGAGGGCGAGCGCGGGGGTGCCGTCGTTCCAGCGCCGGGCCAGCACGAAGCCGACCGACGACATGAGCATCGCGGCGAGCGAGGCGACGACGCCCCAGACGTCGATCGTGCCGCTGGCGCCTGCGAGCAGGACGACGACGCCGGCGAAGCCGACGAGGGCCCCGGCCAGCGACAGCAGAGCCGGGCGCTCGGCCGCGAGCGGCCACGCGAGCAGCAGCATCACGGCGGGAGCGATGGCCATGAGCATCGCCGCGATGCCCGAAGGCAGCAGTTGCGCGGCGAGATAGACGAGCACGAAGAACGCGCCGACGTTGAGCGTGCCGAGCACGGCCGATCGCCACCACCACGGGCCGCGCGGGAGGCGTCGTGCCAGCACCAGCAGCACGAGCCCGGCGGGCAGGGCGCGCAGCGCGGCCCCCCACAGGGGCGACTCGGCGGGCAGCAATTGCGACGTCACGACGTAGGTCGAACCCCAGGCCACGGGGGCCACGGTCGCGACAAGAATCCAGCGCCAGGATGCGGTCATGACGGGCAGAACCTTTCCGTGGAAAGTATTATTCCCGCATGACACCGACCCCGCCTCCCTCTGACGACGCGGCTCCCGATCGCGTCGCGCGCATCCAGGCCGAGTGGCGCCGCGAGCGACCCGAGCTCGACGTCGCCCCGCAGGGCATCTTCGGCCGTCTCGCCCGACTCGCCGACGCGATCGACGACGAGCTCGAGCGAGTCTTTCGCCAGTTCGGTCTCACGACAGGGGAATTCGACGTGCTCGCGACACTGCGCCGCGCGGGCGATCCCTTCGAGCGCACGCCCGGAGCGCTCGCCGACAGCACGATGGTGACCGCTGGTGGGCTCACGAAGCGCGTCGATCGGCTCGAGGCCGCAGGGCTCGTCACGCGCCGGGTCTCACCCGACGACGGCCGCGTGCGCGTCATCGCCCTCACGTCGGCCGGGCGCGAGCTGGTCGATCGAGCCTTCGAGGCTCACCTCGCGAACGAGCATGCGCTGCTCAGCGCTCTTCCCGTGCCCGATCGCGAGCACCTCGAACGACTGCTGCGGCAGTGGCTCAAGGCGCTCAGGCCCGAACTCTAGGCTGTACGCGTGCTGTTTCTCGACATCGCCCTCGTCATCGGCGGGCTCGTGCTGCTGGTCGCCGGAGGCGAGGCGCTCGTGCGCGGCGCGTCGACCCTGGCACAGCGCGTCGGCATCTCGCCGCTCGTGGTCGGGCTCGTCGTCGTCTCGGCGGCGACCTCGGCACCCGAGCTCGCCGTCACCGTCGGCGCGGTGCTGCGCGGAGAACCCGACCTCGCGCTCGGCAACGTCGTCGGCAGCAACATCGTCAACATCCTGCTCATCCTGGGCATCTCGGCCCTCGTGCTGCCGCTCCTCATCAAGCGGCAGATCGTGCGGTTCGACCTGCCTGTCATGGTCGGCATGTCGGTGCTGCTCGTCGTGGTGAGCCTCGACGGGCAGATCGGTCTGCTCGACGGCGTGCTGCTGCTCGCCGGTCTTGTGCTGCACGCGGTCATGAGCATCCTCATCGGCCGGCGCGAAGTCGCCGCGGGTGTGGAGGGTGCCGGCACAGCGCCGATTCCGCTGCCGGGCAAACCCGTGCCCCTCTGGCTCGCCCTCGTGCTTCTGGTCGCCGGCATCGGGCTGCTCGTGCTCGGTGCGCAGCTGCTCGTCGATGGCGCGGTGAGCATCGCGACCGGGCTCGGAGTCAGCAGCCTGGTCGTCGGCCTCACGGTCGTCGCGATCGGTACCTCGCTGCCTGAGCTTGCGACCTCGATCATTGCGGTGCGACGCGGCGAGCGCGACATGGCGGTCGGCAACATCGTCGGCAGCAACATCTTCAACATCGGCATGGTGCTCGGGCTGCCGGCGATCATCTTCGGTCAGGGCATCCCGGTGCCGTCCGCCGCGATCGCCCTCGACCTGCCGCTCATGCTCGCTGCAGCAGTCGCCCTGCTGCCCATCGCCTTCACGGGGTTCGTCATCGCCCGGTGGGAGGGCGCGCTGTTCGTCGGGCTCTACGTGGCCTACACGGTCTACTTGATTCTTGCGTCGACGCAGCACTCCGCCCTCGAGGGCTTCACCGACGTGATGCTCTGGTTCGTGCTGCCGCTCATCGGGCTCACGCTCGTGGTCTTCACCTCGTTCGAGGTGGGGGTTCACCGCGGTCGTCGACTCGCCGAGAAGCAGACGGCCGACGATGCGTCGAACGCATCGCCGGGCGAGTGATCGAACAGGCCCTCTCTAGCTGAGCAGGTCTTTCATCTGCTTGTAGATGAGGCCCGCGGCGTTCTTCGGGTTCAGGCGCGAGAGCCGAGACATGATGCGCGCGTCGCCGCCGATGAAGATCTCGTAGCTGCCCTTCTCGATCGCCTCGATGATCTGGCGTCCGGCCTCGGCGGGGGCCGTGGTCTTGCGCGGCTTGCCTTCGCCCGACTTCGCGGCCATGGCCTCCATCTCGGCGGCCGTCATGATGCCCGAGTTCTGGGCGATGTTCGTGCCGATGGCCCCCGGGAACACACCCGTCACGGCGACGTTCGTCTCCATGAGCTCGGAGTGCAGGCCGCGCGACAGCTGCGCGACGGCGGCCTTCGTCGCCCCGTAGAGCGACTGCCCGGGCACGGGAGCGTAGGCGCCCATGCTCGAGACGTTGACGATCGAGGCCTCGGGCCGCGTCAGCAGCTCGGGCAGGAACGCCTTGATGGTGTTGAGCACGCCGTAGAGGTTGACGTCGATGACCCGCTCGATCTGATCCCACTCGAGCTCGTTGACCTTCACGAACTTCTGAATGATGCCCGCGATGTTGAGCAGGCCGTCGACCTGGCCGTGCTGCTGGATGATCGCCGCCGGCAGCTTGCCGACGGCCTTCCGGTCGGTGATGTTCACGACGTGGGTCGAGATGCGGTCGCCGTGCTCGCCGGCGAGACGCACGGTCTCGGCGAGGCCCTCCTCGCTCAGGTCGAGGGCTGCGACGCGGGCGCCCTTCGCAACGAGTCCGAGCGCGACCTCGCGCCCGATGCCGTTGCCGGCGCCGGTGATGGCGAAGACCTTGCCACTGATCTGCATGATGCTCCTTGATCGAGACGGATGCGCGAAGCGCGCTCCTCCAGGCTAACCGCCTCCCGACCGATCGGTCAGGGCCGAACGTCCCGGGAGCTCCACGCCGGCACTCTCAGAAAACGGGGGTATTGCCGAGAAGTATTCACGGCGCTACAGTCAGCCATCCGATGCCGGGGGACACCGGAGCGTTTTGCCCGAAACCGCTCTGGAAGGAATAGACATGCCTCGTCTTCTCCGTTCGTCCGCCGGTGTTGCCGCCTTGGTGCTCGCCGCTTCACTTCTCACGCCCATGACCGCGGCCCACGCTGTCGAGCAGGTGGAGATTCCTCTGCTCGCAGGCAGCGACGTGTTCGTCGAAGCAGACTTCGCGAACGCTCGTCTGTCGATGCTTCACTCGTCTGTTCCGGTCGACACGACGGCCTATTTCTCGCTCGAAGAGTGGGACGAGGTCGGCTTCGGCCCTGCGCCCCTCGGTTCCTACCCGTTCGCAGTCGTGCAGGCATATCTGTACGACCAGCCAGGAGAGTTGCTCGTCGGGGAATCGGTCACCACCTGCTTCGACTACTCGGGGGATGCCGACGCGCCCGACGATGTGGTCGTCTACACGCCCTCGCAAAGCACCGGAGATCTCGACACCTACCCGAGTGCGCCTGATGGGCCGGGCGTCACCTGTGTCACAGAGTCGGCGGAGACGCGCAGCGGCTTCTATCTGTTGTCCAGTGTGTCTCTCGCGACGAACGTGGATGCCGATATCGCCATCACGCGTGTCTTCGAACCGCTCGACATCGGGTTCGGAGACGGCGATCAGAACGGCGTCTACCTCGACATCGCCGTGACCAACAACTCCGATCAACCGCTCACGATCGGCCTGGGCGTTGATCTCTCCGTTCAGGGAGTAGACGAAAAGCTGTGGCGTGGGGTGACCTGGGGAGACGGGGAGAACTCCGGGTTTGAGAACGTCTTCACCGCGACGATTGGCGCGGGCGAGACATCTCAGCTCATGGCGCCGGACTGGCCGGGCAAGACCTACACCTTCTGGGCGATCGAGCCTACGACCCTCTCGCCGATCGTTCCTGTCGCGACCTACGACACGGGGGGAGAGTTCGTCCCGCTGATCATCGATATTGGAACTGGTGAGATCCGCCTCGGTTCGGCCGCCACGTTCGCGGGGGAGTCGGTCTTTCCTGGCGCGACAACCACCGTCGAGGCCAGTGGACTGAACCCCGGGGAGACCTACGATCTCTGGCTCACCCCCAGAGCTGACTACCTGACGTTCATGCTGCTCGGTGCGGTGCTTGCCGACGATGCGATTCGGGTCGGGAGCGGAACGGTGGGCGCCACGGGCACGCTCGCCGCCCCGTTCACCGTGCCATCATCGGTGCAGCTGGGCAGTCGGTATCAGCTCATGATCGGCAACCCGACGACGCGCAGCTGGCCAGCAGGAACGTCGCAATCGATCACGATCGTCGCGCCCGAGCTCGGCAGTGACACCGTCGCGCTTCCGTCGGCGGACGAACGCGAGTTCATCATCAACCTGGACAACCACTTCGTTCAGTTCACGTTCCCAGAGGGAACCACTGCCGGAGAGACGACGGCAAGCGCGTCCTCGACAGGTCCTGTTGCCGTCGGATTCTCGTTGGCGGGCAACCCGGCTGCCTATTTGCACTTGTCGACGACTGCGACGTTCACCGAACCGGTGGAAGTCTGCGTGAGCACAGGCGGCGACGCCTCAGGTTTGCGTCTCTATCACTACGTTCTCGTCGGCGACGCATTCCACTGGATCGACATCACGACGCGCTACGACGGCGAGTCGGTCTGCGGCGAGACAGACTCGTTCTCGCCCTTCGCTCTCGGGTTGCCTGACATCGCTGTCGAGTACACCACAGTCGAGGGCAACCCGTTCGGGTTCGGGCCGACCAATGGAACCTACCTCTCGGTCGAGATCACCAACAACGGACCGACGGCGGTCACGGTGGGGCTCGGGGCCGACATGATGGTCGAGGGCGAGTCGCAACCGCTCTGGCGGCTGGAGTCGTGGGGCCTGGACCCCGTGGTGGATGCTGAGCTGGAGGAAGGTTTGGAGTTCTTCACCAGGACACTCGAACCCGGCGAATCGCTGACGGAGGCAGTACCGGACTTCCCCGGCAAGACCTACAGCATCTGGCAGCTCGCTGTCGACGGCTCGGGGGTCGACCAGATCATCAACTCGTATACGACCGAAGGGCTCTTCACTCCACTCGGGATCGACTTGGTGGAGGGCTGGTTCACGCTCGGTGCCGAGGCGACGTTCGCGGGCGACAGCGTGTTCCCTGGCGCGACGACCACGGTTGAAGCCGAAGGGTTGATCCCCGGTGAGACGTACGAGCTCTGGTTGACTCCGGGTGCTGACTACTTCTCGTTCATGTTCACGGGTGCTGTGCTTGACGAGGATGCGGTGCTCGTCGGCTCCGCGACCGTCAATGCTCTCGGCCGGCTCGCCACTGCCTTCACGGTGCCGGTGTCGGTGCAGGTCAACGACAGCTACCAATTGATGATCGGCGACCCCGCGACACGCAGTTGGCCCGCGGGCACGGCCTACGCGATCACGATCGACGCGGCAGACGCGTCGAGCACCGTCGACGGTCCGGTTGTCGAGCAGCTCGAGGTGAGCATCCCGCTCGGTGACACCACTGTGCTGTTCTCGTTCCCGGCCGGCACCACCGACGGTCAGACGACCGCGAGCCTGTCATCGACGGGCCCGGCCGCCGTCGGGTTCACGATGCCGACGAGCCCCCCGGTCTACTTGCACCTGTCGACCACGGCCGAATTCGACGGCATGGTGGAGGTCTGCGTGAGCGTGCCGAGCGGGACGGACCCTGCCGGCCTGAGCTTGTACCACTACGACCTCACCAGTGAGGGTTACGTCTGGGTCGACATCACCACGAGGCGCACCTCAACCGCGGTGTGCGGCGAGACCGACTCGTTCTCGCCGTTCGCCCTGGGTATACCGGATGGCGTGCGACTGCTCACCAAGGATCAGTGCAAGAACGGCGGCTGGGCGACGAGCACACTGCCGACCTTCCGCAACCAGGGGCTCTGCGTGATGTACTTCGTGCGCGTTCGCTGAGTACCGCGCGGGGAGCGCGCGCACGACTGAACGCCATCGAGGCTCCGGCCACGGTGAGGACCGGCACTGAATCCTCGGGACCTTCGGCCCTCGCGCCAGGCGGTGCCGCGGCGTACCGTTCTGAGGTGACCGGCACCCTACGGGCGATCCGGCCGGAGGGGAGGGCATCATGCGTGCATCGGCCCTGGGGGTCATCGCCATCGCGGTCATCGTGGCGCTCGGCGGGTGCGCCGGGCCAGACCCTGGACTCAGTCCAGAGCCCTCGCCGCCAGCAACCTCGCCAGCAGCTCAGGAGGTCGTGGCTGACGTCTACTTCTCTCATGCTCAGCCGACCGAGTTCACGCTCATTGACGAGCCGCAGACGGTGCTCGTGCCCGACGGTGCATCGGTGCTCGACACGGTGCTTGGTGCGGTCGTCAGCGGCGAGCTGCAGCCGATCGACCCCGACTATGCGAATCTCTGGGGCAACGGAAGCGTCCTGCTCTCGACGAGTCGTGCGGGCGACGTGCTCACGGTCGATCTCACCGTCGGCTCGCTCAACGTGGGTGCGGAGGCCGAGTCCATCGCGATCGCGCAACTGGTGTGGACCGCGGTCGGGCTCGACCCCGCGATCGGTGCCGTGCAGCTCACGATCGATGGCGCGGTCGCCGAGACACTCGCGGGCCATGTCGACATCTCCGGTCCGATCTCGCCCGAGCCGCCCGAGAGCGTGCTGACTCCCGTTCAGATCGTCGCGCCCGCCGAGGGCGCGTCCGTGATGAGCCCCGTGGTCGCCAGTGGTGTCGCCTGCGTCTTCGAGGCGTCGTTCCTCTGGCAGCTCGAGGGCCCGGGCGGAAGCCTCGTCGAGGGCTCAGGAATGGCGGCAGAGGCTTGCCCGGCGCGGGCCGACTGGCAGCTCGACCTCGGCGATCTCGCTGCCGGCGACTACGTGCTCACCGTGCTCGAGCTCTCGATGAACGACGGGTCTGTCTCGAGCACCGACAGCAAGGCCTTCACGGTCACCGGTTGACGGGCGCCGATCAGGCGCGCTCGGGGGCAGGGCGACGGTGCGGCAACGGCGGCCCCCGTGAGTGGCCGAGTGTCTGGGAATCCGCAGGAACCGGTGACATCGTGATGGCATGACCGTGATGCCGATGTTCCCGCTCGGGTCGGTGCTGTTCCCGTCGATGCCGACCGCGCTGCGCGTCTTCGAAGAGCGCTACATCGTCATGCTCTCGGCCATCCTCGGCGACGAGCCGCCCGAGTTCGGCATCGTGCTCATCGAGCGCGGCAGCGAGGTCGGCGGGGGAGAGCAGCGCTTTCCGATCGGCACCGTGGCCCAGATCACCCGGGTCGAGACGAGCGAGGGCTTCATCGGCGTCATCGCGCAGGGCGACCGGCGCATCGAAGTCACGGCGTGGCTCGACGACGACCCGTACCCGCGGGCCGAGGTGCGCGAGGTGCCCGCGCTCGAGTGGAACGACGAGCTCGTGCCTCTCTTCGAGCGAGCCGAGCAGCTCGTGCGCCGCACGATCGCCCGCGCGAGCGAGTTCGTCGAGCAGCAGTGGCCCGCCGACATCGTGCTGAGCGATGACAAGGTCGAGGCCTCGTGGCAGCTCGCGGGCATTGCCCCGCTCGGCCCGCTCGACCAGGTGCGGCTGCTGCGGTCGACGAGCGTCTCCGAGTTGCTGTCGGCCACGATCGAGGCAACCGAGGCCGCGGCCGAGATGTTGACCGTCGACTGGGGCGACGACGGTTTTCCGACCTTCCCCGACGAGCCCGAGGCCCGCGAAGGCGACTAGCCTGCCCTCATGGACGAGTTCATCGCCTTCCCGATTCCCGTCGATGGGGCGCTGCAGCCGTGGCTCGCACCAGTGTTCGGCCTCATGGCGCTCACGGCGTTCACCGTCGTGGTCTGGCAGGCCGTGCGCTACCTGCGCGACGACGACGGCGACGACGATCACGATCCGCGCTTCGGCGAAGAGCCTGACGAGCAGGGGCGGCACGACCGGCTAGAGTGAGCGCCAGCACCATCCTCAAGTGAATACAGGGCCGTTTCCGCGATGCGGGAGAGCCGCGAGCGCACCATCGCCAGCGGCACCGAAGGAGCAAGCCTCCCCGCCAATCTCTCAGGTAGCTGTACCGCATCGACCAGGCCACTCTGAAAAGTAGAGCGCGCATCCGCAGCCCCATCGACACGGATACTCGCACTCGCCCACGGTGAAAGCGCCAGTGATCTCGATCACCGGCGTGAAACTCTCAGGCACCATGACAGAGGGGGAGTTCCACCGGCCATCCGCGTCAGGAGAACTCCGTGTCAGAATCTGCACTCGCCCCGCTGCAGCAGTCGCCGCTGCACGCCGAGCACGTCGCGCTCGGCGCCGCGTTCACCGACTTCGGCGGCTGGCAGATGCCCGTGCGCTACAGCAGCGACCTCGCTGAGCACCACGCCGTGCGCACCGCCGCCGGCATCTTCGACATCTCGCACATGGCCGAGATCTCGGTGACCGGGGCTGACGCCGGCGCGTTTCTCGACTACGCCCTCGCCGGTCGCTTGTCGACGCTGCCGCTGCTCAAAGCCAAGTACTCGCTGCTGCTCGATGAGCAGGGCGGCATCGTCGACGACCTCATCGTCTACGCGAGCGCCGAGGCCGAGTACCTCGTCGTCGCGAACGCGAGCAACCGGCACGCTGTCGTCGAGGCGCTCGTCGCCCGCCAGGCCGACTTCGAGGTGCAGCTCTCCGACCTCACCGAGCACCTCGCGCTCATTGCCGTGCAGGGCCCTCTCTCGCGCAGCGTGCTCGAGGCGACCGCGGGGCTCGAACTGCGCGACGACCTCTCGCGGGGGCGCACGCTCGACACTCTCGGCTACTACGCCGCCATGGGCATGGCCTTCGAGGGCACCTCGGCGCTCGTCGCCCGCACCGGCTACACGGGCGAGGACGGCTTCGAGCTCTACGTCGACGCCGAGCAGGCCGTCACGCTGTGGCGCGCGCTGCTCGCGGCCGGCGAGCCCCTCGGGCTCGTGCCGTGCGGCCTCGCCGCGCGCGACACTCTGCGGCTCGAGGCCGGCATGCCGCTCTACGGACACGAGCTCGGGCTCAGCATCCAGCCCTCGCAAGCGGGCTTGGGGCGCGTGGTCGTGACCGACAAGCCGCGCTTCGTCGGCAAGGCTGCGATCGAGGCCGGGCCGGCGGCGGATGCGCGCGTGCTTGTCGGGCTGACCACCGAAGGCCGCCGTGCGCCCCGCGCCGACTACCCCGTCATGCTCGGCGACACCGAGGTCGGCCTCATCACGAGCGGCGCTCTGTCGCCCACGCTGGGGTACCCCGTCGCCATGGCCTTCGTCGACCCCGCCGTGCGCGAGCCCGGCACCGCCCTCGAGGTCGACGTGCGCGGCACGCGCGTCGCCGCCACCGTCGTCTCCCTCCCCTTCTATCAGCGAAAGGCCGCATCATGAGCGTTCCCAACGATCTGCAGTACACCGCCGAGCACGAGTGGGTGCGCCTCGACGGCGACGTCGCCACTGTGGGCATCACGCAATACGCCGCAGATGCGCTCGGCGACGTCGTCTACGTCGACCTGCCGAAGGTCGGCGCGGCGATGACCGCCGGCGCGATCGTCGGCGAGGTCGAGTCGACCAAGTCGGTCGGCGAGCTCTACGCGCCGCTCGACGGCGAGGTCGTCGAAGCGAATGACGCCGTCGCCGCCGCCCCCGAGACGATCAACGCCGACCCCTACGGCGACGGGTGGCTCGTCAAGGTGCGCGTGAGCGGCACGCCCGCCCTGCTGAGCGCCGACGAGTACCGCGCCCTCATCGGCGGCTGAACCACCGCACGCCGCCCGCCCGACCCCGCACCGCTTCGCCCTGCACCCGCACCATCGAGTCACCGAGAAGAGACTGTCTGTGAGCATCCCCTTCGCCGAACGCCACATCGGCACCGACCACGACGCGCAGCAGCTGATGCTCGACGCGCTGGGCTACGGCTCGCTCGCCGAGCTCATGGACGCCGCTGTGCCGACCGCGATCCGCCAGAAAGACGTGCTGCGCACGCTGCCCGCTCCGGCGACCGAAGCCGAGACACTCGCCGAGTTGCGCGCGCTCGCCGACCACAACACCGTGCGGCGCAGCATGATCGGGCAGGGGTACTACGGCACCATCACTCCCTCTGTCATTCAGCGCAACGTGCTCGAGACCCCCAGCTGGTACACGGCCTACACGCCCTACCAG
>SXGT01387020.1_pt1 | contig 21452 bp, 17 predicted proteins | sample 3176221 | NCBI WGS metagenome assembly SXGT01 (sample SAMN11356862, study PRJNA531348) | freshwater metagenome | isolation source: freshwater sample F1-120 | place: China: Fuxian Lake, Yuxi | collected 2017-12-25
GATGCGGCCACCAATTTCATGTCGGCGGCGGGAACGCCACCGGCACAACCGAGTGCAGTCGAAACGCAACGGGCATCTGCCCACACAAAGGAGAAACCTGACATGGAAACGACCACGCAGGATGCGGGCGTTGAGGCCCGTCAAAGCGAAGTGGTCCTCGCCGCCGCGCGCGACGAGGCGGTGAAGGCGGAGCGGTTGCGTGCGAGCACCATTCGCGCGATCGCGACCGGCCCATTCAAGGTTGAGGAGAGCTTCCTCGCCGCGCTGATTGACGAGGGCGTGTCCGTCGACACCGCTCGTGAGCGCATCATGACGAAGCTCGATGCCGAGTTCCAGAAGCATCCGACTCTTCCGATCAACCCGCTCGCTACGTTCGGGGGCAAAGACGAGGTGGACAAGCGGCGCGAAGGGATGGAGGCTGCGTTGCTCCTGAGGGGCAACCCTCGCGCGCCTCGCGAGATGGTCGACAAGGGCCGCGAATTTGCCGGGCTCACGCTGGTGGACATGGCGCGCGAGTGTCTGAATGCCGCCGGCGTGAAGACTCGCGGAATGGACCGGCACGAGATTGCCCGCGTCGCGCTCCAGGGTCGCAATGGGGCATCCGAGTATTTCGCGGGAAACATGACCACCAGCGACTTCCCCAACATCCTGGCGAACGTCGCCAACAAGACCCTGCGCCAGGCCTATGACGCGGCTCCCCGCACCTTCGTGCCGTTCTGCCGGCAGGTCACCGCCGCCGACTTCAAGCCGGTGAATCGCATTCAGTTGAGCGACATCGCCGCGTTGCAGAAGACCAATGAAAACGGTGAGTTCGTTCGCATCTACCTGAGCGACTCGAAGGAGTCCTACGCGCTCACGACCTGGGGCGGCATCGTCCCGATCACTAGAAAAGTGGTCATCAACGATGACTTGCAAGCGTTGACGCGGATTCCCGCCGGGTTGGGCATCGCGGCCGCCACGCTCGAGAGCGACACCGTGTGGGCCGTGATCACGGCGAACGCGAACATGGCCGATGGCGTGCCTCTGTTTCACGCGACGCACAAGAACCTGACGGCGACCAATGCCCTCGCAGCGGTGGCGAACATCACCGCAGCGCGCAAGGCGATGCGCAAGCAGACTGCGCCCAAGGGCACGATCCTGAACCTGATCCCAAAGTTCCTGATCATCCCGGCGGCGCTCGAAGGCATTGCTGTCCAGATCACCAATCCCATCAACCTGGCGGCAACCGCGTCTTCCGCCGATGTGCCCGCATTCGTGCGCGCCATGGTTCCGATTGTCGAGCCGCGCCTCGATGCGGTGGCCAGCGTGGGCGATACCAACTGGTACACGGCAGCCGACCCGAGTTCGATTGACACGATTGAGTACTGCTATCTCGAAGGGCAGCAGGGTGTCTACATCGAGACCCGGCAGGGCTTCGAAGTGGACGGCGTCGAGATCAAGGCTCGCCTGGACTTCGCTGCGGCGGCGATCGACCATCGCGGCTTGCAGAAGAACACCGCGGCGTAGGGCGGTTGAGTCAACATTCCGAGGGACCAAGAAGGAGAAACGAACATGGTGAATTTCATTAAGAGCGGTGACAATCTCACACTCGCTGTCCCCTACGACGTGCTGTCAGGGGGCGGATTCAAGGTGGGCAACGTCTTCGGTGTGGCCGCCAACGACACGCTTTCGGGTGCCAACGTGGAGTGCGACGTCGAGGGTGTCTACGACCTCACCAAGGATGCCAGCACTTTTGCGCAGGGCGATCTGGCCTACTGGGACGACTCGGCGAAGAAGGTGACGTCGACAGTCGGCAGCAACCTGCTGATCGGAGCGGTCGAGGTGGCCGCCGCGACGGGCGCCGCCGTGGTGCGGGTCAACCTGTTTGGTGTGCCCGGCTTCTCGGGGCAGGCGCATGGCCTCAAGGTGGCGTATGCCAAATACGACTTCAGCGTGGATGGCGGCGCCACCTGCACGCCGACCGTCAGCGACACCATCCCCGACAATGCGGTGGTGTTCGGCGGCGTGGTGAACTCCACCACGGCGGTGACTGCATCGGGGAGTGCCACGGTGTCGATCGGGACCGCAGCGGGTTCCGGAGCGGCCTCGATTCTGACGGCCACCGGCAAGGCGTCCCTCAGTTTGGATGCGGTGATCGTTCCGACTTGCGTGGCCACCCCGTTCAAGATGACTGCGGCCGGCAAGATCAACGTCACGATCGCCACCGGTCCGCTGACTGCGGGCGTTATCGAGGTCTGGGTGCTTTACACCACCGCAGCGGCGTAATCCCATGGCGGCGTGGTCACAACAATCTGGTTTGGCGACCGCGGCTCTCCTGGCCGCGTTCGGCCAGCCGGTTTCTTACCATCCGGGCACAGGTGATCCTTTCACGGTCATCGGAATCCTCGACAAAAGGACCGACGAGGAGCGTCAGCAGGGCGGCGTGTACGCGATGTTGTTCGTGAACCTGTCCGGTTTTCGGCTCCTCCTGATCGCGGTGATGAAGTCACCGTCGACGGCGCACTTTACACCGTGTTCGAGGTAAAGAACGATTCCGCCGGCGGTTGCTGGCTTTCCATTCGAGAGAAGATCTGATGCCGTCCGTACGAGTGTTCTACAAGAAGCAGGTCCGGATCGATCGGATGAACTTCCGCCAGCACCAGATGTTCAAGGTCGGCACTGTAGGGGTGGCCGCAGTGAAGAACCGATTGCAGGCTGCGCTGGACCCGGAAGACCAGCCGGCCAAGCCGCTCACAAAGCGGTATGCGATTCAGAAGACGAAACTCGGCAAGGGCAACCGGCGCAACCTGAGCTTCACCGGCGACATGCTCCGCAACCTGTCGCTGCGCACGGTCAGCGAGAAAACAGCGAAGGCCGGCCTTACCTCGCGCAAGGACCGGATCAAAGGCTGGGCCAACCGGAAGGTCCAGGAGTGGCTGGTCTTCTCGCCTAAGAACAAGGCGGCCGTGGTGGAGGCAGCACGGCGCGTGATGACGGAGGCAGTCAATCGGCTGGTTCTTGAGCGCAACCTCGGGGGCAAACAGCAATGATCGATCCGTCGACTCTCATCGATTCCCTCGTGACGTTGCTGCGCGACATCCCGGACCTTGTCATGGAGGTCGGCGGCGACCCGGACCGGATATACGCGTACCACGATCAGTATCCGAAGAAGTCGAGCCTGGCGTTAGCGATTCATCAAATGCCTTCGCCATCCATCATGGTCGCGTGGCAAGGGACCGCGCCCGGCAACTTCGGCGGCAATGACGTGTGGAAGCATCAGGCGTCGCTATTCCTCCGCGCGCGAGAGAGCTTTGACGGCGACCCACCGACAGCGTACTACCGGCTATTCCGCCTGATCACCAAGGGGGTTCCTGCTTCGGCTGGCGTGTCCATGATCAACGTTACCGTTCATCCTTCCTGCTACCCGATGGACGTGCCGTCGGTTCAGCGTGCCACGGACGCGGAGGGACTGGATTACTTCGAGGTGAACATGTCCTTCACGGAGATTGGCGATGAGTGACGAACGCGTGTGGCTGCGGCCTCCCCACGGGAAGGGCGAGCCGAAGCAAGTCGAAGTGAAGCCCGAACTGCTCGTACCCCTAATGATCGCTGGCTGGTCGCAGTGCGATCCGCCGGAAGCGGAGGTGAAGAATGTCGACGACTAGATTGCAGGAGGTGCTGATCTGTTTCGGCAAACAGAAGCAGACCGATATTGCCACGACCAACACCGGCGTGCAGATGTGGCAGTTGCGGAAGCTCAACGCCGCTCTCGCCAACCCGAAGCTCAACACTGAAAACGACGCCGAGGAGTTTGGCAAGGGCCACGAGTTCCCTACGCAATCGTTCCAGACTTCCTGGGATGTCAACGGCACGCTCGAAAAATATCTCGGCTCGGAGATCGGCGCTTGGGCGATGGCCTTCGGCCTGGGAAAGGTGGTGAAGTCGGGCACTACGCCGAACTTCACTTACACGTGCACGCCGCTCATCCCGGCCAGTGGCGACGCGGCTGAATTGCCGTACTTCTCCTTCGTCGAGCAGATCCGGCCCGGCGCGGGTGTTGTCGTTGACCGCATGGCCGTTGGCTGCGTCGTCGAAGGTTGGACGATCTCCATCGGCAGCGGACCGGGACGCGCCAACTCGAAGATCACCGTCGAGTTCGTCGGTGCGGGCAAGACGACCGAACCGTCTGGAATCACGATGCCTGCGGCGACGCTCGAAAAACTGCTGCCATCAGCGTCGCTTGCGCTCACCATCAACGGAGTCAACTACGTCTCGAACAAGAACATCATTTCGCTGGAGACTTCGTGGAAGAACAACGTCCGTCTCGATGGCGGATTTTTCCCTGGCTCGGGTTTCCAGACGCCGGGCGATGCAACGAGCGGCGCAATCCGCGGTCGCCTGGAATTCGCCAATCGCCAGGGCATGCTGAAGTTCGTGGCCCGCTTCGAGAATGGTTCGACGGAACTGACCAAGCTCAAGAATCAGTCCACCGGCACCGCCGTCCTTTTGCTTACCTACGATGCCAACAACTCGCTGGAGATTACCTGGCAGAAGGTCTCGTTCGCGATGGCCGAAGTTGGCGAGACGGACGGAATCGTAACTGTCTCCGTCGAATGCCTGCCGATGTACGACTCCTCGAACGGCATCGTTTCGGCGGTGGCCAAGTGCAACGTAGACAACATCGGTCAATAGGAGATGAAAATGGAACAGACAATTCCCGTATTCGACGCAGCGCGCCCGATTGCGCTGCAACTGAGGACCTCGGCGGGCGTAAAGACCGTTCGTGTCCGCTTTCCCTCCGACGAGGAATGGACCGAGCGCCAGCGGCGGCGCAAGGTGATCATCAAGCAGTTGGGACGTGGCGTCTCCGAAACGATCATCGCGAATGGCGAGGACGCCGACGGCGCGCTGCTCGCCAAGATTCGCACGCCCGAGGAAAACGCGCCCGACGTGGACCCGTTCGAGGCCAGCCGGATCATTGAGCAGTTGAGCCAAGCCGAGGTGGATGACGTGGTGCAGGCCGGAGACGCGTTCCGCGTGACGCTCCGAGTCCTTGGGGGAACCGTCACTCATGTGCTGAAGATGGCCTCGGCGAAGGACGTGACAGAGTACCGCCGTGGCTTCGCCCGTGTTCTCGACCTGCCCTACAACCGCCAGGAACTCACAATCAACCTCGCGGCTGCTGGTGCTCTCTACAAGAAGCTGATCACGACCGCCGAGGGCTACGCCGGAGACGCGCCGGTCATGCACCAGGCGGTTGCCGTGAAAGCAGCCATCGACGCGCTTGACGCTGGATTCCAGGAGCTCGGCGACCCAAACTCGTAGGCGGCCCGTGGCCCGAGCAGCCATCCCTGCGATACCTGGTTCACTGGGCCCTGCGCCGCGACGATCTCTGCGACCCCAGGTTGTGTCCCGATGCGCCCGACGACGGCAACCGGTGTGACCACTGCACGCTCGATAGGCTCGACGGGGCGCAATCGTCGGAGGCCGGACTGCTCATCCGGCGCGCTCTAGACCTTCGGGCCGCGCTCAAGCTGGGTATCCACCTCGGCCTCGATGACATTCGCGCGGATGAGTTCTACGCGATGTTGATCCTCGAAGACGAACGCGAAAAGCTGGACCGCGAGCAGTTGAATCCCCATGGCCGATAACAAACTCGAACTGGTCGTCACCGTCGAGGTGGACAAAGCCAACCAGTCTATCAAAAGCGTCAACGCCAGTCTGTCGGGCATGGAGGCGTCCGCCACCAAGAGCGCGAAAGGCGCCACCCAAGGCATCGACGGCATGACGGCAGCCATGGTGAAAGGCGCGACGGCAGGGAGCTTGTTCGCCGACGCCATCAAGAGCGCTCTCGCCTGGGCGAAGGATTTCACCGTTGGTTCCGTGATGATGGCGGCTGAGAACGCCAAGGCCGAAGCTTCCCTCAGGGCGCTGGCGACCGCGCACGGCATCGGCGCGGCCGCAGCGTCAAAGCAAGTTGCGGCCATCGAAGACATCGGATTCGAGTTCACGGAGGCAGCGCATGCCGTTCAGCGTCTGATCGTCGCCGACATGGACCTCGCGAAGTCCGAGGGTCTGGCCAAACTCGCCAAGGACGCGGCGGCGGTGCAAAACGTGTCGGCGGGCGAGGCGATGGAGAGCATTGTCCTGGCAATCGAATCGGGCGCGTCGCGCGGCCTGCGGACGTTGGGCCTGTTCGTCGATTTCCAGAAAAGAACCCAGATCGCGGAGCTACAACTGGGCCGCGCATTGACGGAGACCGAGGAGAAGCAGATCCGCTACAACGCGGTGATGCGCGAGGGCACGAAGATCCAGGGTGCGCACGCGGCCGCGTCGCAGACGGTCGAAGGTCAACTGGGCGCACTGCGGCGCGAGTTCAACAACGTTCGCGAAGACATCGGGGCCAAATTCCAAGAGGACCTCAAGGGGATGATCGTCAATCTGCGCGGCTTGGTCGGGTGGCTCAAGGACAATACCGACGGCCTCACAAAGTTTGGCGAGATAGCACTGTGGGTGTCTGGCATCCTTGCGTCCTACGCGCTTGCCGAGAAGATCATGGCGCTCGCGAAGTCCATCGCGGCGCTGAGGCTGGCAAGTCTGAATCCCTACGCGCTACTCGCCACCGGCGTCGTCGCGGCGGGCGCGATCATCTATAACAACTTCAAGAACACGCAGGAGCAACTCCAGGCCCGCTTCGACGAGATGCAGCAGCAGGCCCTCCGCAAGCAGCTTGCCAGTGGCAAGACGAGTGTCGAAGAATTGCGCAAGCAGGGAATGACGGACGACCAGATCCGGGAACTCATTACCGGAAAGCAACTATTTCCGGGCGAGCAACCTTTTGATTTTGGCGGCCCGAAGTTCACCATTTCGCCGGCTGGCAAGGCCGACAAAGAACCGGACCTTGAGGCGCTGAAGCGCGCTGCCGAGATCCGTAAGCGGCAGGCCGAGGTTGAAAGGGAGTCGCGACAGGCCGCTATCGAGGCCGGCGTCAGGGGGCAATCGGGCTTCGCTCGCGAGATCGCCGAGATGAACGCACAGATCCAGAAGTGGACGACGTTCACCGACGACCGGGGAGTCGAGCAGCGAATTGCGTTGACGGGCAAGGCGTGGCAGAGCGTGCTCGATCAACTGTCGAACCGGTGGGCGACGTTTAAAGAGAAGCTGCTCAAGGACAATCGCGAGCATATTGCCGAGTACTTGAAAGACGAGGAGGAAGCGGCCAGGAAACGATTGGAGTTCGAGACTGAGCTATTCCAACGAAGGCTTCAGTACAACGAGGAAATCGCCCGGCGGAACTTCGAACACCTCGAACGGTTGCTGGGCGTGGAAAAGCAGCGCGCTGGCATCGACCGCGACACGCGCCTCCGTGCTGTCGAGGCGGTCGACGCCCAGACCCTCGAACAGAAGGTCGCGGTTGAACAGCGAAAGGCTGCAATCGAAGTGGACTACCTGGAGCGCGTCCACGAGATCAAGATCCGCTTGTTCGATCTCGAAACGTCGCGCATGGTCTTGGAGGAAGAGGCGAACCTGAAGCGGCTCGGGTATCGCGCCGACGAGATCAAGGCGCGGATCGGGGAACTCGGTCAGCAGCGCGAGGATATCCGGCAAGCCAACCAGGAGGGTACCGACGCTGCCATCGACGCCGCGCGCCAGAACGCCGCGAACCGGACGGCGGGGATGATCCGCGACCACAACCGGCAGGTGTTCGATTCCTTCAAGCGGCAAGCCGAAGGCGTCTTTGATGCGCTCCTCACGAAATCGCAATCCATTTGGTCGGCCATCGGAAACTCCTTCAAGACCGCGCTGCTGACCGCGATCAAGGACGTGGTCTCCTCACGGGTGGCGGCGATGCTGATGCAGTTGTTCACTGGCCAGAAGGTGTCTTTCGCGTCCGGAGGATCGGGCGGCGGAATCCTTGGTGGGCTGGGCGGCATGTTGGGCGTCGGCGCGATCCCGGTATTCGGCGCGGGCGGGGGTGGGTTCGGCGGCGGCGGGCCAATTCCCGGCGGCGCGGCTGGTGGATGGGGCACGCCTCCTTTCAGTCCCAACGGCGGCGGAAGTGGCGGTGTCGGTGGCGTGGCGAGTGCAGCAGGCGCAGGTGGATTGTTCTCCAAGGCGGGTTTGGCTGGCTCGCTGGCGAACCTCAAATCCTTTCTCGGGATTGGCGGCAGCGTGCAGTTGGCTCCGGGCGTGGCGACCACTTGGCAGGCGGCGACGCTCGGACAGAAGTTCTCTGCCATCGGCAAATCGAACGCGGCGCTGATGGGAGGCGCATTGTTGGCGTTCGACGGACTGCGGCGCGGCGGATGGCTCGGCGTCGGCGAGACGACGGCGGGCGGCGCGTTGATCGGGTTCAAATATGGTGGTCCGCTGGGCGCAGCCATTGGCGCGGGGATTGGGTTCGCCGCCGGGATCGTGCGCCTGTTCGTGAAAGGCGCGCAGGAGAAAGCCCGCGAGAAGATCAAGGCGACCTACGGGGTCGATATCTCCGACAAGGGACTCCTGAAGCAGATCGTCGAAATCGCGAAGCAGGGCTTCGGCGGCAACCTCGACGTGGCGATCCGCGCCCAGCAGATCCGGGACCTCGTCGAGTTGTACGCCATGAGCACCGGACAGAAGCCAACGGGCATGCCTGGCACCGCGCGTCCGCTCGATCTGGTGCAGTCCGGAGGCTCGCTCTTTCAATCTGCCGGGTTCGCAAACGGGATCGCTCTCCCCGGCTTTGGAGGTCTGCCGACGCTCGACAGGATCGGCGGCGTTGCGTCCGGGGCGGGAAACGTCGTGATCCAGTTGGATGGCCCTGCGACCACCGCTCTGCGTCGTGGCGAGGCGGTGCAGGCCATCGCGGACAACCCGCGCGCCGTTCAAGGCGCGGCCATGAGCGCGGCACGCTCCAATTCCGGGCGACGGCAGATGGCCACGCTCCAGATGAGTCCCGGTCTGTTGACCTCGTAGCCCCCATGCCTGGCTCTATCCAGAACGCTGCGCCCGCGACGGTGCTGCCGCAAACCCTGTGCCGTGCGTTCGCGCGGTCGCAGGAATACCCGGTGATCGAGAACGAGTATCGCAACGGGGAATCGCAGCGCTCGGTCCCGGTGAGCAACAGCCGGAAGCGGTGGCGGCTGGCGAAACGTCTACAGCCCACACCGCTACAGGCGCTCCGCGATTTCTACGAGGCGCGGATCGGACCGACGGAACCGTTCTATTTCTACGATCCCTACGAAACGAATCCGAAGTTCTCCTGGGACCCGACCGGTGTGGACACGACCGGCAGATACACCGTTCGCTTCAACGGCGAGTGGAGCCAGGACGCTGGCCCCGGACGCTCGGACGCCTCCATCGAACTGATCGAACTGGCCTGAGGAATCACTATGCCCGGAAAATCACAAACCCACACCGACTCCGTCTTGAACATCCTGCGCGGCACAACCCTGAACGGCATCGCGCCGTACGTCGGCCTCTTCTCCGCGGCTCCCGCGAATGACGCGGCGGCTGGCACCGAGCTTTCCGGCAATGGCTACCAGCGGCAGTCGATCACCTTCGGCGCTCCCGCAACCGACACAGGCAACATTCGGAAGGTCTCGAACACGAACAACATCTCGTTCGGACCGGCGACTTCCGCGTGGGCCCAGGCCGTCGCCTTCGGTGTCTTCGACGCGCAGACCAACGGGGCGCTTCTCTACTGGGACGTGCTCACCACACCCAAAACGGTCGAGACCGACGACTACGCGCAGTTCGCGCCGGGAATGCTGGTGGTGAAGGAGGACTGATGGCCATTGACACGATGGACAAGCTGATCGCCGCCATGCCCGGCCAGCACCGCCACTTGTTCAAGGCGTCTCAGACCTCCGAGGGCGCGGGCACCTGGCACTCGCTGTGGAAGGCCGCTGGAAGTCCGGGTGCGGGATCGACCCCGCCGACGGGCAACGGTCAGGTGCCGACGCGACTCACGGCTGGCGCGATCACGCTTGTGAATCCCTCGGGAGCCAATAAGCTGTATCTCGCGCGTTTCTCATTCGCGGGCGCAACCGCAGGCACGGTGATTCTCTACGACCGTCTCTGGCACAACTCCGGATTCAACGGCAACATCATCACAGCGCAGACCATCGCCACGCCTCCGACGCTTACGCGACCCGATGCCAACGGCGCTGATGTCGAGATCTGGGGAGAGGTCTACACCGCGATGGGCGCTACTGCCAGCGTCTTCACCGTGACGTATACGAACCAGGACGGAACGACCGGGCGATCCGCCAGCTACTCGATGCCAGCCAACGCGCTCTCGGTCGGCCAATTGTTCCCCTTCACGCTGCAGGCCGGCGACACTGGTGCTCGCACCGTGACACAGGTGCAGTTGTCCATCGCCACGGGAACCGTGGGTGACTTCGGTTTGGTGCTCCTGCGGCGTGTCGCCGAGATTCCGATGACTGTGGTCAACGTGCTCGCGGACCGCGATGCGTTCGCTCTGGGAATGCCGGAAGTCTACACGGACGCGTGCCTCGCGCTCCAGGTGTTGTGCACCACCACGAATACCGGCAACGTTCTCGGCGCGGTTGAGTTCATCGAGGGCTGATGCCGGGGAAGGGCCGCTACCCGAACCAGTCGGAGCGCGTCACTCGGGCGGCTGTCACGCGTAAGCCCGATGACGGGGCGACTCCGGCCCTCGCAAAGTATTTCCTTGGGCGCGGCACCGTGCACGCGCTCGATGGCGTAACGTCCGGTGCGGCAACTGCCGTCGCGGGCGTTGCCGTGCTGCGGATCTTCTCGGGTGCAGCGGTAGGCGCATCCCTCGCCTTCGGACGCCTCAGCCGCCTGCTCAGGCTGGCTGGTAACGCGAGTGGCGTTGGGATCGCAACTGGCGGGGTCGGAATCCTGCGCCGCCTGCTCGGGCTAACAAGCGGGGGTTCGAGCGGACTCGGCATCGTTTGGGTGGTCCGCGCACTCGCCGCGACGGCGGCAGGGTTGGCCGACGTTCGCGCACAGTTGGCCTGTGTGCGCGCGGTGGCCGGGGAGGCTACCGCAGCGTCCGGCTTACTCGGTACACTGGCCGCTCTTCGCGCTCTGGCGGGGTTCGCAACCGGCTGGTCGCAGCTCGCTGGCGCGTTGGTTTCGGCGGTCCTTTCGTCGGCAGGCAGAACGATCTTCGCCCGGAGGGACACCCGGACGCTGGTCGTCGGCCTGGAACATCGCTCCCTTGTTGTGCGGCGCGAGACGAGAGTGATCGTGCCGCCCGCGAAGGATCGGACTCTGGCAGTGCCGAAGGAGATCAGGAGCATCGACGCATGACGTTCACCAAGGACCCCAACGCCGTCCTCGATTACTCGGTGGACTGGTCCCGGTGGCTGGACGGCGACACGATTGCGACGAGCGCCTGGACGGTGCCAGCGGGACTCACGAAAGTAAGCGATGCCAACACAACGACCAAGACAACCGCCTGGCTCTCGGGCGGCACGGCGGACCAGTCGTACACGGTCACCAATCGCATCACTACAACCGGCGGTCGCACGGAGGACCGCTCTTTCATCGTGAAGGTCGAGGAACGCTGATGCTGTCGCCAATCCGGGCCGCTTCGAATCTCTCTGGAACCGTGGGTGACAAGGTGAGTACGATGGTTCTTGCGGCTCTGGTCTATTCATCCGTCATTGCTCGACGGGGTAGGGTTGGTGGCTCTGTGGAGAGAGTCGCTGCTTGCCCAACACGTTCTCTTGGGACGCACCAGGGGCTACCGCCACCACCCGCAGCTCGAACGGTTCCGGCAAGCAGAGCAGCCTGCTGCGGCAATCTCGACCTATCTTTGGAGCGTTCACGAGGAAGCGGGTCGAAGAGGGTACAGCTTCGACGCATCCAAGATCGCGAGCCAGCCTGACAGCACTTCTATAACCGTTACTCGGGGGCAATTGCTGTATGAACTTGAACACCTCAAACGGAAGCTCCGGCAGCGCGAGCCGGAGCGCCTTCGCAAGCTCCCCAGCCAGCGAAAGATTTTCGCGCACCCGCTGTTCACCGTCGTTCCCGGCCAGATAGAGCCATGGGAGCGCACGAAGTCCTGATCCCGCAGTAGTACCAGCGCTTCGCCAACACCCGCGAACGATCCGATCCTTCATGCCCGACTACATCGGCAACATTCCCGTGCCTGATATCGCGCCATCGGGCATATTCCCAATCGTGCCCGATTACCCGCACGGTCGCGCCTGGCGTCCGGACGTGGCGATCCATCAATTCGGCAGCGGCAACGCGAAGATCGAGCAGCGCTTCCTGCTCGGGACCGGCGCGAAACGGTTCACGGTGCGCCGCGCGTCGCTGCGGGACTCCGACCGGATCGCGCTTCGGAACTTCTTCGAATCGAAGTATGGTGCCTACGGCGCGTTCACCTACAACGCACCTAACGACGATGGCGCCGGGACGACACCGTACACCTGCCGCTTCGCCAACGAGCCTCTGTCGTGGGAGATGGTCGCGGACCACGCCTGCACCGTCGGCGTAACGCTCATCGAGATCCCGGCAACGCCGCCCACCTATACACTCAACTCCACATTGACCCGCTTCCCGACGCAGGCGTTGAAGGACGCGCTGCTGTCGCAGGTCCAGCGGATCGTCCCGCTCATCAAGATCCAGCCTCTCCAGGGCGGTTACCCCGCGATTTACGTGTCCGACCGGCGCTGCACCATCGGCGCACAGTTGTACCAGGCGCGGCTTCTGGAGTTCGACGGAATCCAGCAGGGCATGGGCGGCGAGTCTGACGACGCATCGTTCACGTTCGGGAACGCGGATCGCGTGATGCGCGACCTTGCGAACGATGTGGATCTGTACCGCGCTTCGATAGAGTTCTCCCTATTCCATGTTGGGCAAGGGATCAAGCTCGATCTTTGGAAGGGCGACATCGTCAATTGGTCGCTCGATGCAGGTCCGGAGTTCAAGCTCAACGCCGCCGATGGTCTGTATGAACTGAACCTGCCGTACCCGACGCGCAAGATCTCGCGGACGTGCTGGAAGCACTTCAATTCCGGCCCCTGCCCGTACTCGACCGCTGGCGCTCTCGACCTGGTTCACTTCCCCGACGCCGACGCTTCGAAGTGCGACAAGGGCTACGAGACCCCGAACGGATGTCTGGCGCACGGCATGAAGCGGTACTACGGCGCGATCCTCGCGGAACCGCAGGGCGTCCGCATCAAGGACAACTCGACCGGGACATGGGGCTTCGGGCGCTCTACGATCACGAGCGTCTCGATGGTCGCGGACTCCATTTACGACCAGGTGCTGCCGGAAGCGTACACCGACTCCGACATGCCGGTGAACTGCAAAGTTGCGGCGGGCCGTGATGAGAGCGATTTCTATGAGGCGATGGGCGTCGTCTGCGAAGGCCCGGTGACGTTCGGCACCGGCCACAAACTCGACGGCCAGTTTCACCACGGCTACCCAGGCACCTTTGGTCTTCGCGCGGTGCCGGGCGACGATCCCGCCGGAACGCAGGACTGGTTCTCGCTCGATCAGTCCGGCAACCAGACCGGCGGCGACTGGCGCAAGGTCTTCTCCGGCAACTCCACCTATAAGGACAACTTCGCTGCCGGAACCGCCTTCCTCGTGCTCCGGCGCGGCGATGCAAAGGGACTCCAGTTGTCGAAGCCTGGTGAGCACCAGATGGAAGCCGTCGTCCAGAGCGGGATGAAGGGATGGGTCTGGACCTCTCCGGGCGTGCGCGTGTACGGCCCACCGCTCACCAACCCAGTCTGGATCGCAATCAACATGCTGTTCCGGGCGCGCGGCTTGCGCCTTGGCTCCGGCGCGACCACGCAGCAGTTGGATCTCGCTGAGACGTTCTTCGATGTGCAAGCCGCCATTGATGCGGCCGCGATCTGCGATGAGCAGGTGACAAAGCTGGTCGGCACGGGCACGGAGATTCAGTTCAAGTTCCGAGGCACGTTGCAGGAGGAGAAGCCGCTCCGGGACTGGATTCAGGAAGTGCTGATCAACTGCCTGGGCTTCTATACGTTTTCCTTCGGCAAGCTCAAGGTCGGCGTGCGCGTGAACTCGTCGTCGGTCGAGGCCTTCACCGAGGGGAACATCCTCTTCCGCAGCCTCAAGCTCGCGCCGCTAAAGCCGTCGTTCAATCACATCACCGCGCACTTCGCGGATGAGGATTTCGAGTTCGTCGCGAACAGCGTGGCGGTCTACGATGTGGACCACGCGCTCCTGCTGGCTGGCGGCGCGGGACCTCAGTTCCTCAAATCGAGCGTCAACCTCGCCGGGACGTTCTCGAAGTCGCAGGCTGGCAGGATCATTGCCATCCGCCTCCGCGAGGAATTGGGCGGCATCACTGCAGCGGAATGGAAGGCGGCGCGGAGCGTCCAGTTCCGGACCACGGTCCTCGCGCTCAACACGGAACCGGGGATGGTCTGCTCGATGACGCATGCGGACATGCCCGGCGGCGCGGGAGAGTTCCGGGTCACGGGCTGGCGGTTAAACAACGACTACAGCATCGACATTCAGGGACGCACGACCACGGACTCGATGTACGATCTGGTCACCGGCCAGAAGCCCGCCGACGTCACTCCCGACGACGTGCCGGAGGAGGTTCTGATCGATACCGGCGTTCCAGGAGTCGTGACCGGAACACCGAAGCTCTCCGACTACGGCACCTTCGCCGTCGACAATATGGAGGTCCTGCCCGACGCCTCCGGCAACAGCAATATCGTGGGCGCGCAGCAGGTCACCATGGCGCTTTATTACGTGGATGAACTGGCCGCGGATCTTTGGGCCAGCCTGGACGCCGCGCTCGCCAAGGCTACCGATCCGGCGACGGTCGCCTGTACGGTGAATCCGGACACCACACGCGAGTTCAAAGTCGGCGACTTCGTGGTGTTCAACGACGAGGCGAAGGACCCGGATAACAGCGGGCGGCGCTCGTTCGAATGCGCGCAGATCGTGGGTCCAGGGACCGAAGGCGATGTGGTCCCGTCCGGCAACTTCCAGTTCCAGCGGGAGTACCCTGGCGTACCAACCGGCCAAGCCACATTCGGGACGCTGCGCTGTGCGCATCTTGCCGGCGTCCGCTTCTACAAGCTCGACCAGAAGACATTCACCTTTTCGGTAAAGAAAGGCTTCTTTCGGACGCCCGGCCTTCCCGCGCGCGTCGAGGCGAAGATCCCCTCGGCGTGCGTGGTGTCGGCGCTCGTGGGGCTGGCAAATCACTTCGGCTTTGGGCCATTCACGGTCTTTCCGCTCTCCCATCACAGCGAACCGTTCACGCCTGGGGACCGCACCTGCAACGGCGGCGCATACACGTTCCAGATTCCCGGCGCGCTGGCGGTGCAAGACACCGTGGCGATCCCGATGAAAGTGCAAGACGCCGCGTCCATCCGCTGCATCTACGCCTATGTCCAGCAGGGCACCACTGACGGCCAGTCGGCCTATCTGGTCAAGATCAGCCGTGACGGCGGCGCGACGTGGGAACCGCTTGAGTACATGGGCATCGCGCAGTCGCTGCCGACCGCGTACAAGAACACATACGACTTCCTGGTGAACAACGAAGGCTACGGCCTGCCCGCCACGCGCCGTCTGCCATACGCCGACTACGGCATCATCCTGTTCCAAGCGGTCACCGGCAGTCCCACGCCGCAGACCGTCTCGACGGCATCTTACGGCGCGAACCGCCTTGGTCTGGAGGTTGGGCGGTTCGTCCACATCGATCTCGGCGGCGCGAACGAGGAGTACGTGCAGGTGCTCGCCGTCGATCCGGACAACCAGACCTTCGATGCGGTTGTGACCGGGGACCACCTGCTCGGTGAGAGCATCCGTCCGGCCATCTGGCCGACGCCGATCATGAACGAGGGCGACGACCTTGCGTTCGATATCCTCGCGGTCGCGTCGCCTGATCCCGGCTCCGACCTGACCGTCGTGATTCAGACGTAGTATGCCCGCCGAATTGCTCCAGATCTTCGACCCGCGCCGAAACTTTCACGTACAGGGCTTCTCCGGCCGCGCCGCGACAACCACGCTGCACGACGCCACTGCCACGGGAGTCTCCATCTCTGGAATCTTCCAAGCCGCCGAAGACTTCGCCGTGCTGGGCTTTTGGAACGCCTACGACTACTTCAACCACCTCCGCGTGAAGCATCTGCCGCGAACGGATCTCTCCGGCCTGAATCTGGAGTTCGACATCGATTACGATCATGCGCTCGACGGCGCGATGCGTCTCGATTCCGCGAAGTTCCCGTCCGTCTCCTGGGACGCGATGACGTTCGTGTGTGGCGTGGGTGGACCGAACGACCTGTACGAGGTTCGCCTGCTCGATCACGCGACGGTAGTCTCTGGCGGCGAGACACCGGCAACCTGCCAGTTCGACGCCAACGGGATCGCGCCTTATTACGGGATCGACTACCTCCACCTCTACTTCCGCGATACCCGCTACACCGTGGCGCACACCGACTGCACCGTCGAGACGACCCTCTCTGCAAACGTGACCGCAAGCACGACAGCGCAGGACATTCCCGTAGCGAGCACGGCGGGGATCAGTGTGGGCGACTACGTTTTCATCGAGCGCACCGGCACGAACGAGGAGATGGTGCGCGTCGAAGCCGTCGGCACGGGAACAATCCGCTGCGTGGTCACCATGAACCACCCCTCCGGAAGTTTCGTTACGCTCCAGTTGGGCGCGAAGCATCTGCTTCAGAAGCTCGCCCAAATCATCAACACGACGGGCGATCCGGTCGCGGGCCGCTTCGGTCCCGACCAATCCGGTGTAACCTCCGCGACCGCGACGGCGTTCTCGACTTCGGTAGCCAGTCTCCAGCTTCAGTTCGCGACGCCCGCGCTTCCGGCCGCGCGCTACGGCAAGCTCAGCAACATCGACCGCGTGCTAGTGACCTCGGGCCACCTGGACGCCGATTCTCCTGACCCGCCCGGTTTGCAGCAGATCGACTGGTCGGGCGGCACCGGCGTCACGCGGAGATTCTCCGGCGGGGACAACGACACCAAGTACCACATCACGCTCGACTTCACGCAGCCTCTTCTGGACAAGCTCAACCGCACGGTGCCGATGAACGACTGCCGCAAGATGTACATGGTCTTCGCGCCGCGCTTCGAGATCACGGAGCAGGAGTTGGAGGATGGCTGTTTCCTCACGGCGGGCGTGGGCGTGACCGATACCGCCTGGCAGGTGGACGACTCATCGAAGCTCTCCGGAGGCCGGTACTTCATCGGCACGCCGACCGCTGAGGAGCGCGTGCGCCTCGTATCCCTGGATTCACCCACACAGATCACCGTCGAGCGTGGCTACCAGTCCTCGACGCCCGGCACCTGGGCTGCCGGAACCCGCGTAAAGAAGCTCTCGCCCATGAGCGGCTTCGCGTCCGACGCGGAGTGGGGCGCAACAATCTCGAACGTCACGGTCACCGGCGACCGCACCCTCAAGGTCGGTGGTGCCGCGCCCCGGATCGAGGAATCCGATGGCCGGTGCAAGTACACCGGATCCTGGGAGGACTACAAATACGCTGGCGGCTTCCCGACGCAGTGGTGGAGCGCAGGCCACGCGAAGCGCACCGCACCCAGCAGCGCGCTCGACGTTCGCAAGGTCCGGATCACGTACTCGAAGTCGGAGACGCACGATCTTTATCTCGGGACGTTCCTGTACACCAACTGCGGGAAGGTCAGCGTATCGGTGGACGGCGCGGCGACCACGCACGATCTTTACCTCGCGGAGTTCGGCGGGACCACCGCGAACCTGAAGGTCCGCGGCAACGTCGCGCCTGGAAACCACACCGTCGAGATCACCGCCCTCTATGACAAAAACGCCGCGTCCACCGGATACTACTTCTACTTCGATTACCTGTGGCCGATGGTGCCGCAGGACGTTCTGGACGCGCCGGAGGTCCTTTCGGACGTGTCGCTCGCCATCGACTTCGACACCGACCACGGCTACAAGAAGCCCCCCGCCTGGCACCTCTGGCACCTTCAGAAGCTCGGGCTACAGGGCCATGCCGACGTGTACATGGGCGTCTTCTGGAACAACAAGAGGCGGCGCGTAGGCGCGACCTACCCGTACGCGACCATCGCGTTCTCGGGCAGCCCCGTTCCGGGCGACGTGGCGTCCATCACGATCTCCGGGACGAGCATCAACCACGCCATCGGTTACGGCGACACGCTTCAGAGCATTGTGAGCCAGATGCGTTCCGCGCTCAACGGCACCTTCGCGGGCGTGTGGGCCGACGATAATTTCGGGACGAGCGCGACGCTGCGCATCCAGTCGAAGGCTCCGTCGTGGACTTTTCCGTCGGTCTCAGTCGGCTCGCCGAACTCCGTCACCCTCACGCTCACGAACAACCTCGGGACGGCGGGCAGCGAGGGCGATTGGGAGTTGATCGACTCTGTCTCGCCCGTCATGACCGAAGGCGCGCGGAAGTGGATTCGCGACCTCGCCAGCCAGTTCCAGTCGGCGGGAATCACGGCGTCGTTCGCGTTCTCGATGGAGGTTTACAATCCTCCGGCCGCGATGCGGGCGAAGTATCTCTCGTACACCGGCGGCGTGGTCCAGCCAGGCGCGGACGTGTTTCTGGAGATTCCGTCGCACCAGATGCACTTCGGGCAGCGCGTCCAGAACTACCTGCGCCAAATGTACAAGGAATGCGCCGACGAGATCGCGGCGGCGGGCGCGCCGGTCGTGCTTCAGTTCGGTGAGACCCAGTGGTGGTACTTCCCGAACACTGCGCAGGACCCGAACGGCGGGATGGGCTTCTACGATCAGGGAACCATTGATGCTTTCCAAGCCGCGACGGGTCACCAGATCTGGCCGTTCACGGCGAACACGGACGATCCGGCGGGCGATCCGGCGCACACGTTCGAGACAGCCGATTTCTTGCGCGACCGCATCTGGCAGTACTGCGCCGACGTGATGGCGTACGTCCGCTCCTACCATCCGACCGCTGTATTCGAGTGCCTCTGGCCGCTCGATGCGAACCAAGGGAAGCCCGCGCCGGACGCCGCGTTCCGAAGGCTCTTGATGCACATCAACCTGCCGAACGAGTGGAAGACCTCCTCATATGGGATCAAGTACTTCCGGTGCGAGGGATTCGACTACGACGTGTGGCAGAAGAACGCCGTCCGCATGCGCCAGACGATCACCTACCCAAACCAGGTCCTTGGCAGGCCTGCCGCGGAGTGCATTTATCTGGCGGGCATCTACGGTCCTCCGGACCCGCCCATGGCGCAGGCGTACGGGATGTGGCGCGCAGCGAAGCTGTACTCGATGTGCTTCTGGGCGTTCGACCAGTTCTGTCTGAACAGCAGGCCGATCCCGCTCGAAGCATGGACTCAAGCACGGGCCACAGCGGTCGCCTACCACAAGCCTCGTGCGGCGCGGGCGCTGGAGGCCATCGTCGCGGTACCGGTCGTGTCAACCGCAACGGGCGCAATGAACCGCTTCAAGTTGAACGAGGGCAAGCTCAATGGCTAACTACCCCAGCGCGATTGACGACGCTTCAAGTCTGTACTCTCCAGCAGATGCGTTTTCGACCAAGCCGCTCGACACCACGGCTACGCAGCAGATCCTCGCGGGCGACTCGACCGTCAGCGTAGCGTCCACCGATGGCTTCGCCGCCACGTTCGGCATTCTCTCGATCAACGACGAGTTGATCATTTACACGGCAAAGAACGCGGCGCAATTCACCGGATGCCAGCGGGGAGCGTTCGGAACGTCGGCGGCGCAACACTCCTCCGGCGTCGCGGTGAAGGCGAACATGGTCTCCGGCTTCCTGACCGCGCTTCAGTCAGCGGTGCTCGCCGTCGAGAACGAAGTCGGTGTGACGTCCGCGCGGAACTACGTGCGCAAGGATGGTGCGGTCACGATCACCGGCCTGAAGACCTTCGTGGACGGCGCGGAGTTCGGCGCGGGAGCCAAGGCTGCCACCGGCCTCGTGCGCCTGCCCAATGACGGAGCGTTGAGGTGGCGCAAGGCAGACAACTCCGGCGACCTCGGGATGAGCTTGAACGCCGCGAACCATGTCGCAATGGAAGCGATCATCGACTTCGCGGTTGGCCAGACGTTCGGCGCGTTCTCGTATCCGGATGCCACGACCGCGAGCAAGGGCATCGTCCAGATCGATGCGGTCGGCGGGCTGGCGGTTGCGGCCGGAGTTCTGTCGCTGGCTAACACGGCGGTGACGCCTGGCACCTATCCCAAGGTCACCGTGGACGCCAAGGGTCGCGTCACAGCCGGTGCGTCGCTTGCCGCCTCCGATCTGCCCACGCACACTCATGTCGCTGGTGACATCGTGAGCGGTGCTTTCGGCGTGAATCGCGGTGGAACGGGGCTGACTACCGTCGCTGCCAACAAGCTCCTCTACTCGCCGTCCCCGGACACGCTCGCCGAGTTGAGTGTCGGCTCCGGGCTATCGCTGGCCGCAGGGGTGATTTCCCTCGGAACCCACACGCACGCCGCAACAGATATCGTCTCGGGCTCCTTGCCCCTGGCTCGTGGTGGCTCTGGGGCGGATCTCTCCGCAACAGGCCCCGGCTTCCTGCGTCAGGCTTCAGCAGGCGCGGCGGTTTCCGTCGCCGCACTCTCCTCTGGAGACGTGACCGGCGCGCTCGGCTACACGCCTGCGAACAAAGCTGGCGACACTTTCACCGGCGCGCTGCACGTCGCTGGAGACCAAGCGTTCGTCGAGTGCGGCCCGTACCAGACCGTCGGCGGCGCGTTCGAGAACATGGCGAAGTACTCCGAAGACTTTGGCGTCGCGACGTGGGACAAGAACGGCGGTTCGTGCTCAGTGACCGCGAACAGCACTACCGCTCCCGACGGCAACACGACCGCCGACACGGTGACCGCGAGCACGGCGACGCCGATCATCCAGCAGCAGATCGCCGGACTCGTGGACAGCGGCACCTACACGTTCTACGTCTGGGCGAAGGTCGCGTCAGGAACGCGGAAGGTGTCTCTCGCCATCGTCAACAACGCTTATGGCGCTTACCTGGCGGGACCGACGCAGATCACGCTCACGACGGCGTGGCAGCGATTCAAGATCACCGGCACGCTGGCCAGCGGGCAGACCGGCCTTTGGATCGTCGTCCGCCAGTACGACTCCAATGGCGACGACTGGACCTCCGGTTCGATCTACCTGTGGGGCGCGTGTTTGCAGCAGGGCAACGACCCGAAGCTCGGGTACGCCCGGACGTGGGCCTTCCAAACAGCGACCGTGGCCGCCGGAGTCGCCTGCGGCCCGGTCGTGATCTCCGCGAAGGACAATGCGGAGTCGCCATTACGTGTGTACGGCCCCGGATCAAACCTCGCGGATCATAGCCTCCTTGAAGTCACCGCGGGAGGCGAACTGATAATCGCTGGCGGTACCGGCATCGGCTACCGCATGGCAGAACTCACGAGCGCGTCCAATCCGTCGGGATGGGCCGGCGTGATCAAAGTCAAAACCCCCGCTGGAGCCACGGCGGGCTACATCCTGCTCTACACAAATCCATGAAACTCGAAC
>SXGT01474817.1_pt1 | contig 21452 bp, 13 predicted proteins | sample 3176221 | NCBI WGS metagenome assembly SXGT01 (sample SAMN11356862, study PRJNA531348) | freshwater metagenome | isolation source: freshwater sample F1-120 | place: China: Fuxian Lake, Yuxi | collected 2017-12-25
GCTGGCCCCGCGGGCTTGTCAGAGGCGCTGCGGCGCGCCGCCGTCGAGGCCCACGCCGCGCTGTTGCCAGAGCCGCTCGCGCTGCGGGTGGTGGCGATCACCAGCGCCGCCGAGGCCGCCGCCGCCGTCACGACGCTGGCCGCACAGGCGAGGCCGCAGCTGGCGATCTGCGCCATGGCGGTGGCCGACTACCGGCCGCGGCCATTCACCGGCAAGCTCGGCTCGCGCCTACCGTCCGAAGTCGGCGACGCGCCGGCGCTGGTCCTCGCGCTGGACGCCACCGACAAGGTCATTGACCGTATCAAGCCGGCCTCGCCGGCGACGGCCCTCCTGGGCTTCAAGCTGCTGGCGGGCGCCGATGACGCTGCCCAAAGCGACGCCAGCCGGCGCCTAGCGCAACGCAGCGGGGCGGACTGGGTCTTCTCGAACGATATCCGAGACTATCGCCTCGGACGCCGCTGCGGCACGCTGCGGGGTAGGGCGGGCGAGCCGCTGGTCTGGCTCGACGGCGGCGCCGACGCCGACGCGTTGCCGGCGCTGGCGGAGGCGCTGGTGGCGTCCTTGCTCGGCCTGCTGCCCGGCTCGCTCTGAGCCAACTCGGCGTCGAGCGCGACGATCGCCCGCCGCAGCGCATCGGCGAGGGCGACGCCGGTAGCTGGCTCAAGCAGCAGCTTGTTTTCGACGGGGTGGCTCAGGTAGCCGACCTCGAGCACGACCGCGGGCATCTGGGCCTCTTTGAGGACTCCAAAGGCGTCTTGACGCACCCCGCGCACCGGCATCGGGATGTTGGGCGCCCGCAAGGCGTTGGCGAGGGCGCGTGCGAAGAATTCCGACCGCTCGTGCGCCGCCGCGACCGCTAGATCTTGGACAACGGCGGCGACGCTGACGGCGCGGGCCTCGTCTTTGGCGCTGGCGGGGACACCGTCGGCACGCAGAGCCGCTTCCACGCCGGCTTCGACGCCGCTCCGGGCGGTGAGGAACCAGACCTCGACGCCTCGGATGCTGGGGTCGGCGCTGTAGTTGCCGTGCAGGCTGATCAGCAGGTCGCCGCGCGCGGCGTTTGCCAAGCGAGGCCGCTCGCGGAGGTCGATGGCGCGGTCGTCGTCGCGCAACAGCACGCCCTCAGCGTCGGTGGTCGCGCGCAGGCGCTCTGCGAAGCGCAGCGCGAGCTCGAGCGTCAGCGACTTCTCGCGGGTGCCGAGGTAGCCGATGCAGCCGTGATTGTCGCCGCCGTGCCCAGGATCAAGCACGATCTTGCGAAGATGGCGCAGCACGGCCCGAGCCTGGGAGAGAGGCGGTGGCGGCGCGGACGGCGCCTTTGCCGTCGGCGCCGCCGCGGGCGCTGGGTGGTTGGCTGGGCGGAGCGTGCGGCGAGCCGCACCGGGGAGTGCGCTGGCGGATCGCGGGCGCGCCACGATCGGGGTCGCCGGCGACGGCGATGGCGACGGCGAGGGGCCGTGCGCGCCCAGCGCCGTCTGCGCGACGCTGGCCTGCAGGCCGCCACTCCACACGCTGAGCGCCACGACCAGCAGCGCGGCGCCGCGCGCGCCGTACCCTAACGGTGGCTGGGTGAAGCGAGTGCGGAGCGAACAGGGAGGTGCGGCCATGGCCGAGGATCTTGGACTGTGCGATCGCGATGTCAATTCTGCGGCGTCAGGGCTTGCCCCGCCGGTGGCGCCGCCCCTGCTGCTGGCGCGGACCGGTCAGCCGCCGTCGGCGCCGCCAGCGCCTCGATCGATCTACCCGCCCAGCCCATCGCGTGGTAAGCTCACGGTGTCCCGCAGGGAGGGAACTGGAGCTGCGATGGCGATGACGCGAGCGAGAGGTCTGCGGTGTGGTGCGGCTGCGGCCTTGGTCCTCGTCGCCGGCTGTTCCGTAGATGGGCTGCTGCTCGGCGAGCTGACTCGCGACGAGCACCGCCAGATGCCGGAGCCCGCCCCGGTCACCTTGCGCGGCAAGGCGCCAGGCTTCCAAGGCGCGCCGCTGCGTCTGTGGGCCGGCTCCAGCGTCGCGTTCAGCGGCAAAGTGGACGCCACTGGGGCATTTGCCCTGCAGACCGACGGCCGCAGCGCGCTGGTCGGCACAGTGCTGGAGGCGCAGAGTGGCGCCCGCGCCTGCTTGGCCCTGGTGCCCGAGCTGCCAGCGCAGACCTCGGTGCTCCACCCGGAGCGCGTCATCGAGCTCGCCGAGATCGCTCCCGGCGCGCTGGAGGTCGGCGACGTCAGCACGACGGCGGCGCTGGTGCTGCTACAGCGTGCCCGCATCGAGGGCCGTGCGTTGGCAGCGGTGGCCCCGAGCTCCTTGGTCGAGACCTTGATCGACGTCGACAGCCGGCTGCGCAGCGGTGATCCGGCGCTGGCGCTGGCGCTGTTGGCGGTGCAGCGCGTCCTGGCGGCGGGCAAGAGCGCCGCGGCGGCGGGGGCGCCATTCGATGTGAGCCCTGCAGCGCTGCACCTGCTGCGCGACGGCTTCGCGGCGACCAGCGCGGTCGACGCCGATGGCGACGGCGCCGCAGACGGCGACGGTGGGCGCTTCGAGGCGCTTATGACCGCCGCGGCTTCCGGCGTGAAATTCGCTGCATGCTACACGCCTGGCCGGATCAAGGTGGTGCTGCAGGTGCGGCTTGCCTCGGATGCCCGCGACGGCAACTGCGAGCCGATCCAGCCGTTTCTCTGGGCCGACGACAAGCCGGGCGCGCAGATGTTCATCACCGGTGGCGTGCACAAGGAGACGCCAACCTGCGTCGCCGGCCGCACCGCCTTCTGCCTCCACCCGGCACAGATCGACGACGTCAACGCCGCGCTTGGCAACTGGGTCCCGAACAAGGTCCAGATGTTCGACGACGGCAGCCACGGCGATGGCGTAGCGAGCGACGGCATCTACACCTTCGCCTTTGACGCCCCACACTGGCCGGCCGTGGCCGCCCCAGACGGCGCAGGGGTCCGCATCGCCTACAAATTCACCTACGGCGCGCAGGGCCAAGGCTGGACCGGTGCTGAGGAATTTCCGGGCAACCAGCGCATCCTGGAGCTCGACGATCGCAACAATGACCAGCTCATCGTCCGGCTTGATCACTTCGCCGACGAGACCAGCAACAAAGACAAGGCCAACGGGCTGTTCACGGGCTGCGGCAAGGTGACCTGGGCGGCGGCGCCAGCGGAGGGCTGCAGCAGCGACTCGGCGGAGCGCGCGGTCGACGTCGATGGCGACTGCAAAGTCGACGGCTGGCCCTCGGCCGGCAAGGTCGCCCCGCTGACGGTGCCCTGCCCCTAGGCCCGCCAAAGGGGGATGACTGGCGGCGGCACAGGTCGTAGGTCTCTCGGGGCTCGGCGCGCGCTTGGCCGAAAGCGCTGTCGTCTCGCCAGCTTTCCGCAACCAGCGCCGCAGTCCATTCGTCGCCCACGGCCCTAGCGCGTGAGCGTGAGCGTGAGCATGAGCGTCTCCAGGACGCGCCGCTGGCGACCGCGGACGGCCACTCTGCCGCGACAACCCTGGCGCCGGCGGCGCCCCACCGCACAGCGCGCTGAACCGATGGGATCGCTTGGGCGTTTCGGCGCGACGACCGCGCTCGCCGATGCGCCGTGCACGCCACGCGGCACGTCAGCGGGCGTTCTGCGGCCGGCCACCGGTGTCAGCAGATAGGCCCGGCGGCGCTCAGGAGGCGCTCAGGAGGCGCTCAGGAGGCGCTCAGGAGGCGCTCAGGAGGCGCTCAGGAGGCGCTCAGGAGGCGCCGCGCGTCGCGCTCTCCTGCGCCGTCCGTTCAGCGAGATCGGCGAGCAGCTCATCACCGTGCTCTTCGATCTCGGCCAGCAGGGCGCGGCAGCGGCGGTCAGCGCGCGCCATGAACCGTTCGGCGATCCAGCGCCGCTCGGGCGCAGCCTCGGCGTCGAGGACGAGGCTGTGGGCGACCTCGACGTCGACGAGGATCTTGCAGAGGCGCTCGGCGTGGAGCAGACCGGGGGCGAAGTCGAGCTTTGGGTCCCACTGCGAGAACAGGGCGTCGGGCCAGTGGCCGAGCGGCATGGCCTTGGCCTTGCGCAGCTTCTTGCTGGCGATGCGGACCAAGATCGTCTGCATGGCCGAGTACTTGTAGGCGTAGAGTCGCGACAGCGCGCGCTCCAGCGGCTCCTTCGCCGTCAGCCGGTTCACGTTGGCCTTGGCGACCTTTGACAAGAACTTCTGTGGGTTGGCGAGCGCGGCGCCGATCTGGTCCTTGAGGGCCATGAGCGCCTGGATCTGACTCGTGCCCTCGTAGATCGGCAGCACCAGCGCGTCGCGGAGCAGCTTCTCGGCGTCATACTCGGTGGTGTAGCCGGCGCCCCCCAGCACTTGCATCGAGAGGCGCGCCAGATCGACCGCCTTCTCTGAGCCGGCGTACTTGCACAGCGGCGTCAGGTTGCGGGCCTCGCGCTTGAGGCGCTTGACCTTGCGCTCCAAGCGAGAGCGCTCCTCCTCGTCAGCCGGCGGGTCGTGCCGCTGCACCTGCTCCCAGCGCTGCGCCAGCTCGGTCAGCTGGGCGGCGCGGAACAGCAACGAGCGCACGCCCCGCGTCCACAGGTCCATATCCTCAAGGAAGTCGGCGACCATCTCATGGCGGTCGATCGTCTTGCCCATGGTGACGCGCTCGCGGGCGTAGCTGGTCGTCAGGCGGGTCGACGCCTCCATGATGCCGAGTCCCTCGAAGCCGACGGCGATTCGGGCGAAATTCATCATGACGAGCATCAGCTCGAAGCCCTCGCCCCGCTTGCCGATGAGGGTGCCGACGCTGTCTTCGTAGACGAGGCTGCACGTCGGCGATCCGTGGTGGCCGATCTTGTGCTCCACCTTGGACATGCGGACGTTCTCGACACGCTTGCCGTCGCGCTCAAAGAACCGCTCCACCAGAAAGAGCGATAAGCCCTTGAGACCCGGAACCTTTTGCTCGTCCTCGGTGCGCGCCAGCACGAGCTGGTACTTGGCGTGACCCGAGGTGATGTAGATCTTCTCACCGCTCATGCGCCAGACGCCGTCGTCGCCGTACTTGGCGAAGGTGCGCACGGCGCCGAGGTCCGAGCCAGCGCCCGGCTCCGTCAGCACCATGCAGCCCCACTCCTTGCCGCCAATCATCTCGGCGATCGGCTGATCGTAGGGGGTCGACACCAGCCGCCCGTCGCGCACCACGGTGCGAGGATCGCGCAGGGCGTAGGTGATGAGCGACATCGCGACGCCGGTGTGAAAGCCGAAGTGCGTCATCACCGAGACATCGGCCCGCGCCATGACCTCGGAGGCGGCCATGTAGACGACCGCAGGGGCGTTGAGGCCGCCCAGCTCGCGCGGCACCGGCAACCCGTAGACCTGGAGCTTCTTGATCGACTTGAAGAGCTTGGCGAAGGTCGGCGCCTCGATCACCTGGCCGTCGGCCAGCTGCGTCGGTTCACCGTCGATTGTGCGCGCCCCCGGGGCGATGGAGCGGGCGCAGAACTTGCCGATCTCCTTGAGGACATCTTCATAGGTCTCGCGCGCCTCTTCCAGGCTCGCGGGGCGCTCGTCGGCAGCTGCCTTACGCTCGACCACCTCGAAGAGGGCGGGCCAGTCGACTCGCTTCTCGATGTGGAAGCGCAAGTCGGCGTTATCCGTGTAGAAGTTGTCGCTCATCGAGCCTCCCCACGCTGTCCGTCCGATCCAGTTGCTTGGGGCCACAGCGGCCACCTGACCGGCAATCTGGGCATTTCGACGCAGCGCGTCAAGACCGATGGTGGTGGCACCTGCCCGATCGCAGGCGCAAGGCAGCGTGGGGACGCAGTTCCAGGGTCTAGGCGCCTCACCAAGGGCGCGGCGCGACGCTTTGACGCGATCTCCGCTTGCCAGCGTCTTTTCAGCGGGTTCAGGACGCCGCGCCGGCGACGCGTCGAGCGCTGCGCCTTGATCCCGCGCGGCGCCCCTGCGACAGTCCGGGGCCCATGGCGAACGGATGGCAAAACCTAACGCGCGGGCACATCCTGGTGGTGGGTGGCGCTTCGATCGACCGCATCCGCGCCGGCGACGAACCGCGGTCGGCGCCAGGGGGCGCGGCGCTCTACACGGCGCTGGCGGCAGTGCGCTCCGGGGCCCAGGCGCAGTTCTTCGGCTTCCGCCCGGAGCCGCTGCCCGACCTGTTCCGCGACGCCGCGTCGTGCGTGCCTTGGCACGGTCCGGCTTGCGCCGAAGACGACCTACCGCACTTCGAGATCGTCTACGAGGCCGACGGCAATGCCCGCTTGGCAGCCGCCAGCTGGGGCCTGGAAGAGACGCTCGACCCGCAGATGATCGAGGACGAGGCCCTGCGCGGCGCCGCGATCGTGCACGTGGCGGCGATCCACGCCCCAGAGCTGCAGATCCGCTTCGTGCGGGCGCTCCGCCAGCGCACCGACGCCCGCATCTCGGCCGGCACCTACGGCTACATGGCGCGCCGGGCACCGGACACGGTCCGCCAGCTGATGGAGTCCGTCGACCTCTTCTTCATGAATGAGTTCGAAGAGAAGCTGGTCTTCGGCGGCGAGCGCCCGACCGTGCGCCCTGGCCAGATCTTGGTCGTGACGCGCGGCGCCGAGGGCAGCGACGTCTGGCAGGGTGACTCCTGTACGCGGGTGCCCATCTGCCCGAGCTCTCCCGCTGACCTCACGGGCGCCGGCGACTCGGTGTGCGGCGGGACCCTGGCGGGGCTGATGCGCGGCCTCCACCCCTGCGAGGCTGTGCTGCTCGGCGCAGCGGCGGCCAGCGTCACTATCGAGCAGCCCGGCATGGCGGCCTTGCTGGCGACCTCGACCCACGCCATCGACGCTCGCCGCCGGGCCGCCCGCCGTGACGAGCGGGTGCGCGTCAACCGGCACGCGGTCGAGCGGATCGGCCGCCTCATCGGCGTACTCGACGACGTGCGGGCCTTCAACTTCTGCGGCGACCACATGCCCGAGGTGGGCGATCCGCACGCCATCGACTTCTTCTTTGCCTCGATCTTGCACCAGTTCGGCTTCTGGAGCCCGGCAAACGGCGTCTGGTCGCGGCCGACGATCGCCACCTTCGGCGGCCGGCGGCTCAAGGGCTCAGACTACTGTTTCGCCGCATTTCGCCGGCTCCTGGAGCGCGATCCAGCCAAGCTGGCACCGCTCGGCCAGTCGACGCTGCGCTGGCAGGACACCGAGGCGCTCTTCGCTGCCGACGATGGCACCATCCCCCTGCCGGTGTTGGCGACGCATCACGCGCTCTCGCGCGGCTACGGGCGCGACATGTGGGAGCTGGGCTGGGAGCCACAGGCGCTGGTGGCGGCGGCCCAGGCCTCCGACGACCCAGCGCGGACCCTGCTGCACGCCCTCGACCACGTCTCGGGGTACCGCGAAGACCCGCTGCGCAAGAAGTCGATGCTGCTGGTGCTCGCCCTCGGTCAGCGGCCAGAGCGATTCCTCGACCTGTCGCGCTCGCAGTCGCTGCAACCGGTCGTCGACTATCACATTATGCGCTCGGCCCTACGGACTGGCATCGTCGAGGTCGGCGATGAGGCCCTGCGTGAGGCGCTCGTGCGCCGGCAGCTGCTGGACCCGCGCGACGAAGCGGCCGTCCGGAGCGCCTGCTGGGAGGCCCTGACGCAGCTCGGAGCCGCCTCAGGCCGCGAAGTGGGCGCCATCGATGCCTTCTTCTTCGGCGCGCGCCGCCGCTGCCCTGAAGTGGAGGCACCCGACTGCAGGGCCTGCCCCATCGACAGCGTCTGCGGCCACGATGTCGCCATGTTTCAGCCGGTGCTGCGGACCACCGCCTACTGAGCCCCGCCGCCGATGCGGCTGCTCGACCTTCGCGGCCCCGGCTCCCGCCGCGTTGCGCCGCCTCAGCCGCCCTACGCCGCCGCCGCCTCGGGGCCGCCGGTGCGCTCGACGGAGTCGGCGTCCGCCCTGCCCTGCCAGGCCTGCACTCGCGGGTTCATGACGGCGAACCACGCCGGCGGCACCAGCGCCAGCAGCAACATCGCGCCGTAGCCGGTCGGTAGCTGCGGCGCCTCCTCGAAGTGACGCAGCTGGTCGAAGGGGCGGTTGGCGTTGGCGTGATGATCAGCGTGGCGCGCCAGATTGGCCAAAAAACGATTGCTGACCGCGTGCGCCGAGTTCCATGAGTGCGCCGGCCGCACCCGCTCCCAGCGCTCGCCAGCCGGGGAGGCTCCAGCCGCGCTCGGAGCTCGGCGCCGCTCCAAACCGTAGTGTTCTAGGTAGTTGACGACCTCCAACAGCAGGACCGCGACGAAGGCCTGGCAGGCCCAGATCAGCCAGCCGACCGGTCCGAGCCAGAGCAAGAGACCGACCTGGAGCGCCACGAGGGTCACGGCATAGCGCAGCAAGCGGTGGCGGAGATCGAGCGCGCCGATGCCGCGGCGCTCGCAGCGCGCCCGCTCCAGCGCGATCGCTGAGCGCAGGCCGCCGAGCAGCGTGCGCGGCAAGAACCGGTACAGCGACTCGCCGTAGCGTGAGGTGGCCGGGTCGGCGGGCGTGCCGACGTTGCGGTGGTGGCCGAGGACGTGCTCGACGCAGAACCACGTGTACCCAACGCTCGCCATCAGGATCTCCGCGAGGCCGCGGTCGAGCCGGCTGCTGCGGTGCATCAGCTCGTGGGCGTAGTTGATGCCGATGGCGCCCGTCACGACGCCGAGGCCAACCACCTGCAGCGCGAGCAGCCCGAGGCTCTCGCCGCCATCGTGGCTCTGGGCCAGCGCCGTCAGGCGCGGCAGCGCATAGGCCAAAATCCCCAGCTGGACCGGCACCCAGGCGCGACAGAGCGCGCGATACCACCCGCCCATCGCCAGAGACGCGTCGTCGGGCTGATGGCGGTCGAGTCCGAACAGGACGTCGAGGCTCGGAACGGCGACAAACAACAGCAACAACGGCCCCAAAGCGAAAGTGCCGCCGAGGCTTACGCTCGCTAGCAGGATGGCGCAGACGATGAAGGGGGTGATGGCGTAGCTGGCAAAGCGAAGCATGGGTGCCTCCAGGCGCCCCGGCGGCGCTTGTTGACTTTGATTCAATAGTGCGCCGCCGTCAAGTGCCTCGCACGACGCGCTGCGGGCGGCGACCTCAAAACCACCCTCATTCTGCATGTTGGCCGCTGCCCGCGCCGCGTTGAGGCGATCGCTGCTGCGGCCTGCGCGCGTTGACGTCCGCGGCGACGGGGTCGCGTCACGACGCGGCGTCGCCGCGGGCGAAGCGGCAGGCAGGCGGCTGGGCGCGGGCGGTTGGCCTCGCCTTGGCAGCTTCGCGACAGACGCCCCGTGACAATCGGCCCGCAGCGCCTATCCTCCCTCGACCTGCGCCCGCGATCTGCGCCGCCCAGCCCATGGAACACCGCCGTGCCCAAGCCAGCCGCAACACCCCAACGCATGATCGCGGACAACCGCAAGGCGCGCCATGACTTTGAGGTCCTGGAGGTGCTTGAGGCCGGTATTGAGCTGGTGGGCAGCGAGGTCAAGTCGTTGCGCGCCGGCAAGGTGCAGGTTCACGGCGCCCACGCCCGCGTCATCGACGGCGAGGCGATGCTGCTCGGCGTCCACATCGCCGAGTACCCATTCTCCCATCAGTTCAATCACGACCCGGAGCGGCCGCGGCGACTGCTCCTTCACGGTCGCGAGATCGCGCACCTGCATGAGTCCTTGCGCCAGCAAGGCCTAGCGGCGCCGCTGCTGCGCCTCTACTTCTCCGGCTCGCGCATCAAGGCGGAGATAGCCATCGCGAAGGGCCGCAAGGCCCACGACAAGCGAGACGCGATCCGCGAGCGCGAGGGCCGCCGGGAGATCGCGCGCCACCACCGCGGCTGAGCTGGCCGCGCCGAGCGAGAGCATCATGCAGAGCGACGCCGCGCCAGCGACACCGCCCGGCGCGAAGACCGAGGCCGACGTCGCGTCGCCCGCCGGTGCGCTCGCCAACGTCCGCGTCCTCGACCTGACGACGCTCTACCCAGGGCCCCTGGCGACGATGCTGCTGGCCGATCTGGGCGCCGACGTCATTCGGGTCGATGCCCCGGACCGCGACGACCTGCTGCGCTGGATGCCTCCGCATGACCAGAGCGGTCAGGGCGCCCTCTGGCGCACGGTCGGCCGCGGCAAGCGCACGATCTCGCTCGACCTCAAGCAGCCCGCAGGCCGTGAGGCCCTCTTACGCCTCGTCAAGCGCGCCGACGTGCTGGTGGAGCAATTCCGCCCGGGCGTGCTGGATCGCCTCGGCATAGGGTGGTCGGTGCTACACGAGGTCAACCCGCGCCTCGTGTTGGCCTCGATCTCCGCCTTTGGCCAGACCGGTCCGGACGCCAGGCGCGCCGGCCACGACATCAACTTCCTGGCCCGCAGCGGCGTCAGCTGGCACCTCGGCCGCCGCGGCCAGGGCCCGATGCCGCTCGGCGTGCTGGTCGGCGACGTCGGCGGCGGCACTTGGCCGGCAGTGACGGGCATCCTCGCGGCGCTGCTGCAACGCGGCCAGACCGGCCTTGGTCAGCGCGTCGACGTGGCGATGGCGGACGGCGCGCTGTGGATGAACGCGATGGCCATCACCCGCGCCCTCGCCGCGGACGAGGACGCGCCGCCCGAGGGGAGCTGGCTCGACGGCGGCAGCTTCTACGACTATTACCGCTGCGCCGATGGCCGTCATTTGGCGGTTGGGGCGCTGGAGCCCAAGTTCTTCGCGACATTCCTCGCCGCGATCGGTCGCCCGGACCTCGAAGGACTCTACCTCGCCGACGGGGACGACGGCGCGACGCTCAAGGCAGGCATCGCGCAAGCCATCGCCGCAGCGCCGCTGGCGCAGTGGGTCGATTTGCTGCGTCCGCTGGACTGCTGCGTCGAGCCGGTGCAGACGCCGCGCGAAGCCGCCGCCGACCCACAGCTGCGCGCCCGCGGCATGATCGTGGCGGTGCCGGCGGAGGGCGCCCTCGGGACGGCGGCCCCGACCGTCTGGCAGATCGGCTGCCCGGTACAACTCTCGGCGGCGCCGGCGTGCATGAGCTTCGTCGGCCGCGAACCTGGCGCCGACACGCGGACCGTGCTCGCGGAGGTGGGGTACGACGACGACGCCATCGACGCCCTGCTGGCCAGCGCGGCGGCGTCCGGCCGCTGAGGCCCGCGGCGTAGGCGGCCGCGCCTCTATCCGACCTCCCAGTCCGTCGCGCCGCGCAGCGCTGCGTCGATACGCACCTCGATGCGTGCGGCCATCGCGTCCGGGTCCTCGCCGCCGGCGCTGTAGAAGACGAACGCGACCTGCAGCTTAAAGAAGTTCTTCTCTTCGCTGACGATACGGCAGCCCGCCGCCTCCAGCTCGCGACGCCAGGCTGCCGCCGCGGCCGCCAGGTCCTCAGCGGCGAGGCCCTTGACCACGACCCGGCACGCCGGCCGCCGCTCAAGCAGCGCCAACAGGGCGAAGGAGAACAGGGTCGCCACGACCGCGATGTGCGGCAGCTGCAGGCCGCAGCAGAGCCCGATGAGCGTCGAGATGAGCAGTCGGCCGGTGATGGCGGCGCTCGCCGTGTTGGTGCGAAAGCGCATCAGGCCGCCGATGCCAAAGACGACAAAGCCCACCAGCGTGCCGTAGTGGACCACCAACGTGCCGATGATGGCGCCGACCGTGGCATAGATCACGTTGACGCGGGGCGCCTCGGCGTCCTCCAGCGTGCGGGCCCGCACCTGCCGCAGCGGATGGAAGCCGATGGTCGCAGCCAACGCGACCGCCAGCAACAGCGACGCCGCCAGCTCCCCCATCAACGGCAGGTCAGCGAAGCCTGCGAAGCCTGGCGCGCTCATGCTCGCGCCGCTGGACGTGGCCCCACCGACGAACTCGGCAGGCAAGGCGGCCCCGCTGCTCATGGTGTGCCCCCTGGGCTCGGCTGCGGGCGCTGCGGCTGCCCGGTCGTTGTCGTCGCCCGCAGCGGATCCCAGCGATCGCGAAAATCCTCATAGCGGCCGGGCGTCTCGCTGATGCGACGGTCGAGGCCCTCGACGATCTGCATGGGCAGGTCTTCTTGCAGGATACGGACCAGGAAGCGCGGCAGTGAACCACCGGGATCGATGTCCACCAGATAGGTCAGCATCGTCTGCTGCGGTCCCAGATAGCGCAAGCGCGCCTCTCCGCGCGAACGCGGCACGCGCACCACGCCGTCGATCGGTGGCCGGCCCGGCAGCTCGGCGCGCTCGCTCTTGAGGACGATCTCGTGGAGGTGGGGGGTGAGGGTTCGCGAGACCTGGACGTGCAAGACCGAGTCGCGGTCGCTGGCCGGCCAGGGGAAGCGAAAGCGTACGTACATCCACAGCTCTAAGGGCGAAGGCCGCCGCAGCGCGACCGAGCGATGCAGGCGGGGCACCCAGGTCCGATGGTTCGGAACGTCGTCGAGCACGGCGAGCAGCTCGTACAGATTGGCCGGCAGGACGCCTGTGCCGCGCAGGCGGGGCAGATCGCGGCCTGGCACGTCCTGGGCTTCAACGCGGATGCCGCGCCGTGTGTACAGGTGGCGCCACGCACCGTCTTCGGCGTGGACTGGCGCGGCGAGCAGCAGCAAAAGGCCAAGCGCGGCTGCGCGCAGGGCGAAGGCGCGCAGGGCGAAGGCGCGCAGGGCGAAGGCGCGCAGGGCGAAGGCGCCGTGTGCATCGGGGCAGCGAGAGCGCGTACCAGGGGCGCTGCGGGGCAAGGCGAGGGCGGCGATTCGACGCCCGAAAGCGGCCCAGAGCCCCCAGCCTCGCGAAGGATTGGCCAGGCGCTACTCCTCGGCTTTCTTGATCTTTGCGCCGCCCGGGAAGCTGTAGCTCACGTAGTCGTCCCAACCATAGACGTAGAGGCCGACCGGGCGGCCGGGCGACTTCAGCCGGTGAGCGCCCTGCGCGATCGGCACCCGCGCCACGCGCCACGGCACGCCGGGGATCGCCTTCCAGAGGTTCTGCTGCACCGGCAGATCATCGACCGTCACCGCCAGCGCGTCCAGTGGCGCGATCACGTTGATGAAGTTCTCTTTGTACTTGTTGGGCACCAGAAAGACGTAGTCGTCGAGGTACTGGTCGGCGGCGAGGGTCAGGAGGAAGTCGGGATCACCAATCTTTGCGTCGGCGGCCTCGAGGATGTTCGGACACTGCGAGTGCTTGGTGCACGGGATCTTGCTGTTGTACTGTGCGTTGCTCGTCGTGCAGAGCTTGGTCGAGCCATAGTTGGTGGTGCAGAGGTCGTTGTTGGGGTTCGGCGCGTGCGAGCTGACCATGAAGTGTCCGACCTGAATCGGGTGGTTGGCTAAGATCACGAAGTCCTGATCGCTCTCGAACTCGAACCACTGGCCTTGGTTGAGCGTCGGGATCTTGGCCTGCTCAGGGTTGGTCTGCACGACCGTGCCGTTGACCGCGGCCAGCACCCGCCAGACGTCCTTCTCTTTGCCGCGCGGCTGCAGCTTGGAGGCGATGTAGGTCTTGCCCCAGGCCGTGACGGGAAAGAGCTGCTCCTCTAGGTGATCGGCGCAGCAGGTCACCGGGCAGTCGTCGTTGGCGAGGCAGTCCCAGCCCTGGTACTGGCAATTGCCCTTGGCGGCGCCCGGCGGCTTGACGCACTTGTTGGTGTCGGGGGCGTTGGATGACTCCGAGCCGCCAAACACGGCCACTGGGTGATCGGCCTTGATGTAAGAACCGGTGAGGTCGGCGCCGTTCTGGTCGGTCTCGATGTTGATGACCTGACCACGCGTGAGCAAGAACGTCTTGAATCCGGTCCAGGGGCCAGGCGGAATCGGCTGCGCGCCCGACATGTTGCCGAGCGTCTTGGTGGTCACCAAGACATCGACCTTGGTCGTGCCCTGACTGACGGCGACGATGGTCACCGTGCCGCGCAGGTTGGCGTGCGTCTGCTGCCGCGTCATCACCCAGTACTCCGTCCCAACCGCGTTGGAAGGAAGGAGCAGGCTGGCGTCGTTGCTGAAGACGTCGACGTTCTGCAGCGGGTTGAACTGGTAGGCGACGATCGGCACCGTCGACTGGATGCGGTAGGACTTGTCGTTGATGTTGGTGCCGTCTTGGTTGAGCGGCGCCATCTTCCACAGCGGATCTGGCAAGTTGATGATCTTGAGCGCGTTGGCCTGCACGGCGTACTTGGCGGACTTGCCATCGAGCGTCGAGACCGCGACCAGCGCCGGTGACGCGGTGGTGTTGCTGACGATGACCGAGAACTGCGAATTTTGGGCGTCGTAGACCTTGCCGCCAGCGGCCGGCACCACGGCGTTGTCGAGGTCGACGGCGAAGTAGTCGCAGCCGACGTTGGTGTTGGCCTTGAAGTCGCCGGCGCACGGATCGACGCAGACGCCGACGAGGCAGGTCTGGCCGACGCTGTCGCAGTCTTTGAAGAGATCAAAGGCGGTGCCGTCGTCGCGACACACCACGGCCTTGTTGCCGAGGCACTTCTTCTCTTGCGGCAGGCAGATCGAACACTTGCCGTCGTGACAGATCTGCCCGGTCTGACAGATCTGCAAGATGTCGGAGTCGGTCCCCTGGTCATTGCACTTCATCGCCACCGTGGGCTGCTGCACGCCTGGCTCGGGCTGCTCGCAGTACTCTACGCCGGGCAAGCAGAAGCGACATTTGCCGCCGGAGCAGACCGGCAGGGCGTCGGGGCATGCCTTGACCTCGGTTGTCTTGCCATCGGCGTTGCAGATCTCGAGGCCATTGGAGCCCTTGCAGCTGCTGGACCCCGGCACGCAGGAGACCTCCGTGCACTTGTTGTCTTGGCAGTGCCCGGTCGAGTCCTTGCAGTGGAAGTCGATGAGGCACGCCACGCAGGTCTGGGTGGAGACGTCGCAGTAGGGCGTGCCGGCGAGGTCCTTGCAAGCGCTGGTCTTTGTGCACGTAATGCCGCCGGGCTTGCTGTCCTCAGCAGTTGCCTCGCCGTCCTCACCGCTTACGCCGTCTTCGACGTCTTCCGTGCCGTCCGCCGCGTCGGAAGGCTGGCCATCGGGGTTCACGGCGGCGTCGGCGCCCGCGCCGGTGTCGCCGCCGATCTGGGTCTCCTGCCCGCCGATGATCTCGGAGAGTTCAAAGCCGCCGCCGCCGCTCGACTGGCTGGGCGCCGGTGACGAGCAAGCGACCACACCGCAGAGCAGCAGGGTGGCCCACAGCGAGACACCATCGCGGTGCGATGGAGGCGGCGACACGGCGACACGGCTGTTGGCAGGGACGCCGGGCGCGAGCGCGATCGGTGGTGTGGCCGCGGTGTCCATGGTCCTCCGACCCCCGGAGTCGCTACAACGACGGCAGGGCCGCGGTAGTTTAGCCGATCGCGGGCGTCGGATCTAGCCGCCGATGCGCCGATCGAAGGCTGCGGAAGGCCTCTCTGCGGCGGAGCGCGGCGGCGGCGGCGTCTAGCGCGGCGTCCCCGAGCTCGCCTGGGCGGGCCCAGCCGAGGGCGGCCGCGGCGGCGGCGCACTGAGCCTCGACGTCAGCCTCACTGGGCCCGGAGTCGTGGCCGAGGGCGCGAAAGAAGGGGACGAGCGCCCTCCCGGCGACGCGGAGCTTGCCTTCGACGGTGTGGCCGGCGATGTGGGGGGTGGCGAGGTCGGCGACCGCGAGCAGCGCGGGATTGGGCCGCGGCTCGTCGCAGTAGACGTCGAGCGCGAGGGCCTGCAGCCAGCCGGTCGAGCGGGCCTTGAGCGCCGCTGGCTCGTTGAGGACGCCGCCGCGGCTGGCCTGCAGGACGATGGCGCCGCGCAGGGCGTCGATGGCCTCGGCGTCGAGGAGGCCAAGAGTCGGCCATGGACCTTGTCGAACCAGCGGCACATGGAGGGTCAAGGCCTCCGGACGGGTCGCCAACGCAGCCGCGAGGCTCATGCCCACAAAAGCGGGATCTCGCGCCTGGCGAGGCGGATCGACGGCCAGGACCTCAGCGCCAGCCGCCCGCAAATGGGCCGCGACCGCCGAGCCGACGGCGCCGACACCGACGACGACGACCCGCATCCCGGTGAAGCGCTGGGGCCCGCTCACCGACGCGCAGCGCCGCAGGGCCCAGTCGACCCAGCCAGCGACCGCCGGCGCGTTGCCGCCCAGGCCGGTCGAGACGCTGACCCCGCGGGCGCCGAGCGCGTCCAGGTCGAGGTGATCGACCCCGGATGACAGGGTCGCCAGGGCGCGCAGCCGGGGCATGGCAGCCAGCTCGGCGGGGCCGACGCGCGTCATGGAGCGCACGACGACGCCCTCAACGCTGCGCGCATCCGGCGACGCCAGGGCGGCGGCGAGCTCACCGCTCGGGTGCGGGGTACCGACGACGCCGGCCCACCAAGCAGGTGGCACCACCGCTGGATCGGCGAGCGCGGTGGCGTCGGCCCCGACCACCAGAGAGGCGAGGTCGCTCATTTGGGGCCGAGCGGCTGCAAGAGGAGCGCCACAGGGACCACGACGCCCAGGAGCGCCCCGACGACGACTCGCAGCCAGCTCGGGAGCTGCATGCCACGCCCAGGTCGCTGCACGGCCTGCGGAGGCTGTCTGCGCTCGGCGAGCGCCACCGCCAGCATCGCGCCGCCGGCCAGCGCGCAGCCAAGGGCAAGCACCACCGCCGCGCCGTGACGCATCCAGGCGGCCAGCGTCGGCTCCGCCGCGAAGCGTCGGCTGCCCTCAAGCAACGAGGCAGCCAGGCCGCCGGACATCAGAAAGAGCGTGAACTGGCCGCGGAGCTCTCGCAGGGTCGCCGTCCTCGCGGGCGCGTCGGCAGCGCCCGGCTCTGGCTCAGCCGCCGCAGACCAGCGGCTTGTCCCAGCAGCAGTCGCCGATGGAGCCGCACGCGGAGTCGCACTGGCAGGCGGCGCCGGAGCTGAAAGGCTGCCCGCACTTGCCATCGCAAGAGCCGCAGTCGGTCTTGCAGGTGCTCGACTCGCTGCCCTCGCACACGCCGTCGCCGCAGGCCGTGGTCGAGCCGGCGAACGAGAGCTTCACCACCGCGTACTGGCAGATGGGTGCCGCGTTCTTGACGTTGAAGTAGACCCAGCCGGTCTCGTCCGCGTTGAAGAAGCCAGGTGCATCGGGCGAGAACGAGAGCAGGCCGTATTGCCCGGTCATGCAGCAGCCGTTGGGCGTGACGTCGCTGACAGCAGAGTTCGAGAAGGCGGTCGAGCCGGCCGGGCAGGTGACCGGGTAACAGTCTTTGCCGTTTGTGCTGGTGGTGCATTGGTAGTAGGCGCAGACGGTGACCTTGTCTGTCGACACCCACTCGACGTCGACGACGGGATCGTTGAGGTTCGGATCGTCGGTGACGCGGTACTTGAACCAGTCCTTGTCGTCGACGCCGTTGAGGTGGACGTTCGGCTTGACCATCACAGAGTTTTGGCCGTCCTTGTAGCTGCCGAGGTCATAGGACTCAGCCGTCGAGGTCGGGCCTTCGAACTTGTCGGTGGCCTTGCAGACGGCGTCGTTGCCACCGACACAGGTGCCAGGCTTGGTCTTGTCCGGGACGCTGCAGAGCTCGCCGGCCTTGCAGTCGGTCAGCGTCTTCCAGGCGCCAAAGACCTGGTTGGCGGTCACGGTCGAGCAAACGCCGCTCGTGCCCGTGCAGCCGGCGAACGCCTCGCGCACCTGCACGTCGTCGCCCGCCTTGGCGCCAGCGCACTGGTACTCCTTCTTCAGCGCCGTCGTCCCGCAGGTGGTGCCCTGGGCGGCCCATTGGCCAGCGTCGGTGCAGCAGGTCTTGCCCGGATCGCAGACCGTTTTGAGGTTGCTGCCGAAAGCGAGCTTGACGTCAACGTTTTGGCAGAACGGGCTGTCGTTGTAGATGTCGAAGTAGACCTTGCCGGACTCGTCGAGGGTGCCGGGGGCGCTGACGGTGAAGTCGATGACGCCCTTGTACGCCTGCGTGCAGCAGCCGTTGCCATCGACCGCGCTGGCGGCCGGGTTGCTGACGGTGAGCGAGTCGGACGGGCAGATGATCGGCGCGCACTCCTTGCCGTTCTTGCCCTTGTCGCAGCTGTAGAAGGCACAAACGGTCACCGAACCGGCGGCGGACCACTCGATGTGAACGCGTGGGTTGGTCATGTTGGCCGCGTCAGCGATGTCGTAGGTGTAGAAGTCGGCGTCGGTGGCGCTGCCGAGGTGGGGCTTCGGCGTCAGGAATTTGGCGGGGTCCGAGTCCTTGAAGCTGCCGATCTTCTTGGCGGCCTCCGTCTTCTCCTCGCCCTCCCACGAATCGACGGCCTTGCAGTCGACGGTCGGCGGCACGACGCAGCCCGGTGTGCCGTCGGCGTCGACGGAGCAGTACTCGGTGGCCTTGCAGGTCTTGACGTCGGACCACGCCGTGAAGTGCAGGTCATAGAAGAGGAACGAGCAACCGATGGCCGTGCCGCTGCAGCCGCCGTAGGCGTCGCGCTTCTGGACCTTGGCGCCCTTGGCCTCGCCGCTGCACTGGAACTGGGAGCCGAGCAGCTCGGTGCCGCACTTGGTCGCCTGGCTGGCGAAGGTCCCGCTGGCCGTGCAGCAGGTCAGCTTCGGATCGCAGGCCGCGACCTTCTGGCAAGCGGCGAGGCCATCCTTGACCTGGCAGATCTCATCGCTGGCGCAGGTCTTGGTGTCCTTCCACACGGTCCAGTTGAGGTTGCTGGCGGCGGTGCTGCAGGTGGTGCTGGCGCCCGTGCAGCCGGCGACCGCGGTGCGGGTCTGAACTTTGCCGCCCTTGTCGGCCGAGCTGCACTTGGTCTCGGTCTTGATGGTGTCCTTGCCGCAAGAGGTCGCCTTGGCGGCGTACTGGCCCTTGGCGTCACAGCAGGTCGTGTTCGGCGTGCAGATGCCGACGGTGACGCTGACGCAAGTACCCTTGACGGCGGCGTCCTTGACCTCGCACACAGTGCCCGCGGCGCAGTCCTGCACCTTGGTCCAGTCGGTCCACGCGTAGTTGGCGGTGGTCGCGGAGCAGGTGTTGCCAGTGCCGGTGCAACCCCGGAAGGCTTGACGCTGCTGGAGCTGCTTGCCGTCGGCGCTGCACTGGTACTCGGTCGCCTTCACGGCGTCGTCGCACTTGGTCTTGCCTGGCAAGATCTTGCCGGCCTTGGCGTCGCAGCAGACCCCGCTCGCGCACTTGCAGGCGATGGCGGGGCTCCAATCGGTGGCGCTGGTGCTCGGCGCGCAGGCGAGGCAAGCGTCGGTCGGGTTTTTGGCGCCCGAGGCCACGCAGGTGTTGCCGATTTTGCAGGAGTCGGCCTTGACGGTCGCCTTGCACTGGCCGGTGGTGGCGTCGCACACCGCGGTCTCGCAGTCCGACGGCGCCTTGCAGGTCTTGGCGGTGTTGCCGCAGGTGTTGTCACCGTTGCACGAATCGACCGTGCAGGCGTTGCCGTCATTGCACTCGGAGTCGAACACGCAGCAAGAAGCCTTGGTCGCGTTTTGGCACTTGCCGGCGTCGCAGGTGTCCGTGGTGCAGGGGTTGCCATCGTCGCAGCCCTTGGCGTCGGTGCAGGCCTTGCCGCCGCCATCGGCCTTGCAGATCGGCGGCTTGTCCTTGGCCTCGAGCGTGCACTTCTGGCCGTCGCCGCAGGTCTGGATCGTCGACCACGAGGTCCACGAGTTGAACTTGGCGTCCTTGCTGCAGGTCGCGGCGGCCACGCCGTCGCAGCCCTCGTACGATTGACGCTTCTGCGCGGCGGCGCCATCGCACTGGTACTCGACGGCCAGCGCGACGCTGCCGCAGGAGGCGCCGGCGGCCTTGATGGCCTTGGCCGCCTGGTCGCAGCAGACGCCCTCGGTGCAGCAATTGGCCTTGGCGGCGTAGGTGCAGGTGCCAGCCTTGGCGTCGCAAGCGCCGACCTTGCAGGCCTCGCTCGAGGTGCAGTCACCGTCGACCTTGCAGCAGTTTGCCTTGGGGGCAGCGACGCACACGCCCTTGTCGTCGCAGGAGTCAGCGCTAGTGCAGGGGCTGCCGTCGTCGCAGGCGGTGCCGGTCTTGGGCGCGAACGCTACCGTGGACTTGGCGGGATCGCAGGAGGTGCAAGCGTTGTTGCTCGGGCCCTCGCCTTTGACGTAGCACTTGCCATCGACCGCGCAGCTGTTGGGCTTGACCTTGATGACGCACTTGCTGTCCTTGCCGCAGGTGTCGTCGGTGCAGGCGAGGCTGTCGTCGCAGTCGGCGTCTTTGGTGCAGCAGTCGTCGCCGACGCAGCCGCAGACGGACGCGAGGTCGGCGCAGCAGTCGCCAAAATTGGCGCAGCCGCTGTCGCACTGGCAGGCGGCGCTGGCGCTGTACTCACCGCAACGGCCGGCGCAAGACAGCGGGTTGGTGCCGCCGCCGTCTGCGGAGGTGTCGGTCTTGGCGTCGGAGTTGTCGGCGTCGCTTGAGGTGTCTGCGCCGGTGTCGCCGGCGATGTCTGCGACGGTGTCAGCGCTGCCGGCGTCGGTGCCGCCAGTCGTCGTGTCGGCGCCCGCGGTGTCAGTGCCACCGGCCCCAGTGTCGTCGCCGCCCGTGTCCGCCGCGCCCGTGTCGACCGCGCCCGTGTCGACCGCGCCCGTGTCAGCAGCGTCAGTACCGGTCGAGGTGTCCTGGGTGGTCTCTGCGCCGGTGTCCTGCGCCCCGGCTGCATCGGGCTTGCCGGTGCTGTCGCCCGCCGCACTGTCCGCGACCTGAGTGTCGCCGAATTGCACATCGCCGCCGGCGCCCAAGTCGCCAGTCGCGTCGGCGGCCGCGGCGTTGTTGGAGCCAGTGCTGGGGTCATCGCCGCATGCGCTCAACAGGAGCGCCAGGGAGATGGCCGAGACGGGGGACACCCGCTTGATCACACGATTCATCGGAGACCTCTTCTCAACTTATCGAAAGTCCAGCGATCTTGACCTGCCCGACCGCCACACCGCGGCGCAAGGTGGCCGCCGGCGCGGCAAGATACGGATGCGACGTCGTTTTGTCGAGCGGAATTTTCGACCGCCGCGCTGGCCGATCAGCCGCGGTGAGAACCGCCGCTCTCCAGGAAGGCGCTGAGTCCCGGCAGGCGCGCCGCGGTCTGGCGGGCGAGCCGACGCGCCATGGCGCGGGTCTCGGCGAAGGCGCGCTCGCTGGCCCAACGCGACTCGTAGGGCAGATCCGCGAGCGCTGGTCCCTCTGGCCCTGGAGGAGCCGGCGCGGCGGCCGCGGCGCCCACCTGCAGCCGACGCAAGGTGCGCTCGACCAGCGCGCGGTCGAGGCCTGCGCGTGCCGGCAAGCCCATTGGCAACACCGCCTGCACGAGCTCGATGGCCGCGTGTGCCGGGCAGACGCCGCGCCGGACCGCGTCCTCGATCGATCCAGCGAGGCCAGCGCCGTCGACGCGCCAGGAGCCGACCAGGTCCTCGGCCACGGCCAGCACCTCGGTGGCGCCGCAGAGCTTGTCGCCGTAGAGGCTGGCGACGATCTGAAATGCGTCAAAGGTCGGCACCACCCGGCCGAGGTAGCTGTCGTAGCGGGTAGGCGGCGAGCGGCTGTCGAGGTGGATGAACACCCGGCGCACGACCTCCTCGCGCGGCA
>SXGT01548770.1_pt1 | contig 21450 bp, 19 predicted proteins | sample 3176221 | NCBI WGS metagenome assembly SXGT01 (sample SAMN11356862, study PRJNA531348) | freshwater metagenome | isolation source: freshwater sample F1-120 | place: China: Fuxian Lake, Yuxi | collected 2017-12-25
CGGTCAAGGCCATCAACGCCGCCCGCCTCGCCCTGCAGGGCGATGGCAGCCACAAGGTCTCGCTCGACAAGGTCATCAAGACCATGCGCGACACCGGCCGCGACATGTCGAGCAAGTACAAGGAGACCGCCCGCGGCGGCCTCGCCGTCAACATCATCGAGTGCTGATCCAATCGACTAGGCGATATGTCGGGCAGGCCGGGGACGGGCGCGGAAGGCGACGGAATCAGCCGCATCGCGCGTGGCATCGCGGGTGCAACGAGTCCGCGCATGAAGAGCATCTCGCGTTCGTTCGCCATCGCAGCCGCGCTCGGCACCTTCGTGGCAGGGCCTGCCACCGCGTCGGCCAGTGACGACACTGCGGTGGCCAAGCTGGTCACCAAGCTGACCTACCTCATGGACCAGCAGCCGTTCGGCGACCCCAAATGGACGTCGACCTCGGACGACATGGGCAAGCGGGATCTCCCCGAGACCTGCTTCGAGACCATCAGGGCAGCCGGGCTCGAGCCCGACCACAAGGTCTTCTCCGAAGGAGCGATTCGCTTCAAGAACCACCAGAAGGAAGGCGACAAGCGCTTCATCCTCGGCAGCGACGTCGAGGGCATGTGCAAGCGCTACGAGGCGATGTACGTGCACGAGTACGTCGAGACCGCGCTGATGGGCGCGTACCTGGCCAAGGACGCGATGAAGCGGCCGGTCGAGGGCTTCTACGAGGGCGAGGCGCTCGCGGTGGGCAAGGTCGGCGAGTTGTGCGCCAAGAAGGTCGACGCCGCGCTGGCCTATGGCTTGCCTGCGACCGAGAAGATCGAGTCGACCCGCTACGGCATGCCGGCGATCGAGCTCGGTGCGGCCAGGGCCGCGCTGTGTCAACCCGCCATCGACTTTGCGGCCAAGCGCATCGTGGAGATCAAGCAGCTCGCCGGCGGCAAGCACCAGGCGATCGTCGACGTCTACAAGAAGGCCGGCATCAAGGGTAAGCGGCTCGAGCTCTTCGTCAGCTACGGCATGCCCGACAACACCGGCTTCTACGCCGCCGGCTGCGAGACCTCGGTCGAGAGCCTGCCCGCACTCAAGAAAGCCAAGAAACTCTTCGTCTGGCTCGAGGGCAACGATGGATACACCATCCGCAAGTTCACCTTCAAGGGCGACAACTACACCGAGACCGAGCACGATTACTCGACCAAGGAGGCCGCCTACCGCGGCTGCCGGTGAATCTTCGTATCGTGGGCCTCGTCTCGGCGGTACGATCCGCAAGAGGGAGGCACTCATGAGGATCCTGACCGGTTCCCTGGCGCTCGGGCTCGCGTTCGCTCCATGGCTCGCGGCGTGCGGCGCCGGTGGGTCGACCGACATCGACGCCACGCTGGTGTTCGCGGATCGCTCCGACTCCGAGATCGCGCGGTTGATCTCGGCCGCCGGCGGCGCCGACATGTTCCAGGCCCAGAGCCAGGTCGATCAGTTCGGAGACACCTTCGACGCCGAACCGTGCCCGGCGATCGCGATCGACGGCAACACCGCGACCGTCACCGGCGGGTGTACCCGCACCGACGGCACCCAGATCCTGGGCTCGGCGGTGATCGTCAACCCGGCGTCGTGGGATCAGATCGACTGGAGCGGAGGCGACAGTCGCTACGAGCTGCACCAGCTCGGGTTCGTCTCGTCGGGGTTCAGCCAGACCTACGACGGGTTCATCGAGCGCCGCGACACGTTCAGCACCTGGGATGCCGACCTGACCGTCGACTCGTTCGGTGTGGTGGTGCGCTCGGACATCTACTATCACTGCACCAATCCACAGAGCCCGAGCTGCAAGCTCAGCAACAGCGGGGTGGAGCTCGTCGGGGTCGGCGGTGCCCAGGCCTCGGGCACGGTCGAGATCGAGGGTCAGTCGCAGGTCTCGGACTTCACGCTGGTGGGCGTCGACCGGCTCACCGTGCACATCGCGGGTGGCTGCGTCGGATGGCAGATCGCCGGCACCGACCGCCGGAGCGCCTGCACCAACTGAGCGGCTCTGGCAGTGACCCTGAATAGCGTAGCGATACCGGCGTGTTGGGGCCCGTGAACCTGTCCCCTTGACGGTCGGGGGCGGCAACTCCAGACTGCGCGGCCCATGTCTGGTCAGAACATCTACTTCGTGAGCCTGGGGTGTCCCAAGAACCAGGTGGATACGGAGGTGATGCTGGGGCAGGTGCAGGCGGCGGGGCATGCGCTATGCGATGAGCCGGAGGACGCGGACGTCATCGTCGTGAACACGTGCGCGTTCATCGATCAGGCCAAGGCGGAGAGCATCAACACGATCCTGGAGATGGCCGAGCACAAGAAGGACCGGGCCAAGAAGCTGGTGGTGACGGGGTGCCTGGCCCAGCGGTACGCGGACGAGATCGCGACCGAGATTCCGGAGATCGACCACATCCTGGGCTCGAGCGACTTCATGTCGATCGCCAAGGCGATCGCGCCGGCGGCCGCCAGGGGTGGCCGGAGCCAGAAGAAGAAGCTGCCGGTGGTCGAGGTCAGCGCGACGCCGGCCTACGTCTACGATCACGACACCCCGCGGGTGCGCATCGGTGCCCGTCACACCGCGTACGTGAAGATCGCCGAGGGCTGCGATCGGCCGTGTTCGTTCTGCATCATCCCCAAGCTGCGCGGGCCGCAGCGCAGCCGTTCGATCGACGACATCGCCGCCGAGGTCGCGCAGCTCGGCGGCGAGGGCGTGAAGGAAGTGAACCTCATCGCCCAGGATCTCACCCGCTACGGCTGGGATCTCGAGGGCCGGCCGACCCTGGCGGCGCTCCTGCGCCGGATCGCCGGCACCAAGGGCATCCACTGGATCCGGCTGCATTACACCTTCCCGAGCGCGTTCACCGACGAGCTCATCGACGTGATCGCCGGCGAGCCGACCATCGCCAAGTACGTCGACGTGCCGCTCCAGCACATCGACGACGGCATGCTCAAGCTGATGCGGCGCGGCCACTCGGCGCGGGTCACCTACGAGCTGGTCGAGCGCCTCCGCGCCCGCATCCCCGGCGTGGTGCTGCGCTCCACGTTCATCGCCGGTCACCCCGGCGAGACCGACGAGATGTTCGGCTCGCTCAAGCGCTTCCTCACCGAGGTCGAGCTCGATCGCGTGGGGGTGTTCCCGTACTCGATCGAGCCGGGCACGACCTCGGCGATGTTGCCCCATCGCGTGCCCCAGGAGCTGGCCGACGCCCGCGTGGCCGAGCTGATGGCGCTCCAGGCCGAGATCAGCAAGAGGAAGCTCGAGCGCCTGGTCGGCCAGGAGCTCGACGTGCTCGTCGACGGCGTCTCCGAGGAGACCGACCTCCTGCTCGAGGGCCGCTTCTACGGCCAGGCCCCGGGCATCGACGGCGTGGTCTACCTTGCCGACGGCACCGCGCCCTCGGGCAGCATCGTGCGGGCGCGCGTGACCCAGGCCTCCGAGCACGACCTGGCCGCGTCGCTCGAGCTGTGAGCCGCGCGGCTCGCCGCGATCAGCAGCCCTCAGGGGCGAGGGCGCCCTTCGGCGTACCGGCGTCGCCCTTGACCGCGCTCTGGGTGACCTTCGACTGACAGTCCCAGGTCAGCGCGGCCTTCTCGCAGGCGCTGCAGGTCAGGCCCTCGATCTTGACCACGCCACCGCCGCTGACTCGCACGCCGCCACCGGCGGCGTCCTTGACCACGAGGTGCTGGAGCGAGCTGGCAACCGTGCGGCCGTAGAGCTCGACGCCCTTCCAACCGCCGGTCTCGTGGCGCGTGCTCTCGAGAGTCACCGGCTTGTCGGCCGTCCCCTGGACCACGAGCGTGCCGTCGCCGGAGTACCCGACGTACACGCCCGCGTTGTCGGTGAACGCGTACGTCGAACCGGCCGGCAAGGTCAGGGCGCCGCCCTCGACGTAGAGCTCGCCGTCGATGATCACGGTGGCGCCGGGCTGGATCGCCCAGGTCGCGGCCTTGTCGACGCGTCCTCCGTGGACCAGGAGCTTCTGCGCGTCGTAGGTGTTGGCCGCGCCGAGCGCGCCCAGGTGGCGCGGGAAGACCACCAGCGCGTGGTCGCGGTTGCCGGCGAGCTGGTTCTGGTCGAACCCGCGCAGGTCGCCCTGATCGTCGACCGAGATGCCCACGACGTTGTCCTTGATCGTCGACGAGGTGATCGACAGCTTGCCGCCCTCGGCGCGCACGGCGCCACGGCCGTCGGCGCCGCCGTGCGAGATCACGGCATGGTCGAGGGTGAGCGTGCCCCGCGCGTAGCTGATGATGCCGCGCTCCCAGGCCCCCGGCTCCGGATCGCCGGCCGCGACGAAGGTCACCGGCGCGTCCTTGGTCCCGGCCACCTTCAGCTCGGCGTCACCGGTGTAGCCGACGTAGATCGCGCCGCTGGTGTCGATGCGGAACTGGTTGCCGGCGGCGACCTCGATGGTGGCCTTCCCGGCCTTGCCGTCGATGTAGACCTCGCCGGTGACCTTGATCGGCGCGCCTGGATGCGACCAGGTGCCCGAGGTGCTCACGTTGCCGGCGCGCAGCTCGACCAGCGCGTCGGCGGGGAAGACGTTGCCGGCGCCGAATCCGACCATCGCGGCAGGCGGCACCGTCATGGCCAGGGCGCCGGGTTTGTCGAAGGTGTTGCCGGCGAAGGCGGCGAGCGTGCCCTCGTCGGAGATCTTGATGCCCACGTCGCGAGTGCCGCGAATGAGGCTGTCCTTGACCGACAACTCGGGGGCTTCGCTCTCGAGTCCAATCAAGGCGTATTCGATGACCAGCCCGGTCACCTGTGAACGCGCGGCGCGCGAATAGAGGTGCACGCCCTTCCAGGTGCCGGGCGCCTGATCGCCGCCGGACGCGAACGTCACCGGCTTGTCCTTGCTGCCGTTCACGATCAGCTTGGACGCGTCGGTGTAGCCGACGTAGAGGGCGGAATCGGCGGCGAACTTCAGCGTCGCCCCGGCCTCGATGATCAGCTCGCCCTCGACGTAGTAGTCGCCCTGCACCGTGGTCGTGCAGCCGGCGGGGATGGTGCGTCGCAGGCCCTTGTCGGTGTCCTTCAGCGCGGGCGGGCACTCGTTGACCTGTTGCAGAGGGCCGCCGGCCTCCGTGGTCGCCGACTTCGTGCCGTCGCCGGTGGGGCTCCCTCCGCCGGCGGTGCCCGCGGAGGCGCCGGAGGCGCCGGAGGCGCTGCCCTTGTTCTCGGTCGACTTCTTCTTGCAGGCGCCGGTCGCGACCAGCGCCAGGAGCAGGACGAGGCTGTTGCGCATGTGGCGGTTCTTACCACGCACGCCGCCACGGACTTGGCGCTGTGCGATCCTGGGGGCGCGTGAGCGATGGAACCGAGCGCGAGCTCGAGCGGGTGGCCGACGTGCCGCCCCTGCCCGAGCGGCCGTTGCGGCCGGTCGGCTGGCTGCTCGCGCCCGAGCTCCTGGCCCAGCTCCGCGCCATCCTGCACCGCCGCCGCAACGATCCGCGCGACTGGATGCCGGTGGTCTCGGGCCACGCTCACGTCGAGGACGGCGCGCCCGACGCCGGCCGGGTGATCGATGTGCGGGTCACCGCCGTGGGTGGCGTCGCCGACGAGCACGCCGCCGAGGGCGAGGCGCCACCGCCACGCATCGTGCCGCCCGAGAGCGGCGAGCTGTGGTTCGACTACGTCGCCGACACCGGCGACGGCGGCATGGCCATGTTCACGGTCGCGTACCTCTTGCAGTCGGAGCTCCGCCTCGACGCGGCCGCCGGCGATCGCGATCGCACCGACGGCGCCGCGATGACGGTGGCGGGCGCGCCCGGCGACGGCCCCGCGCTCCTACGCCGCGGACAGTTCCTGATGTTCGGCGGCGACACCGCCTACCACGTCGCCGATCAGGCCACGCTGGCAGCGCGGGTGCGGGCGCCTTTCGCGTGGGCGGCGCGGGCGCTGGCGGCGCGCGGCGCACCGCTCCATCCCCGTCGACGCCTGTACGGCGTGCCGGGGAACCACGACTGGTACGACGATCTCGACGGCTTCGGCGCGCTGTTCCGCCGCGAGCTGCCCGGCTCGGTGCCGCGGCCGCGCCTGACCTGGCTGTCGGCGCTGTTCGGGCTCGAGAACGTCGGTGAACACGGGCCCTGCCTCGATCTGGCCGGCTTCGAGCGGGTCCAGACCGCGTCGTACGTCGCCATCGAGCTGCCGTGGGACTGGCAGCTCTGGGGCCTCGACGTCGATGTCGGGATCGATCCGCGCCAGGAGCTGTACTTCCGCAGCCTGCCCCGCGACCTCAAGCAGATCGTGTGCACGGCCTCGCCGGCCCTGGCCCTGGGCGCCGCGTGGATCGAGCCGGCCCACCGCGAGGCCCTGGCGCGCCTCGATCTGCCGCCGTACTTCGACGAGGGCGCGCCGCCGCCGCCGCCGGGCGCCTGCCGCCTCGATGTCGCCGGCGACATCCACCACTACGCGCGGTACCAGGCGCCCGCCGCCGAGCCGCCGCCCGCCGCCGCCGCGTACGCCAGCGTGGTCTCGGGCCTGGGCGGCGCGTTCCACCATCCCAGCTTCCCGGTGGTCGGCCCGCGTGCGCCGGTCACGATCTTCCCGCCGCCGGCGGCGTCGCGGCGGGCGGTGGCGCGCCGCCTCTTCAATCCGGTGTGGCTCTTCCGCGGCGGGCTCATCCGCGTGGTGCCGCTGGTGTTCTGCATGTTCCTCGCCGCCGCGGCCACGAGCGCCACCGGCACCGGGTGGCTCTCCGATCGCATGCTCGCCCACGTCGGCATCGAGCACGAGGCGGGGGTATGGGACGGCGCGCCGGTCGCGATCCCCGAGCGCGCCGGCGCCGACGTGCTCTCGACCGCGGGTTGGTTCCTGGGCTCGCTGGCGGCGGCGGCGGCGCTCGTCATCGTCGCGCTGTGGTGGGCCGGCCGGGTCGCAACCGCCCACGCCCGCGATCCCGATCGCAAGCGATCGTTCCTCGAGGTCCGGCGCGCGATCGATGTCCTCGATCCGTGGCGCGGCTACTGGCTGGCGTGGTCGATCGGCGTGGCCGGTCTGGTCACGCCGTTCGTGGTGCCGGTCGCCCTCGACTTCGACGAGCCGGGCGCGATCTGGTTCGACGTCGTCTTCTACCTGGTGGTCATGGTCGCGCTCGGCGGCGGCGCCGCCTTCGGCGCGCTGTTCGGCGCCCGTCGCCATCGCTGGCCGCGGCGGCTCGCGCTGGGCGTGCTCGGCCTCGCCCACGGCGCCGCCCAGCTGGGCACGCCGTTCGTGATCGCCCGCATCGCGCTGTCGGCGTGGTGGGCGGTGCCGGCGATGATCGCGGTGACCGCCGCCGGCCTGCCACTCGGGCACGCGGTCTTCGCGCGCGGCGGCCGCGGCCACGCTGCCGTGCTCGCCGCGATCGGCCTGACCTTCGCCGCCGCGACCCTGGCCGTGGCCGTCATCGCCGCCGACGGCGTCGCGGTCGTGCCCCACGGCACCGTCGAGTACGTGATGGTCTGGCTGGGCGGTGCGTTGTGCGCGATGTTCTTCGGCTGCGCGCTGTTCGGCTGGTACCTGGCCATCGCCGGCGCTCTCGACGGTCACTTCAACGAGATGGCGGCCGCGGCCCTGGTCGATCGCTACCGCCAGTTCATCCGCTTCCGTCTCACCGCCGACCGCCTCACCGGCTACGTGATCGGCGTCGACGATGTCGCGATGGATCCCGCGGCGCTGCGACCTCGCTTGGTCGATCGGTTCGACATCGGTCCGCGTTGACAATCCGGCCGGTCCGCTTGTGGACGACGGGGGTTTCTGGCCAACTGCGCCCACCTCTCTCAAAAGGAAGCTCTCGATGAAACGCATCATGATCGCCATCGCACTCGTCGCCTGCATCGGCGCCTGCAAGAAGAAGGAAGAGACCGGCGCCGGCAGCGCGTCGGCGAAGGCCTCGGGCTCCGGCTCGGCGTCGGCCAGCGGCTCGGCCGCGGCCAGCGGCGGCTCGGCCGCCGTGGACCCCGCCGGTGGCGGCTCGGCCGTGGCCAGCGGCACCGCTCCCGACACGGCCGGCGGCGGCGCTCGCCCGGCCAGCGTCACCGACGAGATGGTCGCGGTCGCCGACAAGATGGTCGTCGCGATGGAGGACATGGGCAAGGAGCTGAATGCCGCGGGCAGCGACTGCGCCAAGGGCGCGGCCGCGATCAAGGGCGGCATGGAGAAGCTCAAGCCGATCGCCGAGCAGGGGAAGAAGTTCAAGGAGATGGACGACCCGGCCTCCGAGGAGTGGTTCAAGAAGACCTACATGCCTCGCATGATGGGCGCCATGGGCGGCATGATGACGCTGGGCCAGGCCTGCGCCACCAACGCCGACTTCCAGGCCGCCATGCAGCAGATGGGCGAGCTCGACATGTGATCAGCGCGGCGGAGCACCGGCGGCGTCCGCGAAGCCTGCCAGCCAGGCCCGGAACGCCGCCGGATCCGCCGGCACGTCGTGAGGCACGACCTGGACGCCGCGCGCTCCGACGACGCGGGCGCTCAGGCCTTCGAAGATCGCGGTGAACCACAGGGCCGATTCGGTGTCCCACGGGACGCTGCGTGATGCCCCGCCGGCCAGCTCCCACACCCGAGCCTGGGTGCGGTGGATGGTGAAGGCGTGGCGGCCGTCCGGCGAGAGCACGCCGAGCATCGGTCTCTCGTCGCTGCGCAGGGTGGCCACGGCGCGGCCGTCGGCGACGTCGAAGACGGTGAGGCCGTCGCCGCAGTAAGCGATGAGGCGGCCCGACGCGATCATCTCCGGATCGCAGTCGAGGTGGGCGTCGTCGACCTGCCAGACCACGGCGCCCGACGCGATGTCGACGATGCGCAGGCTGGGGTCGGCCACGGCGACGTGCCGGCCGTCGGGGCTCGCCACCGCGGCGGCGGCGGCGTGGAGCACGTTGTTCCCGAACCGCACGATGTCGGGGCGGGGCGCCGGCGTGTCGGTCACCGCGGTGCGCAGGCGACGCACCGGCTGCCAGCGCGCGTCCCACACGGTGACGTCGCCGTGCGACGTCGTGGTGACCACGTTGGGACCGGCGACCGTGACATCGAGCAGCCAGTCGGTGGCCAGCTCGTGGGTCGAGCCGTCGGAGGCGTCCCACACCACGCTGCGGCTGCCGACCATGCCGATCACCCAGGCGCCCCTGGGGCCGGCCCAGACCCCGATGGCGTGGGCGGGCATGTTCATGGTGCGCTCCTTGCCGGTGGCCAGTTCGCGCAGCCGGGTCGAGCCGTCGGGACCGACGATGGCCAGCCAGTTCTCGTCGCCGGAGATGGCCATGGCCTTGACCTCGGCGGGATCGAGCTCGAGGGCGTGGCCGGCGGGGCCGTAGAGATCGATGCGCTCGACCGGCGAGCGGGTGCGGAACGCGTACCAGCGCCCCGACGGCGACGTGGCGAGCAGCGAGTGTTCGTCCCAGTAGACCACGAACCGCGACGAGGCGCGCTCGCGGTCGATGATGCGCAGGCCGCGGGTTCCGACGCGGGTCGCCAGCCAGTGTTCGCCGGCGGCGACATCGTCCGAGCCGATCTCGATGACGTGATCGGTGTGGTGATCGAGATCGACGAGGTGGACGGTGGTGCGTTCGCGCACAGCGAGAATGTGGCTGTCGCCGAGGAACCCGACCAGCCGCGCTTCGGGGCTAGAGGAGACCGCCTGATAGCTGTCGCGCTCGAGGTGGTAAGCGACGATGCCGCCGCGCTGAATGATCACGAACGCGCCGTCGGGCGACACCAGGCTTCCGTCGAACGCGCGGCTCTTGCCGGCGACGCGGAGCTGACCGGCGACGAGCTCGACGCGCTCGTCCGACGAGGCCGAGTACGGCTGGGGGCCGGGCGCGGCCGCCTTGGCGCTGAGGATGACCCGCGTGGTCTCCAGATCGACGACGTAGACCATGCCGGTCTTCGCCGCCCCAGGCGCGCTCGAGTCGCTCTCGACGACGTGGCGATCGTCCCAGAGCGGGTAGGTCTCGTCGTGCTGGGTGCGCACGCCGAGGGGGCGTTGCTCGGCGCCTCCCGCAGCCGGGAACACCACCGGGCCCTGGTCGTAGATGACGACCGAGCCGTCGGCGCGCGGCCACATGCCGCTGATCTGCGGACCGGCCTGGCGGAGCGTGCGCATCGTGCCGCGCGTGGTGTCCCAGTGCAGGATCCGGCCGCTGGTGTCGGCGGCGGCGAGCCAGCGTCCGTCGCGGCTGAGCGTCAGCAGGTTGGGTGAGCCGCTGGTGCCGTCGAGGGGGCGCATCGCGGTCTGGCCGTCGCTCCACACCATGACCTGGCCACTGGTGAGCACCGCGGCGAGCACCTTGCCGTCGGCCGAGACGTCGAAGCGATCGACCTGGCCGACCTCGAGCGACCGCGGTAACCCGGTGCCGACGGCGGTGGCAGCGACCAGCATGGCCGGAGTCCAGTCGTCGATCTCCGCCGGCAGCCGGGCCAGCGTGGCCAGGGCGGCGTAGGGATCGCGATCGGCGAGGCCGTGGGCCTCCTTGACCAGCAGCGCGGCGGCCTGGCTCACGGCGGCGCGCCGGTTCTGCTCGGCCTGGTCGCGCGCGGCGATGGCCTGGGTCTTCTCGCGCTGGGCCTGGGTGCGCGCGTCCAGGATCTGATTGATGGCGATGGCGCCGGCCACCGCGATGGTGGCGAACGCGATGGCGGCGACGCTCACCGCGGCGCGGTTCTTCCGCACGAAGCGGGCGATCAGCTCGCGGCGGGTGTAGGCGTGGGCGGCGACCAGGCGACCGGTGGTGAAGCGCTCGAGCTCGGCCACCAGCTCGCGAGCTGTGGGATAGCGATCGGCGGCGTCGCGGGCCATGGCCTTGTCGACGATGGCGACGAGGTCGCGGGGCGCGGCCGGCACGACGTCGGTCACCGGCTTCGGCGGCTCGCTGCGCACGCGATCGAGGATCTGCTCCGACGACGTGCCGGTGAACGGCGGTGCGCCGACCAGGAGCTGGTAGAGGATCGCGCCCAGCGCATAGACATCGGCGCGGGCGTCGACGGCGTCGCTCGACTCGGCCTGCTCGGGCGGCATGTACGCAGGCGTGCCCATGACCGCCCCGGCCACGGTGTGGGCGCCGTCGGAGATCGGCGGCAGCTCGGCGGCGTCGCTGTCGACGGTGCTGTCGGTGCCGACGGTGCCGATGCGCTTGGCCAGCCCCCAGTCGATCACCACGGTGTCGCCGTAGGCGCCGACCAGGATGTTGGAGGGCTTGAGATCGCGGTGGATGACGCCGTGAGCGTGGGCGTAGGCGACGGCCTCGGTGGCGCGCAGGAGGTTGGGCAGGAGCGCCAGGCGGGCGTCGAGGGTGGTGGCCGCGGCCAGGGCCTCGCCGAGCTGCCGGCCCTCGATGGGGCGCATGGCGAAGAACGGCTCGCCGCCGGCCCAGCGACCTGCGTCGTAGACCGGCACGATGCCGGGGTGCTGGAGCGACGCCGTCACCATCGCCTCGCGCACGAAGCGGGCCTCGTCGCGACCGCGCCGCAGCATCTCCTTCACCACCACGGCGCGGCCGAGGTGCTGATCACGGGTGCGGCTGATGCGGCCGAGGCCGCCGCGGGCGATCTCGTGGCGATCGAGGTAGCGCGCCGACGGCGGCGGGGCGTCGCCGAGCTCGCGCGGCGGCTCGCCCAGGGGCTGGCTCGGGGCCTCGGTCGCCGCCAGATCGTCGCGCAGGTGGGCGGCGGCGCCAGCCGGCGCGGCGATCGTCGACTCGGCGCCGCTCGATGACCCCGCGCTGACCGTGGCGGCGTGGGCGCGCGGATCGTCGCTGCTGCCGCTGCGGCTCATGGTCTCGAGCCTATTCCATCCGGGCGATGCGCACGACGGCGATGGCGACGCCGACGCCGGCGAGCGCGACCAGCGTGATCGTCCCGGCGGCGAGGCCGACGTCGGTGAAGCCGGCGAGCGTGCGGCCGCCGAACGAGATCGACAGGTAGCGCAGCTTGAGGGGCAGGGCGCCGATCGAGCTGTCGACGAAGAGCAGCCACACCACCGACACCGCCACGGCGTGACGGGGCAGGAGCGTCGACAGTCCCGCCACCATGGCCGATCCGGTCAGCGCCGCGGCGCCCACGCCGACGAGGCCGCCGATGGCGACACCGACCGGCACCGCGGCCGGCCCGCCGATCACCATCCACGACACCGACAGGGCGACGATCAGGATCGCGGCGGCGATCGGCGCCAGCCCGACCAGCTTGCCGGTGATGATCGTCCAGCGGGGCAGGGCCCGCGACCACAGGTACGCGCTGGTCTTGTCCTCGAGCTCGTCAGCCAGCGACGGCCCGATCAGGATCGACGGCACGATGGGCAGGGTCAGGAGCGTCAGCTCGAAGGCCGTGCGCCACACGTCGTCGTGATCGTGGCCGAGCCCGACCCGCACCGAGACCACGATCACCGGCAGGAGCGCGAGCGCGGCGGTGATCCACAGCGCGCGGCCGCGGATCGCTCGCACCAGCGCCAGCCGGGCCAGGGCCAGGGTCGCCTCGGCGCCGGACAGGCCGCTCGACCCGCGCTGGGCACCCTGGCTCATTCCTCACCTCCCGACATGCCGGTGCCGCCGGTGAGGTAGTCGAAGACCGCGCCCAGGTTGTTGTCGGGCGAGGTCATGGCCCGCAGCTCGACGCCGCGCTCGACCACGGCCCGGGCCAGGTCGTCGTAGCAGCGATCGGGATCGCGGGTCTCGACGATGATCGCGCGCCGCTCCATCACCAGCCGGGCCACGTGCTCCTCGCCGGCGATCGCCGCCGCGATCTCGCGGGGCCGGTCGCACTCGACGCGGATGCGGTGAGGGTGACGATCGATGAGCCGCCGGATCTCGTAGATGTTGCCCTCGGCCAGCACCTGGCCGCGGTAGATGACCACGATGTCCTCGGTCAGGGCCTCGATCTCGTAGAGCACGTGCGACGAGACCACGACGGTCTTGCCGCCCTCGGCCAGCTTCTTGATCCGCTCGATGATGTCGATGCGCGCCACGGGATCGACGCCGGTGAGCGGCTCGTCGAGGATCAGCAGCTCGGGATCGTGGGCCAGCGTCGCCGCCAGCTTGGTGCGCTGGCGCATGCCCTTGGAGAAGCCGCGCACTCGCCGGTCCATGGCCTCGGTCATGCCCATGGCCTCGAGCGCGCGCACCGCCGCCGCGCCGGCGTCGGCGCGCGGCACGCCGGCGAGGTGGGCCAGCACCGTCACCAGCTCGCGCGCGGTCAGCTCGTCGTAGGTGCTCTCGTGCTCGGGGCTGTATCCGATCTTGCGCCGCACCCGCGGATCGGCGAACGGATCGCCGCCCAGGACCTCGATCGAGCCGCGGCTCGGCCGCAACAGGCCCGACATCAGCTTCATCAGCGTCGACTTGCCGGCGCCGGTGGGGCCGAGCAGCCCGACCACGCCACCGGGCAGGTTCCAGGTCACGTCGGAGACGCCGAGCACGTGCCCGTACCACTTCGACAGCCGTTCGGCCTTCACCGCCGTGCCGCTCATCCCGAGCCTCCCACACTGCCCGCGGCCTCGCGCTTGACCATCATCACGATGATGGCGACGGCGATGGCGGGCTGCACGATCAGGCTGATGATCGCGGCCCACATGGGCGCCAGCTTCTCGCCCTGCACGGTCATGTCGAAGATCCGCATCGCCAGCGACTGGACCGCCGAGCCGGGGTCGAAGGCCTTGAGCGGCAGCCACAGGAGCGCGCCGACGTTGGCGACGATCTTGGCGACCATGATGTAGTAGCCGGCCCACAGGCCGAACGCGATCGTGCGCCGGCTGGACACCGCCGACACCGCCAGCGGCAGCGCCGCGTACATCCAGGTCGCCAGCGTGCCGACGAGCAGCACCTTGGGCACCAGGATCAGCTGGTCGAGCGCCTCCCTGGTGCTCTCCGAGATCGCGATGCGGAAGATGGTGAGCAAGACCGGCCCGATCAGGAAGATCATGGCCATCAGCACGAGCTGCCCGGCGAGCTTGCCCAGCACGTAGTCGAGCGGCCGCACCGGCCGCGCGAAGTAGAAGGTGAAGGCGCCGCTCTCGCGGTCGCGTGCGATCACCGCGGCGCCGATGGTCATGGTCACCATGAAGGCCGGGATCCGGAAGTAGTCGAACGACATGGGCAGGGCGCCGTCGATCCACGACACCGGCCGGCCGACCGAACGCAGCGCCGAGACCAGCTCGTTCTTCTGCAGGTACATGAGGGTCCCGACGACGAGGGAGATCCCGGCCGCGCCCAGGAGCCAGGGCTTGAGCCGCCACTTGGTCTTCCACGCGAAGGCCAGGTGCTGGCGCATGATCACGCGCCAGATCGTCGACGGCGGGCGCCGCTCGCCGGCGTAGCGGGCGTAGCCGAGATCGTGGATGACGCTCATTGGTCCTCCGGCAGGGCCCGGACGCCCCATGTCGATCGGCTGCGCGCGGCGAGGAACGCCACGCTGGCCTGTACGGAGGTCGCTCGCTCGCGGACTCGCTCGCTCACGGCGTCGCTCCGTCGCTGACCACGCGCAAGAAGGCCTGCTCCATCGACGCGCGATGCGGCTCGATGGTGCGGAGCTGGACCCCCGCCGCCTGGGCCAGCTCGACCACGCCGCGCGCGTCGAGCCCGGGCGGCAAGGTCACGACCATCGCCACCGGAGACGTGGTCGAGACCTGAGCGCCGCGCCCGACCAGCGCGGCCTCGAGCTTGTCGGCGCTGTCGCGAACCTCGATGACCACGTCCTTGCCCGACACGCCGCGCGCGCGCAGCTCGTCGATGGTGCCGGCGAAGCGGACCGCACCCTGGTGCATGATCACCGCCGTGTCGCACACGCGGTCGACGTCGGTGAGCAGGTGGGTCGACACGATGATGGCGCAGCCGCGCTTCTCGGGCAGCTCGGTGATGAGGGCCAGCATGTCGTCGCGGGCACGGGGATCGAGGCCGTTGGTCGGCTCGTCGAGGAACAAGAGCTCGGGGTCGTGGACCAGCGCCTGGGCCAGCTTGACCCGCTGCTTCATGCCGGTGGAGTAGCCGTCGATGTCCTGGTAGCGCTTGTCCTCGAGCCCGGCGTAGTAGAGCGCGGCGTGCGCGCGTTGCATGGCCTCGGTGCGGGGCAGCCCCGACAGCTCGCCGGCGTAGGCGCACAGCTCGACCGCCGACAACCCCGAGAGAAAGACGTCGCCCTCGGGCATGTAGCCGACCCGGGCCCGGATGGCGGGGCCGTCGCTGCGCGGGTCGAGCCCGAGCACGCGGGCCTCGCCGTCGAACGAGATGATGCCGAGCAGGCACTTCACCAGCGTCGACTTGCCGGCGCCGTGGGGGCCGAGCAGGCCGATGACGCGCGAGCTGCGCGTCACCTGGGCGTCGACGCCGCGCAGGGCGTGGACCGCGCCGAAGCGCTTGTGGACCGCGCGCAGGTCGACGATGTCGGCGAGGTCGCCGCCGCTGTCGCCGGTGATGACGGCCGCGTTCATCGCCGGCGCTTCGCCTTCCGCGGCGGCGCCTTGCGCACCACCTTCACGGTCACCGGGGCCACGCCCTCGTCGATGATGCCGAGCCGCTCGGCGGCCGCCTCGCTCAGATCGATGATGCGCTGCTTCGAGCCGAACGGGCCGCGATCGTTGATGCGCACGGTCACCTGTCGCTTGCTCTTGCGGTGCGTGACCTCGACCACCGTACCGAAGGGCAGGGTGCGGTGGGCCGCCGTCATCGCGCGCTTGTCGAAGCGCTCGCCCGAGGCGGTCATCGTGCCGGTGGCGTACCACGTGGCCTTCCCGATCTGCAGCGCGCCGCTGGGGTGCTTGCCGGAGGTGGTCGGTCGGGCCGGCCGCGACGACGTACACGCCGGCAGCGCGGCGGCGACGGCCATCGCGATCCCCACCGCCAGGGCGACGCGGAGCGCGGTCACGTCAGGCCCCGCCACAGACGCGCCACGTCGGCGATCAGATCCTCGCCGGGCAGGCCGTCGCTGTCGATCTTCGACATCACGATCGCGGTCCCCGTCCAGGAGGCGTAGCGGTACCAGCGCTGCGGCCACGCCAGCGGATGGGGGGCGTGCTCGACCATCTCCATCGCCGTGCCCGGCGGTGCGTCGGCGTGGGGATGGACGATGGTCCGCGTGCCCACGCGCTCGGCGCCGTGGCGATCGGTGGTCGCCTGCCAGGCCAGGTAGTCGCTGACGCTCGGCGCCCGCTTCTCGAAGCCGACCATCATCACCGTCACCAGCGCTCCGCCTGGGATATCCCACGCCGCCCCGCCGGTCTCGTCGTGCTGGAACCGCCAGTGCCCAGGCGCCTGGATCCGCAGCCCGCCCAGGCGCTGCTCGACCCACGCGCCCTTCCAGCCCGGCCGCTTCTCCCAGGCCGGCGCCTGCGCGAACGCCGCCCGCATCTGCTGCCGGCGCGGCTCGACCATGTCGTCCGACTCGAGGCGGATGCCGGCCGCGCGCAGCGCCGGGTCCGCCATCATCCCGGCGATCAGATCGGCGGCGGTCAGCGGTGGCCGCGCCGGCCCCGACGACGACGACATCGGCTTGTCGGCCGGCTTCACCACCGGCCTGGCGGCTCCGGGATCGGGACCGGGCGGTGGGTCCTTCAGGAACCGCGGGCCCTCGTCGTTGCCGGCGCCGCCGCTCACTTGGGACATCCCGCGCCGATCGCCTTGCCGGCCCTGGCCAGCCCGGCCGCGCGGAGCTCCTTGCCGGTCGGCCCGCTGCCCAGGATCGCGCGCGCCTTCTCGCCGTGACCGGGCCCGATGATGTCGCGGAGGTAAGCCGTGCGCTCGAAGGTGTCGGAGTGCTCGGGCGTGTGGCACCGGCCCGCGCAGAAATCGACCTCGGGCGCCAGGCGGATGGTCTGCTTCATCATCTCCTCGTCGGCGTCGACGTGGATCGAGCCGGGGCCGTGGCAGGTCTCGCACTGCACGTCGCGCAGGAGCTCGTTGGCGGCCATCGACGCACCGCCGGGATCGCCCCAGCCGGTGGTGTGGCAGGCGATGCAGTCGAAGTCGAACTGCTTGTCGACCTTCTCGAGCGTCTTCCAGGCGCCGGCGTGGCGCGTGTCCTTCCAGAACGCGACCTGGTCGGGGTGGCAGTCGGAGCAGGCCTCGGTGCCCACGTACGTGGCGGTGCCGGGCGGCACCGCCACCGGCGGCTTGCCCCGGGCGGCGGCGACGTTGGCCTCGCCGGCGGCGCGCGCGTAACCCTGCTTGGCGGTGACCACGTTGGCGTCGCACGCCAGCGCCTTGGCGATGCGGACCTGCGCGAGCTGGAACCAGCTGCCGCGGGCCGGCACGCGCAGCGGCGTCTTGCCCAGCGCCTCGCGCTCGGCGGCCATCCGATCGCGCTCGGCACGGTGCTGGGCGACGAACGCCGGATCCGCGGTCGGATCCTTGGCGAAGCGCGCCAGCTCCTCGTCGATCAGGGCGAGCTTGCCGTCGAGCTCGTGGCGCAGATCGGCGGCGGCGGCCTCGCCGACCGCGTCGACCAGCGCCCCGCCGCCTGGCCGCAGCGTGATCTCGAAGCGGCTCACCACCTGGCCTCGGTTGGACGGGAACACCATCCAGGTGTCACCCACCTGCTCGGCGCGCGCGCGGACGTCCTTGGGCTCGGGCGCCTGCGTGCCCAGGCCCACCACCATCACGTCGATGCCTGGCGTCGTCCGCACCAGCTGCACCGCGTCCTTGCGCGACATCGTGGCCAGGCCGACGACCCGGGCGGCGCCACGCTTGCGCAGATCGTCGACGGCGGCGCGGGCGGCGGCGGCCGGATCGCCGGCGCCGAGCGCCGGCACCTGCGCGGGATCGACCACGCCGAACACGCCGATCGACTCGTTGCCCACCTTCACCAGTCGGGGCGCATCGACCGGCAGCGCGCCGCCGGCCGTCAGGTTGGCGACCTGGCGCGGCAGACGTACGGCGGCGGGGCCGCTGGCCAGATCGAGCGGACCCAGCCCGACCGCCGCCACCGCCAGCTCCTCCTTGTAGACCCGGGCGATGAGATCGGCCTTGAGCTCCTCCTGATCCTTGAGGTGGGCCGGTAGCGGCGCCTGCGTATAAAGGAGGGAGCCGGCGTCGACCACGACCACCGGGCCGCGAGCGCGGGCCTCGGTCACGAGCTGGGTGGTGCGGGCCAGATCACCGAGTGGATCGGTCGTGCAGCCGCAGGGCTCGACCTGCCCGCGCAGCTCGGCCAGGGCGAACAAGGTGAACGTGGCCCCGGCCGGCCCGGCGCCGCCGGTCTTGCCGTTGCCGGGACAGGCGGCGAGGGTCAGGCTTCCGGCCAGCGCCAAGAACATGCCTCGGATCGGCCAAGCTCGCATGGCGACTGCGTATACCACGGCTTGACACCCCCGGACCCGGACTGTAGATTGCGCCGCTCTCAACGAGCCAACGTACGTCGAGGCCCCCATGGTCGTGATCCGTCTTTCCCGTCAGGGCGCCAAGAAGCGCCCGTTCTACCGCATCGTCGCCGCCGACAAGCGTCGTCCGCGCGATGGTCGATTCATCGATCTGATCGGCACGTACGATCCGCGGACCAAGGCGTTCAAGCTGGACGCCGAACGCTACGCCCACTGGCTGAAGGTCGGGGCGCAGCCGTCGGCGACGCTGCACAGCCTGGTCCTCCGTACCAAGCGGCAGGCTGCGGCCGCCGCCAAGGCCTGAGCCATGACCATGGCCCCCGAGTCGCCCGACATCGCGGAGCTGGTCCGGTTCATCGCCAAGAACCTCGTCGACAAGCCCGACGAGGTCCACATCGCGCTCGTCGAGGAGCGCCAGGCTTCGGTCTACGAGCTCGAGGTCGCGGAGAGCGATCTGGGCAAGGTCATCGGCCGCGGCGGCAAGACCGCCCGCGCCTTGCGCACCCTGGTGAACCAGGTGGCGCCGCGCTCGCGCAAGCGCATCCTCGTCGAGATCCTCGAATAAGCGAGGATCCGTGACGGCTTCGCGCGTCGAGATCGGCGTCGTCTCCAAGGCGCACGGGATCCGCGGCGAGGTCGTCGTGGTCCTCCACGATCCTGACTCGACCGCGCTCGACGAGGCCGAGACCGTTCACGTCGGCGGCGTCGCCCGCGTCGTGGTCCAGGCCCGCAACACCGGTGGGGCCTATCTGCTGGCCATGGAAGGCATCACCGATCGCGACGTGGCCTCGACCCTGCGCGGCGCCGTGGTCGAGGTCGACCGTGACGAGCTCGGGCTCGACGACGACGAGGTGCTGCTCGCCGATATGATCGGCTGCCGCTGCGTCCTCCCCGACGGCACCGCCTGGGGCGAGATCGTCGCGGTCGAGCCCGGCCTCCAGGATCGCCTGGTGATTCGCGACGGCGCCATCGAGCGCCAGCTCCCCGTGGTCGACGCCTTCATCGCCGGCGTCGATCTCGAGGCTCGCGTGGTCACGGTGACCCCGCCCGAAGGCCTGCCCGAAGATCCCGTCGAGTCATGAGGCGAGCAGACGCGAGCCGGCTCTCTCCGTACGAGATCGGGCGAGGTGTCTTCACCTCGACCGATCGATCGATCGAGGGCAACGCCGCCGGAGGCGGATGGTCATGACCCGTTTCACCGTCGTCTCGATCCTTCCCGAGATCGTCGATCAGGCGTTGACCCACGGCGTGGTCGGCCGCGCGCGCACGGCGGGCGGACTCACGGTCGGCTTCGTCAACCCGCGCGACTTCACGACCGACCGCCACCGCTCGGTCGACGACACGCCCTACGGCGGTGGACCCGGCATGGTCATGAAGTGCGAGCCGCTGGTCGCGGCTATCGAGTCGGCGGTCGCGGGCGCGCCCGCCCACCGGGTCCTGCTCTCGCCGGTCGGCCGTCCTCTCGATCAGGCCGCCGTGCGCCGGCTCGCCACGCACGAGCACGTCGTCCTGGTCTGCGGCCGCTCCGAGGGCATCGACGAGCGGGTGATCACCACCGCGATCGACGAGGAGCTCTCGCTGGGCGACTTCGTGCTCACCGGCGGCGAGCTGGCCGCTGCCTGCGTGATCGACGCGGTCGCGCGGCTGGTGCCCGGCGTGCTCGGCGACGCCGCCTCCGCCGAGGACGAGTCGTTCTCGACGGCACTGATCGAATATCCTCAGTACACGCGGCCGGCGGTCTTCCGCGAGCTGCCCATCCCCGAGATCCTCGCCGGCGGCAACCACGCCGCCATCGCCGCATGGCGCCGCCGCGAGTCGTTGCGTCGTACCGCCCGCCGCCGCCCCGATCGCTTCGCGCAGCACGCGATGAGCAAGGCCGACGACAAGCTCGCCGCCGGGCTGCCCGAGCTCGACGTCGCCGCCCGTACCTCGGTGGCGCTGGTCCATCACCCGGTGCTCGATCGCACCGGCGCGATCGTCACCAGCGCGGTCACCAACCTCGATCTGCACGACATCGCCCGCTCGGCCGCGACCTACGGACTGGCCGGCTACCACGTGGTCACGCCGGTGGAGAGCCAGCGCGACAAGGCGGCGCACATCGCGCGCCTCTGGGAAGAGGAGCAGAAGGAGTGGCGGGCGCGGGCGCTGCGACTGTGCCGCCCGGTGGCCTCGATCGACGAGGCCATCGCGGCGCTGACCCGCGACCACGGTCATCCGCCGCTGGTGGCAGCCACCTCGGCGGACCCTGCGCGGTTCCCGTCGGCGACCCGCGTGACCCCCGCTCGGCTCGTCGCCGAGATCCAGGACGCGCCGGGAGTGCCTCTCCTGGTTCTGTTCGGCACCGGCTGGGGCCTCGCCGACCTCGAGATCCCGGCGGTTTCCCGAATCATCACGCCAATCTCCGGGAGGCCGGCCTGGAATCATCTTTCGGTCCGGAGCGCGGTCGCCATCTTGCTCGATCGCCTCTTTGGCCTGAGAGACCCGTGAGGCGAGCGTGGCGAGCCATGGCCTTGACGCCCCCCCCGGTTTCTGGCAGAAACACGCGTCCACGCATCGCATTTCTCACCTTCCGTTCGAGGTCCAGGCCGCATCGGGTTTAGGGCCACGTCGCAAGGGCCCGAGGCAGCCATGAGCGCGCAACGTATCCTCGACAGCATCGAAAAGCAGACCCGCCGGCCGTCGGCGCTGCCCGAGTTCCGCCCCGGCGACTCCGTCAAGGTCTGGGCGAAGATCCGCGAGGGTGAGAAGACCCGTCTGCAGGCCTTCGAGGGCGTGTGCATCCGCCGCTCGCGCAAGGGCGCGCGGTCGACGTTCACCGTCCGCAAGATCTCGTACGGCGTCGGCGTCGAGCGCGTCTTCCCGGACAACTCGCCCAACATCGACCGCGTCGAGATCCTGGCCCGCGGCAAGGTTCACCAGGCGCGCCTGTTCTACCTGCGCGACCTCCAGGGCAAGGCGGCGCGCATCAAGGAGCGCGGGCAGAGCCTCAAGGAGGGCACGATCGCCGAGGCCAACGCTGCGGCCAACGCCGGCCTCGAGAGCGGCAACGGCACCGAGATCGTCGCCGACGCCGGCAAGCGCAAGGGCCGTGGCAAGCGCAAGAAGAAGGACGGCGTCGCCGCGGCGGTCGCCGAGTAGCATCGCTCGAACGAGCTCGAACGAGCTCGAACGAGCTC
>SXGT01920707.1_pt1 | contig 21450 bp, 22 predicted proteins | sample 3176221 | NCBI WGS metagenome assembly SXGT01 (sample SAMN11356862, study PRJNA531348) | freshwater metagenome | isolation source: freshwater sample F1-120 | place: China: Fuxian Lake, Yuxi | collected 2017-12-25
ATGCCGGCAATCGCCGTCGAGCGGATGATGCCGTTGCCATGCCAGAAATGTTGGCGGTACATGGCCTGCCAGACATGCTCGGGGCGCGTTGGGTCTTCACCGACCACGAGTTGTGCCAGATCCTGAATTGCGCCCACCACGCCGCGAGTATGCCACTCCAGCGTCGCCTCCCCCCAGCCGTGCAATCCCGGCTGGTCGGTGAGGACTTTCACGAAGACCCAGTTCCGCATCCGGGCATGGCAGACCAGCGTTTCGATGGCGGTGATTTTCATTCAGGGGAGAGTGAGTGGTGAGTAGTGAGTAGTGAGTAGTGAGTAGTGAGTGGTAGTTAGTTCTTGTCCTGCTCCAGCAACTCCTCAATACGGCGGGCAAGTTCGTCGGTGATTCTCTCCAAAGACCCAGGCGCGAGCACGGCGATGGATTCCTGATAGAGCCCTTTGCCATACGTTTCCCTGGTTGGGACATAGCTGGGACCCCAGCCGCCGGCGAGGGTGATGATGACGAGGATGCGGCCGGGGAAGCGGGTGCGGAGATGGGTTTGCAGATAGCTGTAATGCTCACCAGGCACGGCGACGAAAACCGCGTCCCCCATCCGCCAGACTTGCAAGTCAAAAGGGTAAGCAGGCCCTGTCGGAAGCTGCGCCAGCCGGTGCAGCAGGCGCGTCTGCCGTTCGACCATCGCGTGGGCATCGCGCGCGGCAGCGGAATCGCTGGACTTATGGGCCAGCTCTTCGTCGGCGGTGTGTCTGGCGAGAAGTTCCTCGGTTCCTTCGCGGGTGGGAAGATCGGGGCGATAGGGAACGGCGAGGATTTCGCATTTCCGCCGCCACTTCTGAATTTCGGCCTCGCGCTCGGCATGGACCGGCGTGTGCCGCCAGTCGCCGAGAGTCGCGCCGGAGATAACTGGGCCCTGATACTCAAACCGCGTCAACGGCGGGGGAAGACTCACGAGCGTGCTGAGACTGGCGTGGCCGAGTTGACGTCCGTTACGATCCGCGACCGCGACATCGCCGACATAGCCTTCTTTGGGGCCGAGTTCGCCGGATGCCCCTTGCAGGAAGATGCAGGGAGCGCCGCCGGTACCCCTCTCGATAATCTCCCGCATCGCGCCGATATAGTCCGGGCTGATGAGGCGATTTTCCCAGGCGAGAGTCGTGGGATGGCAGGCATAGTTGACGAGCGTACCACACACCTTGCCGGCCTCGTTGGTGATGCGGGCGACGAGTACCGAGTCGTCCGCGCGTCCCTCGGGGTTGTAGCCGCAAACGAAGAGCTGGTTGTCCTCATCCCAGAAGTCCCGGTGCTGAGCCAAATCGCACTTGCCGGTGCCGTAGCTGATGACGGCCGGCGCGACATTGGCCTTGGCTTGGGCGACCAGTTCCGCGCAGGTATCCGCAACCTTCCGCAGATAAGGAGGAATCAGTTCGCCCCCCGGCAGGCCGACGCGGTCGAGGCTCATCAAGCCGGCGGAATGTGTGTGGGTGAAGGTCAGCAGCACCTGCGAGGGGAATAGGGAGCAGCGTTTGCAGATTGCGGAAATGACCAGCTCCGCTTCATCCTTTCCCAGCAGGCAGTGGTCCAGGCTGACCAGGGCCACGCAGTCCCCCTTGTCACCGAGTGCGGCGGCCAGCGGCTCAAAGACGGCTGCGGTGGCGGTGAGGGGGCGGTGGATGCCGGTGGCATGGTCGTGCGTGGCGGCTCCCCACATGCGCCAGTAAATGCCTAGTGGCGGAGTGATGTCGGCGCGGGCGGCGGCGAAGCGAACGTGGCTTTGCGGAGTATCGACGTGGGTCATGAAGGGCTCCGCTGGTCAATTTCACAGGTCGATATCGGGGGGCTTGTCCGCGGGTTTGGGAACTTTGATGGTCTTGCCGCCGGGCAACTCGATTTCGATATCGCCGGTAATTTGCCAGGCCCCTTTCTCTTTAGCAGCCGCGGCGGTCACGCGACCTTTCCCTTTGCTGCCGGACACATCGAAGTGCAGCACAGTGCCGGTTCCGTCCAGTTCGCCGCTGCCATCGCGCCCGAGACCTCCGGCGTCCTTGATTTCCTCCCCCAGAGCCTCTTGCGCACCGCCGTCCGCGGTGATGGCATCCAGGACAATCTTCTGCGGCTGTTTGAGCTCCTGAAGAACGGTCTCCTCAAGATTCCGCCGTTTGTCCGCCTGAATTTTTGCGCGAATTACGATGGCCGCGATGGCAATGATGACGACCAAGCCCAGAAATGAATAACCGAACAGCCGGGGCAGACTCCGCTTCTTCTTCGGCGGCGAAGGGGTGCTGGCTTTCGCGGGCGCTTCCATGAGCTTGTTCCTTCCTGGCGATGGGACCTTTCAGGCGAGCTATTTCGTATCAACCTTGCGGCAATAAGCCACAATTTCGGCCACGGTCTTAAAGGCGTCCTTCTTGGACGAGACCTCACCGGCTGGTGCGTCCGCGGGTGCCGCAGCTTCTGCGATCGGTTCCGGGGCGACTTCGGCGACGGGTTTCTCGACTGGCGGGGGAACGGGCGCGGCCTTGGCCGCGGCGCCTCCTTTACCGCGGGCAGCCGCCAGGATATCGGCGACGCTCATCTTCGATGGGTCGACCTTCGCGGCTGGGGCAGTTGGCTTGGCGGCAGGCTTTTCGGCAGCCGGTTTGATGCGAGCCGCCTCAAGTAATTCGGCGGTGCTTTTCTTCTCGGCTGACTTGGCAGTGGCCGCATCGGCAGAAGCTTCCGCTTTGGGAGCGCCTTTGCCACGGGCGGCGGCCAGGATGTCCGCCATGCTCATCTTCTTGGGATCGACAGGAGCTTTTGCCGCTGCCGGCGCTTTCGTGGCGGGAACGCCTTCCGCTTTCGCCGCCGGCTTCGCTCCGCCACGGGCCGCGGCCAGAATATCGGCCACCGACTGCGCTCCCCCGGCTGCCGGCGCGGCCGCCGGTTTGGCCGCCGCTTTTTCCGGGGCAGCTTTGGCGGGCGCGGCTTTCTCGGCTTTCGCCGCTGGCTTGGCTTCCTTCTTCGGCTTCTCTTCCGGCTTGGGAAGGGGCTGGTCGACGACCTTTAGAAACACCGGGTCGATGTCGAACCAGCCGATGTTGTTGTAGCCGTCGAACTGCACGAGGGCCCGTCCGCTCATGTTGACGGTTTTGACGGTCCCAATGAGGCCGTGAAACCGCTTCAGCTCCGGCCGGTCCGCGGCCACAACGACGTACTTGTCCGTGTACTCTGTCTTGAGCCTATCAATGTTTTCAAAGACCGCCATCGAGCTTGCCTGCCATCGAAAAGGGCGAGTGGGTGAAGGTTTAGATTCTCCCCGGCAAGGCGGGACGAATCAAGGGCGGGAACTCGGCTTCTCGCACGCAAGCGCCATCGCCGTCACGGCCCACGAGGTCGCGGCCGACGAAATGAACTGGTCCCCCTTGTGCGGAAACCCGGTCTCAAAATACTTCTGGAACGGCTTGCTCCGGGATTTGACATGCCAGGAACCGTCCTGCACCTGCGACTTGAGCAGATTAGCCAGCCCCCGCTGATAGATCGGATCAGACGGCTTCATTTCGCCCGCCAGATGAAGCACGACGAGTGCCGAGCCGGTGGCGTAGGCATCGGAGTTTGGCTCAAAGGTCACAACTTTGTCCCCTTCTCTCTTGACCTCGAAATGCGCGTCAATCTGGCTCCAGCCGCCGTCGTCCCGCTGCTTGGAAACGAGCTCCTTGGCCGCGGCAGCAAGCTCCTCTGGCTTCGCTCCGGCCGCATGCAACCCCCACAGCCGAAAGACGCGGTCTTCGTGGTCCTTGGTCGTTGCCTTGAGCAGCCACTCGCGGACCTGGACCTTCCGTTTCTCCGCCCGCTCCTTCTGCGCTTCGGTCTGGAACGCCGCCAGTCCGCGAAGCGAGACGAAAGTCGATGTGAACGGGCTCCCTTCGGACGGCGGTCGGCTAGAAGCGCCCGACCAATGGTCGCTGTCTGCCTGATAGAGCAGCAGATATTCCGCGACGGCATTCGTGGCTTCGTCCGGCTGCCACTTCCCGAGCTCCAGCGCCATCAGTGCGCTGCCGGCCGTGTCGGCCTGCCCGCCTTGTCCCTTGCCCTGCAAGTACTCCGTCTTGTTGCGGCCCAAAAACTCCTGGATGAATTTGTACTGCTTGGTCAGCTCGTCTTCATCCACGGTAAAGCCGTGCGTGCGAGCGGTGACGAGAGCGAGAATCGGCGTTCCTTGATTGTGGCAGGCAAAGCAGGTCCGCTGCTCGCGATGGCCGACCGCCCCTTTGGTAATCAGGGGAATCGCCTTTTGCACCGCGGCTCGCAGGTCGGCCTGGGCAACGACGGCGGCCGGTTCGTCGGCGCGAGCCAGGCGAGCTGAAATGATGACAACAACGGCGGCAAGACAATGGACGAGACGCATGGGCTAATTCTAACGTTGGTGATTGTTCAAGCTTAGCCCCCGCGTCCACGCGGCGTTTCCCCGCGTGGACGCGGGGGCTAAGCAATCGCCTCCGCCAGTTTGGCCAGCAGCCGGTCTACTTCGAGCCGCGTTTCTTCGTCCATGGTCCAGCTATTGGGCTCGCGGCGGCAGTCGGTGGTGAAGAGCCCCTTTTTGTGCAGGATGTACTTTTCCACGGCCAGGAACCCGTCGAGTCCAGCTTGGAGTTGCAGGGCGACGAGGGCGCAGATGGGAAAGTAGAGCCGGTAGATGGCCGCTTCGTCCTTCCTTTCCAGTGCCTTCCAGAGAGCAACAATTCCTTCCAAAAACTCCATCCCCGGCATCGTCCCGACAATCCCCCGACGGTAGCTATCCACCAGCAGAATACCGCCGGAGCCTTCGAGCACTCTTGCCTTGCCGCTGCTGGCGTCCCGCAGTGCCGACAGGTTCGGACCAATCGGAGCCGCCTCCGGCTTGAAGAGGATTTTTTCGGGGCCGTACTGGTTGAGTAGCTGGACATAAACGTCGAGGGATATCGCCTTACCGACGTACGAAGAAGCGTCCTGCACAACGACTGGAATGGAGATTGAGTCGGCAATTGCCCGGTAATACGACAAAACCTGCTCGCTGGGGAGCGCGGTCGAAATCGGCACGATGGCCATCACCCCGTCGCAGCCGGCCGCTTCCGCTCGCCGGGCATAGACAATTGCCTGAGCCTTGCTCTCCGCCCCCACGCTCATAATCACCGCCCCACGGCCGCCGCTGATCTGAACCAGCTTTTCGGTTAACTCCAGCCGCTCATCCGCAGTGAGCCGCAGAATCTCGCTGACCATCCCGGTCGCAAAGCCGCTGGCCCCCACGGAGTAGGCCCAGTCAATCTGCCCTTGGAGACTGGGATAATCAACGGCATCGTCCGCAGTAAACGGAGTATGGGCGATCGGCAAAATGCCCTGGATGGCTTTGGGTTTCGTCACGTGGCAATCCTCCGGAGTGATTCGTGCAATGTACTCACTCTCCGCCGGTTCCTCCATTGGCAGGCCCTAAGGGTATTTCAAAAACGCACTCGCTGTAAACGTTTCTTCACAATCCACTTGTGGCAAATGGCCAGCCAGAGCCCAGGAGGGCCACATTCAAGATTTGGTTGGCACGGGCGTTCGCAGCTGTGTTTTAGCGGATCGATCGAAGTGAATCCGGCCAAATCCGCCCCTTCCAGGAATTCGCTGCTCCGCATAGCTTAGGGTGTGTCACGCCTTCCCAGCTGGAGAACTTCCCATGGCCGCAGGCCACGTTGATATTACCGCGCTGCAATCCGCGATCGGCGATTTTTCCGATCCGGAGACCGGCCGCAGCGCGTTGTCGCTGTCGCAAATTCGCGATCTCAAGGTCGAAGGAGACCAGGCCTCGTTGACGCTGGCCCTTACTACCCACTCCGCGCCGATTTGGAACGAGACTCGGGACAATCTCGCCGAGCGCATCAAGGACCGGCTGCCGCAGGTGAGCGGGGTGCAGGTCAACCTGGCGGTGCACGAGCGGCCGGCGCTGAAAATCGGCAACATCGGGCTCACCGCAAAGAGCGTGATTGCGGTCGGCTCGGGCAAGGGAGGCGTGGGAAAGAGCACCATCGCCACGGTGCTGGCCCTTGGCCTGAAGCGAGCGGGTTGCAAGGTCGGCCTGATGGACGCCGACGTCTACGGTCCCAGCGTGCCGCACTTGCTCGGCCTGGGGGACGCTCCCCGGCCCGAAGTCATGGAAGGGAAGATTCGCCCCATCTATTCCGGCGACATGCCGGTGATGTCGATGGGTTTTCTCGTCCCTCCCGGCGAAGCCGTCGTCTGGCGTGGTCCGATGCTGCACGGGGCCATCACGCAGTTTCTGCGCGACACCGCCTGGGGCGACCTCGACTACCTCATTATCGACATGCCCCCCGGCACCGGCGACATCGCCCTCACGCTCTCGCAAATGCTGCCGCTGACGGGAGCCGTCGTGGTCTGCACACCGCAGGAAGTGGCCCTGCTGGACGCGGTCAAAGCCATCGCCATGTTCCGCAAGGTCAACATTCCGATCCTGGGGATGGTCGAGAACATGAGCGGATTCATTTGCCCGGACTGCGGCAAAAAGTACGACATCTTCGGCAGTGGCGGTGCGCGGAAGAAGGCGGAGGAGCTGCGCGTGCCGTTCCTGGGCGAAGTGCCGCTGAACATGCAGATTCGCGAGAAAGGGGACGACGGCTCGACCTTTGGCAATCTTGCCGACCCCATTGTCGGCCCCTACCTGGAAAGAATTGTCACCACGCTGGTCCGCAACCGATCCGCTGCCGCCGCCTCCAGTCCGCCAGTCATGCAACTGCCGACGCTGTAAAGTAGGACGCAAAGTCGGCCGCCACTCCGTGGCGAGCCATCAGTGCGGATGCGGGAGCGGCAGAAGAGGTTTTTGCCAGTTCCAACTCTAAACAGTTGGCTCGCGAGAGGACTCGCGGCCTGCTACAATGCCGCTCTCCTGCCCGGATGTTTCTGCTCCAACCCGCAACTGCCGGCGGTGGGCAGGAGTTTTTTGGGACTGAGATTGCCGAGCGGATTGAACGCGGCGCGGAGGTTTCCCATCGCGGCCAAATCGCTGCCCGTGAACATCTTGTGCATGAAGTGGATTTTCTCCACGCCAATGCCGTGCTCCCCAGTGACGGAGCCGCCGCAATTCAAACACTCATTCAAAATTTCGTTGCTGGCCACCAGCACCCGCTGAACCTGCGCCGCGTCGCGCTCATCAAACAACAGGATTGGATGGATGTTTCCGTCGCCGGCATGAAAGACATTGACCACTCTTAGCTCGTAGCGGGCCGCGATTTCGGTGATCTTGCGAAGAATGTGCGGAATCTGCGTGCGGGGGACGACGCCGTCCTGGGTGCAGTAACTGGGGCTGAGCCGGCCGATCGCCCCGAACGCCTGTTTGCGGGCCTTCCAGAGCTTCTGCCGCTCCTTGTCGCCGACCGCCTGGCGGACTTCCCGGGCATTGCACTTTTTGCAGAGGGCGATGATCTTGTCCCGCTGCTCGTCGAGCCCCGCTTCCAGGCCATCGACCTCGATCAGCAGGATCGCCTGAGCATCGAGCGGAAAGCCGAAGTGGAACGCTGCTTCCACGGCAACGAGAATTCCCTGGTCCATCATCTCCAGCGCGGCGGGAACAATGCCGGCAGCGATGATTTCGCTGATGGCATTCGTGGCGTCGTCGCACGATTCGAACACACCGAGCATCGTGCGGTAACCCTGCGGGTTCCGCGTCAGCCGGACCCAGACTTTGGTGACGATCGCGAGCGTCCCTTCGCTGCCGACAATGGCCCCGGCCAAGTCCAGACCCAGCGGGTCTTCCGCCGGCCCGCCGATGCGGACAATGCGGCCATCCGCCAGGACGGCTTCCACTCCCAGCACGTGATTCACCGTCACGCCATACTTGAGCGTATGCGGCCCGCCGCTATTGGTCGCCACGTTGCCGCCAATCGTGCAGGCCCCCTGGCTCGAGGGATCAGGTGCATAGTGATAGCCGGTCCCCTTGAGGGCATTCGTCAGCCAGACATTCACCACCCCCGGCTGCACAATGGCATAGCGGTCGCGGAGATTGATTTCCACAATCTCCTTCATCCGCGTCAGCACGATCATCACGCCGCCCCCCACCGGCAAACAGCCCCCCGCCAGGCTCGTCCCCGCCCCGCGCGGCAAAAACGGCACACCCGCGGCGCTGCAAATTTTCACGATGCGGGAGACGTCCTCCGTGTTCCGCGGAAACACTACGATGTCAGGACTGTTTTTCTCAATCGTGAACCCGTCGCATTCATAAACCAGCATTTCGCTCTGGGCCGAGAGCACATTCTCCGCTTCCAGAGCCTGGCGAAGCTGAGTCACAATAGAAGCAAGCGATGGCATGGCACAATTATAGGTCCGGCCTCCTCCGCTGACTAAGGGGTTGATCGACGGCCGCACTTACTCGTTCTCAAGCAGAGCCTGGGAAACTGGAGTTTTACTCCTCAATCCTATAAACGGCCTCCTTTGTCCGCACGATCAGGCTCTTCCCTGCCACGGCGGGGCTGGCCATGATTTCGCCGGCGAGGGTGTTGGTGGCGAGGAGTTTGAACTCGCGGCCGGGGGCGAGGACATGGCATTTGCCGTCTTCGGCGAAGAAGTAGAGCTTGCCGTCGGCGTAGATGGGGGAGGACATGAATAGGCCGCCGAGCTTTTTTTCGTCCCAGAGAAGGTCCCCTGTTTCGGGGTCGAGACAGAAGGCAACCCCCTTTTCGTTGCCGGTGTAGAGCAGGCCATCGACGAACAGGGGGGACGAATAGCGTGGGGCTCCCTTGGTCTGCTTCCACATCACATTCGAGGCGGTGACATCGCCGCTGCCGCCGAGCTTGACGGCAAAGAAGCCCATCCCGCTGTCCGCGGTGCCGACGAAAGCCATGCCGTTGCCGATGGCGGGGCGGCAGGAGGAGTTCATCCCCATGCTCTTCACCCGCCACAGCTCCTTGCCGGAGCGGGGGTCGTAGGCGGCTGTCGCTCCGGCGCTGGGGCTGATCAACTCCAGGCGTTTGCCCGTATCGGCGATGGTCGGCGTTGAATAAGCCTTCATCGCGTCGCCATTGTCGGTGCCGTAGTCGAACTTGCGGTCGGTTCGCCAGACAGTCTCGCCCGTCTCTTTGTTTAAAGCTGTCAGATATTGAAAGTCAAACCCGTCGAACGTCAGGATGAGAAGGTCTTGCCAGAGAATGGGTGACGACGCCGCTCCGCGGAAATGGTCGCATTTCAAATCCTGCCGCGACCAAAGCGTTTTGCCGGTGGCCGTATCCAGGCAAGCGGTGCCGTGGGCCCCGAAATGGATGTAGACTCGCCCCTCTTCGATGCAGGGGGTGGAGGAGGCGTAGCTGTTCCGGTCGATGCAGTACTGGGGCCGCTGAATGTCAAACAACTTGATGTTGTGGACGATCTTGCCACTTTCCAAATCCAGGCAGACCGCATAGAGCTGCGTCGGTTCGTCGGCGGTGGCCGGCTCGCCGCTGGACGACTTGGGAGCAGCGCCGGCTTTGAAGGGTGGGGCGTTGGTGAACCAGATCTGGTCCTTCCAGACGACGGGGGAAGACCAGGCCTTCCACTCTTTCGAGGAGAACGGCGTCTTCCACTTGATGTGCTCGGTTTCGCTCCAAGTCGTCGGCAGCCCCTTGGCACTGCTGGTACCATCCCCGCGCGGGCCACGGTATTGGTTCCAGTATTCCTCGGCTTGTGCGACGGGAGCGACGAGCACTAGAGCGACAAAAAACAACCAGGTATATCGGCAAAACATCATGGACCCAATTCCTTGTCAAACAACAGTTCAAACCAAAACGGACCAGCGAATTATAAGCTCTTTCGCCCCCACTTTCATCCGTGGCTTCCTCCTACTTCAGCCCCGCCAGCAGCAGCGGATCGACATAGCACCCTTCGCGTATCCGCCGGGCCTCCAGGTGGCAGGCTCGCATGCGGCTGTCGAGCTCGGCGAGGAGGGCTTCATCGGAAAGCCCCTCGATTTCGTCCGCCGTAATCGGACGGCCGATGACCACCGCCAGTTTCCCCGGCAGCGGCAGTGGGGAGGTGCGAGGCCACGCCTGGTACGCTCCGTCCATTCCGACCGGAATCAGCGGAACGCGGCTGCGGCGGGCGACGGCGCAGAAGCCCGGTTTGAGCGGCCCCAATTCACCGTCGTACGTGCGGGTTCCCTCGGGAAAGATCAGCACCAGCTCGCCGTCCCGCAGGCGATTTAGGGTTTCTCGGAGCCCCGAAAGGCCGCTCCCCTCGCGGTCGATGGGATAGGCATCGAGAAAGGTCATCACTTGCCTCAGGATGGGCACCTTGAAAAGTGTCTCCCGCGTCAGGTAGCTCATCTGCCGCGGGCAAGTCATGCCCACGAGCGGCGGATCGAAGAAGCTCTGATGATTTGAACAGACCAGCCCGCCGCCGGTGGCGGGCCAGTGCTCCCGCCCTTCGCACCGCAGACGATAAAACGTCACCGCAATCAGCCGGGAGAACGTCCGGAGCAGCGAGTAGATGTAAGGCTGGGCGGTAGAGCGGTGCATGGGTTAGGCTTTGCGCGACTCCCGCACGATTTCCTCCAGCCGGTCGATCACTTGCTCCGTGGTCAGACCGTCGGTGTAAACTTCCACGGCCTCCTCCGCCTTGACGAGGCGGCCGACCGAGCGGGTGCTGTCGCGGAGGTCGCGGGCGGCGTTTTGAGCCAGCACTTCGGCGAGACTGATCTCTTCCCCGCGCGACTTCAGCTCGGCATGGCGGCGGCGGGCTCGTTCTTCCGGCGTGGCCGTGAGGAAGATTTTGCACTCGGCATGCGGAAAGGCGACCGTCCCCTGGTCGCGCCCTTCCGTGACGGTGTCCCGTGTTCCGGCGATTTGCCGCTGCATTTTCACCATCCTTTCTCGCACCGCCGGATTGTCGGCTGCCAGATAGACGGCGGCGGAGACGCGGCTGGTGCGGATGTCGCCCGTGACGTCGCGGCCATCGAGCAAGACCCGGTTGCCGGAGAAATCGAGCGTCAGTGTATTCGTCATGCTCGCAATTCTGCCCTCGTCCCCGTCACCCAGTCCACGCTCCAGCGCCGCCAGCGCCACCGCGCGGTACATTGCCCCCGTATCCAGAAACTGGAATCCTAGCCGATCGGCAAGCTGGCGTGAGACGCTGCTTTTGCCGGCACCGGCGGGTCCATCGATGGCGACGATCATGGCCACCGCCCCACGACTTCCGCAAACTCATGGGCCGCCAGGTCGAGTTTGACCTTGCCGTCATCGATCTTGCACTCCTCCAGCCGCTGGCCGAGAAAATCGACTCGTTCGGCAGCACCAACCGGCTTGAAGGCACTAAGCGTAAGGGCTGCGGGGCGACCGGCTGTCTCGAGGAGTCGCACGCGAAAGCCGGTGACCTTCTGGTCCTCTACCAGCGGCTCCCAGTGCGTGGCCACGACGTTGCGGGAATCCAGGTGAAAGAGCCAACTGGAAGCGGATGCGAGGGCAGGGCTGGGAACGACGATGGGAGACGTATGCAGGCTGATGGCGTCGAGCATTGGGTGCGTCAGATCGATGCCGATGCCGACGCGGAATTTCCGCCCAGTCTCGCCGCGCGTAATCAGCAGCGAATCGAGCATCCGGTGTTCGTGCCGCCGATGAAACGGCAAACCTCCGGTGAGGATGGTCGTGCTGTTCTTGGGGTTGACCATCTCGATGTAGTGCGGGGCTTCAAACCGCTGGCCGCTGGCGGGCTGCCGAGTTTCGTTGACCGTGCGGAAAAGGTCGCTCGTCTCGTCTCCCCAAGCAAACCGGCAGCAATAATAGGAATTCCACGGATCGGCCTTCGGCTCCTCGACGGGATCCAGCTCGATATCAACGATCAGCACCCGGCTGCCGCGCCAGACGCGATATTTTTGCACAAAGCCCGCCAGCTTTTGCCCCTCCTGGTCGAGCAGCCGGCCGCGCGTGGTAATCTCGCCGAGCGCAGTCGTGGCCGTGGTGACTTCGACGCTGTCCGCCGCCATCACGCTGTAGCGGGCCGTTTCGTCGGGATCTCGGTAGGTATCCCCCGGCTTCTGCTTGGGCCCTGGCATGCGGAGCGCAAGCTGCTGGCTCATCCGGTTGCCGCGGGCCTTGTATTCGTGCAGCGCGGCGAGCGTTCCCGTGGTGGGATTGATGACCGCTTCGAAGAACTCGTTGCGGAGCGTATTGTCCTCCGCCAGCAGTAGCGGCTTGGAGTCCCGCTTGCCGCGGCCTTCGCTGGGAATGAAGACATAGCCCATAGGGGGGACATCGGCGACAACTTGCGTGGAGCCATTGGAAGAGTCCGCGGCGTAGATAGGCTTGTCGATCGCTGGCGGCGCGGCGAGTTTGGTCGTCTCCATCCCCATTCGGCGAATAAAGCTGTGCGGGTTGAGCACCAGCAGCCCGGCGTTGCTTCCCTTTCCCACCACAACAGAGCGAGCCCAATTAGCGGCTGCCACTTCCAGACGCGATTGCCACGCTTCGTCGGTAGGGTCTTCTTCTTGGGAGGGGACTCCTTCGGGAACTTTACCGCTCACCAGAGCCGCAAGCGTCTCCATCGCTTGCACCGCTCGCAAAGCCACTTGCTGCCGCCAATAGCGGACGGAAGTGGAAATCGGGTCGTCGTTTTTGCGAATGACTGCCTGCTTGAGATACGGCGATTTGTAGCGGTCGGCTTCGTAACGGTCGAGGTGGCCAGGCAAGTCGGTCTGGGCGAAGTATTCATCGACCGTCACGAACTTTCCCATCGCCTTGCAGTAGCCGGCGATCCGCCGCAAATCTCCGAGCCACTCACACTCCATCCCCGGCCAGTGCGCCAGGCAGAGCGTGGCCACATGGTCGCCGTCCATCGACTCTCCCATCTTGGACGCGTACGCCAGAAACGTCTGCGCCTTGGAAGCATCGAGCGGAGTGCGCGTAATGGAATCGAGCGCCGCGCCGTCGAGCCCTTCCCAGCGGACTTTGAATTGCGTGCCGGCGGGAATGGTTCCTTCCTCAAAAGAAGCGTGCAGGGCCCCGCGAAAACCGGTCTTTTTTAGAATGCCCGGCAGCACAGGAGTGAGGCCGAACCGCCAGCGGCCGAAAACTTCAGGACGCTTGCCGAGCAGCTCTTCATATATGGCGAGGCCGCGCCGCAAGTTCGCCACGATGGAATTTTGCGACAAGAGCGGCAGTCGCTCTTCGCTCGCTTCGCCGCCGATGATGCCCGCCTTGCCGGCCGAGATGGCTTGTTTCAGAGCTTCCAGCGTCAGCGGCTCTTTGGTTTGCATTTCGCTGAGCAGCGCGGCAGACAGGAGCAGGTTTGTGACGCTGCCCTTGCTGAGCTCATTGCGTAGCGCCGCACCCAGCGTGGTTGCCGCGGTCAGGTTCAAATCCAGAATGAACGCATCGACCGGATAGTAATGGTCCCGCTCTTCGGCCAACACATTGAAACAGGCCGAAAGCTTCTCTTTCGCCAGTGCCAGGTTTCCTTCCACGGCCGCCACCGCCGCGCCGACGGCTTGCCCTTTGAAATAGACCTCGTCCAAATTGCTGCTATACCGCATCTGCCGCGTTAACAGTTGAATTTGCAGGTATGCGTATCCCAGAGCCAGAAAATCCGCCGCCAGTTCGGTATCGACCTTCGGCCCGCCGATGGGCTCTAGAGCCGCTGCTACGACTTCCGCCCGGCTCAAAGTTTTCTTGATAAGGCAGCCCCCTTCATCCTTCACGCGCTGGGCAAAACCCGTCGGCAAGCGGCTGGCGCACATGCTCGGCACCACAATCAGCCGGTCCTTAACTTCGGTGGGGACATCTTCAATTCGTTTCCAGGTGGGAGCCTGGCCGGAATTGGCGAGCAGTTCCGGCTGCCACATCGCGGACCAGGCAGAGAGCAGTCCCTGGGCATCTTCCCCCTCGTGGTAGGTCGGAAAATCCTCCAGGCTATGGCACGGCAGCAGGATGAGCAGCTCTTGATAGGTCATAAGCACCAAAATAGCCGCCAAAAGGTGAGCCGTCGACCGCTGGACCTGGGCTCACGCCCGCGCAGAGCCGAGGGCATGGCACCCAGCGCCTCGGCAATTACAATCGGCCCTATGAGCCGAGCCTCCATCCTAGCCGCCATCCGCAGCCAGACCGCTCCCCCAGCAGAGTTGCCATTGCTAGACGGAGACTGGATTACGTATCCGGATCAAATGGCGCAGTTTGCAGCGGTGATTCAAGCGGTTGGCGGCACATGCGTCACCGTCGCGGACCTCAGCGAGCTAAACACGAGATTGGCGGAAATCCCCGCGTGGCAGGCGGCAGAAAAAAGAGTGTCGCTGGTTCCTGGAATTGGGGCTTCCAACATCGATCTGTCGGCAGTGGAAGACCCACACGAGTTGGAGAGTGTGGACTTCGCCATTTTGCCCGGCCATTTTGGCGTGGCGGAGAACGGGGCCATCTGGGTCACCGATCACGGCCTTCGCCATCGGGTCATTTATTTCATCACCCAGCATCTGGCTCTGGTCATCATGGCGGATCAGATTGTCCACAACATGCACCAGGCCTACGAAAAATTAGCGGCGAGCGACGGCCCGAACTTTGGCGGCCCCGTCGGACAGAAGGCCTTTGGAACCTTCATTGCCGGCCCTTCCAAAACAGCCGACATCGAACAGTCTCTGGTTATCGGAGCTCACGGACCGCGGTCACTGAGCGTTTTTTGCCTGAAAACAGGACTCTAAACTGCCCCTGCCAGTCCACAACACGGCTGCGTAGAATGGAGCGGTCAGATTTTTCCGAGATTTGTCTCAGCCGTTCACCCTTCCGGGAGTTTTGGCGGTGTCCACTTCTTCATCCCTGTTTGTCTTGGTCGACGACAAACACGTTCCCCTGTACCGCATCCTGTGGGTGGCGGATACGCCTCATTTTTGCGGCAACGAGGATTGCAATTGCGAGGGAGACTATGAAGTTCGTCTTGAGCAGGACGAATCGGTTTGGGCGTCGCGGCCGGAGCGGGACAATGTGCTGACGGCCATTGAATCCTGGTACAACGGCCAGACGCCGGAAGGTGGCGGGCTGGAAGAACCGTGGGAACCCGAGTAGAAAATCCGAATCGATCAGGCGAGTTTCTTGTTTTTCGGAATTCGGAATTCGTGCTTCGGAATTATCAATTAGTCCATTGACCTCTTTTTCCTACCCACCATGTCCCTCTTCGCCGACAGCCGGTATCAGTGGCGCGAGACCTACTTCGTGCTCTTTGACCGGCAGCACCGGCCAGCAGTGGCTGCGGTGCAAAAGAGCCTGAGCGAGCTGGGAAAGCTTGAGATTCAGGAATTGCAGGGGGATGAGGGGGAACTGCTGGAATCGGTGACGGTCCTTTCTCATGCCGACGCCGCGGGAATGGACATCACCTTTGTCTCCGGCGACGAGGTGAAAGAACAAATCGCGGAATTGAAAAAGGAATGGAAGGGGCAAAAGTTTCCGCCCGACGAATTGGCGAAGGTGCAGCGGGCGCTGGCGGCCAATGCCCGCTTCGACATTTATCACTTCGAGGAGATAGGGGACAGCTTTTTGGATAACGAGGAAGGTGAAATCCTCGACCCGGCAACGCTGCTCCTGGTCCTCGCCCGCCTGGCCCGGCTCTGCCACGGCGTGGGCATTGATCCGCAGGCGGGGGCAGTTTTGTAGGTGGCACATTTCAGGCCCTCACTCCACCAGCAGCCATTCGATCGTTTTCTCCAGGTCTTGGCGGGCTTTGTTTTCCCGCTCCAGCATTTTGGTGTGCTCGATTCTCTTGGCTTCTAGCTTGGTCTCTACCTCGGAGAGTTTCTTAAGGTAGCGCTGCAAAAGGTCACTGGCCGACTTCTTGCCTTCCTCGGTGGCGATGTCGCTTCCTTTGAGCGAGGGAATCGATTGCAGGTTGCAGCCTCCATGGAGAGCGGATTTGACCGGCCAGAGATGTGGCTTCGGTTGGACGTGTCGGAGAATCGCCACGCAACCCCCAGGTCCGGGCCGAAATTGCTTTCAGAGAAGCGGCATTGCCGCGAACGCTTTCCTCGCCTTGCCCACGGGTATTGTGGTTGCCAGGCGGACGGCCTGCCAGCTAGGATGAAAGGACAGGGGTTGGCTTCTCAGGAATTATCGCCATGCTGGCATTCCCCCCTGCGCTCCGCTCCTTGGCCCCCTTGGCAATTCTCCTGGGGCTGACTTCGTTCGCCCAGGCCCAAGTATCCGTCTCCATCACGGACGAAAACGCCACCATCACGGAAGGCCGGATCGAAGCCGCCCTGCAACAGCAGGTCTCCTTTGATTTCCCCGAAGAGCCGCTCAAGGAGGTCATCGAGACGATCAAACTCAGAACTGGCCTGCCGATGATCATCGCCACCAAGAAGCTGGAGGAAGCCGCGATCAACCTGGAAACCCCCGTCACCGTTTCACTCCACAACCTGACGCTGGAGTCCTTCCTCCGCAATACCTTGGGTGAACTGGGGCTCACCTTCCTTGTCAAGGACGAAGTCATTCACATCACGACGCCAGAGGACGCCGGCTCGCAGCTCATCACGCGGCTCTATCCCGTGCTGGACCTCGTTTCGCGGCGGACACCTGTCTACGAAGCCAATGCCGTGGTGACCTCTCGAACTGCCGGCGGGAAAATGGGGGTGGCGGATTATGAGTCGCTGATCGATTGCATAACGACCACTATTGATCCCGACTGCTGGGACGACGTTGGCGGGCCGGGCTCGATTTCCCAGTTCGACAATGCCGGCGTCCTCATTATTTCCCAAACCTGGGAAGTCCATCAAAAGATCGGCCCGCTCCTCAACTCCCTGCGGCGCGTGAAGGGGCTGCAAGGGCTTCCCACCATTGCCCCGCCAGCCACTGTCAGCACGCCGCTGAAAACTGTGGACAGCCGGCAGAGTAAGCAGAAGTTGGCGGTTTCCACCAGGACTGCTCCTGTCGCGCGCCGCCGAATCGTCACGCCGCCGCGCTCCTGGCAAGTGCCGCAGGTGTATGAGGAGTGAAACTCAGATCAAGGCTTTGGTGCCGCCGGCTCAAGTGGCGGTAGCGGTTCGTCCAGCATGATGGGAGCGGGCTTGGGAATTTCGTCCGGATCCAGCGCAAAGAACGACTCGAGCATTTCCTCGTCGTTCTCGCCTTCCTCTTCCAGTCCGCGCTTCTTGTCGCCGGTGGAGGAGACATGCTCCACCATCACTTTCCCGTACAGCACCACTCCCTTCATCCCGACGCCGAGTTCGTCCCCTTCGTCGAGTGTGTCCGCGACGGTTTTCTGTGCCGCGACCCAAGCGACTTCCGCCCAGTCTTTTTGGTGAACCAGTTGCGGCCGGATGTCAACACAGAAACGACCCAGTACACTCTCTGAGGTATGACAACAATCTTGAATTGGCGAGTCAGCAGTTCCGCGAGCGCCTTGCACGCGGCAGCGGCGATGGCGCGCGGTGAGGCTTTGGCGGACGCGGAATTAGCGAGCACAATCGTGGAATCCGCGGTCCTGTTACAGGGAGAAATTCAGCTTGCCAATCTCCCGGTTGATCAATACTGGCGAAATCTACTGGGGGTTTCAGCCAGCACCGAAAACAATCGCGAACTGGCCAGACTCGCGCTCGTGAAGACTATTGGGCGGGCCGCGGCAACGGAGGCGCTCGTGCAGCGCATGGCCGCGGCCATCTCCGCAATCGAGGCGGCATTCGCGAGGTACTTGCCAAAGCTGGCCGAGGAACTCCCGCTGCGAATTGGGCCGCTGCGGGAACAGTGGGAAGCCCGCGGTCCGGGATTCCTGTGGCAGATTGGCTTGCTTACCGAGGATGCCCTGCTGGTGGAACAGGCAGAAGTCGTCGTCATGCATCCGGCGCTTGGCGGCGGCGGCGAAGCGTGGCCGCCGGGCAATCAGGCACGGATCGAAGGAGTGCTCGCCAATCCTTATCCGCACTTGCCGGAAGCGGTGCGATTGGGCTGGCTCATCGCGCAGCTCAATTTGGACTTGCCGGCTCTTAGCGAAACTGTCCATCCCGATCGGCTGCCGCGCGTGGCGCAAGTGGCGATGTTGCCCGCCGCGCTCGCCGCGGGTAAGGAAGTCGAGCTGTGCCAGGATTCGCCGGACCTGTTGGCCGAGGCGCTCAGATTCTGGCGATTGGCGGCGGATGCAACCGTCGTCACCCAGTGGTGGGAAACCTACCGCGAAAGTCGCCCGCCGTTTGCCGTGGGGCTGGCGGCACTCGATAAGATGCTGAATTGACATGCCTGGTCGCGCGTTTGTCTGGCGTCGGGCTATCCCACCGCTGCCAGCACTTCGGTGCGGGCTTCCTGGCGGCGGAGGGCCAGGAGCCGCTTGCGGACTTTCTTATCGAGGAACTTGGGGGTCGGTTTGTCGGCACTGGGCATGAAGACGGGCGGAGTTGCCGGAATGAAGCGGTCTTTGATCGTCTGGGCCATGTCGGATGCGACGGTGGTCTGTAGCAGCCCATAAGAGTTTTTTAGGGGGGCGAAGGGGAGCGACTGTGCTTGAGGTGGCGCGGCCCTTTCTTCGCAAACCGTCGCCGGGACGGGAGTTGCGGCAGTATGCTCTGTCTCCGGCTCAACTGCTTCGGCGGATTTTCGCTCCTCTTCCCATAAGGCTTTTTCCGCTAACCCAGCGCGCCGCAGCTCGTACTCATCCCTGGCTTGCTGTTCGGCCAGGAGCCGCGCGGTTTTGCCGCTCACATCGACCCCTGCGAGCCGGGCCAGGTTCGCCGACAGCCGGGCTGCCGCGTTTAGGTACGTGACGCGGCCGATTCCTTCGCGGCAGGACTTGAACCACTCCTGCATCGCCATCCGCATCCAGCCGTCAAGCTGCACCCGCAGCGTCTCCTCCGCCAGCCGCAGCCGTTGCACCTCGTTGTATTCCCCCAGTTCCCCACCAGCCACCTGCATGCTCCATTCCCGCACCTGCCGCACAATCTGCGTCACCCGCGGCTGGGTGAGCCCAAACTGGTCGGCCGCCTCCGCATGCGACTTCCCCATCGCCACCGCAGCAAACACCTCCCGGTTCCGCTGGCTGGGAATCTGGCGGCGAACAGCATCTTCTTGGTCCGGGAGACCGGGGGAAACGGCAACATCGGCAAGTGGCATGGCGGCGGACATGGGATTTCTCCTGGAAAAAGAGGGATTGCGAACGAAACATGTGTATAGTATACAGAAAGCCATTTCACGTCAAGCTACCGGAAGCATTTTGTCGATTCGCGCTACCACAACGTGAAAATGCAGAAGACGCTATTTGCTAGGTCTCAAGGACCGTCGATAATGAGTCGGACGGAAATTCTCCGCGAGCTTGGTCGAGGGAGTCATGGCTACTGAGATAACGCTTTGTCCCTACTGCAAGGCTTCCCTAGTGTCCGACCTGGCAAAGCAGTGCTTCCACTGCGGCATGGATTGGCACGATCCAACGACCGTAGTGCGACGGGGAAGCCCCAATTGGAATAGATTTGGCCTGAATGCCGACGCAATGTATGTCGTTGAGTTGTGCCAGCAGCCCACGGGAGGGAGGTATACGAAATATCGAGAGATTTCGCACGGAGAGCACGACCCCCATTGCGTACTCGAAACTGAAGCCGCAACGGGCGCGCAATTCATCAATTGGGGCTTCTATGAATATGCGAAACACCTCAAGCTAAGCGATGGAAGTAATTTCGGCTTTGAGGCACACGGTATCTGGATGACAGAGGCCGAGATGAAATGCATTCTTGGCAGACGGCGCGAAGAGACTCCGCCTCCCTGGGTTAACGGCATTCCTCCAATGCTCCCTCCTAAATGATAGTCCAGTGCCAAGGCTGTCGTTCTCCCGCTGATCCGAGATGAGACGGTCTACTTGATCCGGCAGTGGTCCAGCATTTCCGCCGGGCTCATGATGTAGCTAGTGTAGAAGGGGCCGAATTCGGCGTAGCGGGCGCTGGCTTCATCGAACCGCATCCGGTAGACGATGTCCTTGAGGAATTCCGGGTTCCGGGCCCAGAGGGTGACGCCCCATTCCCAGTCCTCGTAGCCCAGGCCGACGGTGATGAGCTGGCTCACCTTGCCGGCGAAGGTCATGCCGCTCTTGGCGTGCTCGGCCATCATCTTGTTCCGCTCGGCATAGGGGAGCAGGAACCAGTTTTCCCCCACCTTCCGCTTCTTGTTCATGGGATAGAAGCACATTGCCGGCCAGGCGGGAAAATCGGGCGTCAGCCGCTGGCGGTTCATGATCGGGAGGCGATCGGAATAGGCCTTCAGCTTGGCGGCAAACGCGGGGCTGCCAGCGACTTCCCCTTCCTCGATGAGCCGCTGGGTGTATTGCTCGATGGTCGGGACGTATTCGGAAATTTCCGTGACGGAGATAAAGGAGTACGTCGGAATCAGCGCCGGGCCGAGCGTGCTGGCCAGAAGCTGCTGGTTGATTCCTTCGATCTTGAGTGGATTCGCGTCCATCACCATCAGGCCGAAATCCGCCTTGTTGCCGCTGACCACGCTGGTCTGCAACCGGGCCGTCGCCCCCGGCCCTTCGGGATTGAGGATGGAGATGATTTCTTCGCGACCAGCTTTCACCTTGTCCGGAGAGAGAGCGGCCATCACGCCCCGATCAAAGCGGTAATACAGATGACTGCAATGCCAGCCTTGCAGCAGTTCCAGACTGGGAGGGGCAGGTGGTCCGGCATCGGGGCGGGGGTGGGACATCGTGATTCCTCGGTCGGCGAGTGACGTTTTCGATGAATTCAAGACTACCCGATTCCTCCGCTTTCTCCCAGGTGACGCCGATTCTGCCGACAATGCCGACTGCGTATTCTGTCGGCTGGCACGATACTCTCTCCATCTCGCCTGAAATTTGACCGACCCCTCAGCAGGCTGTAGGATTGCCAGAAGCTCCTGATTACTGCCGACTGCCTTCTGCCTACTTCCACCCACTCCCCATGGGCATCACTTACTTCAAACGTCTGCGGATGGAATACGACCTGTCCGGCCAGCTCTTTGCAGAGCCGCTGCTGGCGGAAGGGTACGAGTTGTTGCCGTGGAGCGAAGACCTGCTCAAAGACCACGCGGAGGTGAAGTACAAAAGCTTTCGCTTCGAGATGGACGCCAACGTCTTTCCCAACCTGGGAGCTCGCGACGGTTGCCGGCGGCTGATGGCCGACATTGTGCATCGCGGGCGGTTCGTGCCGCAGGCGACCTGGCTGGTGCAGTACTGGCCGCAGCTCGCCCGCCGCCCGGAAATTTGCGGCACCATTCAGGGGATGGTGGAAGAAACCGGCGACGGCCAGCGCTTGGGTGCCGTGCAAAACGTCGGCGTCACCGACAGCCATCGTGGCCGCGGCCTGGGACGCGCCCTGCTCCACCGCTCGCTGCTCGGCTTTCGCGAAGCCGGCTACACTCGCGTCTTTTTGGAAGTCACCGCCCAGAACAGCGGCGCGGTTCGCCTTTATCAGCGTCTCGGCTTCCGGCAAACGAAAGTCGTCTTCAAAGCGGCGGAAGTTCTGGACGAAGAGTTGGCGTACGCCTGATTCTCCCTCTCCCC